>Ga0307374_10011065_pt1 | contig 12920 bp, 11 predicted proteins | sample OX3MG_FD_202532 | JGI IMG/M metagenome (GOLD analysis project Ga0307374, IMG submission 202532) | Soil microbial communities from Risofladan, Vaasa, Finland - OX-3 | ecosystem: Environmental > Terrestrial > Soil > Coastal area > Acid sulfate soil | place: Finland: Risofladan, Vaasa | collected...
CAGTACCGCAGCTTGGTGTCGGGATCTCGGGGGCGGGCGTGGTTGGAATCGGCGGGGCTGGAATTGGCTGGGTCGGAATCGAGTGTCCCCAGCGCCAGCGGGCGCAACCCATGCGGGTCGCGGAAGGCGACGACGCGGTCCTTCGTCATCACGACCGTCGAGAACGCGCCCTGCAGCCTCGGCAGCACCGCCGCGATCGCATCCTCGACATGCTCGGCGGGGTGCGTCGCGATCAGCGCCGCGATGATCTCCGAATCCGAGGTCGAGCTGAACGTAACCCCCTTTGCCAGCAGCTCGTTGTGCAGCTCGACCGCGTTCGTGAGGTTGCCGTTGTGGGCCAGCGCGACCTCGCGCTGGGAGCCGCGCGTTCCGACCGAGCGCTGCACCGGCTGCGAGTTCTCCCAGGCGTTGGAGCCCGTCGTCGAGTAGCGCACGTGCCCGATCGCGAGCTCGCCCGCGAGCGTTGAGAGGTCGTTCTCGGTGAACACCTGGTTGACCAGGCCGAGCTCACGGCGCGTGATGATGTGCCCGCCGCGGTCGGCCGCCGCGATCCCCGCCGACTCCTGCCCGCGATGCTGAAGCGCGTACAGCGCGAAGTACGACAGCCGCGAGACCTCATGCCCGGGCGCGTACAGGCCGAACACACCGCACTCGTCGCGCGGTCCATCGCGGTCCTCCAACGGCGCGGGATCCGGACGTCCTCCCGACCGTAAAACCGCTTCGCGGAGCGGTCGTGACGGGAGATCAAGTCCCTCGGCCGGGAGGGGTGCGGACCCGCTTGGCTGATGTGGTTGAGATGTCAAAGGAACAACTCGCTGAGCGAGGTGTGGGCGTTGGTCAACTCCTCAAGCGTAGCGGCGAGCGATCGATCGCCGAAATCGATCCGCAGCGCGCCGCCGGAGACCGTGCCGATCGGCGCCAGCACGACGCCCGTCCGGCTCGCCGCATCGGCCAGCTCGCGCAGGGCATCGGGTGCTCCGCTGAGGACGAACCCGCCGGGGGACTCGCCGAACAGCGCCTCGTGGGGATCGGCGCCGGCGAACAGCTCTCCGAATGTCACGTCGGCGCCGAGGCCCCCCGCCAGGCAGCACTCCGCCAGCGCGACCGCGAGGCCGCCCTCGGCGATGTCGTGCGCGCTCGCGCATGCGCCCGAGCGGACCGCCTCGCGCACCACCGCCTGCGCCGCGATCGCCTCGTCGAGCGCGAGCTCCGGCAGGCCGTCGGGCAGCGGCTCGCCCCGCAGCTTCGCCAGCTCGCTCGCCGCCAGCGACGGGGCGAAGGGGCCGACGAGCGCCACCACGTCTCCCGCTCGGGCGAAGCCCAGGCGCCCGGCGCGCCCGACGTCGGGCAGGCGGCCGACCATCCCCACGACGGGCGTCGGGTAGATCGGCCCAGCCGTCTGACCCTCGTTGTACAGCGACACGTTCCCGCCGACGATCGGCGCCTCGAGCGCCCGGCAGGCGTCGCCCAGGCCGCGCACCGATTCGGTCAGCTGCCAGGCGATGTGCCCCTTCTCGGGGTTGCCGAAGTTGAGGTTGTTCGTCGTCCCCAGCGGCTCGGCGCCGACGCACGCGAGGTTCGCCGCGCACTCCAACGCCGCCTCGATCGTGCCCCTGTAGGGGTCGGCGGCGACGCGGCGGCCGTTGCAGTCGATGCTCACCGCCAGCGCGCTCCCGTCCTCGAGCGCGAGCACCGCGGCGTCGGCCTGCTCGGGTCGGCGCACCGTGCGCGACTGCACAATCGCGTCGTACTGCTCGAACAGCGGCCTGCGCGAGGCGATGTTCGGAGCGGCCAGCAACGCCAGTAGTGCCTCGCGCGGCGAGGCCTCGACGGCCAGCGTCGCGGAGGGCGGCGGATAGATCGCCGCCGCCGGCTTCTCCGGCGCCAGGTCGTACAGCGGGCAGTCGTCGACGAGCGCCCTGACGGGCATGTCGCCGACGAGCTTCGTTCCGTCGAAGACCCGCATCCGGCCCGTCGCGGTGACGGTGCCGATCGCCGCGCTGTTGACCTCCCACTTCTCGCATAGCGCCCTCACGGCCTCCACATTCTGAGGCTCGACCACGCATAGCATCCGCTCCTGGGACTCGCTCACCATCACCTCGAACGGCTCCATGTCGGGCTCGCGCAGCGGGATCCTCGCGACGTCGAGATCGATCCCGACCTCGCCCTTCGAGGCCATCTCCGCGGCCGAGGACGTCAACCCCGCCGCGCCGAGGTCCTGCAGCGCCACGATCAGCCCTCGCTCCAGTAGCTCCAGCGAGCACTCGAGCAACTTCTTCTCCTCGAACGGATCGCCGACCTGCACGGTCGGGCGCTTGTCTTCGTCGCCGCCAGTCTCGCCGAGCTCGGCCGAGGCCAGCACCGAGGCTCCGCCGATCCCGTCGCGGCCGGTCCGCGCGCCGAACAGCACGAGCACGTTGCCGGGGCCGGCAGCCGCGCTGCGCACCAGCTTCTCGCGCTCGCCGAGCCCCAGCGCCATCGCGTTGACGAGGCAGTTCTGCTCGTAGGGGCCCTCGAAGTAGACCTCGCCGCCGATCGTCGGCACGCCGATCGAGTTGCCGTAGTGGCCAATCCCCTGCACGGCTCCGTCGAGGAGATAACGCGCCCGCGTGTTCGGAGTGCTTTGTGGCGCATCGTCTCCGTCCCCGGTCGTGCCCGCACAGGGCTCCCCGAAGCGCAGCGAGTCGAGCACCGCGATCGGGCGCGCGCCGATCGCGAAGATGTCACGCAGGATGCCGCCGACGCCCGTCGCCGCGCCCTGGAAGGGCTCAACCGCGCTCGGGTGGTTGTGCGACTCGACCTTGAAGGCGCATACCTGCCCATTACCCACGTCGACCGCGCCCGCGTTCTCGCCCGGGCCCATCACCACGTGGGGGCCCTCCGTCGGCAGCGTCCTCAGGAGCTTCTTCGAGTGCTTGTACGCGCAGTGCTCGCTCCACAACAGCGAGTACATCGCGAGCTCGACCTGGTTCGGTGCGCCCCCCTGCTTCTCGCATACGAGCTCGTACTCCGCACGCGTCAGGCCCAGCGCGAGCGCATCCTCGAGCGTCGGTTGCTGAGCGCTCGCAATTCCCGACGCGGTTGCGGATCCGGCCGTCGCGACGCCGGGATCCTCAGACATGTGCGCCCTCCACCGTCAAGCGCATCGACTCGAAGATCTTCAACCCGTCGGTCGACCCTCCCATCAGCTCGTCGACCGCGTGCTCGGGGTGGGGCATCAGCCCGAACACGTTCCCCCGCTCGTTGCTCACACCCGCGATCTCGTGGACGGAGCCGTTGAAGTTCTCGCCCTGCGCGTAGCGCAGCACGATCTGGCCGGCGCGATCCATCGCCGCGAGCGTCTCCCCGTCGGCGTGATAGCGCCCCCACGAGTGCTTCGCGGGGATGCTCAACCGTTCACCAATCGAACACCCCCGCGTGAACGAGCCACCGCTGTTGAGCACCTCGAGCTCGACCTGCCTGAAGGTGAAGCGCCGGTTGGCGTTCACGAGCAGCGCGCCCGGCAGCAGGCGCGCCTCGCAGAGCACCTGGAAGCCGTTGCAGATTCCCAGCACGAGACCGCCGTCTTCGGCAAAGTCGATCACCGACTCCATCACGGGCGCGAACCGCGCGATCGCACCCGCGCGCAGGTAGTCGCCGTAGGAGAAGCCGCCCGGCACGACGATCGCGTCGGCGCCTTTCAGGTCGCTGTCGCCGTGCCACAAGAGCTCCGCATCGGCCACGCGCCGCGCGGCGCCCAGCGCGTCAACCTCGTCACAGCTGCCTGGAAATCTCAGGACGCCGAACTTCATCCGGCGAGGACGATCTCGTAATCCTCGACCAGCGGGTTCGCGAGCAGCCGCTCGCACATCGACTCCAGCTGTGCCGGCTCCTCGACGTCGAGCTCGACCAGTCGGCCGACATGCACGTTCGTCACGCCCGCGAAGCCGAGCGCCGGCAGCGCGCGCTGCACCGCCTCGCCCTGCGGGTCGAGGATCCCCGCCTTTGGGCGGATCAGCACGTGCGCCCTCATCGCGCGCCGGCGCTGGTGCGCTCCAGCCACGCCGCGAACGGCTCGCCCGTGATCAGCTCGTAGGCCTCCACGTATCGCTCGCGCGTGCCCGCGACGACGTCCTGCGGGATCTCCGGGGCGGGTGGGCGCTTGTCCCAGCCGCTGCCCGCGGCCCAGTCGCGCACGTACTGCTTGTCAAAACTCGGCTGGCCCCTGCCGACCTCGTAGGAGTCGACCGGCCAGTATCGCGAGGAGTCGGGGGTCAGCACCTCGTCGCCGACGACCAGCTCGTCGTGCTCGTCGAGCCCGAACTCGAACTTCGTGTCGGCGAGGATCACGCCGCGCTCGCGCGCGTGCTCGGCGGCGAACGAGTACAGCTCGATCGACTTCTCGCGCACCCGCTCCATCAGCGCCGCGTCGCCGACCAGCTCCGTCGCCTGGGCGAAGTCGATCGTCTCGTCGTGGCCGACGTCGGCCTTCGTGCTCGGCGTGAAGATCGGCTCCGGCAGTTGCTCTGACTCGCGCAGGCCCTGCGGCAGCTCGATCCCCGAGACGGAGCCCGTGGCCTGGTAGTCCTTCCAGCCCGAGCCCGTGATGTAGCCGCGCACGACGCACTCGACGGGAAGCATTTTGAGCTTGCGTACGACCAGGGCGCGGGCGCGTACTTCCTCGGGCACGTCCTTCGTGGCGGAGATCAGGTGGTTGGCGACGATCTCCTTCGTCTTCTCAAACCAGAACACCGACAGACCAGTGAGCACCTTGCCCTTGTCAGGGATCGGCGTCGGATGGACCGCGTCGTAAGTCGAGATCCTGTCGCTCGCGACCATCAGCAGGCGCTGCTCGTCCAGCGCATACATCTCCCGGACCTTCCCTTTGGCGAGCAGCTTCAGGTCGACGAGCGTGGTCACGTGGCGCGATGCTAGCAATGGAGGCGGGCGTGCAGTCGGCGGACTTCAGGAGATCGCGTCGAGACGCCGGACGATCTCCTCGGCGTAGCGCGTGTAGTGGTCGTACGTGAAGATCTTCTCCAGGTCTAGACCGGCCGCACGATCGTCCTGCGCGAGCAAGCCCTGTAGTGGCGTGCCCTCGTCCCAGGCGCGCTGCGCCAGCTCCTGCACGATCCGGTAGGCATCGTCGCGGCTGTTGCCGTCCTCGACGAGTGCAAGCAGGACTCGCTGGGAGAACAGCGCGCCGTGCGTCAGCTCGAGGTTCTCGAGCATCCGCTGCTCGTTCACCTTCATGCCCTCCACGAGCGCGATCGTGCGATGTTGCAGATAGTCGAGCAGGATCGTCGAGTCGGGCAGGATCACGCGCTCGACCGAGGAGTGGGAGATGTCGCGCTCGTGCCACAGGGCGACATCCTCCAATCCCGCCTGAGCGTTTCCGCGCAGTACGCGCGCGAGCCCGGAGATCTGCTCGCTCTTGATCGGGTTGCGCTTGTGCGGCATCGCGCTCGAGCCCTTCTGCCCGGCACGGAACGGCTCTTCGACCTCGCGCACCTCCGTGCGCTGCAGGTGCCTGATCTCTGTCGCGAAGCGCTCCAGCCCGGCCCCCGCGAGCGCGATCGCGCTCAGCAGCTCGGCGTGCCGGTCGCGCGCGACGACCTGCGTGGAGACATCCTCGCGCTTGATGTCCAGACGCTCCAGCACGCGCATCTCGAACTCGGGGCTCGTCGCGGCGTATGTCCCCACCGCGCCGGAGATCGCGCCGACGACCACCTGCGCAAACGCGCGCTCCAGACGCAGCGCGTTGCGGTGCGCCTCGAACGCGAACCCCGCGAGCTTTACGCCGAAGGTCGTCGGCTCGGCGTGAACCCCATGCGTGCGCCCAACGCACAGCGTGCCCACGTGCGCACGCGCGCGTCTGACTAAACCATCGGCGAGCTCGCGTGCACCCGGCACGATCACCTCGCCGACGGCGCGTAGCTGCAAGGCAAGTGCGGTGTCGAGTACGTCCGAAGAGGTCAGCCCGAAATGGATCCAGCGTCCCGCGTCGCCCGCCGATCCGGCGAGCACGTCGACAAACGCCGCCATGTCGTGGTCAGTCGTCTGCTCACGCTCGTTGACGTCCTGCACTGTGAACGTCGCCCCCCGGATCGCCTCCAGATCCGCAGGCGTCGGTCCGTCCCCATCACCGAGCAGCCCCGGCAACTCCTCGCAGGCCGCGACCTCCACCCGGCGCCAGGTCTCCATCCGCGCCTGGTCCGTCCACAGGCGACCGAGCTCGGGGCGGGTGTAACGAGCGATCATCAGCCGGCCCTTGTCGCCAGCGGGGGGTGGTCGGGAGGGGAGCCGGGTGGGAGGGCTCCAATCCCGAGGAGCGTAGGGCGGGTGTAGCGGGGGATCAACTACGCCCCAAGAATCTGCGCGGCCAGGATCGCCGCGTTGCGCGCATTGTCGAGGCCCACGCAGGCGACGGGAACGCCCGGGGGCATCTGCACGATCGAGAGAATCGCGTCGAGGCCTCCGGCCGCAGTCAGGCGCCCGGAGAGGGGGACTCCAATCACGGGCAGGTCGGTGTGCGCGGCGACGGCGCCCGGCAGCGCCGCGGAGATGCCGGCGCCGGCGATGATCACGCGCAGGCCGCGCATGTGCGCGTTCTTCGCGTAGTCGGCGACGATGTCCGGTTCGCGGTGCGCGGACATCACTCGAATCTCGTGCAGGATCTCGCGCGCTTCGAGCTCCTTCGCGGCCTTCTCCATCGCCTCCATGTCGCTCTTCGAGCCCATCACGATGCCCACGCGCGGCGCGTCGACGTCGATGTCGTCGAGCTGCGCCTGCACTTCCGCCTCCTGCATCGGTTCCGGCGCCAGCGAAAGTCCCGGTGTCTCGCGCTCACTCATCGGCAACCTCTTCCGCTGTCGTCTGAACGGTTATCGACGCTGCATCGGCAGCGATGTCGTGTCTCATCTGCTTCCCATCGAAGGAGATCATCTCGGCCGCAGCATACGCAGCCTCACGGGCGGAGTCGGCGTCCTCGCCTAGCGCGGTCACGTTCAAGACGCGCCCCCCGGCGGTCACGAGCGTCCCCTCCTGCGTGAGGGCGGTGCCGGCGTGCGTGATCTCGACGCCGTCGGGCACACGATCGAGTCCGCTGATCGGATCGCCACCAGAAGAGGAGGCGGGATAGCCGGCGCTCGCCAGCACGACGGTGACCGCCGACCGGGATGACCAGATGGCGAGGTCCTCGAGTCCTTCGAATGGCAACCCGCCCGGCAGCGCACAGCACAGCAGCAGATCGAGGAGATCCGTGTCGAGCCCGTTCAGGCGTGGCAGGATCGCCTGCGTCTCGGGGTCGCCGAAGCGCACGTTGTACTCGAGCACCCGCGGCCCGTCGGCGGTGAGCATCAGGCCCGCATAGAGCACGCCTCGATAGGGCGTGCCCCGCCTGCCCATCAACTCGACGATCGGCTGATGCACCCGAAAGGCCAGCTCATCCAGCTGATCGACGTCCAGCTCGCCCGCCGGCGAGAAGGCCCCCATGCCACCTGTGTTGGGGCCGCGATCGCCGTCGCCGATGCGCTTGTAGTCGCACGCGGGGGTAAGCGGCATCGCCAACCGGCCATCACAGAGTGCGAGCAACGACAGCTCGCTGCCAATCAGACGCTCCTCCACGACAGCGCTCGCGTCGGTCCCGAAACGACCGTCGTGGAAGATCTCGCGCAGCGCGATCTGCGCCTGCTCGACGTCGTCGGTTACGGTCACGCCCTTGCCGGCCGCGAGGCCATCTGCCTTGACGACGACGCCGGGGGCGGCGAGCTCTCTCACCGCGTCGAGCCCATCCTCCAGCGAATGGGCGTGACGCCAGCGGGCGGTCGGTATCTCGGCCTCCTCCATTGCCTGCTTGGCGAACGCCTTCGAACCCTCCAGGCGCGCCGCCGCGGCGGACGGACCGAAGGCCAGGCGCCCGCGGGCGTCGAGCTCGTCCACAAGCCCCGCCACGAGCGGCGCCTCCGGCCCCACGACCGTGAAGTGGACACCTTCGCGCTCGACGGCGGCCACGATTCCATCCACATCGTCGGCAGCGACGTCGAGCAGGCGCGCATCCTGTGCGATGCCGGGGTTGCCCGGTGCGCACAGAAGCTCGACCTCACCAGAGGAGCGTCCAAGGGCGCGCACGATCGCGTGCTCGCGCCCGCCGCCGCCCACGACGAGGATCTTCATACGGGCTCCCCATCCGTCCCGGAGGCGCTGCACATCCGCTCAGAGGGAGGCAATGAACTCGTCCACCGGGATCGCCGACAGCGTCTCATAGCGCCCTGTCCCGCGTGAGCCCAGCTCCAGCGAGACGCGCGCCATTGTGCCCTCGTCGGGAGCCTCGATGATCGAGATGAAGTCGACGTGCCCGAGCGTCGCCCACTGCGCCTTCACGGTCGCGCCGAGCTGCTCGACCTCCCTGTTGACCTCGTTGATCCGCTGCGGATTGTTCTTAACGGTCTGCACGCCCTCCGGTGTGAGGGTCGAGAGCATGATGTAGGTGGGCATGTGCTGGCTCCTTGTCGTCGGTTGCGGCCAGTGATTAGAGAGATCGTCCGAAAACTCCCCAGAATGGATTGCAGCGGACCCTGAGGAGCAGGCCGGGAGCTTTCGGACTATTTCTAGGTCGTTTGTACCGGATCGGGCACCGCCAGCACAAGCTCCCCGTCCCGCGCATCGACGGCGACGGATTCCCCTTCTCGCAGCTCGCCCTTCAACAGCGCGAGTGCGAGACGATCCGTCAGCTGCTTCTGGATCACCCGGCGCAGCGGACGCGCGCCGTAGGTGGGGTCGTAGCCGAGGTTGCCCAGCAGGGTGAGCGCATCGTCGGTGAGCGTTACTTGCACGCCGCGCTCGGCCACGCGGTCGATCACGCGGGCCACCTGTAGGTCGACGATCTCCGAGATCTGCTCGCGCGTGAGCGGCCTGAAGCGGACGACGTCGTCGAGCCGGTTGATGAACTCGGGCTTGAAGTAGTCGAGCAGGCCCGCTCGCAATTGAGCGTCGGCGTGGGCCGAATTGGTGTCGTCGCTGTGATCCGCGTCCGCCCCCACGGGAATGTTCGAGGTCATGATCAGGACCGTGTTCTTGAAGTCGACCGTCCGGCCCTGGCCGTCGGTCAGCCGCCCGTCGTCCATCACCTGCAGCAGCGTGTTGAACACGTCGGTGTGCGCCTTCTCGATCTCGTCGAGCAGGACGACCGCGTAGGGCCGGCGGCGCACGGCCTCGGTCAGCTGGCCGCCCTCTTCGTAGCCGACGTAGCCGGGGGGCGCGCCGACCAATCGCGAGACGGAGTGTTTCTCCATGTACTCGCTCATGTCGATGCGGATCATCGCGTCCTGGGAGTCGAACATGAACTCGGCGAGCGCGCGGGCGAGCTCGGTCTTGCCGACGCCGGTCGGGCCGAGGAACAGGAAGCTGCCGATCGGCCTGTCTGGATCCTGCAACCCCGCTCGCGAGCGGCGTAATGCGCTGGCCACGGCCTCGATCGCCTCGTCCTGGCCGACGACGCGTTCGTGCAGGCGGGCCTCCATCTGGACGAGCTTCTCCGTTTCGCCCTCCAGCAGGCGGCTGACGGGGATCCCGGTCCAGCGCGCGACGACCTCGGCGATGTCGTCGGCGTCGACCTCCTCTTTGAGGTACTGAGCCGCGCCGCGGGCACCCGCCCCATCGGTCCCATCGGCACCACCCGCGCCATCGGCCCGCGCCGACTCGTCTTCGTTCTCGCGCTCGGCCGATTCGTATTCGGCGATCTTGCGCTCGAGCTCGGGGATCTCGCCGTAGCGCAGCTCGGCGGCGCGCTGCAGATCGGCTTCGCGTTCGGCGCGCTCCATCTCGATGCGGGCGGTGTCGAGTTGCTCGCGGGTCTGGCTGATCCCGGCGATCGCCTGCTTCTCGCTTTCCCACTGCGCGGTCATCTCGCGCTCGCGCTGCTCGAGCTCTGCGACCTCCGTCTCGAGCGCCTTGCGCCGCTCCTTTGCGGCCGCGTCCTTCTCCTTGCGCAGCGACTCGAGCTCGATCTTCAGCTGCATCGTGCGCCGTTTGACCTCGTCGATCTCGGTCGGCAGCGAGTCGATCTCGATCCTGATCTTCGAGGCCGCCTCGTCAACGAGGTCGATCGCCTTATCGGGGAGGAAGCGGTCGGCGATGTAGCGGTTCGAGAGCGTCGCGGCGGCGACCAGCGCGTTGTCCTGGATCGTGACGTGGTGGTGGACCTCGTAGCGCTCCTTCAGCCCGCGCAGGATCGCGATCGTGTCCTGCACGGTCGGCTCGCCGACGGTGACCGGCTGGAAGCGCCGCTCCAGGGCGGCGTCCTTCTCGATGTATTTCGTGTACTCGTCGAGCGTCGTCGCGCCGACCGCGCGCAGTTCCCCGCGCGCGAGCATCGGCTTGAGCAGGTTCGAGGCGTCGACCGAGCCCTGTGCGGCGCCGGCGCCGACGATCGTGTGGAGCTCGTCGAGGAACAGGATCACCGTGCCCTGCGCGTCGGAGACCTCTTTGAGGACCCCCTTCAGCCGTTCCTCGAACTCGCCGCGGTAGGCGGCGCCGGCGATCAGGGCGCCCACGTCGAGCGCGATCACGCGGCGGTCGCGCAGCGACTCGGGCACGTCGCCGGAGACGATCCGCTGCGCGAGGCCCTCGACGATCGCGGTCTTGCCGACGCCCGGCTCGCCGATCAGCACGGGGTTGTTCTTCGTGCGGCGGGAGAGCACCTGGATCACGCGGCGGATCTCCTCGTCGCGCCCGATCACCGGGTCGAGCTTGCCCTGCTCGGCGCTCTCCGTGAGGTCGCGCCCGAAGCGCTCGAGCGGGCTCTGCTCCTCATCGGGAGCTTGGGCGGCTGGGTTTGTCGGGTTAGCTGCCATCGCTGGCCCTTTCGGTACGTTGCTTGAACGGCGAGCGCGCGTCGGCCGCGCGCACGAGCTCGGTCCCTCCACGGTATGGCACGGCGAGTTCGGCGCGGAACGAGCGGCGCACCTGCTCGAGCTCTTCGGCGAGCCTGACCTGCGCGTGCAGCGCTTCCAGCTCGAGCTCCTCGATCCGCGCGTGCATCTTTTCCAACTCCGCCTCCTGCTCGAGCACGCACTCGACGCCGGCGAGGTTCAGCCCGAGGTCGGCCGTCAGCTGCTGGATGCGGCGCAGCTGCTCGACGTCGTCCTGGGAGTACAGGCGCGTGCCCTTCGGCGAGCGCTTCGGCTCGATCAGCCCGCGCGCCTCGTAGACGCGGAGGGTCTGCGGATGCATGTTCGCGAGCTCGGCGGCAACCGAGATCATGAACACGCCGCGGCTGGTCTCGACCTCGACGCGGGCCATCACGAAGCCTCCTCCGAGGATGCGGCCGCCTTCGCCCCCTCGAACAGCTCCGCGCGCGGGTCGGCGCCGTCGAGCGTCTTCGCGAGCGCGTCGACAGCCTGCGCCTGATCCTCGGTGAGATCCTTCGGCACGTCGATCAGGAAGCGGTAGTGGATGTCGCCCTTCTTCGGTGGTTTCCCACTCCCCGGCGTTGGTGGGCCCTCGCCGCGCAGGCGCTGGACGGTGCCGTGCTTGGTGCCGGGTGCGACGCGCAGCGTCTTCGCGCCGTTCAGCGTCGGTACCTGCACCTCGGCGCCGCGCAGCGCCTCGGGGATCGTCAACGGCACCTCGACCTCGAGGTTGTTGCCCTTGCGCGCGAACACAGGGGAGGAGGAAACGTGGACGATCAAATACAGATCGCCCGGCGGCCCGCCCCCCGGCCCAGGCTCGCCCTTGCCGGCGAGGCGGATGCGACCGCCGTCGCGCACACCCGCGGGAATGTTCACGCGCAGCTTCTTGACGGTGCGCACGGCGCCCGCGCCGTGGCAGGTCGGGCAGGGGTCCTCGATGATCGTCCCCGAGCCGCCACAGCGCGAGCACGGCCGGGAGATCGAGAACATGCCCTGCCCCTGGGGCTCAACGCCGCGGCCTTCGCAGCGGGGACAGACGACGGGCGTCGTGCCGGGCTTCGCGCCGGTCCCGTGGCAGGTGAGGCAGGTCGTGCGCATCGGCACCGACAGCGGGATCTGCGCGCCGGAGATCGCCTGGTCGAAGGAGATCGAGACCTGCGCCTCGAGATCGTTGCCGCGCTCGACGCGCGCACGCCGGCCACCGCGTCCGGCGCCGCCCGCTCCTGCACCGGGACCTCCCGAACCGCCACCGGACCCTCCGAACAGGTTCGAGAGGATGTCGCCCATCGAGGAGGCGTCGAAGTCGAAGTTGCCGAAGCCGCCGAAGCCTGCACCCGGACCGCCGCCGGAGGCGAACGCGCCCGAGCCGCTGTCGTACTGCTTGCGCTTCTCGGGGTCGCCGAGCACGTCGTGGGCTTGGGAGATCTCCTTGAACTTCGCCTCGGCGTCCTTGTCGCCGGGGTTGGTGTCGGGGTGGTATTTCCGCGCGAGCTTGCGGTAGGCCTTCTTGATCTCCTCTGGGGTCGCCTTCTTGTCGACCCCAAGCGTCTTGTAGTAGTCGGGACGCGATGCCATCTTGGAGAGCCTCCTCGACTTACGCGGCGACGAGCACCCGCGCCGGGCGGATGATGCTCGCGCCCAGCCGGTAGCCGGGCTGGTAGACCTCGACCACGCTGCCGCTCGCGGCGCCCTCCACCGGCGCCTGGGCGACGGCCTCGTGCTCGACCGGGTCGAACGTGTCGCCGACCGCCCCGAAGGACTCGATCCCGACGCGCGCGAGCCCCGAGCTCAGTTCCCCGCGCACGAGGCGCACGCCGTCGAGCAGCGGGTCGTCCTGTGCCGCGGCGTCGAGCGCGCGGTCGAGGTTGTCGAGCGCGGGCAAGAGCTCCTTGGCGAGCTTCGCCACCCCGCGCTCGGCCGCGGCGGCGGCGTCGCGCGCGACGCGCTTGCGGTAGTTCTCGAAGTCGGCCTGCGTCCGCTGCGCAAGCGCGAGGTACTCGTCGCGCTTAGCGGCAAGCACCTCCAGCTCAT
>Ga0307374_10011066_pt1 | contig 12920 bp, 12 predicted proteins | sample OX3MG_FD_202532 | JGI IMG/M metagenome (GOLD analysis project Ga0307374, IMG submission 202532) | Soil microbial communities from Risofladan, Vaasa, Finland - OX-3 | ecosystem: Environmental > Terrestrial > Soil > Coastal area > Acid sulfate soil | place: Finland: Risofladan, Vaasa | collected...
GCTTCACGTCTCCAACGCTGACACCCACGCCGACCGCCACGCCAACTCCCACACCAAAGGGCGGTGGTATGAGCAACGGTGGCAACGGCACGCCGGCGCCGACCCCGACCTCGACCCCGACCCCGACCCCGAAGCCAACGGCAGCGCCCGCACCGACGTCGAAGCCGTCCGGCTCCTCCGGCGCCACGGGTGGGACGCATTCGGGTGGCACGGGTGCCGCGACGACGGGAGCCTCAGGCACAACCGGCGCCACCCGTGTACACGTGCCGGCCGACCCGACTCCCTTCGGAACGCTGGGCAACGTGGACGCCCTGAGCACCGCCGCCGGCCTTGACGCGGCACGCATCCCACCGGTTGAAGCGCTCACGCCGCTGAGTGGACTCGACTTCGGCACCGGCCTCAACCTCGGCCCGCTGCTCCTCCTGATCGACATGATCGGGATCGGCCTGCTCATCTACCTCGTGCGCACCCGCTGGCTCGCACCCGAAGCCTGACCAACAGCCACGGGTCCTGCCCCGGCGCCGATCCCCACGAGCCCGCTCTGAATCGCGGCGGCGGTGACCTCCGCGGCGCGACGAGCCGCATCAGGGAGCGGCGTGCCCCATGCGAGTTCGGCCGCAAGCGTGGCCGAGTGCGTGCAGCCCGTCCCGTGGGTGGCTGGGCCGTCCACCCACGCGATCGGGATCTCCAGATGATCGACGCCGTCGAAGAGGAGATCAAAGCCGCTCGCGTCGCCGCCGGTGATCAACACCGCGTGAGCGCCGCGGCCGACGATCGCCTCGGCGAGCGTTCGCCTCTCCCAGTCTCCGCCCGCGAGCACGCGCGCCTCAGCGAGGTTCGGCGTCACCACGGTTGCCAGCGGGAGCAACCGCGCGATGAGCACGTCCACGCCGTCCCGGTCGAGGAGCGCCGCGCCGGTGCTCGCGCCCAGGACGGGATCGATGACCAGCCGCGTCGGGTGACGTTCGAAGAAGTCCGCGATCGCGGTGACGATCTCTGCTGAGAGGAGTGCGCCCGTCTTGGCGACGTCGACCCCGATGTCGGCGTACACGGCGTCGAGCTGCGCGGTGATGACCGAGGTGGGCAGGCGGTGCACCGCAAGAATGGCTTCGGTGTTCTGCGCGGTCACGCCCACGATCGCGCTCATCCCGTGGCAGCCCGCGGCGGCGAACGCTTTGAGGTCGGCCTGGATGCCCGCGCCACCGCCGGAGTCAGACGTCGCGATGGAGAGGCAGCGAGGGGGTGTCACCGGTCCATCGTAGATGGACAAGCCCTGCCCTTAAACGGCCGCCTGGTGGAGGACATCGGGCGTGGTGGCGATGACCGGCGTCCGTGCGCTCTCGTCGAAGATGACGAAGCGGTCCTTGCCCTGCCGCTTCGCGAGATACATCGCCATGTCCGCCCGGCGCATCAACTCCTCGGCATCGGGAGCGTCTGCGGGATCGTCGACGACGGCGACGCCGACACTGGCGCCGATGGTGACCATCGCGTCACCCATTGGGATCGGGCGCCGGACGGTCTCGATGATCCGCGCCGCAACGACCGATGCATCCGACTTGTGGCGCATGCCGTCAAGAAGCATGCCGAACTCGTCGCCACCCAGGCGTGCCGCCATGTCGAGCTTGCGAACCTGCACGCGCAGGCGCGCGGCGACTGCACTCAGCACCTGGTCGCCGACAGCGTGGCCGAAGGTGTCGTTGATGTCCTTGAAGCCGTCCAGGTCGATGAACATCACCGCGATCGGGCGTCGCGTGGAGTTGAGCTGGGACAGTGACGTCGTGACTGTTTCGATGAAGAGCGAGCGGTTGGCGATCTGCGTGAGCGGGTCGTAGAAGGCGCGCCGTGCCAGATCGGCCTTCTCGAGCGACATCGCCAGGATCGCCTCCGCGAGGTGCCCGTTCTCGAGCGCGACGCTGATGAGCCCTGCGACGGTCGTCAGCAGGCTCTGCTCGTGCTGTCCAAGCCTTGCCCCGCCGCGCATGGGATCGAGCAGCAGGAGCATCCCCTGCGGACCCTCGCGACCACGCAGCACCACCACCGTCCCGGCGTGAGCGTTGCGCTCGGCGAGTGCGAGCCCGAGTGATTGATCCTTGGCGAGCGGGCCGCTGAGGATCGCCTCGGAGCGCAGCTCGTTGAGGACTTCCTGCTCCGCAAAGGTCAACTCGGACGTCGAGACGACAGCCTGATCGTCATCGCCGATCGACGCGAAGCGCACCGCCGGACCGCGCACTTCGGGGATGACGACGAGCTCCGCGCGAGCGACGCCGAACATCTCGGTGATCGCGTTGAGCAGTTCGCCGGCGCGCTCGCCCATCTGCCTCGTCGAGTGGAGGATCTCCGTCGTGCGGTACAGGAACTCGTTGCGGTCGGCGCGGCGCTGGCTCTCACTTGCCGCGATCTGTGCCGCGAGGACGAGGATCGCCGGCGGCACGAGCGCGAAGGCAAGCCACGGCGACGTGGTGAGGATCATCAACGCGACGATCCCGAGGCACGCGTTCGTGGTGGAGGCGGCGACCTGGAAGAGGTACGCGCGGCCGACCCCGCCGAGCCTCATCCGTCCCTGCGCGAGCGCGGTGCCGACGTTGAGCGCAATCGGATAGACGAACCACCCGGCAACCACCATGGCGACCGCGAACGCGACGATGCTCCGTAGCGCGAGCGGGTTGTGTGGGTCGGGGCCGACGGCGTTGAAGACGAGGACGGTGACACCGATGTAGAGGACGTCGAGCATGGCGTTGGCGAAGTCCTTGACCCAGTGAATGCGGCGCCGTGTCCAGCTCGCGAGGAGGACCCCCGCCACGAAGCAGCCGAGCAGCTGGTGGGGGTCGATGAGGAAGAGGCCCATCGCCAGCGGGATCTCTGTCAGCGAGAGGTACGAAGCTTCGCGGTGCACGCGGACCTGCACGAACAGCAGGCTCGTCACGTAGCAGGTGGCGAGCTCGACCCACCAGGGAATCGCCCCCATGAGGCTCGTGCGCTGCACGTCGTGCAGGGGAATGAGCCAGAGCGCCGCACCGATCACGCCGAGGAGGACCGAGAACGCCACGAGGCGCTGGGGACCGTTGAGGCGTCCGATCCGCGCCCGAGCGCGAGACACGAGCACCGGTGGGCGCGCCACCGAGATGTCGCTCATGTCACACCACGTCGTCGCGTTCCCCTGATCAAAGTCGACCTCCTGTCGATCCACATTCAGGCCCCCGCTGAGTGGCGTCTCGATTGTGTCGCGACATCGGGCCCCGACTATCCACGGCAGCGTCACAGCGTGGTAACGCGGCCGGAACGGAAATGTCTGATGTGAATTTGGCGTTGGTCCGCATGCTGTCCTGCGCCGTCACATAGCGTCGTGACATGACCATTTCAGATCGTCCCGCAAGCGTCACCCCGCCCGCGCTGCGGCCTTCGTTCGTTCGCCGTCACCCCATCCTGGCCGGCTTCGGCGTGCTCTCCGGCCTCTCGCTGTTCTCGGCACTGTGGCCGGTCAGCGCGATCGTCATCACCGTCGCGGTCGCAGCAGACGCAACTGGCCTCGACCGCAAGGCGTGGTCGCTGACCAGGTCGGTTGCCGAACGCATTGCATCTGCCATGCGCGGTCGCGCCCACGCCGATCCGTCGCCGTCGCCGCCCACACCGGCGGCTCCCGCGCCGCAGCCGTCAGCGCCGCGACGGGACGTGCATCCGCCGTCGACCGCGACGGCCAGGGTCCGCCGCGAGCCGCGCGCTCAGCCGCCGACAGCACACGCGCCCGGACGTGCCCGCCATCCCCGGAAGGCGGACCATCCCGTGGAGACGCGAATGGACGGCCGCGGGTTGTGAGCGCTGATGCCGCGCTCAGCCGAGACGCGCTCGGGCGCTTCGGAGACGCTGCAGCGCGATGTCCCGTCCAAGGAACGCCATCGACTCGATGACCGGCAGCCCGGTGGGACTGCCGAGGATGGCAACGTAGAGGACGCGAAAAGCCTCGCGGGCTTTGGACCCTGCCGCCTCGGCGACCGTCCGGATGTGCTCGAGCAGAGCAGCCTGGTCGTCGAGCCCGCCTTCGGCGACCGCGACGATTGCAGCATCGACGATTGCGACGGCGGTCGCCTGGTCCACCTTCTTCGGCGGGAACTCGACGCTCGGGTCGATGACGATGTCGCCAAGCAGCGGCGCGCAGAGTCGCGTTGCGTCGGCAAGTGTGATCATCCGCTCCCGGAGCATCGGAATCAGTGAGCGCCGGACGTCCTTGCTCGTCCCGATGAGCGGAAACTCGAGAGCCTCGACGAGCGCATCGGTGTCCATCATCCTGATGTGCACGCCGTTGAGGTCGTCGAGACGCTTGGGGTCGAATATCGCCGGCGCTGCGTTGACGCGCTCGAGGGTGAACTCCTCGCAGAGTTGCGCGGGGGTGAAGACCTCCTCGCCGTCGCCGGATGACCATCCCAGAAGCGCCATCGCGTTGACAATCGCAGCCGGGAGGTACCCGAGCTCGCCGTACTCGAGCACGTTGCGCGCGCCACGGCGCTTGCTGAGCTTCTGGTGATCGGGGCCGAGGACCGCCGGGACGTGCGCGAAGCGCGGCGGCGTCCAGCCGAATGCGTGATACAGCGCAAGGTGTTTCGGGGTCGACGGGATCCACTCCTCGGAGCGGATGACGTCGCTGATCTCCATCAGGTGGTCGTCCACCACGACCGCGAGGTGATAGGTCGGGAATCCGTCGGACTTCAGGAGGACCTGGTCGTCGATGTCCGAGTTCTCGAAGCTCACGCGTCCACGCACGGCGTCATCCCACGCCGTGACTCCCACGGGCATGCGCAGACGCACGACCGCGGGGGCGCCGTTCGCGCGCTCCATTGCAACCTCTTCATGACGCGCGAGGCAGCGCCGGTCGTAGCGGGTCGGCTCCTTGCGCGCACGCTGCTCGTCGCGCATCGCCGCGAGGCGAGCCGGCGTGCACGTGCACCAGTACGCGTTGCCGTTCGCGACGAGCGTGTCCGCGTGCTCGCGGTACGTCGCGATGCGCAGTGACTGGATGTACGGTTCGTGCGGGCCGCCGATCTCCGGTCCCTCGTCCCAATCGAGCCCGAGCCAGCTGAGCGTCTCGATGATCAGCGCCTCGGTGCCGGGGATGTAGCGCTCCTGGTCCGTGTCCTCGATCCGCAGGATGAACGCGCCGCCGATATGCCGTGCCGTGAGCCATGCGAACAGGGCGGTGCGAACGGAGCCGAAGTGCAGGGCCCCGGTGGGCGAGGGCGCGAATCGCGTCCGGACGCGATTCGCGCCTGCGCCGGCCGGCACCTAGTGCGGCGCGAAGAGAACGAGCGTCAGGATCGTCCAGGCGAGCAGGCCGACAATCAGCATCGGCGCGTCCAGGTTCGAGACAACGACGCTCATGACACGCGGCGAACCACCGCCGTGCGCACCGGCTGCCTCGCCGACGCGAACAACCCCCGCTCCTGGCGGCTTGCCGACGTCGGCCATTCCCCACGGAGGCGGAGCGGCGGGCGGCGTTCCGCGCGGGGTGATGTGGACCTGCCCCTCCTGACGGCTCAGCCTGTCCTCGTAGAGGATGCCGACGATCAACGCGGTGCCGAGGGCGCCGGTCCCGAGGCCCATGAGGATGAGGATGATGCCGAGTGCGGCGTTGAGATAGTCGTTGTAGACATGGCCACCGAGCAGGTCGAAGATGCCGCCCGCGATCAGGGCCAGGGAGACGAGGCCGAAGCCGAGGACTTTGCCGACGATCTCGCGTACAGGCATGGCGCGAGTATACCGGCGTGCTCCAGTCACTTCGCAACGCGCGACGGGTTGCGTGCCCGAACCTAAGATTGCCCCTCACGCCCGCATCGTCTAGCGGTTAGGACACCACCCTTTCAAGGTGGTAACCGGGGTTCGACTCCCCGTGCGGGTAACTTGCCACTTGAAACTTTTGACGCGATCCTCAATACTCGGGTCATGGCGCAGGGCGCCGAAGGGATGAGTTCAAGGGGGTCCGGATCGTGACGATGCCGAGTCAACTGCAGCGTCGTAGTCGCACGCGGGGATGGACGCAGTTCGGCGTCACCCTCGTGTCCATCGTGCTGGTACTCCTCGTTGCCCAGGTCGTGGGCCACGAGGCGGCCGACCTCGCCGCGAAGATCAACCAGGGCGTCGCGCACTGACTGAAACCGCGACACGGTCGCCCTCGCTGTCCCTCCGCAGCGGCGGCGCATCGACGTCACAGTGATACTGACCGTCGAGCATAGGATTGGCGGAGCGGGGCGTGCGCGGGTTGCGAATCGTCGCCGCAGCAAAGACACCCGCGGCGGCACAGACAACCGCCGCGATCAGCGCCGCCCGTTGGAAGCCCGACTCGAAGACCGCAGGGTGCAGATAGCTGTCTCCGGTGATCCCGGCGAGCGCCGGAAGGATCGCGACGGCGAGGAGACTCCCTGTACGCGCGACAGCGTTGTTGACCGCCGATGCCAGCCCGGTGCGTTCCGCTGGTGCCGACGAGAGCGCTGTCGCGGTCAGCGGCGCGACGAGGATGGACAGACCGAACCCGAAGACGAGCACCGCCGGCAGCACCTCGAGCAGGTAGTTGCCTGATGCATCGATGCGCGCGTAGAGAGCCATCCCGGCGGCCATCAGCAGCGGACCGACGGACATCTGCAGCCGCGGCCCGATGCGTGCCGACAGGGCACCCGACCGCGCTGAGAGCAGGAACATCAACCCGGTCGCCGGGAGCAGGGACGCGCCGGCAAGCGTCGGGCTGTAGTGGGAGACCTGCTGCAGCTCGATGGGCAGCAGGAAGAACACCCCGCCGAGCATGCCGTAGATGAGCAGCGTCTCCACGTTGGTAGCACTGAACTGACGAGACCGGAAGATCTCGAGCGGGACGATCGGAGCGTGGACGCGCAACTCGACGACCACAAACGCCATGAGCGCGACGACCCCGATGCCGAGCGCACCAAGGACCACCGGCGATGTCCAGCTGCCGGCCGTGCCCTGGATGAGGCCGTACGAGATGCCGACCAGCGCCACGATCGTCAATGCGCTCCCGGCGATGTCGATGTACCCGGTAGCCTGAGGGTCCCGTGACTCGGGGACATGGCGGAGGGAGATCCATATCACCACTACCGCGATCGGGGCGTTGATCAGGAAGATCAGCCGCCAGGAGACGGCGGTGATGAGGAATCCGCCCATAAACGGCCCGAGGGCAGTGGCCGCGCCGCCGAGGCCGGACCACGCGCCGATCACGCGTCCGCGCTCGCCCGGCGCAAACGACGCTTCGAGGATCGCGAGGCTTCCGGGTGTGAGCAGCGCGCCGCCGACACCCTGCAGGCCGCGCGCGGCGATGAGCAGCTCGATATTCGGCGCCGTTGCGCAGATCAGCGACGCCATCGCGAACCATGCGACGCCGACGATGAAGAGGCGCCGCCGACCGAAGCGATCGGCCAGAGCACCTGAGAGCAGGAGCAGCCCGGCGAGCGAAAGGAGGTAGCCGACGGACACCCACTGCAGCCCGGAGATGGCTGCGTGGAAGTCCTTGCCGATGGCGGGCTGCGCGATGCCGACGACGCTGCCGTCGAGCATCGCCATCGAGCTCCCGAGCACGGTCGCCGAGAGAACCCAGCGGCCGCGGCCGGTCGAGAGGTGCAGGCCCTCAGCCCCGTTGATGGCTCCAGCGGGTTGTTGCGCCCGGTCAGTCACCCCACGCGACGTCGCCGAAGAAACCGACGGGCTTCGGATGGCGGCTGTACGCGGCGACACCCTTGCGGCTGTCGGCGATCGTGGTGTTGACGCCGTGCCCGGGCATGACCACGGTGTCCTCGGGCAGGGGAAGCAGCTTCGCGCTGATGCTCTCGATGAGGGTTTCGAGGTCGCCTTTGGCGGAGGTTTTGCCCGGTCCGCCGTTGAACAGCGTGTCGCCGGTGATGACCGCGTTGCCGACGCGGAGCGAAATGCTCCCGGGGGTGTGTCCCGGTGTGTGCAGGACGGTGATGCGGGCGGCGCCAACCTTCACCTCGGCACCGTCATCGAGGCGGCCGTCGATGCGCTCCTCGGGGATCTTGATCTCCACTGCGCCCACAAGGACGGGTGCTCCAGTTGCCGCGCGGACCGCGTCGTACGTCATCCAGTGGTCGGGATGCCAGTGGGTCGCGATCACCGTGCGGATCCCGCCCTCGGCGGCGATCGCCTCCAGCAGCGGTCCTTCGTCGAGCGGCATGTCGACGAGCAGGGCTTCGCCGGCGGCGACGTCTCGCACCAAGTACGCATTGTTGTCGTACGGCCCCATCGGGCCGACCTTGACGATCCGAATGCCGCCGTCCTCGAAGATGGTGATCTCAGCGCCGGCCACGACTCACCGGTTTCGCCGCCTGCTTTCTCGATACAGACTTCGCGGGCGATTTCGCCGGCGCCTTGGTAGCAGCCTCGGCACGCATCTGCGCCTTGAAGGCGCGTTTCTGGGTTTGATACGCCTCGCGCTCGGCAATGGTGCTGACGTCCGCGAGGGTCGGCCAGTCCGGCGCCACCGCCTCCCATCCCGCAGGCCGCGCGCCGAGATGCTTCGCGACGACGCCGACCATCACTCGTGCCTTTGCGGCGCCGAAGCCGGGGAGCGCGGCAAAACGTCTCTGGAGCTCCTTGGCATCCTTGGCCTCCGTCCAGATCCGGGTGGGGTCGCCGCCGTACTCGTCCGCGATGACCTGGCAGAGACCATAGACGCGCCGAGCCATGCTCGCGGGGAAGCGATGGAGCGCCGGCGGCTGCACGAACGCCGACACGACTTTGTCGGGGTCCATCCCGGCGATCTCGGTGGCGTCGAAGGTGCCGAGGCGCTCCTGCATGCGCAGCGGCCCGAGGAACGCCCACTCGATCGGGACCTGCTGGTCGAGGCAGAAGCCGATCAGCAGGGCGGTGGGACTTTGACTCACCAGCCGATCGGCGTCCGGGTCGCCGGTCCACTCCAGATGAGGCTGCAATGCGGTCGTGGCCACCCGCGTACGGTACCGCGGCGTGGCGTCGCGCTGAGGCCGGCGCGCGAGACTGCGTACACTCGGCGCATGTCGTGGCTCGGGAGGCTCTTCGGTGCCAAGCCCCCGCCTGCGCCCCTGAACAGTGTCGTGGTCGCAGGTGATCTCATCGCACCGCTGACGTCGGGCGACGTGGACCTGTCAGTGGCGGTCGACGGCGCGCTGCGCGCCTACCTCGATGCCCAGGCGAAAGCGCTCGCTGCGGGAGAGCCGGAGCGCATCCCCTTCTGGCTGCGGCGGGACGCGGAAAATGCGGGTGACCTCGAGGACGAGTTGCGCGACCGGGTCATTCAGCGTCGCGCCGCCGAGGACGAGACCCGCTAATCGTGCGCGCCCTGGTCTTCAAGGATTTCGACGCCGTCGAACTGGTCGACATGCCCAAGCCGGTTCTCGAGGACGAGACGGACGCGGTCGTCCGCGTCACGAAGTCGGCGATCTGCGGGAGCGATCTGCACGTCGTGCACGGCCGGATTCCGGGGATGAGCCCGGGCGGCATCCTGGGCCACGAGTTCGTCGGCGTTGTGGAGTCGGTGGGCGGCGCCGTACGGCGGTTTGCTGAGGACGAGCGCGTCGTCGGCTCGTTCACGATCCCCTGCGGCGCGTGCTGGTACTGCGAGCGCCGCCACTTCAGCCGGTGCCCCGATCAACGAGTGTTCGGGTATGGGTCGTTCTTCGGGGACGTCGCGGGTGCCCAGGCGGACTATGTTCGAGTCCCGAACGCGGACCTCGTACTGCACCACCTCGATGACTCGATGAGCGACGAGCACGCGATCTTCATCGGCGACATCTTCACGACCGGGTATGACTGCGCAACCGAGGCGCGCATCGAGCCGGGAGACGTTGTCACCGTCGTCGGCTGCGGTCCGGTTGGGTTGATGGCGATCCTTGCGGCACGCCACTTCCAGCCGTCAACGATCTACGCCGTTGACACGGTGTCCCAGCGACTTGAGATGGCCCAGACGCTCGGCGCGATCCCCGTCGATGCCAATGCGGTGCACGCGCCGAGCTTCGTCCAGGACCGCACCGGTGGGCGTGGCGCCGACGCCGTGCTCGAGTGCGTGGGCCTGGTGCCCGCGCTGCTCGACTGTATCGACATCGCTCGCGCAGGCGGCCGCATCAGCGTGATCGGTGTGCACAGCGACCAGGAACTCGTGTTGCCGTTGAACACGACATTCGTCAAGGGCATCGACCTGAAATTCTGCGGCACCGCGAACATCGTCGGCCGGTGGGATGAAGCGATCGCCGTGCTTGCCGATGGCGACGTGCATCCGGACTCGATCATCTCCCATCGCCTCAACCTCGACGCTGCCGTGCGAGGCTACGAACTGTTCGAGCGGCGCGAGGCATTGAAGGTTGTGCTGACGCCCTAGGCGCATCCTTTCGTTCCATAGCTGGTGCGCATCGCCATCACGTCGCGCCTGTCTCCGACCAAGGACCCGAACGAGAGGTGACTTCCGGCACTTATGGACGGGTCTGCGCATCGCGATCATACATCGCAGGGCAGCCATCCTGAGGAGTCGATTGATGGACATTCTGAGGAATCTGTGGCGGCGCAAAGTCCGCACAGTCCTGACAGTCACCGGCATCGTCATGGGCATCTTCGCCCTGACCACCATGGGGGCGCTCGCGGAGCACTTCAATGTCCTGCTCGGGGGCGGAATCACCTACTACAGCAGCAGCATTCAAGTCGCGAGTGCCTCGGGGAGCGGGGGTTTCGGCGGGGGCTACATGTCACTCGACACAGTCAACAAGATCAAGACGATCGATGGCGTGATTGCCGTCGGACCGGCTGTCCAGGTGTTGGCGAAGCCCGGTTCAGTATCGGCGGTGAATTTCGGCGTGCCCGACTACGTCATGAATTACGATCCGGCCAGTTTCAGGTACTCCGACTTCAAGGTGACGCTCGCGAGCGGACGGTGGCCCGGAGATGCGTCACGATTTGGCGTCACGCTCGGTTCATCGTTCGCGACCGAATTCAACAAACATGTCGGAGACGTGATCAGTCTCCCGGTGCGCCCATCGGATGCCACGTCGGATTTCATCAATCATCAGTTCACCGTGATCGGCGTCCTCAATCAGACGCTCACGGCGCCTGACAGCGGGGCATTTGTGAGCCTCCAGGACGCCCAGATGCTGATGGGGGACAGCCTTCCGCAAGCCATACGCTCCAACGTTGATCCGTACACCCTGATTACCGGCGCTGTGGTGTTCGGAAAGCCGGGGGTGAATCTCGACACGCTCGCCACGCGGATCACCAAGACGATATCCGGTGTCAAGGCCACCAAACCGACCGACCTCGTGAACAGCTTCAAGGCGGGTGGCGCGGTCTTCACCTTCATGACCACCGCGGCCGCGCTCCTGGCCCTGATCATTGGCGGCCTGTCCGTTGTCAACACCATGATCATGTCCGTCACCGAGAGAACACGAGAAATTGGACTCAAGAAGGCGATAGGTGCAAAGACGCGGAGGATCCTCGGTGAGTTTCTCGCCGAGTCGACGGCGATCGGCCTGCTCGGCGGGGCGATCGGCTTCCTACTCGGCCTCCTATTGACCCTGGCGCTCAACAGCAGCGATCCGAGTGGCGGCCTCTTCTTGATCACGCCACGTCTGACGTTGATCGCACTCGGATTCGCAGTGGCTCTCGGCGCCGGAGCAGGCGTGGTGCCCGCGATGCGCGCTGCGAGGATGGATCCTGTTACGGCGCTGCGGGCGCAATAGGAGAACGAAAAAGATGGCGAGCATCGAGGCAATCGGGCTGGTCAAGGAGTACGGAAAAGGTGACTCGCGGGTGCGGGCGCTCGATGACGTCACCATCAGCATCGAGCAGGGAGAGTTCGTGGCCATCGTCGGCCGGTCCGGCAGCGGTAAGACCACGATGCTCGACTGCATGGGGCTGTTGATGCAGCCCACAAGCGGTCGGATCCTCATTGACGGGATCGACACGAGCACGCTCACCGACAATCGACGAGCTGAGATCCGAAGCACACGCATCGGCTTCATCTTTCAGGAGTTCAACCTTCTTCCCACGCTGTCGGCCATCGAGAATGTCCTGCTTCCGCTTCGATACTCGGGAGGCGATCGGAAGGCAGCACACGGGCGTGCCGCCGCACTCCTTGAAGAGGTCGGACTCGGGCAGCGTTTCCACCATCGGCCGACGCAGATGTCCGGTGGCGAACAGCAACGTGTCGCGATTGCACGGTCATTGATCAATCAGCCGACGCTCGTGCTCGGCGATGAGCCGATGGGTGAGGTCGACACCGACACTGCCAATGCGCTGCTGGCTCTGATGCGCCGCATCAATGTTCAGCGCGCCGTGTCGTTCGTCATCGTCACGCACGACCTGGATCTCGCCGCGCGCACCGACCGGATCATCCGGCTGAGCGACGGACACCTCGTCAGCGACGAGCGCACCTCGGCAGGAATCAAGCAAACCTCTCCGGTCATGGTCGCGCCCGAACGCGGCGACGGCATTCGACACGATGCGCCGTCACGCGAGGGCGCGAAGGTGGCCATTCCCTCCTTGCGCTAGACGCCATCAACCTCAACTGCGCCTGGTGGCGTCCGTCGAATGCCTCAAGGACCGGACGCGACTGCGGCTGATCTGTGCGTGGTCCCAGTGTGCGTGGTCCCAGGGGATGGAGTCGAACCATCGGTACACGGTTTTACAGACCGCTGCCTTGACCACTTGGCTACCCTGGGACGTCGCGACAGCCGCGGCGAGCGCGGCGAACCGTAAGGATACGGGCGCGCTACTCCCTCAGCGGCGTGTCACGGGAAGCATCTCGCGCCGTGCGGGATCGTCCAGGTAGCGCTGGACCACTGACCGAGCGGCTTCCGGGCCGCCCGCGAGGGAGTCGGCGAACCAACCACCGTCGTATGGAGAGTCGATCGCAACCAGCAGAGTGCGGGCAGGCTGGTGGCGCGGAG
>Ga0307374_10011067_pt1 | contig 12917 bp, 8 predicted proteins | sample OX3MG_FD_202532 | JGI IMG/M metagenome (GOLD analysis project Ga0307374, IMG submission 202532) | Soil microbial communities from Risofladan, Vaasa, Finland - OX-3 | ecosystem: Environmental > Terrestrial > Soil > Coastal area > Acid sulfate soil | place: Finland: Risofladan, Vaasa | collected...
GAAATTATAAATCTGCTGGCGTTCGCGCTCGATACATCGCTCGTCGAGATCAGCCCGCGCGGCATCCTGAGCTTCCGCCATGAAATGTTCTCCACCTGTGCAGTCGCCGAATATTTTGTTATGCTGCAAACCACCTGTGACACGCCTGAGCAGCCGGCATCGTTTGCCGGTTTGCTCTGCCAGGCCCTGACGAGCCAGGATACAACCGGTGCTTACACGCGTTGGAGCTTGCCACTGGCTCTGTGGGTGGGTATGCTCGAAGAGCCGTCAATCCAGGCGCAACGCTTCGTTGAATACGGGCGTGCCCATCCCGCCGCCACAATTGATGCACTCGCCTTGAGCTTGCTCTGTCTCGGTGTCGCCAGCGCGCCGCCCTATGTCTCGCAGGTGCCACTGGTCGTCATGCCCCCTGGTCTCGAAGAGATGTTGGACGAGGTTCTTCAGGATGGATCACAGCGTGTTGTCCTGGCCCGTGCGATCACCCGTCATGCCGAAGAGGATGCGCTTGAAATCTACCAGGCGCTTTTCTTGTTGTTGATGTTGCCAGACATCGATGAATTAATCATCTTGCTCGATATGGATGTTGTGCCGTCTTTGCTCTTCAACCGCCTCTACGAAATTGTGGACGATAGCTCGTATGACGCCCAGGTCAAGCGGCTTGTGCGCGTCATCGGCCATCTGGGGGCCGTTGCCGTTCCTCAAGCTGCCGCTCTGAGCAAGGCCGACGCCGCGCGCAGTCCGCGCCTGCGTTCAGCTGCCATCAACATCCTCGGTGGCACCGGCGAGCAGAACGCGGTTGACCCTTTGAACGCCTGCCTGTACGACCAGGATCAGATGATCGTTGGCCGGGCCGCTAACGCGCTGATCCGCCTTGGCCCTGAACTTGCCCTGCCCTGCCTGCTTGCCGAACTGCAAAACCTCTCATCAACTTCGGCTACCAACCAGATTCATGCAGTCTCCCTGCGCATCCTTGAGCATTTCCTTGCTGAATCTGACCCTCAACTCCAGTTGTCGGATCAACAACGCCAGCAGGTCATGCACACACTCTCGCATATCTTGCAAGGCGCATACGCGTCGGAAATTCAGCAGAAGGCGCGTGAAATGCTGGTGCAGCAGGGACGCGCCGCCGAAGAGCGTGCCGGCGGTGCCATGGCCGTTGAAGTGTTTATTCAAAACCTTGCTTCCAGAGATGAACAGGTTGCTGGCGGCGCTGCACGCTCATTACGTGAAATCGGCGTGGCAGCCACTCCCGCCCTCTTAAAAGAACTGAGCCAGTCGCCGTCTGATACCGTAACCGCTCGCATCGTCCAGGCGCTGGGGAAAGTGCGCGACCCGCGTGCCATGCCGGCTCTGCTGCGCCTGCTTGCTAATCCATCGCCTGTGGTGAACTCGCAAGTCACACAAGCGCTACTGCTCTACGCGCCTGAGAGTATTCCCGGCCTCATTTACCAGGTTTTGCAGGGCGAAGACGACCTGGTCGCCAGAGGCGCGGAGCAGATTCTGGCCGCTATCGGTGAAGCCTCTGTTGAGCCGGTCATCGAGGCTTTGATTCCCGTCGTACCTGGGCGCACTCACTTGCTGGTGCATGTGCTGGCGCGCTTGCGTGATGCGCAGTCTCTCCCCATTCTCATTGCCCTGCTGGAGACAGAAGCTCCTGCATCACAACCGCTTGAAGAGGTAGACCAACAACTGGTGTTGGCCTTGATCGACGCGCTCGGACAATTCCAGGACGAGAGCGTTGTTGTCCCGTTGATAGATATGCTTGCAAGCCTCAATCCACTGTTCTACGAGGGCGCGGTTAACGCCCTGAGTAACCTCGGCGCTGTGGCGTGCGACCAGCTTATCAGCGCGCTGGATGTCGATCGGCAGAACGCTGTCGCCTCGCGTGTGGAACGTGCCTTACTGGGTATGGTACCATTCCCTGGCGAGCAATTACTGGCAGTTTACGCCTGGGGCAGCGACGCGCAGGCCCGGCACCTCACCAATGTTTTCGTGGCGAAGGGAACCGAGGCGGCGCAACTGCTGGTCAGCAACCTGTTTCATGCCGACCTCGATACGCGTGTTCGCGTGCGCCAGGCCGCCGGACAAATGCCGGCTCACGTGATTGTTCCAGCCCTGCTTGAGATTATCGATACTCCCGATCTCGGCTGGCGCGCTGTTATCGCTGAACACCTGCTTCAGAACCCGCGGGAGGCTATCCCACCGCTGGTGGGCCTGCTCGACGATAACCAGCGCGGCTCGGCAGCCCAGGCGCTCCTGCTAGAATTTGGGCCTGTCATCCTGAATGCCCTTGTGACCGGCCTGGATTCCTTGAACAGCCTGGCGCAGGAACGCTCGCGCGAGCTTGTTGTTGAGCTGGCGCGCCAGTCGCCTGAGACGCTGCTCGGTGTGGTGCAACTCTTCGCGCACACTCCCCCACCTCCCCAACGCGCGCGCGAGGCACTGGTCAGTCTCCTGGCAAACGATCTGGCCACTATCAGTGTGCCAGTCTTGCTGGATGGATTGGAAGACGCGCATCTTGTCGGTGATGTCTCGGAGACCCTGGTATGTATGGTACAGCAGGGGAATGCTCGCAGCGAACTTGTTCTGAATGAGCTACTTGAGGCGCTGCGCGTTCCCACCCGCCGTCACGGTGCGGAGATTACCCTGGTCGAGATTGGCTCACAGGCTGTACCTGCCGTCGGCATACTGATAACCGATCCCGATGCTGCCATCGCCCAGGCCGCGCAAAATATCCTGTGCGAAATGGGCGTCCCTGCCTTCTCCTTTATCTGGTCCGCGTACAGCGATGTTCACAATCGCGTCCGTCGCGATGCTGCTCGCGCCATATTTCGTCGCATGCCCACCGTCGTTATCAAGGATGAATTAGTCCAGTTGCTCTCAAGCGACAACCCAGATGATGTCTCAATGGCCCTGACCCTGCTGCTTGTGCGTATCTACGATGAATCTGCGCAGGCCGGTCGCGAGCATGAGATGATCCCTGTACTGCTCGAATATGTCCAGTTGCGCAGCGACGAACGCGTCAGCCTGCGCATTCTTGCCCTGTTGCTCCTGCTGGGTGGGCGTACCGTCACAGATAATATGGCGCAAATCCTTTATGACTTCCCCAATCATACCAGGCGTATTCTGTATGCCTTCTTACTACTCGGTGAGGTGGCCGAAGATACCTTGCTGGAGATGATGCACGACCCCGATGCGCCGCCTCTGCTGCGCGCCGAAACCGCTGGTATCCTCGGCATGCTTTCACCGCGCATGGACGTGCGTGAATACGCGAAAATGCTGGTGGAATATGGCCTCTGGGCCGGCCAATCGCAGGGCTTCGCCGATGTGCTGCAGGCCGATCAACTCAATATCGCCCTGCGCGCCCTCGGTGGTTTGCTGGTCGGCGGTCACTGGCAATCCTCTGAACTGCTACAACTGCGCATGCAGACTAATGAGAGCAGCCCCGAACGCGAACTCTACGATATTTTACTGGGCTGGCGCTATAGCCCCTATATCGATACCCTCGAACGGGAACTTGAGCGCGAGCGCGAAGAACATATGAAGCATATCAGGGTCTTCAGCGCGGAAATTCTCGCTTTGCGCACAACCACCGCCGACCTTGAGCAGGAATTGCAAGGCCTGCACCACGAACATGGCCAACGCGGAAAAGAGCTTGACGAAGCAACGCAAACCGCCGGAGACCTGCGCCTTTCCCTCGACCGCGCCTCACAGGAAAAGCTGGCCCTGCGCGCCGAACTACAGCAACTGATGCAGGAAAAAGAACAACTGGCCGCCCGCAACGCCCGCCTGCAACAGGTATTAGAAGATTTACAGGAATAACAGCATTGTTTCTTCGCAAGGATTGCTGTATGATGCTTCAAGGTGATAGTATCGACCTGAAAAATGTTTGGAGAAGGATATGCAGACTCGTTCGGGCAACCCCGCTCTACAAAATGGACTTATCTTTGGCGTCATTCTCGGAGTTATCGAAATCGCGCTCTACTTCTTACTGGGCGTTATAGGGCTTATTCTCAATGTCATTTTGTTTCTGTTCCTCGTAGGCCTGGCGGGCTATCGCGCCTCGGCCCGTACCGGTAAGGTCAGTACAGGCTTGCTGGCGGGTTTACTGACCGGGTTGTTCAGTTCCGTGCTTGCTTCAATCTTGCCCTTGATAACTGCATTGACCAACGTAGATGCGTTGCGAGCGCAGTTTCAGGCCCAGCTACAACAGAGTGGTAGCAACGTGTATCAGAATTTCACCTACACAAACAATGTGGTCATCGCCTTTGTGGTTCTGGGCCTTGTCATCATAATTATTGGGGCTTGCCTGCTGGGACTTGGCATCGGCTCGATCGGTGGCGCGATCGGCAAGGGACGCGCTCCGCTTTCCGCCGCGCCACAATATCCCTATCCAGGACCGATGTATATGCCACCTTATCCTCCCCAGGGATACGCGCCACCGCAGCAGGGCTATACTCCGCCACCATCGCAGGAATATAACACACCGCAGCAGTATCCGCCTCTCCCGCAGGAATATATGTCGCCGCCGCAGGAATATACTCCGCCGCCACCGCCGCAGGGCAATAACTGATAGTTGTTTCTGCCTGAAATTTGGAGTAGAATGCGCTCAGACGCGCGCGGGGTATCGTAGCAAGCGTCGATCGAAATAATCCAGGAGAAATCAATGAATTTTCGAAATCTAAATCTTCGTCTGGGCAATACTCCCCTGGCGATAGGGCTGATCTTTGGCATTATCCTTACGCTTGTCTCGATACTCTTTAGTTTCATCGCCCCGATTCTGGGTCAACTCGGTAGCTTTGTTGGCCTGGCTATCGTCATCTTATTTGGGCTTTTTGCGGGTCGGCGCGCATCATCATTCACAGGCAAACTTGGTTCGGGCATGCTGGCGGGTTTACTAACCGGCCTGGTTAGTTCGCTGTTTTCGGGCGTTCTTTCGTTTGTTTTGACTTTGATCAACGTCGATTATTATCGCCAGCAGGCTCTGCTAAACGCCAAACAAACGCATTCGACTGTTACGATAACCAATGCGGTTATTCTTCTGTCCGAGCTGGAACTGTTGGTTATTTCACTCATATTCTATTCCGTCATTGCGCTCGCGGGTGGTGCCGTTGGAGGATTCATCGGCAGGCGCCGGGCGCAGCTGGCACCGCCAGAGGAATACGAAGAAGTCATGTTTGTTCCTCCCCCCTCCTCAAACAACGATAACCTTCCCTCGCCTTCGCAGGTTGTCGATCAGCAGCCGTACTCGCCAGACGATGAGTCACAGTCGCTTTCACAGGAGAGCGATGGCCCGCGGAGTACGAATAGTTTGCGGCGTAGCATTGCCTCGCGCCGCAGCCATAACTCGCGGCGCAATTCAATCTCGCGCCGCAGCAGGAGTGATGAAAACTAAAGCTATCCGTGGCCTTGCAGGGTTAGCAGCGCTACATAACGGCCATGAAACGACATGGCCAGGGCATCGTTTTCGTAAATTTCTGCCCGTAACTCCAGGCGCGCTCTCCCTTTTTCGCGCAGTGTGCGAGCGAACTGCCCAACCTGCTCTTCGTTCGGCTTGTGGCAGATAGCCGTAAAATCACGCGAAATCGGCTTTCTGTAATTGTTCGTGCTGTCCTGAATAACAATCGTCGCGCCGATATCTTGTTCTTGCAGCATAATCCACATCATGCCCCAACCAGCCAGCGTAACCACCGAATTGAGACTGCCCGCGAAAGCAGTTGCCTTGTGATTTAGGTTGCGCTCAATGGGCGCGGCCAGCGCAAGCTGCTCGCCATCATAGTACGCGACCCTTATACCAATCTCTCTCGTAATTGGTATTTCATGATCGAGCGTAGCCTGCAATCCCCGTGCCAGGAGCTTATAATCGTCCATTTTCCCTCTTGTTTTCAACTTCCTTATAACCCTGAGTCAGTCTAACACCCACAAATGAGTTCATCTAATAATACCATTTAGGTCCGAGGGCGTCCGCAAGGGACTCCCGTTACAGGAAGCAGCAAAGGACATACAGCGAACTCTGCCCGCTTATACTTTCCACAGGTACGTTGCTTTGTTAGTACCGGTCGCGTTTGTCTCATTGCACCCCGAACAGGTGCGAGCGGTTAGCAATGTACCCTGGTATGACGGGCGTTTTCTGATCCCCTCCCCTTGCCCGTCATGCCTCATTTCTAAAGATTGGATTGTAGGAAACATGAGTGAATAGGTAGGACGAACCAGCCGCGAGCGGCAATGTGGAAAACCAGAGGCAGAACTATGAACAAGGTAGTCATCATCGACGATTCACTGGTGGTGCGCAAAATTGTGGAAACAACTTTCAAGCGCGCCGGTATTCCTTGCACAGGCTACCGGGATGGCATAGAGGCGCTTCAAGCTCTGCGAAGCTGGCAAGACGAATTGCCAGACCTGATCTTCCTCGATATCGGCCTGCCTAAAATCGATGGGTATGACGTGCTGCGCCTGCTCAAAGCTAGCCCTCACTTCGACCAGACGGCAGTCATTATGCTCTCCGCACACGACGGCGTACTCGACCGCCTCAAAAGTCGTCTCGCCGGCGCGCGCGGCCACATCACCAAACCATTCAAAATACAGGAATTGCTATCTGTAGTTCCCTGAAGTCACATGATAAGACTGGTATAAGACATCTGAAAAGCTTATACATATCACTAGAAGAAGGGAAGCAACATGCATCAGAGCGAAGTTGCGCGCCTGCGCCAACAAATCGAATCGCAGATGGAGGCTATGCAGCGCGGTATGCAGGGATTTGCCAGCAGCTCAGCGCGTCACGCCTTCATTCGCGCGCGTATGGACCGCATCGATGAATACCAGCATACCCTCACCAATTACATCGGCCAGCAAGATACCGACCAACTCCTTTATACCCTCTATACCAAAGTCATGCAATAGAAGGAAACCATATGCGCACATATCGCCATCGCCTGGCACGTTCCAGGCGACCATCGCCGCGTGCCGTCAGGCTCGGCTTGATTGCTTTTGGCTTGCTCTTACTCATCGATATGATTACCGCGCGCTACTCCGCGCAGGTGCAATCGGCGCTGACCCTGCCGCCCGTCGCGTTCGGCAAGAGCGCCTTCCATGTTTCCGCCACGAAGCCCGCAACCACCACGCGCGCGTCGTCAACAACCATCGCAAGAGCTAAACCCTCACCTGTAGTTATTGCAACCACGTCTACAACAAAAACTGTATCAGCCGTGAATACCCTGGCACAGGACACCTTTCAACGCCCCAACCAGCAATTCTGGGGCACAGCCTCGGATGGGCAGAGCTGGGCTGCTGATGCCATGAAGTCCCCCGCGTTTGCCATCGTCAATCACGCTGGCCAGGTCGCTACCGGCAGTGGCATCTACGATGCCGTACTGGGCAAGCCTATCGCCGATAGCGAAGTACTATTCAGCGGCTCTGTCAGCCATTTTGCAGCCTCTAATATGGGCGTGTTGTTGCGCTGGACCGATGCCAGCGACCTGTACAAAGTATTCATCGACGGCACAAACCTTACCGCGCTTAAAGATGTGAATGGTGGCATATCTGTCCTGCAATCGGTGCCATTCCCGGCCCAGGACGGCAAATCTTACAGCATGCGCGCCCGCGTGATTGGGACGAGCATTATGGCCCGCGTCTGGCAGACCGGGCAGGTTGAGCCATCCACCTGGCAACTGATCGCCACCGATAATGCCCTGATATCCGGCTATGACGGGCTGCGCCTGATCGTACAAACAGGCATTAGCATCACCATCACCTCGTTTATGGAGTCGAAAGTGTGACATGATACGACAATTCAAAATGGCCTATGCTATCAACCTGTGGGTGAAGGCACTCGCCTGGTTGGGACTGCTCAGCGTGGTAGTTCTGCTGCTGGCGGTATCAGGCGGCTTTCCACCACGGGCGTGGCTTGTGCTGGCGCAGGCTGTTCCGCGCATGGGACGCTTGCTGTCCGCGCGTGGCCTGCCCGCGCTGGTGTCTTTCACCGGCCTATCTTTGTTATCGTTGACGTGGGGCATCCTATGGGCTACGCTGCTATGCATAGCCGCCGCGCTGCTGTGGGGTGAAAAACGCCAGTGGTTCAAGCCTGCCAAAACCAGCTGGCAGCGCAACTCAGCCGATAATCTGCTCAGACAGGGCTATGATGAGCCTCAGGCTTCGCTGGCCTACGCCGTGCTCGCCAGGTCTACCTCGCCTGTTACTTCCCCGCCACTTCACACGGAGAAAGATACCAGGCCGCAAAGAACACGTAAACTCGCGCCGGCTCCGCCGCCAGTATTCCCCACCGGCCAATACGAGCGTATACCGAAACCTGCCGAACGCTCATTGCAACATATATGCGCGGATGCAGGCATCGGTTGGGACCCCGGCATCACGCGTCGCCACAAGCCAAACGAAGATGCGGTACTGGCTCTGCATGGCGTCTGTGACGCGCGCGGCAGTCTGCTGCCACTGGCCCTGTACGTTATCGCGGATGGCATGGGTGGCCATGCCAGTGGACGCGTTGCCAGTCATCTCGCCACGCATAGCATGATGCAAAGCGTCTTGCCCGCCGTCCAGCATGGCGAAGAATTGAGCGACACCTTCCTGATGGACACGCTGACAGACTGCGCTCACCAGGCCAACCATGCTATCTACCAGTATCGCGAGGAACACGGCGTCGATCTGGGAACAACCATCACAGCCGCCCTGCTGGTGGCATCGAGCGCCTATATCGTCAACGTGGGCGACAGCCGCACCTACATTTATCGCCAGCAGAAAGGGCTTGCGCAGATCACACGCGATCATTCACTGGTCGCGCGCCTCGTCGCCGCGGGCGCTATTTCCGCCGAAGATGTCTACACCCACCCGGATCGCAACAAAATCTATCGCGGCCTGGGTGAAAAGGATGCTGTGCAGGTAGACTGGTTCATCGAGCCAGTGAACAAGGGTGATTTTCTCTTGCTTTGTTCCGATGGTCTGTGGGAGATGGTGCGCGATCACGAGATCGAGAAAATCTTGCAACGCTGCCTCCCCGATGTTTCGCAGGCCAGCGAAGCACTCGTCAAAGCAGCACTGCATCGCGGCGGTTCCGACAACATCAGCGTCATCGTAGCTCCTGTCTAAAGCAATTACCACGCGAGGGCATAGGGGAGGCAGCGCCTCCCCTATGCCCTCTCATTCTTCATCATCGTCAAAATGGCTCATGCTAAAAATTCTTCCAACTTTCTGTCGCGGCTCAAAGGATCGAGCTTGCGCAGTGCTCTGCTTTCCACCTGGCGCACTGCTTCGTGGCTCAACCCCAGCTTGCGACCTACCTCGTGCAGTGTATGCTCGCGATCACCATCCAACCCGTAGCGGAAGCGGATCACCTGGCGTTCTCGCTGCGTGAGGCTCAGCAACAGGTCTTGAATCTGCGCTTCCAGCGTCTGTGTCATCACGATCTGTTCAGGCGAGTGCGTCTGGTCATCTTCCAGCAGATCGCTCAAGGGCAGATCATCGTCTCCCACCCTGCGCCGGATATCCAGGCTGAGCGGTTCCTGCGCCTTCGTAATCACCATCAAATCGATCACCTGTTGTACGCTCAAATCCATCTGGTCCGCCAGCTCTTCAACCGTCGGTTCCACCTCCAATCCCTGCCACATGCGCTGCTGGATACGCGCCAGTTGCTTCATCTTCTCCAACTTATGCAGTGGCACGCGGATCAGTCGCGCCTGTTCGGTCAGCGCGCGTGTGATGGCCTGGCGAATCCACCAGATGGCATAGGTGCTGAACCTGTACCCTTTCGTATAGTCAAACTTTTCGACAGCGTGCATCAGCCCAAGGTTGCCCTCCTGGATCAGGTCCATCATATCCAGGTCAAGACCCTTATACTTGCGCGCCACGTAAATAACCAGGCGTAAATTAGCCTCGACCAGTTTGCGCTTCGCCTGCTCGCCCTCCTCGATCAACTGTTGATGCCCCGGCTGCCTGGGGCGTTCGGCTGCCGCCCGTCCGCGCGCGATACGCTGCGCCAGGCAAATAACTTCCTCGTTGTTCAGCAGGTCCACGCGACCGATTTCGTCGCGATACAGCCTGCTGGCATCACTCAAAGAATTCCTATCCGGCGCATCGGAGATATTCGCGAGTGCGTAAAGCTTTTCGAGCTGATCCTGACGTTTTTCGGGCCGCTTTTCAATGACGCGTACCTCGATCATCTTATCCTCTCTCTCCATAATGTTTTGCATGACAAATTCCCTCCAGCAAATCTCGTCTTCTGCACCAAGTGTACTTTGCAAGGCTTCGTGTCATATCCCACGCCCCTTCCCCGTTCCCGTCCCCGGCGTGCGTAGGGACAGGGACGCGGGGATGGGCGGACGTGGGGGCCTTGCGCCTGTCCCCGTTCGCTACAGAATGCCGGGGACGCACGCGTCCCAATGGACATCATTCCCCCGTTCATTCGTCAAAATTCATCACGACAGGACGCCCGTTTCACCAGCCAGGGGCCTGTTGGTTGTACCTCATGCTTGTCTTATACCGCCTTTCTCATTTCTTATAATGTGTCATCTTGTTTCAAACAGGCTCTCTCATTTTGCCTCAGCTTTTCCTACAGTTTTTGCGCCATGCTCGTTCTTTCTATTTTGGGGGTGTAAATGACTGCTTCCTCTTTGTGGGTCGCGGCGTCCCCACATTGTCCCAAAACATGAAATATACCCTGTATTGACATAAGCTGATATTAAGCTGATATAATGAAGCGGTCTCAAGACTGGATGCTAGCTTTGTGTTCGATTGATGCGGAGGCTTCCCCCGGCAACACTCGTCAACGGCGTACAAAGGAGACAGCGACGAGATGGATAGCAAAATCACCTACCACCAGCAGGTTAGCTATTGTGGCAAACCGCGCTGTCGCAGGTGTCGCGAAGGTACCGGCCACGGCCCGTACTGGTACTCGTACCAGACCGTCAACGGGCGTACCGTGCGAACTTATGTAGGCAAACAACTTCCTGTCGGATTACAAGACGCGGGAGTTGGCGATGATAGCAGTGTATCCAGCGTGTCAGAAGTGGCTGGCGCGGTGGTGCGTCTCTATGTGCTGGGACAATTTACCCTCGAACGCCACAACGGGCAGCGTTGGCAGGCCGTAACCGATGCATCCATGCAGCATCAACGCGTGCGCTCCCTTTTAACCTGTCTTATCAGCAGCCCCGGCCGTAAAATAGGCCGCGAACAGGCTATCGAACTGCTCTGGCCCGACCTCGATTTCGATACAGCTTCTCACCGCCTGGACAAAGCCGTACATAGCCTGCGCCAGCTTTTCGAGCCTGCGCGCAGCCGCCCCGCTACTTCAGAGTTACTGCTCACCGAACACGCGACGCTTCAGCTTGCCGACCAATCGCGGGTATGGGTTGATGCCGATGCCTTCGACGCGCTGCTGGCCCGCGCTCGTAGCAGCAATGATCCCGGCCAGTCCGAACAACTGCTTGAAGAAGCCATGCTGCTCTATGCCGGCGATTATTTACCAGAGGAGAGGCAGACAGACTGGACGCAAACACGGCGTGAATCTCTCCAGCGCGGCTGGGTCGGGTTACTGCTTGAATTGGCCGATCTGCGTATCGCGCGCGAAGCCATCTCCAGCGCCATCGATACGCTGGATCGCCTGCTTGCCATCGATCCCACCAACGAAGCCGCCGTGCAGCGACTCATTCTCTTAATGGCGCAATCTGGTCGGCGCGGCGAGGCCATGCGTATCTACCAGCGTTTTGCCGCTGTGCTGAAACAAGAGTATAAGATGACTCCCCTGCCTGAGACACGCAACCTCTACGAAGCTGCGCAGCGTGGCAACCCGGCTAGCTTATCTCTAACCGCCAGCCCACCATCTCACATAGCGCACGTAGTATCGCCCGAATCAGAGGCGCGTCCAGCCATACAGGTTGGCCGTAACAACCAGAGCCGCCTCGTTGGTCGTGACCAGGAACTTCTCACGTTGCGACAAGTATTACTCGATACCGAACAATCAAGGCGCGTGAAACTGGCGGGGCAGAAGAAAACCGCCGTGCCGCTCGAATCCATGCATCGAGTGCAATGCGTGCTTCTCATGGGCGATGTCGGTATCGGCAAAACCCGCCTCGCTGAAGAGATGGCGCGCGAAGCCACGCGGCGTGGCTGGACTGTCGCCTGGACGCGCGCCTACACGCAGGAGACCAGCATCCCCTATCGTATGTGGACGGAGACTTTGCGCAAAGCCATGGCGCGTGGACTCTGGCAGCGCCAGGAAATCGCGCGCCATCCCCTCATTTATCAATCGTTGCGCGACCTGCTGCCCGAACTCGAAGACCTGCTTCCAGCGCCTGACCCGTCCGCCATCTCTCCCGAACAGGAACAAATGCGCCTGTGGGAGGCTGCGCGCTCGCTGCTTGCCACCATTAGCGAGAGCGCGCCGCTTTTAATCGTGCTCGACGACCTGCAATGGGCCGACAATAGCAGTTGCGAGTTACTGGCTTACCTCGTGCGTCAACTGCGCCATCAACCCGTGCTGATTGCCGGAACCTGCCGCGATATCGAGCTTGCGCCAGACCACCCGTTGCGCTCCGTACTGAACGACCTGCAGCGCGAGCAAGCCATCCAAAGCATCGACGTGCAGCCGCTCACCGACGAGCAGATTCGCGTCCTCGTCTCCGGCCTGCCCGAACCCGTCGTACAACGCATCCAGGCGCGCGCCGCTGGCAACCCATTCTTCGCCGAAGAACTGGCCCGCAACGTAGGGGCCGCGCTCGAAACACAATCAACGGTATCCAATTCACACGGCACAATCAATGCGCCCGATTTGCCGAACACATTGCCCGATACCATCGCCGCCGTGCTCGATCTACGCCTGGGACGCATCAGCAGTGACTGCCTGCGTTTGCTTGTGCGAGCCGCCGTACTGGGAGGCTCCTTTGAATTTAGCGCGTTGCGCGCCCTGGAAA
>Ga0307374_10011070_pt1 | contig 12916 bp, 13 predicted proteins | sample OX3MG_FD_202532 | JGI IMG/M metagenome (GOLD analysis project Ga0307374, IMG submission 202532) | Soil microbial communities from Risofladan, Vaasa, Finland - OX-3 | ecosystem: Environmental > Terrestrial > Soil > Coastal area > Acid sulfate soil | place: Finland: Risofladan, Vaasa | collected...
GCCGGCCGCGAGGCGGGATTCTTATGGCCGCATCTGCGTCCGGGCCAAAGTCTGCTCGATTGTGGCTGTGGGCCGGGGTCGACGACAGTCGATTTGGCCGTGGCCCTCGCGCCGCGGGCCGGGGGGCTGAACCAGACATTGCGCAAACCACCTCCTCCGAGGCGGCCCGCTGGCTATCGAATAGGCCGGGCCAAGGTAGAGCACGCTCGTCCAGGCGATGGCGCGGTCATGTGTCGCCGGTACATAGATGGTTTGGCTTTTGGTAGTCATCGTCGAAGGACGCCCGCTCGTAGGCGCCGCGTATCCTCGTCGGCGACGGGGTGAACCATGACGGGCTTTCGTGTGAGACCTCTGGATGAAACCACCTGGCCGGATTTCGCGCGGCTGGTCGAGAGTCACAACGGTGTCTGGGGCGGCTGCTGGTGCATGGCCTTTCACGCCGAGGGTGTAGGGCGCACGAAGACAGAGGCGCAGAACCGATCCGAGAAGGAATGTCGAGTCAGGGAAGGCCGGACCCACGCCGCCCTCGTGTACGACGGCTCGACCTGCGTGGGCTGGTGCCAGTTCGGGCCGACGGATGAGCTGCCACGCATTAAGCACCGGCGCGCCTACCTCGACGGTCTGAGCGCCCTTCCGGATTGGCGGATCACATGCTTCTTCGTCGACAGCAAGTACCGACGCAGAGGGGTCGCCTCCGCCGCGCTCGAAGGCGCTCTGGACGAGATCGCGCGGCTCGGGGGAGGAACGGTAGAGAGCTATCCCGAAGACATCGAAGGCCGGTCGGTCTCCGCGTCGTTTCTACACAACGGCACGGTGTCGATGTTCGAGAGCCATGGGTTCGAGCGAATCCGTCGCCTCGGGAAGCATCACTGGGTGGTCGCCAAGGTCGTGCCCGGAGCGACGCACAGAGCGACTGGAAGCCAACGCTCGTCGCGGACGGTGGCGGCGCGCCGACTGTGAATCGCTGCCTTGGGAAGCCGCCGAGCCTGCTCTCCGAGTCAGTCGGGTTTCGCCAGTCGTCCCGGCAATACCCATTCACACGCACGTCGTCGGCGCTGCCCCGCGCCAGGCGAAAGCCGCCTCGGGTGACGGTAAGACTCGGCGAGTCGATCTGTCTGAGGCTGTCGCCAGCCTGGTTGTCGCCGTGCCGCGCGTGTGCGGCGGCGCCGGTCTGGCGCCAGCTTTGGTCCCTACTGCTTTCGTACCGCGATATAAACAGTTGTCCCGCGCGGGACCTGCGTGCCTGCCTGGGGAAGCTGGCTGAGGACTGCACCGGACGGGACCGAGAGGAAGAAGCTGCGGTCCGGGACGTCGTTGGCTGTTTGGTAGTTCGCGTAGGACGTCGCCAAGCCGGACTGGTTGATCACCCGCTGCGCGTCCACCTCGGACATGCCCACCAGATTCGGCACGACGACCACGTTCGGATTGCTCGGCGCGGAGATTGGCGTTGCCCGCTCCGGGACACGCACCGGCGTCGACGTCGGCGGAATTGGCGTTGCCGTCGGGACTGGCGTCGGCGGTAGCGGCGTCGGCGTTGGCACCGGCGCCGATTCGGTCGGCAACGTCCCCGCGATGAACCAATCGGTGATCGACGGACGCCCGGGCACCGGACGCAGACCGGTCTCGGCGTCGACGCTGGCGCGCACGAGACCAGACGGGCGGTTGAACTGGAGCACGGGCTGGCCTTTCAATGCCGTCTCCATGAACTCGTGCCAGATCAAACCGGCTCCCCGCGCGCCGAAAACGTTCTTCATCGGCTGGTCGTTGGCGTTGCCCACCCAGACTCCGACGACGAGCTGCGGCGTGTAGCCCATCGTCCAGGAGTCCTGAAACTGCTCGGTGGTACCGGTCTTGACCGCGGCCGGGCGATCCAGCTCCAGGTACGAGTGCGCGCCGAAGGTTTCGGCGCGCGCGGCGTCGTCGGCGAGAATGTCGGTAATCAGCCAGGTCGCCTGCGGGCTCGCCTGGCGAATGCCCGTGGGCGGATGGTAGTTGTAGAGGACTTTGCCTTTGGCGTCGGTCACTTTGAGGATCGCCACGGGCTCGAGCGCGCTCTGACCTGGCTGAGGATTCGTCACCGGCTCGCCCACCTGCACGCCACCGTTCGCGAGCGTGGCATAGGCGAAGGTGAGATCCAACAACCGCACCGGCCCGCTTCCCAGCGTCAAGGAGAGCCCGTAGTAGCCGGGCGGTTGCAGCAGGGTGGTGATCCCAAAAAGGTGAAGGGTTTGCAGCAGCTCCGGGATCCCTTCCAGGTTCAGCATCTCGACCGCAGGGACGTTCAGTGAGTTCGCCAGCGCTCGGCGCACGGTCACCGGGCCGCGGAACTGGAGGTCCGCGTCGTGCGGCTCGTACGGTGGCAGGCCGGCCCCCATCGAGTATTTGACCGGCGAGTCCATCAGGATCGTCGTCGGCGTCGCCAGCCGGTGCTCGAAAGCGTAAAGGTAGTTGAAAGGCTTGAGGGTCGAGCCAGGCTGGCGCGCGGTGAGCGCCATGTTGATCTGCCCCTGGATGGCATCGTCGTCGAAGTTGGCGCTGCCGACCATCGCCAGGATCTCGCCCGTCTTCGGGTCCAGGACCACCACGGCCGCGTTGTTGGCGTTATCCGCCTTGATCGTCGCGAGGCGGTTTGCCACGATCGTTTCGGCCTGGTGCTGCTCGTCGAGGTCGAGCGAGGTGTAGACGCGCAGGCCACCCTCGTAGAGCTGCTGCCGCGTATAGCGGTCCTCGAGCAAGCTCCGCACGTACATCACGAAGTGCGGCGCCTCGAATACCGTCGGCGCGGCGTGGTAGTGGAGCGGCTCCGCGGCGGCAAGGTCGGCCTGAGCCTGGGTGATGTAGCCGTGCTTGACCATCAACTGGAGCACCACGAGCTGGCGGGCCTTCGCGGCTTTGGGGTGCTGGTACGGATCGTAGAGCGACGGCCCCTGCGGCAGACCCGCGATCAGCGCGGATTCGGCGAGCGACAACTGCTGGACCGGCTTGTTGAAGTAGGTCTCGCTCGCCGCCTCGACGCCGTACGCCAGGTTCCCGTACCAGATCTCGTTCAGGTAGCGCTGGAGGATCTCATCTTTGCTGTAGCTCTGCGAGACACGGAAAGCCAGGATCGCCTCTTCGATCTTGCGGCTGAGCGACTGCGATTGACGCTCCGCGGGCGTCATCAGCACGTTGCGCACCAGCTGCTGGGTAATCGTGCTGGCGCCAGACACCACCTGACGATGCACGGCGTCCTCGAACGAGGCGCGGACGATCGCGACCGGATCGACGCCGGGGTTGGTGTAGAAGCTGCCATCTTCGGTCGAGACGGTCGCATCGGTGAGCGACTGAGGAATGTCTTGCAGGGTGACCAGCGTTCGCCGCCCGCCCTGCGGATCGAACATCTCATAGAGCAGCCGCCCCTTCCGATCGTAGATCATGGTCGATTGGAAGACGCTCTTGGAAAAGACCTCGTCGACCGGTGGCAGGTCGCGCGTGGCGTAGCTGTACATCTCACTGGCGACGCCAAAGCCGAAGACCGCGAGCAGCACGGCGCTGACGACGAAGGTAGTGACAAGCATGAAACCGAGGAAGCCGATGGCGACCGAGTTGAGGAAACTGTCCTCCCGGCGCCGCGGCCGGCTGCCGCGGATCAGCGGATTGGAGCGACGAGGAATTTGCCGTGAAGCACTCATGCCCAGCAATTATACCACCGGCCGAGATCGTGGCGTATTTTCTGCCGTGTCACCGGGTGTCGGGGGCGACATGCTACAGGTAGCCAGGCGAAAAGCGATGTCGGCGCTGGAACGAGAGGCGTTTCGGCAGGGTATCGAGGTCTTTGGCGAGGGAGACCTCGACGCCGCGCTGATGCTGGTGGGCGAGGCGCCGGGGAAAGAGGAGGTACGGACCGGTCGCCCGTTTCAAGGGCCGGCCGGCAAGGTCCTCGACCGACTCCTGGACCGCGTCGGTATTTCTCGCACCGAACTCTGGATCACGAATCTGGTCAAAATCCGTCCCTTCGTCGAGACCTGCCGGAACAAGGACAATCGGCCGCCCAGATCCGGGGAGGTCGCCGCGCATATCGGCATCCTGCGGGGCGAGATTCGCATCGTGCGTCCCCGGGTCATTCTTTGCCTGGGCGCAACCGCGGCGTCGGCGCTGATCCACCCGGACTTCCGGATCGGCCTCGAGCGCGGACGGTGGTTTCCTGGTCCCGACGAGTCGCTCCTCGCCGCGACCTACCATCCCTCCTACCTGCTGCGCCGGCGCGGTCCCGACTACGAGACCGCCCGCGATGCCATGGCCGCCGACCTCCTGCGAGCGTGGGCCAGGGCGACGGAAGGGAAAGCCACCACAGCTTAAAGTATCCGCGTTTGCGCCGAATCGGTCGACCGGCTACAATCCGTGTATCTCTACTAAAGTTGGTCCAGGGTGAGACGTACCTTGGATGAGCCTGCTGTGCATCGCACAGCAGGCTCATCCAAGGTACGTCTCACCCTGGACCAACTTTAGAACGCCACCATGGCACGACTATCGGCGCGGAGGAGCGGTGCATCCGGAACTCGGCATTCTGGCCGACGACCTGACTGGCGCGACTGATTCCGGTCTTCAGTTCGCCAAGTGTGGGCGGCGCACCCACGCCTCGCTCGATGGCTCGGCGAGCGCTGCCTGCGACGTGCTCGTTCTCGACGCGGACTCGCGCACGCGGTCGCCGGGTGAGGCGCGGCAGCGCGTCGTCGCCGCAGCCCAGCAGTTGCGGGCCGCCGGCGCGCAACGCTTCTACAAGAAGATCGATTCGACCGGGCGCGGCAACCTCGGCGTCGAGGCCGAAGCGATGCTCGAGACGCTCGGCGCGGCCGCGGCCCTGGTCTGTCCGGCTTTCCCGCAGCTCGGCCGCACCGTCCTCCAGGGCACCATTCACCTGCGAGGCGTCCCACTCGATCAGACCGAGTTCGCGCGCGACCCGCACTGGCCGGCCACGACCGCGTCGCTCGAGGAGTTGCTGCACCGCCAGACAACGCTGCCGAGCGCGGCTCTCCCGCTGGCCGACGTCCGACGGGGACCGGTCCACCTGCGGAACCGGCTCCGGGAACTTATCGGCGATGGCAAGCGTTTGATGATTGCCGACGCCGAAGCCGCGACCGACTTGCGCTGCCTGATCGAAGCGGTGCGCCAGTCCGAAGCGACGATCCTGCCGATTGGCTCCGCGGGCCTGGCGGAATGGCTCACCGGGACCCTCGCGCGGCCGGCGCGCCCACCGATCGCGATCGGCCTGACTCGTGAGCCGATCCTCGCGGTCGCCGGCACGATCAACCGCGTCGGCCTGGCGCAGCTCGTCCGGTTGATCGAGAGCGGGGTCCGCCTGATCCAGCTACCGCCGGAGCAGGCGCTACTCGATCCGGACGACGCCGCGCGTGATGCGGCCAGGGACCTTGCTGGCCAGGCCCGGGCGGGTGGATGCATCGCGCTCGCGCTGCTGGATCCGACCATGCCCGCGCCGGACCTCGCCGCCATCGCCCAGGCGCACGGTCTGGGCGTGGCCGAGGCAGCGGAGCGCCTGGTTCGCGCGCTGGGAAGCGCGGTCAGCCTGGCCATGGCCGACCTCGTACCTGCCGCGCTGATTCTGTCGGGTGGGGACACGGCGCGCGCGGTCTGCGGTGCGTTGGGCGCGCATGGGCTGGACGTTCACCGCGAAGCCGCGCCGGGCGTGCCGATCTCTTTACTCGAGGGTGGCCGCTGGGATGGCCTGCCGGTCGTGACCAAGGCCGGCGGGTTCGGCCAACCGGACACGTTGACGCAGGTAGTGAAAGAGCTGGAAGGGATGCGACAATGAGCGTGGACCAGAGACCGATCGTCGGGCTGACCATGGGCGACCCCGCTGGCATCGGACCGGAGGTTGCGGTCAAGGCGATGAACGAGCCCGGCCTGTACGAGCGCTGCCGTCCCCTGGCCATCGGCGACGCGGCGACGTTCCGCCGTACGAGCGCCTCCCTGGGGCTAGATCTGACCTTCAATCTCGTCGAGGAGCCGGCGAACGGCCGCTACGTCCACGGGACCCTCGACATTTTTCAGGCGACGACCGACGACCTGACCGGCATCGTCCTCGGCAAGGTGCAGCCAGCCGCCGGAAAGGCGGCCGCCGAGTGCGTCGTCAAGGCGACCGAATTAGCGACGGCCGGCAAGATCGACGCGGTGGCGACGGCACCGTTGAACAAGGATGCCCTCAACCAGGCCGGCTTCCACTACCCGGGTCACACCGAAATGCTCGCCGACCTCACCGGCACGCACGACTACTCGCTCACCTTGATCGCCGGGCAACTGCGAGTGATTCACGTGACCACCCACGTGTCCATGCGTCAGGCGCTCGACCTGATCGACCGCGGCCGCGTGCTCCGGATCATTCGCCTGGCCGATCGGTTCTGTCGGTACCTGGGCGTCGCCGAGCCGCGGGTCGCGGTCGCAGGCTTCAACTGCCACGCCGGCGAGAACGGCCTGTTCGGCACGGAAGAGATCGAGCAGATCCAGCCGGCCGTCGACGAGGCCCGCTCGGAGGGGATCGCGGCCAGCGGCCCCTGGCCCGGCGACACGATCTTTTTCCGGGCGAGCAAAGGCGAGTTCGACATGGTCGTGGCCATGTACCACGACCAGGGGCACATTCCCGTGAAGATGCTCGGCTTCGAGGCAGGGGTGAACACGACCGCCGGCCTGCCGATCATCCGCACCTCGGTCGACCACGGCACCGCCTTCGACATCGCCGGCCAGGGCCGTGCCAGCCACGGCAGCATGGTCGAAGCGGTCAAGCTTGGCGCGCAACTGGCGCTAGAGCGGCGGCCGGTGGGTGTCTAAGCTCCCTCCTTTTGCTGCAACGCTTCGGCCAGCGCGACGAAGGTGCGCAGGGGAGTGCCGGTCGGTCCGTTCGCGAGATAGGGTTCTTCCTTGTCGGTCCAGGCAGTGCCGGCGATGTCCAGGTGCGCCCAGCAGTTCCCGTCGTGGACGAACTCGCGGATGAACATAGCGCCGGTGATGGTCCCGGCTGCCCGCCCGCCGACGTTGGCGATGTCGGCGACGTCGCTCTTCAATTGCTCGGCGTACTCGGGGAAGAGTGGCAGCTGCCAGAGTCGCTCGCCGGCCCGCTCCGACGCGCTCTTAACCTGATCGACCCAACTCTGCGGCGTGCCCAGCAAACCGGTGGCCTGATGACCGAGTGCGACGACGACGGCTCCGGTGAGCGTCGCAGCATCCACGAGGTGCTTCGCGCCCTGCCGCTGGGCGTAGCAGATGGCATCGGCGAGGATCATCCGGCCCTCGGCGTCGGTATTGAGCACCTCGATCGTCGTGCCATTCAGCGCGGTCACGACGTCGCCCGGGCGCATCGCGTGACCCGACGGCATGTTTTCGACCGCCGGCACGACCCCGAGCACGTTCACCCGGAGGCCCAGCCGCGCGATCGCGCTCATCGCTCCGATCGTCGCGGCCGCGCCGGCCATGTCTTCCTTCATCAGGTGCATCTCGGCCGCTGGCTTGATCGAGATGCCGCCGGTATCGAAGGTGACGCCTTTGCCGACCAGACCGACGTCGTATCCCTCGCCGCCCCGGCCTTTATAGGTCATGACGATGGTCATCGGCGGCTGCTCGCTGCCCTCGGCGACGCCGAGTAGCGCGCCCATCCCCAGTGCTGCCATGTGGGCACGATCGAGCACCGTGATGGCGAAGCCGTCGTCGCTGGCGGCGCGCGTGGCTGCCGCGGCCAGCTTCTCTGGCGTCAGAATGTTACCCGGCGCGATCGCCAGACGGCGCGCAAAGTTGGCCGCTTCGCCTACGACCGCCCCACGTCGGGCGGCGGATTCGGCCGCGCTGGTCTGCTTGGCACCCGGCTCGAGGATCGTCAGGTGGGAGAGGTTCGCCCGCGACTGGCGCGGCTTGGTTTTGTACTCGCCTGGATCGAACGTGGCCAGGATCGCCCCCTCGACACTCGGCTCGGCCAGCTTCGCCCCGTCGGTTGCGCTCCGCGGCCAGATCGCAACCGACGAGACCGGCTGCCTCAGTAGGGCCCGGATGCCCGCGCCGGCAACGTTCCGCGCGCGCCTGGCGTCGAAGTCGGACCGTTTGCCGCTACCGACGAGCAGTAGCCGCGGCGCGGCAATCAGCCCGGCAGTAGGGATGAAGGCCGTATGATAGAGTTTACCATCCTGTTCTCCGAGCTCGACGAGGCGCGAGATCGCGCCGTGGAGCTGCTGATCCAGCGCGGCCAGGGTGCTTTGCGGGACCTGCTCGTCTTCGAAAATGTTGACCACGAGCGCATCGACGGCGCAGGCGGCCGGCTCTTGGGCCGATACCGCGACGTTTATTGTTGCCACTCTGTCCCTCCCGGCGAGTTACCGGTGACATCACTGTCTCGCACAATCATTGCGCGTTGAAGCCGAATCGTGTCAAGGCAACCGGGCAAGGGGGGTGCCAGCGCTACCGGCCAGGAGGGCGAGCGGCGCGCAGCAGAGCACGACCAGTCCCAGGCCGACCGGCAGTATCGTCGCCTGGGCGACGACGCCGATCAGCGGCGGGCCGGCGAGAAAGCCAACGTATCCCGCGGTAGCCACCCCGGCGATCGCGCTGCCGGTCGGAACATTCGACGTGCGGCCCGCCGCGCTGAAAAGCACCGGAATGACGTTGTTGCCGCGACAGCGCCATTGATGAAAAAGATGGCGAGCAAGGCTCGTCGAGCCGCCCGCGGGTCGACGGCGCTGGTCCGCGCGGCATCGCGGCCTCACCAACGAATGATCCTATAATTTCTAAATCGTCACGATGATGAGCTTCGGATCCAATTGACGAAGGTCAGCGGAATCACTCGTGGCGACGGCGCCGCGCCTCTGCCGTGTCACAATCACGATCGAGGCATCGACCACGTCTCGTGTCCCCGTGCGCCCGCACAGCTCACCAGCCGCCTTTGCCAGAGCGGCGGTCAGCTCCACGATGGTGACATCGCGGGCATGGAGCAGCTTCGCGAGATTCGCCTGTCGCGCGCCATCCCGCCAGGCCTGCGCCAGAACCCCGGCCGGCACGATGATCGGGGAGCCAAGTTCGCGTGCCCGTCGAATGAGAACAGCCACGCGCCGGTCGCGATCGTCGATGCCGATGAGCGCGCCGGCGTCGAGGATTAGCGGTCGAGCAGGTACTGATCGGCCCACGCGCGCTCTGCATCCGTCATCGGACTTTCGGCGAAGATCTCGTCGAGGACTTGCTGGAGTTCGTCATTCTCTACTTTTTCCTCAATCGCCTGGGCGATGTACGCGCTCAGGGATCCAGCGCGACCCGCCTCGGCTTCCGCGCGCGCGGCCTGGAGAAGCTGGCTGGGAAGCGTGATCGCGACTTTCTCGTAACGCTGTCTCGCTCCTCCGTTGCGACGTCCTGCCCGTACCATCATCGTACCCCTCGCCTGCCTCACAGATGAATCATACTTCGATACTACCATGTAGGGTCCGTTCGGACCACGAAGGACACGAAACGCCGCGAAAAGGTCGCGAAAAGGGACGGACGCTTCGTCGTTGTCCGGCGGTCTTCGTAGCGCGTGGCGTGCTCCAGTGGAAGCGCGACCCAGAGGCTGGCCCGGTCCGCGTCCATCGCCCACCCGGCCACACAGCCAGGGGCCACCGGCCACAGGCGCGAGCTGGCTCCCTTTTCGCGATCTTTTCGCGGCGTTTCGTGCCCTTCGTGGTCCGAGCGGACCCTATGCGCGACGCTCCCGCGCGAGCTTGCGGTACGAGCTACTCAACCCCTGGTGCAGCTCGAGACCGAGTTCGCCAGCAATCTGGGCAATGGCCGAGGCCCCACCCTCCAACTCCACGAACTGGCCGAAGGCGAGGGTGTCGAGGGTGACGAGGACGTGCCGCAGGCGCCAGGTCTCGCGCCGCTTCGCCAACCGATCGGACATCTGGAAGCCAAGCCGGTCCAGGATTTCCAGTGTGTCCGAGAAGCTGGAGACAGTTACCTCGACCTCTGGCCGAACGACGATGCCCCCCCGAAAGTCGGTCAGGCCCTTCCAGGTGAGGCGCACGCGGTCATCCTGACGCAGGCGCAGGCTCTGATCGCGTGCTTCTAGCTCGCCGGCGCGATCGAGGTAGACGTTGTCTTCGTCCACCGCGCTCAGGTAGGTAGCGCCGAGGGCGCGCAGCCGCTCACGGACCGGCTCCAAATCGAGGACTTCGATCTTGACTTCTGTTTCCACCTCATCCACCCAAACCACGAGCGCCGCGCAATCTCTCACGCAGGCGGGCAATCTCCTGCGGCATCACGCCGGTCCGCAGCAGATACGCCTCGACACCGCCGTAGCGTTCGTCCAGGTGCGCCAGCACCTCGAGCATGACCTCGGCCCGTGGCAGGTACTTCGCCAGCTCTGCCTCCCGCGCCGCGCGGTCGCCCGGGCCGTTCGCCAGCCACTCCTCGCGTGTGGCGTGGAAGTACTCGACGCTCAACGCGTAGTCCGCGCCGATCGTCTGCCGGGGCACCCGGGCCAGGTCGAGGAGGAGCGCAGAGATGATGCCGGTCCGGTCCTTCCCACCGGCGCAGTGGATCAGCACGCCGCCCTCGGGCGCACGCGCGATGGCCCGCACGATCGCGGCCACCTGCTGGTTAAAGCGATCGAGCATGCCCTTGTAGTCGTCGGCCAGAGTGGTGAAGGCGGGAGCCGGACCCGCGTGCGGGTCGATGAACGGTACGTGTGTGTAGGCGATGCCGTGCGGACCCGGCTCGGCGAAGGGCTCGGGAGACTCGTCGATCTCCTTCGGTCCGCGCAGGTCGACGATGGACCGCACGCCGTAGTCGACGAGCGCGCTGCGTCCCGCCGCGGTGAGTCGCGCCGGGTCATCTGAGCGCACGGCGGCTCCCCACCGTGTCTGCCATCCATCCGCCGTCGGATACCCGCCAAGATCTCGGGCGTTCAAGGCCCCTTCCCACGCTAGCCAGCGCGAGCGCTGCTTCTCGTCTGCCATGCTTCCCATTCCTTCGTTTCATTCCCAGAGAATGGGGCGCCTGTCCTGGCTGGTGGGAGATTTGCGCAGCAAGTCTCCCACCAACCAGGACATGTCACACACTCTCTCACAATGGCAGAGTAACCGGCGTTCCACCACGCGCGCTCGAGAGCTGGATCGCCTTCACGATCTCCAGCGCTTTGCGGCCCTCGGCGCCATCGATCGCGGGGCGGCGGTTCGCGCGGATGGCGGCATAGAACTCCTCAAATTCGGCGATGTGGCCCACCAGCGAGATTTTGGACGGGTCGCGCGCGGCCTCGGCCCGTTGGTCCGCCGCGGAGATACTCTCTGGCTCGGATCCCTTCAGGTGCCACTCGGCGACGCCCTGTCCCTGGTTGAGCACCAACGATCCGCGGTCGCCGTGCAGCTCGATCCGCTCGGCGTAGCCGGGGTAGGTCGCGGTGCTCGCCTCGATCACGCCACACGCGCCCGAGGCGAACTCGACCGTCGCCAGGGCAATGTCTTCCATCTCGATGGAATGCACCTCCGTCGCCACCCGGCCGCTGACCCGCCGGACCGGGCCGGCCAGCCACTGCAGCAGATCGATGCTGTGAATGGCCTGGTTGATCAGGACCGCCCCGCCCTCGAGGTCACGTCGCCCCCGCCAGGAGCTGCTGGCGTAGTACGAGGGGTCACGCCACCATTTGGCGTAGCAATCGGCCAGGAAAATTCGCCCGAGCTTCTCCTCGGCCAGGTGGCGCTTGATCTGTCGCGGTAGCGGCATGAAGCGGAACTGAAACATAGCGCCGAGCGTGACACCGCCATCGCGACACGCTTCGATGATCCGGTCGGCCTCGGCGAGGTCGCGGGCCATCGGCTTCTCGATCATCACGTGGATTCCCGCTCGCGCGGCCAGCAACGCGAATTCTTCGCGGGCGAACGGCGGCGTGCAGAGATGAATCGCCCGCAGGCCCGGCGTGGCGATCAGGTCTTCGACCCGGCCGAACGCCGCGGGAATCCGGTGCTGCATCGCGAACGCCCGAGCTCTCTCCTGGCTGGTGCCGGCCACGGCCAGGACCGTCACGTCCTGCACCTGCGCCAGCGCCAGCAGGTGCATCGTCGCGCTCAGTCCGGTCCCGACGATGCCAATGCCAATCAGCTCGGCCATGGATTCCTCCCAATCACGATTAACCGATCGCTCTCATCGGTCAGGGGATCGAGGTCGTAGCTGCCGTAGAGTGCCTCCACGACCAAGCCGGCGCGCTCGACGAGCAGCCGTAGCTCGTTGGGATAGAAGTAGCGCAACACGTAGCCGGCGAGCGTCCGGCGCACCTCGCCGGCTGGACCAACCTCGTCGTAAATACAGCTTACGTCGAGCCGCTGGTCGACGTAGCTCCGCCACTGGCTGCGCAATTTCACGGTTTGCCAGCCGGGCGTTGGACCGTCGCGCGTATAGTCGTGGATCACCGTGCTGTCCGTGGCGCCGAAGGCGCCCGGGGTCGGGTTGGTCAGGTCCAGCGCGACGATACCACCGGGCTCGAGGTGGGCGCGCAGGCGGTCCAGCAGCCGTTGCGGCTCGCCGGCCTTCGCGAAATGGCCGAACGAGTTGAGCGCCACGAGCGCCAGCGGGAACCGCTGACCCAGGCTCAGCTCCAGCCCATCGGCCTGGATCAATTCCACGCGCTTGCCAAGCCGCGCGATTTCCACTTTCTCCATGGCAATCGCCAGCATCGCCGGCGACAGGTCGACGCCGACGACCGAGCAGCCGGCTTTCGCGAGTGGCACCAGCACACGGCCGGTGCCACACCCGATCTCAAGAACGGGCCCACCGGTTCGATGCGCCAACTGCTCCCAGAACGTCAGATCGTCGTTCGAGTCTTCCGTATCCAGGTCGTAGAACCGGGCAAACTTATCGTAATCGTTCATCCGTGTTCGTTGGTCGTGTCACCACGAGGAATGGATTGTGAGAACGATCGCAG
>Ga0307374_10011072_pt1 | contig 12912 bp, 12 predicted proteins | sample OX3MG_FD_202532 | JGI IMG/M metagenome (GOLD analysis project Ga0307374, IMG submission 202532) | Soil microbial communities from Risofladan, Vaasa, Finland - OX-3 | ecosystem: Environmental > Terrestrial > Soil > Coastal area > Acid sulfate soil | place: Finland: Risofladan, Vaasa | collected...
TCAAAGGCGTTGAGGCGGGGCAGCAGGCGCTGCTCCTGGAAGATGAACGCGACCTCGCGCCGCACCCGGCCAAGACCCCTCCGCCACCACCGGTGCACGCCGCGTCCCCCGACCCACACCTCCCCCGCGTTGGGGCGCAGCTGGCCGTGAATGAGTCGCAAGAGGGTGGTCTTGCCCGCGCCGGTGGGGCCGGTCACCTCGACCAGCTCGCCGGGGGCGACCGTGAGGTTCACGTCCTTCAACACCGACTGGCGGCCGAAGGATTTGGAGACGGCGGTGAGCCTGACCAGCGGTCCCACGGCGATGGCGGCCTTCTTCACAGGACGAATCCCCTTCGTCCTGTCCGGTTTGAGCGGCACCCCGTTGGCGGCAGAGCCGTTGGTCGCGGCGCGCGCGCGGCCAGAGGAGACTGGTCGGCTTCCCACCCTTGCGAGTCCAGATTAGCCCATGCCAGGGCACGGGTCGACGCCTAGACGGCGGCCCTTTCCGTGCCCAGGGAGAACACCGAGACCGAGATCGGGCCAAGCAGGTCAAATGTCCTTTTCACGCGCAGCCTGTCAGCGACAGTGGTGCCGGCGCGATTCTGATTGTGAAAGGACCGCCGGCGGGCGAGGCGCTGACCAGCCTCGTGCCGTCAGGCGCTGTGGTCACCGATTCCTTGACCGTACCCGAGCTCGACACTGCACCGGTTACTTCCGACGGGATCGAGATGACGGTTGGGGCATCACCTTGCCGGCCGTGACCTGCAAACGAAAATGCACCGGTGGAGGGATCGTAGTGGTACGTGGGTGACGGGTCAGCCGAGGCGCGAGGATAGACGCGGGCCAGCAGCCGCTCGCGCGCGGCGCGCAGGCAGCCGCTAGAGGAGGTCGCCACCGTGGGCGGGTTGAACATCCCCCAGCTGGTCTTGCCGCCATTTTCCTTCCAGGTCCAAAATGCGAATCCGACGTTGTGCTTTTCCTGTTCGATCAGTTGATTGGTGACCTCGAACGTATCCTCCGAAGGATCGTCGCCGAACTCGGCGACGAAAAGCGCCGCGTTCAACGCCCGCGCTTCCCGGTCGGCCAGCGAATAGCTCTGGTCGAAGCCACCCCACGGATAGGTTGCCTTTTCCGGTGCCTGTCCGAGCAGGTTGTCGATCGTGTAGATGTGCGTGTACGCGTGCATGGACAGCACGACGTTGGGGTACGAGGTGAGTGGAAGCCCGAGGTGCGTCGGAAAGTCGGTGACCTCGCGCAACAGGCCCGTATCGAGGAAGACGAGGTGTCGCTGGTCGTGCACGCCGAGGTCTGGGTAACCACAAGCGGCAGGCATGAAAAAGCCCGTCCAGCAAGGGAGGCCGTCCTGCACCCCGGCGATCGCATCGATCACTCGCCTGTAGAAAGGAAACAGGAGCAGGTCGTCGAAGCCTGGTGGCAGGTTCCATCCGGGCCACGGTTCGTTGAAGACGCTGTAGCCCGCCACCGCGCTGTCGTTCCTGAACCTGGTGGCTATGAACGCGATCGCTGCGATGTACTCGTCCTGGATTCCGGCGCGGTCATACCAGAAGTTGGTGGCGGCTTCGAACACGGCGGGGTTGAGCTCGCGCATGGTCTTGAACACGCGTGAGGGGAGACCATCGGTGAACGTTGCCCATTTCGGCGCGCCGCCGTTGTAAGAGAGGTCGACCCCGGTGCCTGCGCCCACGTCGCGCGAGTAGGCGTTCTGGTGCATGTCGATGATCACGTAGAGGCCGACCGCGCGGGCCCAATCGACGACCTGCGCGATGCGGTCGAGATAGGTCTCGCTGAACAGTCCGCGCTCAGGCTCGAGCAGGCTCCAGGAGATCGGCAGCCTCACCGAGTTGAATCCCAACGCCGCCATGTTTTCAATATCGACCTGGCACAACGGCGGGTAGCGGCTGAGCGTCGAATTCGCCGGGCACTGACCGTTGGCGTAAGCGGTCGCGTCAATCGGATAGACGGGCGGAGCGTCGGGGTGGGCGTTGTTCCCGAAATCCAGCAGGGACGCGGGAATGGCGCCGTGCAGAAGCACCATCCTGCCCTGGTCGTCGGCGATGTATGGCAGGCCTCCCGGCGGGTGGGCGACGTGCAGCCAGGGCGGCGAACCGCCGGATGTCGAAACCACGGGTGCGGGAGTCCGAGAGATGACCATCGAGACTGCGATCGCGCCCGGATAGGTGAAAACGGCCAGCACGGCGACGAGGAGCAAGCCGATGTACAGAAAGATCTTCACGAGGCCAAGAACCAGTACGTCGCGCCGCCGATCAGGAAGATGAGCGAGACCGTTCCCGCGACGAGTCCGACCAAAGCGGACCGCTCTCCGGTCAAGTTGCCCGGTCCGGTGCGGATCCTGTAGATCGACTCGACTCCGGCCCAAATCGCGAACGGTGCGAAAACGCCGAACATCAGGCTTAGAAGCCCGAACACGATTGCGCGGGTGGCAGACCTCTCCCTGGTCAAATCACCAGAACTTGCCGCCGCCGAGCAGGAGGTAGAGGATCGGGCCGATGCCCCAGAAGAAGCTGATGATGATCCACAGGACCTTGGAGAGCCCGCTCATGTCGGTGCGGTTGACGATGTTGATCACGCACAGGACGAACGCGACGGGGTGAAGGAAGATCGCCATCAGGACTTCGACCAGGAACTTCAGCATCGGTCTAGTGTCGCGCCTGGGCCGGGTTCTTGACCAGCGTCCCCAGTGGGCTCGGGATGCGCGGCCAGCCTCCCGCGGGGGCAAAGGTGCCGTCCGACGCCTGCTCATACGTAGCCTTGACTCGACCTCGGGCCACGTGCGCGACAGCATCGGCGAAGCGATCGATCTCTGCCTCCGTGTTGTAAGGCGCCAGGCTCGCGCGCACCGCCCCCGGGAGCGCTTTGCGATGCCCGGCGTTGACCTCAGCCTCAACGCCTTCCACCGCTTCCTTGTTCATGTGCAGCAGGTGGAAGACGTAGGGGTTGGCGCAGAAGCAGCCGTGACGCACGGCGATGCCCCATTCATGGCTCAACGCGGCCGCGACGAGCCCGTGGTGCATGCCTTCGACGACGAAGCTCGCCAGGCTGAGACGCTCCGCTCCCCGCGGCGATTCGAGGCCACCGAGGATGCTCACGCCTTCGATCGAGCTCAGGGCTCTGACGAGGCGTCCGCCCAGCGCGGTCTCGTAGCTCAGCATGTCGTCGAAGCCCAGCTCCATCAGCGTCTCGATCGCCACCCCGAGCGCCACCGCACCGATCACGTTGGGAGAGCCGGCCTCCTCGCGGTCGGGCAGGTCGGCCCACACGGTGTCGTCCCAGGTGACGATGCTGATGGCGCCGCCGCCCATGACCTCGGGGGCGCCGGCGAAGAAATCCCTAGGCGCAACCAGCACGCCCGCGCCGTAAGGCGCATACATCTTGTGTCCGGAGAGCGACACGAAGTCGAGGTGCCCGGGATCGCTCGCCGGGCGAACGTCGACCCGGTGATGGGGCGCCAGCTGGGCGGCGTCGACGGAGATCCGCGCCCCGTGCCGGTGCGCGAGCTCCGCCACCTCGTGGATGGGCGTCACGAAGCCGGTGACGTTCGAGGCGCCGCAAATGGCGACCAGCCCGATCTTGCCCTTGCTCGTACGAAGGGCATGTTCGATCGCATCGAGGTCGATGTGCCCGTCCTCGGAGAGGCCGACCATCAGGTGGCCGCTGCGATGTCGCCACGGGAGCAGGTCCGCGTGATGCTCCATCTCGGTGACCAGGACCTGCCTGCCGTCAAGTCGGGCCTCCTCGGCCGCGATCCGGTTCAGGGCGTCCGTGGTGCCCTTGACGAAGATGACCACCTGCGCGTCTTCGTCGACTCCGAGAAACCCCGACACGAGGTCGCGCGCCTGCTCGTACGCCTCGGTCGCGAGCCTCGACTTGTAGCCGGTGCCGCGGTGAACGCTCGAGTAGACGTCCGAGAAACCGTTGACGGCGTCGCGTACGCGCTTGAGCGGCGGGGTGCTGGCGGCGTTGTCGAAGTTGATCCCCGTTACGGTGCCGCCGCCCAGGACGGGCACCGGAAGCTCGACTCCGGCAAAATGCTCACGCCACTGGCCCGAGTGCGGGGATGCCACCCCTGGAAGCCTAACTCGCACAAGCGCTCTGCACCCGCGTGAAACAGCCTGTATCAAGCACACCAGCGAGGGCCCGTCCAGTAGTGTTGTTGACACGAGGATGAGCGGTAAGGCGAGCCGTAAGCTGGAGCAGGTGGCGGAGGTCGTGATCGCGGGGCAGGATTCGAGTCTTGCCGCGCGCGAGCTCAGCTTCCTCGTGCGGCTGGCCCAGGCAGCGGCGGCGACCCAGCGCCCCGACGAGCTCCTCGACCTCATCATCCGTGAGACGACCTCGGCCATCGGGACGGACGTCTGCTCGCTCTACCTGCTGACGCCGCCCGGGCGCGAGCTCCTCTTGACGGCCACCAACGGCCTCAACGAGAACATGGTCGGGAAGGTGCGGATGCGCGTGGGCGACGGCATCACCGGGTGGGTCGCCGACACGCGTCGCCCCGCGGTGGTGGCTGACGTCAGCAAGGATCCGCACTGGAAGTGGGTGCCCGGCCTGGATGAAGACCGGTTCCACTCCATGCTGTCGGTGCCGATCGAGTCCGGGCCCCGACTGGTCGGCGTCATCAACGTCCAGAGCACCGAGAGGCGTGATTTCAACTCGGGCGACATCGACTTCCTGCGCGCGATCGCCGGCCAGGTCGCCGGGATCCTCGAGCGCAGCGAGCTGCAGCGGCGCACCGAGGTCCAGTTGGCCGAGATCCGCCTCTCGCACGACATACACGAGCGGTTCACGAAGCTCTCCCTCGAGGGCGCCGGCATCAAAGCGATCCTGGATGCGGTAGGGTCGCTGGCCGGCGGTCGCGCCGCCCTCTACTCGCCCGACGGGTATCGCGTCCGGGGGGCGGGCGAATCGTCCGACGGCATGCCGCCCCGGATCCACGTGCCGAACCCGCTCGCCCAGGCCGGCGCGCGCGAGGTGAGGATCAACGCGGGCCGCCCCTCGAGGGAGCTGGACCTGGTTCCGGTGCGCGCAGGCTCGGACATCCTGGGGCTGCTGGCGGTGGGCGTCGACGCGACGACGGTCGATTCCGAGGGCAGGAGGCGAGCCCTCGAGCACGGTTCCACGGTCCTGGCGCTCGAGCTGTCCAAGGAGCGTGCCGCGGCCGAGGTCGAGCGCCGGCTGCGTGGAGACCTCGTGGAGGAGTTGCTGGCCGGGGGTCTCGAGGCGGAGGAGGCTGAGAGGGTCGCCCGCCAGGCCGAGCGACTGGGACATCGGCTGCCACAGCGCGCGTGGGTGGTCGTGCTCGAACCGGACGAGGACCAGACCGAGGTGGCGCTCGGCGCTCGGGGCCAGCAGGACCGGCTCGACGGGGCGCTCAGCCCCCTCATCCGATCTCGGCTGCCGGGCGCGCTCACGCTCGTGCGCACGGCTTCGGCAGTGTTCCTGGTACCCGACGAGGTCGCGACCGACCTGGCCACCGTCGAGAAGCTGGCGGGCCAGCTCCTCGCCGCGGCGGCGCCGGTCATGAAGCCCGGGACCGCCTCGGTCGGAATCGGCAATCTCGCCAACGGGGTCAGCGAGCTGTCCCGTTCTCACGTCGAGGCGCGCCAGGCGCTGCGCCTGACGCGACGTGCCGGCGGTCGTGGGCGCGTGGCGTCCTATCGCTCGCTGGGCGCGTTCCGCCTTCTTCTAGAAGTGCAGAGCCCGGATGCCCTGCGCCGCTTCGTCAACGAGCTCCTCGGGACGCTCTTGACCTACGCCCAGTCACGCGACACGCCGTTGCTCGAGACCCTCGAGGCGCTGTCGGGGGCGCGCTGGGTGCGCCGCGCGGCGGCGAGGCAGCTCGGGATCCACATCAACTCGATGTCTTATCGCGTCGAGCGCATCGAAGCCTTGACCGGCCTGCAGCTCGACGACCCAGAGACGAGGGTCGCGATCTCGATCGCACTGCGGGCCCGGGCCATGCTGGGCATGTAGGGAGCCGAGCGCAGCGGCTAGGAAGCTTTGGCGCGCCTCTCGGTCAGGACGGCGAGCGCAGCGAAGGCCAATGTGGTCAAAGCAAATGTCACAAAGGCCAGACCATCCTTTCCGGCCAGAGCGACCACGACCACAACGAGACTGTCGAGCACACACCAGGCGCCCGCGGCTCGGAGCGCCGCCCCTCTCCACGGCCATCGCGGGACATTTCCGAACCCGCGACCCGTGACCAGCACCCAGGCGCCGAGTGCGGCTGTGGCGGCGGGGACGAAGACCATAGGGTCCGCCATGGCGGCCATCTTAGCGTCGCCGGGCTCAAAAAGAGAGGGCCCCGGATCCCGAGGCCCTCCCTGGAGAGTGTTGTTCCTTTCCTTATACGTCGCTGTAGAGCATGAACTCCCACGGGTGCGGCCTCAGCGCGACGGCGTCGACCTCTTTCTTGCGCTTGTACTCGATCCACGTGTCGATCACGTCCTTGGTGAAGACGCCGCCTTCGAGCAGGAACGCGTGGTCTGCCTCGAGCGCATCGAGGGACTCGGCCAGCGAGCCGGGCACCTTCTTGATCTTGGCCTTCTCCTCGCCCTCGAGCTCGTAGATGTCCTTGTCGACAGGCTCCGGGGGCATGATCTTGTGCTTGATCCCGTCGAGGCCTGCCATCAGGCACGCGGAAAACGCGAGGTACGGGTTGGCGGCGGGGTCGGGTGAGCGGAACTCGACGCGCTTGGTCTTGGGGTTGGTGGAGTACATCGGGATGCGGACGCATGCCGAGCGGTTGCGCTTCGAGTAGACGAGGTTGATCGGGGCCTCGTAGCCGGGCACCAGGCGCCGGTACGAGTTGGTGGTCGGCGCGCAGATCGCGAGCAGCGCCGGCGCGTGCTTGAGCAGGCCGCCGATGTAGTGGACGGCCATCTCGCTGAGGCCGGCGTAGCCCTTCGCGTCGGCGAAGAGGTTCTGTCCGTCCTTCCAGAGGCTCTGGTGCACGTGCATCCCGGACCCGTTGTCCTGGAAGAGCGGCTTGGGCATGAAGGTGGCGACGTAGCCGTGCTGCGCCGCGACGTTCTTGATGACGTACTTGAAGACCATCATCTTGTCGCCCATCTTGGTCATCGAGTCGAACCGCATGTCGATCTCGGCCTGCCCGGCGGTGCCGACCTCGTGGTGCTGCACCTCGACGCGCACGCCGGCTTCGATCAGCTTGAGCATGATCTCCGATCGCAGGTCCTGGAACTTGTCCGTCGGCGGGACCGGGAAGTAGCCCTCTTTGTGCCGCGGGCGGAAGGCCAGGTTGGGCTCGCTGTTCTTGCCCGAGTTCCAGATGCCTTCTTCGGAGTCGATGTAGTAGTAACCGCTGTGTGCATTCTGGTCGAAGCGCAGTGAGTTGAAGAGGTAGAACTCGGCCTCCGGGCCCCAGTAGCTGACGTCCGCGATGCCGGACTTCTTGAGGTGCTCCTCGGCCTTTTTCGAGATGAACCGCGCGTCACGCGAGTAGGGCTCGCGCGAGATCGGGTCGACCACGTCGCAGATGAGGAACAGAGTCTTGTGTGTGAGGACCGGGTCGATCGTCGCCGAGTCGGTGTCCGGCATGAGCAGCATGTCGCTCTCGTCGATCGCCTGGAAGCCCCGGATGCTGGAACCGTCGAAGCCGAGGCCCTCCGTGAAGCTGCTCACCTCCAGCTCTCCGATCGGGAGGCTGAAGTGCTGCCACGTTCCGGGAAGATCGACAAACCGGACGTCGACCACCTCGACGCCCTCAGCCTTCGCGCGTTCGATCACCTCGCGCGGGCTGGTCTTGCTACCTGCCTTGGTCTCAATCGCCATCAACAACACCCTCCATTACCTGGACAAGAAATTTGACGGGCCCAAGGTCATCGTAAGGTCCCCGTGGGGCCGGAACACGGTGCCACTTCCACGAAACCGCTTCCTCGATTTACGTGTGGTTCACACGAAAGGACTTATCCACAGATCCGATGCTGTCGTGCGTAATACACGAGGTGCCTGGGTCCAATTCGTCAACTCCACACGTTTCGATCGCCTCCGGCCTGGCCCTAGCTTGAGCCGCATCAAACCACGGAGGTGACGTCGTTGCCCAGTCCCACGTTCGGCATCAGGAACTCGCTGGCCAGGCGCAAACGCGCCCTTTTCGTCGCAGCAGGAGTCGCCGGTCTCGCGGCGCTCATCCCGGCCGCGGTACTCGCGGACGACAACACCGCCACGCAGGCGGCTGGCGTCGCAGCAGACACCGTCTGGGTGATCGTCGCGGCGTGTCTCGTGATGTTCATGCAGGCCGGCTTCGCGATGCTCGAGGTCGGATTCAGCCGCATGAAGAACGTGGGTACCGTGGTGGCGAAGGTCGTCACCAACCTGAGCGTGAGCTCGATCGCCTACTGGGCGGTCGGCTTCGGATTCGCTTTCGGCGCCGGCGGGCTGTTCGCTTTCATAGGAGGCAGCGGATTCTTTCCGACCTTCAGTCCCGGCTCGCACATGAACCTGCCGGCCATCGCGTTCAGCACCACGCCGGCGGCCGCCAAGTGGTTCTTTGAGTTCGTGTTCTGTGCTGTCTCACTCGCGATCGTGTGGGGCACGATGATCGAACGGACCAAGTTCATCGTCTACATCCTGTTCGGAATCCCGTTCGCAGCGTTCATCTACCCGCTCATCAGCCACCAGCTGTTCGGCGGCGGTTTCCTGATGGCGACCCTCGGTTCCCAGGACTTCGCAGGCTCGACGGTCGTTCACCTCACCGGTGCGACGGCGGGCTTCGCCGGCCTGCTGCTGCTCGGGCCGCGGATCGGCAAGTACGAGAAGGGACGCTCAAACGCGATTCCCGGGCACAACATGCCCCTCGCCCAGCTGGGGGTGCTCATCCTGTGGTTCGGGTGGTTCGGGTTCAACCCAGGCTCGACGCTCAACGCGACCAACCTCCACTTCGCCGATGTGATCGTCGTCACCAACCTGGCGGCCGCCGGCGGGGCGGTGGCAGCCCTCGCCACGATCTACTTCATCACCAAGACCATGGACGTCGGCATGATCGGCAACGGCGCCATCGCGGCGCTGGTGGCCATCACCGCGCCGTCTGGTTACGTCGAGCCCTGGGCCGCGATCGTGATCGGGGCGGTGGCCGGCGTGATCGTGGTGGTCGGCGTGCTCGCGCTCGACAAGTACCTCGACGACCCGGTCGGCGCTCTTCCCGCGCACGGCCTGGCCGGCATATGGGGCACGCTCAGCTGCGGCCTCTTCACGGTGCCGGCCCTGGCCAAGTTCAACGGCGTCGGGCAGGGCGGCCTCTTCTACACGGGCAGCTTCCACCAGCTGGGCGCTCAGGCGATCGCCGTCACGGCGTCTTTCGTCACGGTGTTCGCCCTCAGCTACGCCTTGTTCTGGATCATCAAGAAGACCGTCGGCCTGCGCGTGAGCGCCCGTGAAGAGATGGAAGGCCTCGACATCAGCGAGCACGGCATGTGGGGCTACCCCGAATCGTTCATGCCGGTGCCGGGTGGGGTCTACCGCCAGCCCGACACGCCGACCGTCAACCCGCACCGCGCCTCTGAACTCACAGGTGGCGCGCAGGAGGTATCACCGGCATGAAGATGATCGTTGCGATCATCCGACACGAGCGGCTGCAAGAGGTTCAGGACGTGCTGGACGAATGCGGGGTGTCAGGTGTGACTGTCACCGAGGTCAAAGGCTGTGGGGCGCAGCGAGGCTACACCGAAAAGTACCGTGGCGCCGCGGTGCACATCTCGTTGCGGCCTCGGCTCAAGATCGAGGCGGTGGTGAAAGCCGAGATCGTCAACACCGTGGTCGACAAGATGGCCGCCGCCGCTCGCACCGGCGAGGTCGGGGACGGCAAGATCTTCGTCATCGGCGTCGAGGACGCGGTCAGGATTCGCACGGGCGAGCACGGCGCGACTACGGTCCAGCACGCAGAACGTGCGATGTGGGGACATTAGGAATGAGAGGGAACCCGGAGGAGTTCTCAGGGGGTCAACGCACCACCGCCTTGGATTAGATGACGCTATGACGTCACAAGGAGGTGCTCGATGGGATTGCTTAAGAGTCACTCCAGCCCACGCATGGCGGGCACAGAAACAAAGTTGCGGCCGGCGTAAAGCCGGCCGCCCCGGCGACACTGGAGTGATGAGAGGGAACCCGCTTTTCCTGTTCTCGGGTTAGTTGGTTGGGTTGGAGGCGGTGACGCCGACGTTCTTGCTGATCCAGGCCTTGATCGGAGCTGCCCCACCGGGGTAGCCCACGAGGCGGTCCACCAGCTTGCCGTCGCGGAACAGACCCAGGGTGGGTATGCCCATGACGCCATAGCGAATGGCGATCTCCTGGTTGTTGTCCACGTCCAGCTTGCCGATCGTGACCTTGCCGGCGTACTCGCCCGCCAGCTGTTCGACCACCGGGGTCATCATGCGGCAGGGGCCGCACCAGTCGGCGTAGAAGTCGACCACCACAGGTTCGCTGGCCTGGAGTACGTCGGCCTCGAAGGTCGGGCCGTCGAAGTGCTTCATGTTGCTCATGATTACAAGAAGCTCGGCGCCGCCGCGCCTATTCCCGCTCGCCGCAGCCCCGATAATCGGGCGATGGCCACCCTCCCGGCGGAGCATCAGGCGTCCGCTCTCCGGCACGCCCTCGGCCAGTTCGGCGCCAGGCTGTTCGAGGCAGCGCCCGGCCTCATCACCTGGATCCTGCTGCTGTCGCCGGCCTGGATCCCGATCGTCTTCCAGTCCCCGGGTGCGCTGTTCGTGGCATCCGCCGTCCTGGTCTTCGACTTCTACTGGTTGGTGCGCGCGATCACGGTCGTGTCAGGTGTGTACAGCACCATGCTCCGGATGCGCCGCGACATGGCGATGGACTGGCTGGCGCTGTGCCAGGAGGACCGCAGGAAGGGGGTGATCGACCCCCTCCAGTACATCCACCTCAGCGTGATCCCGACCTACACCGAGCCTTACCACGTGCTCGAGCGGACGGTGCAGGCGATCGTGGATTCGAACTACCCCCCAGAGCTGATGATGGTCGGGATCATCACCCGCGAAACCGACAGGCCGGGCTGGGAGAACGTCGCCCGCCTGAAGGAGAAGTTCGGCGCCCGGCTCGGTGGTTTCTACCACATCAAGGACCCGCTTGAACCGGGGATCGTGGTCGGCAAGTCGGCCGCGATGAACTGGGGCGGCCGCTGGATGGTGCGGGTCCTGACCGAGGAGGGCCACGACCTTCGCAACGTCCTGATCACCGACCTCGACTCCGACTACCGAGTCCACCCGCAGTACTTCGCCTGGATCAGCTGGCACCACGCGCGCGAGGCGATGCGCGACTACTTCATCTGGCAGCCGGTCCCGCTTTTTCACAACAACATCTGGCAGGTGCCCATGGCCGTTCGCATCATGTCGGCCAGCACCTCTCAGTGGCAGATGTTCTTGCACTCGAGGCCGCATCGTTTGGTCGCCTTCAGCAGCTACACGTGCAGCCTCGATTTCGTCCACAAGGTCGGCTACTGGGACAAAGACGTCATCCCGGAGGACTCGCGTTTCTACTGGAAGGCCTTCTTCACGTTCGGCAAGAAGTTTGCGGTCAAATCGGTCTACCTGCCCCTGTACGGTGACTCGCCCAACTCACGTGACTATGCGTCCACGCACATGAGCCAGTACAACCAGATCAAGCGCTGGGCCTGGGGCATCACAGATGTGCCTTACGTGCTGGCGCGGCTCTTCAAGCACCCTGAGATTCCGCTTTGGCTTCGCATCAGGCGTTTCATGAACCTCTTCCTGAACCACCTCAACTGGATCTTCCTGCCGGTCCTCCTCATGTTCGGCGCCTCGGTCCCGATCTGGGTCAGCGTCGACTTCTCGCTCACGGAACTCGGCCAGACGTTGTGGACCTACTCGGGCATCTTGCTTTCGACGACCCTGTCGACGGTGTTCTTCTTCCTTTACTTCGAGATCAGAATGCTGCCGCCCAAGCCCAAGGAATGGCCTCTTTGGAAGAAGGCCGCCGTGCACCTGCAATACTTCGCTTACCCGATGGTGGGCCTTGTCCTCAGCGTGCTCCCTGCCCTGGAGGCCCACACGCGGCTCCTGCTGGGCCGCTACCTCGAATACCGGGTCACCGAGAAGGTCTGAACCGAATGGACGACGCTGGGGCAAGAACCTTGACTCTGACCTTGAAGGGATTGTTCGGATCCATTCACAACAAGTTTCGTGAGCAGGTGAGCGGGTTGGACCGCGGGACGCTCAACTGGCGTCCACTGCCGCAGGCCAACTCGATCGCCGTCCTCATCGCCCACACACTGGGCTCCGAGCACGAGATGATCCGGGCCGTTCGGGCGCTGGCGACCGATCGGGACCGGGATGACGAGTTCCGGGTCGAGCTCGATGCCGCCGCGTTGCTGGCGATGCTCGACCAGGCCGACTTCGACCTCGAGGAGAACCTCCTCGCAGTCACGCCCGCCGACCTCACGGAGATGCGGCCGCGAGGAGATCGCCCACCGCAGCCGGGAATCGTGTGGCTGCTCGGGAACTACGGCCACGCGCGCGAGCACCTGGCGCAGGCGGAGCTGACCAAGCAGCTCTACGACTCGAAGACGTAACCAGACTCGGCAGGAGCTGGAACGGAACGGAGCCGGTTCTCTCTTGCAGCTAGGCCCCGCAGACGGGGCTGTTGATGAACCAGGGGATGCAGAACTGCGGGCCGGCGAGGGCCCAGAGCGTGAGGCCCGCGATGATCCCGAGAAAGATCACCCAGCCGGTTCCCGTGATGATGTTGCGGCCAGGCACGGGCCACTTGGCCCAACCCAATCGCCTGGCCATGCGCGGGCCGGCGATCGCGTCGATGAATGGCCACAGGAGCAGCCCCACCACCACGACCGGCGGGATGACCAGGGACATGATCAGCTCAGGTCCGAGCTTCAGGAACTGGA
>Ga0307374_10011074_pt1 | contig 12911 bp, 11 predicted proteins | sample OX3MG_FD_202532 | JGI IMG/M metagenome (GOLD analysis project Ga0307374, IMG submission 202532) | Soil microbial communities from Risofladan, Vaasa, Finland - OX-3 | ecosystem: Environmental > Terrestrial > Soil > Coastal area > Acid sulfate soil | place: Finland: Risofladan, Vaasa | collected...
GCGTCCTCCAACCCGCCGGGGCTCGACTACTGCCAGACCGCGGCCGGGCCGTGGCTCCTCAAGATCCGGGACTCGGGGCAGGGTGCGGTGCTCCCCTACGGCTCGGGCAGATCCGCCACGCTGGGGGTGGGCTGGCCCATCTACCGGGCAGGGTCCGTACCGGGCACCGTGGCGGCCCGCCGGAATGCGTTCATCGGTTGGGTGGCCGAGCAGCTCGATCCCCGGGTGGATCTGGCGACGGCCCTGGTGGGCCACCACCAGACGGCCGTCGTGATGAGCTTCGGCAGCGGAGCGTCGGCAGTCGCCTTCTCGGCGGGGTCGGCCCCCCTCGGTGCCCGGACCTCCACCATCGCCATCGGCAACGGATGGGTCGTGAAGACGCGCTCGGTCGTCGCGGCCCCCGGCCTCCTCGGCAGTGGCACCACGGTCCTCCGCCTGGCCGGCGGGATCCTCCTCGGCGTCCTGCTCGGGCTGCTCATCTACCTGCTGGGGACAGGGAGGTCGCGTGCCCGCAAGCTGGTCCGTGAACGCACGGTCCAGCTCCGGCACCAGGCCCTGCACGATTCGCTCACCGGGCTGCCCAACCGGGCCCTGATCCTCGACCGGATCGCCCAGCTCACCGCCCGATCACGGCGGGAGGGTACCCCGATGGCCGTGTTCTTTCTGGACCTGGACAACTTCAAGGACGTCAACGACACCCTGGGCCACGGCGCCGGGGACCAGCTGCTGGTGGCCGTCGGAGCCCGGGTGTCGGGGCTCCTGCGTGACGGGGACACCGTCGGGCGCCTCGGCGGCGACGAGTTCGTGGTGGTGGTGGACGGACCCTCGCTCGTGGACGGGCTCGACGCGGTGGCCGAACGGATCCTGGGCGCGCTGGCGTCACCGTTCGAGATCGAGGCCAGCGACACGCCCCAGTGGGTGACGGCCAGCATCGGCATCGCCGAGGGAGCCCGGTCGACGGCAGAGGAACTGCTGCAGGATGCCGACATCGCCCTGTACCGGGCCAAGGCGTCTGGAAAGCGGCACGCCGTGGTCTTCTCCCATTCCATGCAGGAGGAGATCGACGACCGCCGAAGCCTGGAGACCGATCTCCGCGGTGCCCTCGAGGCCGGCCAATTCTTCGTCCACTACCTGCCCACCACCGATCTCTCCTCCCGGGAGGTGACCGGCGTCGAGGCCCGCCTCGGGTGGCGCCACCCCGAACGGGGCGTCGTCCCGCTCCTGACGTTCCTCCCCGTCCTCGAGTCGACCGGCATGATGGTCCCGGTGGGGCGATGGATGCTGCAGGCCGCGTGCCGGGACGGCGCGGCGTGGCACCGTCACGGCGAGCAGCTGATGGTGTCGGTCGACATCTACTCGGCCCAGTTCGAACAGCCCGGGTTCGTCGATGACGTGGACGCCGCGCTGTCGGAGAGCGGATTCGACCCGGGCCATCTGGTGGTGACGCTGGCCGAGGCGTCGCTGGCGTCCGGCGCCCCCAACACCATCGACCGCCTGCGACGCGTCAAGGCACTCGGCGTGCGCGTCGCCCTGGCCGAATTCGACAGCGGCTACTCGTCGCTCACGCTCGTCCAGCGGTTCCCCATCGACATCCTCAAGATCGACCCCTCGCTCGTGGCCCAGACGGCCGACCCGGAGGAGACCGACTCCCTGACCGGAACCCTGAGCAACCTGGGCCGGGTCTTCGGCGTGGACATCATCTTCGAGAGCCGCGAGGGTGACGCCGAACCGGTGCCACCGCACCACGACCGGGAGACCACCGGGGCGCCGGTCGCCACCGCGCTCGGGTAGGTCGCCTTCGGGAAGGACGAGGGTGCCCGGGGAGCCGGACGGTTCAGCAGCCGGCCGCCCGGATCATGGAGTGGACGTCCGTCCAGCCGAATCCCACCGTCTCCCCCACCACCGTTCGGGTGGACGGATCGACCAGCACGAAGAACGGATAGCCCGTCACCCGGTAGTCGGCCCAGGCACCGTCGCTCATCACCACCGGTACACCGGTGGCCCCGGCCGCGGCCCGGGCCACCCCGTCCCGGTCCACCGAGCCGGCACCCTTGGTCACCGCCACGACCGTGAGGGGCTCGGGGCGATCGGGCACGCGGCCCCGGCCCAGCCCCGTCCAGAACTCCTCGCAGCCGTCGCACCCGATGTGGAGGAAGCACAGGAGCACCGGCGCGGCCTGCGACCCCAGTCGCACCTCGATCGGCCCCCCGGCCGGGTCCTCCCCCACGATGTCCTCGGCCGGCCTCCTGTCACCACCGGACACCGGTCCGGACGGTATGGGCCGGAGCCCGGCAACGAACGCCGGGTCACCCAGAGGACCGGGGGACCCGGCCGGTGGGCGCGATCCGGGAAGGGGGGAAGCGGGAGGCCGGCTCATCCGGTACGGGAGCGCAGGGCTAGGCCGGAGCCGAGGCCCCGTCCTCGATGACCTCGATGGCCTTGCCGTTCCCGCACCACCGACACGACACCTCCTCCACCGTCTGGTCGAGGACCTCGACCTCCTCGACGGTGAGCTCCCCTCCCACCGAGTAGTGGTGGAAGGCCTTGGTCCGACGGTTGGTCACGACGTCGAACCGGGTCAGGTTCCCGCAGGCCGCGCACCGGTAGCGGGTGGAGCCGGTCGGGGCCCCGGTGCCGGCGGCGGACCCCTCGGCGGCGGACTCGACGGGGGCGGACTCGACGGCGAACGGCGAGTCGGTGGTCATCGCCCCACGGTACTCTGCCCGGGGGATCGGCTCGATCGCCGGGCCCTCCGGCCGTACCTCACGGGACGTCGGTGTGGGCCCGACGGCGGTCAGGCGTAGCGGCGAAGGATGGACTCGGCCTGCCGGCGGTACCCGCCGCCGAAGAGCGCCGCGTGCACGAGCACCGGGGCCAGTCGGAACAGGTCGACGCGCTCCTCCCGGCCGTTCTCGGGGGGACGTACCTCGTCGTAGGCCCGGAGGAGCCGCTCGGGGACCGGTCCGAACAGGCCCAGCATGGCCAGGTCCTCCTCGGGGTGGCCGCCGTGCACCGACGGATCGATCAGCCACGGTCGGCCGCCGGCCCCCCACAGCACATTCCCCCACCACAGGTCCCCGTGGACCAGGGCCGGCGCGGTTGGCGGGAGCAGCAGGTCCAGGCGCTCCACCACCTCCGACACCGCCCCCACCATGCCGCAGCGTGCCGCCAGCCCGAGGAGCCTGGCGCCGTAGAACGAGCGGCCGTCGGGCAGCACGGCCGGACTGACTGGACAGGCCCCGACCCACGACGACCCGCCGCCCCACTCGGGCCACGGCGCCCGGTGCAGCGATGCCAGTCGTCGTCCCAACTCCTCCTCGTGCCCGGTGGACCGCGGCTCCTGGTCCACCCACTCGCTCACCAGCAGGCCCGGCTCGGCCAGGACCACCCCGGGCACCGGTGGCGCCCCCGACACCCGGCCCAGGGACCGGAGCCCTTCCGCCTCGTCCTGCACGCCGTCCCCGACCTTCACCACCAGGTCACGACCCTCGGCCGCCACCCGCCAGAGGCCCGGGCCGAGGGACCGGGCCGGGCCGACGGGCCCGAGCACCGCCGACAGCCGCTCGGGCCAGGGCTGGCGCGAGCCCGGGGTCGACGCCCCGGCCGGCACGGGGAGCCCGGTCATGGAGCCAGTATCCCCGGGGGGCCCGTCCTGCCGCCACCGAGGACACCGCCCCTCCGCCCGCCGGCGCGTCCTTCATCGCCCCCGGCCTGCCCTGACGACCTCGGCCCGGGGCGGGGGGATCTGGCGGCTGCTCAAGACGCTTGGCCTCACCCACCGTCAGCCGGCCGGAGGGGGGGCCCGGCAGGCATCGACCTCTGCGCGCACCGGGATCGTCGTCAGGGTGGCGGGATCCGAACCCTCCTGAGCGAACACCTGTTCGCTAGAGTGTCCCCGTGGCCACGGCACGGCAGGAGTCGTTCGACGACCCCGGCGCACCGCTCAGCCAGGTGACCTTCGTGGTGGTCGACGTCGAGACCACGGGGGGTTCGCCGGCGAGCGCCTCGCTCACCGAGGTGGCGGCAGCGCGGTACCGGGGCGGGGAGCAGCTCGGGACCTATCAGACGTTCGTCAGGCCCGACGACCGCATCCCCCCGTTCATCACCGCACTCACCGGAATCGACGACGCCATGGTGGCCGACGCACCCAGGGTCGGCGAGATGCTTCCTTCCTTTCTGGAGTTCGTCGGCGGGTCGGTGCTGGTGGGCCACAATCTCCGCTTCGACCTCTCGTTCCTCGACCACGCCCTGGTCTCCACGGGGCGGGAGCGACTGGTGAATCCGACCGTCGACACCCTGGCCCTGGCCCGGCGCCTGGTGCGCGACGAGGTCCACAACTGCAGGCTCGGCACCCTGGCCGCCGCGCTCGGTCTCCCCCACCAGCCCTCCCACCGGGCGCTGACCGACGTGCTGGCCACCGGCGACCTCCTCCACACGCTGCTGGAGCGGGCCGGAACCTTCGGGATCCTCGAACTCGGGGAGCTGCTCGACCTGCCCCGGCTGGTGGGACACCCCCAGGCGGCCAAGCTCCGCCTCACCGTGGGCCTCCCCCACCGTCCAGGCGTCTACTGGTGCACCGACGCCGCCGGCCACGTGCTCTACGTGGGCAAGGCGGCCGACCTGCGCACCCGGGTCCGGTCGACGTTCACGTCGGGCCAGCCGAGGTGGGCCGGCCGGCTGCTCCGTCAGCTCGATGCCGTGCACCACCGGGTGTGCCCCGGGTCGCTGACGGCCGCCGTCGTCGAGGGCCGGCTGATCCGGGCCTGGTCCCCACCGTTCAACCGGCAGGTGGAGGTGCCGAGGCGGGGCCCGGGGGCGCGACGGGGAGACGGTCGAGGTGCTGGGGACCGTTCCGGACGGAGCCGGCGCCGCACGTGGACCGCGGCCCAGTTGGCGGCCGAACCCGCCGAGCTGCTCGCCCCCTTGGCCGAAGCCCTGGTCGAGCTCTCCGACCATCGGCGCTACGAGGAGGCCGCCGCGGTGCGGGACGAGGCCGAGCGGCTGCGACGCCTGATGGACGGTCACCGCCGGATGGCGTCACTGCGGGACGCCGGACGGGTGGTCCTGGCCGTGGACGGCGAGGGCGAGGTCGTGCTCGACGGCGGCCTGCTGGTCGGCGGGCCTCGGGTGGTGGGATCGGGTGGGACGGTGCCCGGAGGCGAGCGTGCGGACCGGCGCCCCGAGGACGACGACAGGTGCGAGCAGTCGGTCGTGGCCGCGTGGCTCGGGGACCATGCCGGGGAGGTCCGGATCGTGGAGGTGGGGTCCCCCAGCGGGTGGTCCGTGCCGGCCCACCGCATCCCCGGACTGGTGGAGGTGGTGGCGTCGGTGGGTCGGGGCGGCTCCGGGGCCGGGCCGGATCCGGGGGCCCGCGGAATCCGTGCGCCCCGGCCGGGTCAGCCGCCTGACCCGTCGGGTTCTTCGGCCGCCGCCTGCTGCGACACCCGGACCAGCGATGTCAGCACCGCAGCCGCCCGACCGTCGTCGATGACCTGCCCGGCCAGCACCACACCGCTGGGGAGGTCGGGGACCGCTCCCACCACCACCAGGGCGGCCGCGGCGTTGAGGACGGCGATGTCCCGGTGCGGGGAGGGCTGGCCCCCGATGACACCGAGGATGGCCGCGGCGTTGAAGGCGGCGTCCCCTCCCCTCAGGTCCTCGATGGACGCCGGCGCGAAGCCCAGTACGGCGGGATCCACGCGGTAGGCGGAGGTCTCGTAGTGGCCGTCGGGCCCCCTGATGAGTTCGTGGACGGTGGAGGGCCCGGTGGTGCTCAACTCGTCGAGGCCGTCGTCGCCGTAGACCACCACCGCCCGCACCGCCCCGTTGGCGGCCAGGACGCCCAGCATCTTGTCGGCCATGGCCGGATTGCTCACGCCCACGACCTGGTACCGGGCCCGTCCCGGGTTGGCCAGGGGCCCCAGGTAGTTGAAGACGGTGGCGATGCCCAACTCCTTGCGGACGGGTGCGGCGAAGCGCATGGCCGGATGGAAGCGGGGGGCGAAGCAGAAGCCCATGCCCACTTCGTCGAGACACCGGGCCACCCCGGCCGGCCCCAGGTCGGCCGCCACCCCCAGGGCTTCGAGGACGTCGGCGGCCCCGACGGCCGACGACGAGGCCCGTCCGCCGTGCTTGCACACCTTGGCCCCGGTGGCCGCCACCACCAGGGCGGCGATGGTCGACACGTTGATGCTGCGCAACCGGTCGCCGCCGGTGCCACAGGTGTCGATGACGTCCATGCCGGCAGGCAGGTCGAGGGGGACGGCGTGGGACACCATGGCCCGCACGAAGCCGGTCATCTCCTCCACCGACTCACCCTTGACCGACAGCGCCACGGCCAGCGCGGCGATCTGGGCCGGCGAGGCCTCACCGGCCAGCACCTGGCCCAGCACCGTCTCGGCCGAGTCAGCCGTGAGCGAGGTCCCGGACAACAGGCCGGTGAGGACGCCGGGCCACCCACCCAGGGACTGGAAGGCCGTGGGGTCGGGCGCCGTCGGCTCGGGCGCCGTCGGCTCGGGCGCCGGCGGGTCGGGCGCCGTCGGGTCGGGCGCCATCAGTCCCACCACAGATCGTGGCCGAGGACGCCCCGGGCGATCAGCCCGAGCTGCACCTGGGAGGTGCCCTCCACGATGGTCAGCTGCTTGGCGTCCCGGTACCAGAGCTCGGTGGGGTGGTCCTCCATGTACCCGGCCGCCCCCAGCAGCTGCACGGCCAGGCCCGAGGCCCTCACCGCCAGCTCCGTGGCGTGGTACTTGGCCATCGACAGGTAGGGCACGTACTCCTTGGTGAACTTTCCCTGGTCGGCCAGCCACGCCGACCGGTAGGTGAGGAGGCGGGCCGCCTCGATGTCCACGGCCACCTTGGCGATCTCCCACTGGATGCCCTGGAAGTCGGCGATGGTGTGGCCGAAGGCCTGGCGCTCCTTGACGTACTCGGTGGCGTACATGAGCGCCCCCTCGGCCAGGCCGATGCCCCGGGCCGCCACGATGGGCCGCATGGCGTTCAACCCCAGCATGGCCAGGCGGAAGCCGCCCACCTCCCCGATCACGTTCTCCGCCGGGACACGGACCCCCTCCAGTACCAGCTCCCCGGTGTGGACCCCCCGCACGCCCATCTTGGCGTCGGTGCGCCCCACCGACACCCCGTCCCACCCGCGCTCCACGATGAACGCGGTGATGGCGTCGTGGGCCCGCGAGGACGGGTCGCCGGTTTTGGCGAAGACGGTGTACCAGTCGGCCTCGACCACGCCGGACATCCAGCACTTGGTGCCGGTGAGCACCCAGTCTCCCCCCCGGCCGGACCCGGTGTCGGGCACGGCCCGGGTCCGGATGCCGGCCACGTCGGACCCGGCGACCGCCTCGGAGAGGCCGAACCCGGCACGCAGGTCGCCGGTGGCGATGCCCGGGAGGTAGCGCTGCTTCTGGTCGTCGTTGCCGGCGATCAGGACAGGACCGATCGGCAGCCGGGTCAGCAGCAGCATGAGGGCGGCGGCATTGGAGTACTTGGCCACCTCCTCGATGGCGATGGTCAGCCCGAGGATTCCGGCCCCCGATCCGCCCAACTCGGTGGGGAGGCACAGCCCCAGCAGGTCGGCGTCACGGAACGCCTCGAAGAGGTCGGTGGGGTACTCGCCGGTGGAGTCGATGGCCCGGGCCCGCGGCTTGACCTTGTCCCGGGCCAGGCGCCGGACGCTCTGCTGCAGGGAGGCGAGCTCTGGTGTGAGGTCGAAGTCCACGGACGACGAGGCTACCCGAGGGACTGCGACGGCTGACCTTGGCCGACGGGTGCCTGGCTCGGCCGACGGCGCTCCCCGTCCCCGGTTCTCCGTCACCGGTCTCCGGCAGTTCAGGGAGGCGAGGCCCCGGCGGTCAGGCCGTCGCTCCACGGTGAACGGCGACCCGGGCGGGACGACCCGGCTGCTCCCGACCCTGGGGAGACCCCCGGCGACACCACCCGGCACCGCCCCGTCCCCGGCTCCGTCGGTAGGCTGCCCTCCTATGGCGCCACCAGGCCTCCGGCCTCCCCCACCCCTCGGAACCGCCGCCCTGGCCCCGGGCACCTACGAAGGCTCCGTGGTCGTGGTGACCGGGGGCGGCACCGGGCTGGGCAAGTCCATCGCCACCGAATTCGGCCGGCTGGGGGCCTCGGTGGGCATCCTGAGCCGGGACCAGGGGCACCGGGCCTCCGGCGTGGAGGCGGTTGAACAGGCCGGCGGCACGGCCTTCGCCACGCCGTGCGACATCCGGGACGCCGGGTCCGTCGCCGCGGCCTTCACCGCCGTCGAGGAGCACCTGGGCCCGATCGACGTGCTGGTCAACAACGCCGCGGGCAACTTTCCGGTGCCGGCCGAGGACATGAGCCCCAACGCCTGGCGCACCGTGGTGGACATCGTGTTGAACGGGACCTACCTGTGCTGCCGGGACCTGGCCCGCCGGCTGATCCCGGCCGGCCGGGACGGTGCCATCGTGAACGTGGGTGCGTCCTACGCCTGGACGGGCGGGCCGGGCTTCGCCCACTCCGCCGCGGCCAAGGCCGGCGTCAAGAACCTGACCGAGACCCTGGCCGTGGAGTGGGGGCCCTACGGGATCCGGGTCAACGGCCTGGTCCCCGGACTCATGCCCCACGAGGACGAGGTGGCGGCCATCGCCGCGGTGCCGGGCAAGTACGAGGGCCAGGACTCGAGGGTGCCGGCCGGGCGGGTTGGCTTCCCCCGCGAGCTGGCCTGGGCCGCCACCTACCTGTGCTCGCCCTACGCCACCTACATCAGCGGCCACTCGCTGGTGGTGGACGGGGCCAACTGGCAGCGGCGCCATACCGTCCAGCCGCCCTTCACCCCGATCCGCGAGCAGCTGCACCGCCCACCGTTCGGTGAGGCCGGCCCCCCGAAAGGACCCCTGCCATGAGCAGCCTGAGCCCTGATGACCAGCGCCTGGTCACCCTGGAGGTGGTCGGCCCGGTGGCCGTGATCACCAACAACCGCCCCGAGAAGCACAACGCCATGAGCGACGAAATGGACCGCCGGCTCTTCGAGGTGCTGGCCGAGGTGCACGAGATGCCCGAGGTGCGGGCCATCGTGTGGCGAGGCGAGGGCAAGTCCTTCTCGTCCGGGCGGGACACCGACCAGCTCGGCCTGCGCACCGAGGACATCTCCGACCTCGAGTTCATCGAGCGTGGCCACCGCCCGTCCCAGATGTTCTTCACCATGCCCGCCCCGATCATCTGCGCCCTCAAGGGCTGGGTCATCGGCGGGGCCTTCGAGCGGTCGCTGCTGTGCGACATCCGTGTGGCCGCCGTCGGCACCAGGATGGTCCTGCCCGAGGTGGTCCACGGGGTCATCCCCGACACCGGTGGCATGGCCCGTCTGTTCCAGATGGTCGGGCACGGCGTGGCCGCGGACCTGGCACTGACCGGTCGGGTGATGACCGCCGAGGAGGCCCTCACCCACGGGATCATCAGCCGCCTTGTGGCCGACGAGGAGGAGCTCGAGTCGGTGACCATGCAGATGGCCGGTACCATCGCCGCCGCACCGGCCTTCACCGTCAAGATGGCCCGACGCACCCTCTACGGCCTCGGGGTCCACGAGGTCCAGCGGTCCATCGCCGAGGAGGCGGTGGCCCAGTCCATGGTGTTCGCCTCGGGCGACTACGCCGAGATGAAGGCGGCCCGGGCCGAGGGCCGCACCCCGGCCTACCGGCGGCGCTGAGCGGACCCTGCCGTGCCGCGGCCCCCCTCCGGGTAGAACGGGGGCAGTGGCCCCGGCCCCACGGGACGCGGCCCGCCACCCCCAGGAGGAATCGTGACCACAACCGACCAGCAGGCCCGGCCCGTCCACGCCAGCGGCACCTTCTCCCTCGACGGGAGGGACGTCCACCGACTGGGCTACGGCGCCATGCAGATCACCGGCACCGGGGTCTGGGGAGAGCCGGCCGACCGGGCCGAGTGCGTGCGCACCGTGCGCCGCGCCGTCGAGCTGGGCGTCGACCTCATCGACACCGCCGACTCCTACGGGCCCGAGGTCAGTGAGGACATCATCTTCGAGGCCCTCCACCCCTATCCCGACGACCTGGTCATCGCCACCAAGGCCGGCCTCACCCGCCAGGGCCCCGGTCAGTGGCTGCCCGTCGGCCGTCCCGAGTACCTGCGCCAGCAGTGCGAGATGAGCCTCCGTCGCCTCGGGCTGGAGACCATCGACCTGTTCCAGCTCCACCGCATCGACGCCAAGGTGCCGGCCGAGGAGCAGTTCGGACTGCTCTCCGACCTCGTCGACGAGGGGAAGGTGCGGGCCGTCGGGCTCAGCCAGGTGAGCGTGAAGGAGCTCGTCGCCGCGCTGGCCGTCGTGCCCGTGGTCAGCGTGCAGAACCTCTACAACCTGACCGACCGCTCGTCCGAGGACGTGCTCGCCCACTGCGAGGCGGAGGGGATCGGCTTCATCCCGTGGTACCCCATCGCCGCCGGGGCCCTGGCCGGCCCGGGCGGCCCGCTCGATTCCGTGGTGCGGGAGACCGGGGCCACGCCGTCGCAGGTGGCCCTGGCCTGGCTGCTCCGCCGGTCGCCGGTGATGCTGCCCATCCCGGGGACCAAGTCGACCGGGCACGTGGAGGAGAACTGCCGGGCGGCCACGGTCACGCTCACCGACGAGCAGTTCACCTCACTGGACGCCGCCGTTCCGGCATAGCGGACATGCACATGCAGTCCCCCACGGGGGTGGCGGCCTGACGGCACCGCCGGAGCGGGCCGAGGAGGCGTACCGTCGGGGCTGATCCGACAGTGGATGGGCCAGGGCTCCTAATTGGGGGAAAGGAGGGCGATGGTTGCGATGCCCATGGCCTCGGACGTCACCCAGCTCTCCTTGGTGCCACCGAGCGTGTACGGGGCCCAGTCGGGCTGCTGCTCGTAGAGGACGCCCTGGTAGCCCACCGGCGACGACTGGTAGATGTGCTGGTGGAAGATCGAGTCCATGGTCGACACGAGGGACCGGTCGTCGAGGATCCTGCCCAGTTCCAACATGTTCATCGCCCGACCGCCGGTCTTCTTCGCCTTGAGCGACAACGAGCCGTTCGAGTACGTGGCCCCTTCGGCGAACCCCCCGTTCACCGGATCCCAGAGGTGCGCTTCCGACCCGCTGAGCACCTGGTGGGCCTCGGTGGTGAGGCCGGCCCGGGCCAGGGCAATGGCCACGTCCCCCTGGTCGGTGGTCACGATGCCGTTCGGCTCGTCCACCAGCCCGAGGCCGTGGAGATCGTAGGCCTTCCAGTACCTGTTCAGCTCGGCCGAGCCCAGTGCGACATAGCTCGGGACGCGGCTCTGCACCAGGGCCGACGCCTCCTCGATCTGCCAGTCCGGTCGGGAGCTGTCGGCCGGAGTGGATGCATACCGTTTCAGCATGGCGTCGGCAATGGCCGTGAACCGGGGATTCCCGGACAACGTGGCGATCTGCACGACCGTGTCGTAGGCCCAACCCCGGGGATCTGCATTTGCCGTCGTGAACAGGGTCAGCACATGGGGCTCGATCCTGTTGATCTCGCCGTCGAATTCGGTACTGCCGGTATCCGCCTCGTACAGGAGGAGGCTGTCGAGGAAGCGCAGGGTGGTCATGCGATCCTCGTGCCGGGTACAGGGACTCGGGTCCGGATGGCCGGTGCCGTTCCAGTTGCCGACGGTGGTCCCGTTCACGTCGGCCCAGTTGATGAAGAGGCCGTGGTAACAGGCGTCCCAACCGTGCTCCTCCTCGTTCACCAGCATGGCCCTGGCATCAGCGAGGTCAGCGGCACTGGGTCCGCGTCCAGCGGGTCGCTGGACGGGCACCGTGTTGGGCGCGGGCCCGGCATGCGGTGGTTTGGCCGGGCTCGTCGACACGACGAGCCGGGCTCCGAGGACACCGGCCGCCACGAGCACGCCCACCGAGATGACGAGCAGTGCCCTCCTCCGGGTTCTCCCGTCCCCGGGGGGCGGATGGTCTTGTCGATCGGTTGACATCACGTGTCTTCCTCGAGGCACTCGGTTGGACTGTCACGAGGCGTGAGGTTTCGCCCCGGTGCGCTCAGTTCGTGTTGAGGAACACCGAGACCTTCTCGTCGTCCTCGACCAGCACGAAACGGCTCTGGATGATCTGCCGGACCGACGGGAGGATGCCCGGGTAGTTGTCGTCCGCCACGATCAGCCAGGACCTCGGATGGGCATCGATGGCCCGCTCGAAGGCGGGGCCGTTCAGAAGGGCGCCGGCGCCGTACTCCGTCTCGACGACCCTGTGGTTCTTGTCGAAGACGTAGAGGAGGTTCGAGTAGCGCCGGTACGGCACCCAGTAGTCCGGAGCCCGGCCCATCGTCGAACCCACCAGATTGGCCGGTGCCGCGGCAATGACCGCGTCGCCCGGACGGAGGCGGGACTTGACATAGTCATCCGCCAACGGATAGTTGAGCTCCGACTGCGAGACGTTGGCACTCGCCAACGTCTGCGCCAGTGGGCCGAAGTCGGGCAGCCCCGCGATGAGGCTCTCTCCGACGGCCACGGTCAGGGCCACGGCGAACACGGCGACACAGACAGAGGCATAGCGCCTCGGGGTCCTGACCATTCGGGTGCCCCCGCTGACCGCCCAGCGAAGCCCGTCGAGCAGGTCGGCCAGGCCGCAACCGGCGAGGACGAAGAGGAAGGGGAAGCACACGAAGCAGTAGCGCGAGTCCCTCTCCACCAGGAGGTCGGACACGACGATCATCGGGACGATCCAGTACAAGGCCAGGTACTTGCGCTCCATCTGCCTTCGGTACAGTCCGACGACCACGCCGAGCAACGCCAGGGAGCTGATGACGGTGATGCTCGCCCCGAAGGTGGTGTCCGTGAAGAACAGGCGGAAGACGTAGTACAGCGGTGACGGATCCCATTGCACCGTCGTGGCGCCGCTCAGATCGGTACCA
>Ga0307374_10011076_pt1 | contig 12910 bp, 8 predicted proteins | sample OX3MG_FD_202532 | JGI IMG/M metagenome (GOLD analysis project Ga0307374, IMG submission 202532) | Soil microbial communities from Risofladan, Vaasa, Finland - OX-3 | ecosystem: Environmental > Terrestrial > Soil > Coastal area > Acid sulfate soil | place: Finland: Risofladan, Vaasa | collected...
GGCCGGATACGTGAAGTTGTAGTCGAGCACGTTCTGCGGCACGGGCGGAATGACGCTCGGACCGCCCAGCTTCTGCGTGAGCAGCCCCGACACGCATAGTGCGATGTCGCGCACCACCTCGGCATCGGCGCGGAACCGCGGCCCACGCGCCAGCCAGACGTTGCGCGGATCGCGCTCGACCAGCTCCGCCGACGCCGCCGAACTTTGACGATAAACGGCACTGGTCACGATCGTACGGATCAGACGCTTCTGGCTCCAACCGTTCCGCATGAAATCGACGGCCAACCAATCGAGCAGCTCACGATACTCCGGCACGGGTGCGCGCGTTCCGAAATCCTCGGACGTTTCCACCAGCCCCATGCCGAAGATCGCTTGCCAAACGCGGTTGACGGCCACGCGCGCCGTGAGCGGCGAACGCACATCCGTGAGCCAACGCGCGAAGCCGAGCCGATTGCGCGGCAGATCGTCGGCGAAGGAATGAAAGGCCGCCGGCGTGTGAGGCTCGACGGCACGCAACGGCTGGTCCCAGTTTCCGCGGTCCAGAAGATAGGTCTTGCGGCGCCGGTCGGGTTCTTGCTCGGCCATGTGCAGGATCGATGTGGCGGCCTGCGGGAACTTGCTCCACAGAGCGTCGATCTCGTCGTTGATCGGCTTGGCTTCGGTCAGGCCGCTGCGCCAGGCCGCGAAGACGGCGATGTTCTCTTCAATGGTTCGCGAGGCGGCAGGAGTCGCCAGGGCCAGCATGGCGGCGTGGCTGACCGCCGGCGCGGAGGGAGCCGCCTGCCGCGTGATGCTGAACCGGCAGCAGCCCAGCATGTCGTTCTGCCGCCAGGCGAGCTTCAACTGCGTGCCGGCCGGGAATTGCAGCGGCTGCTCGAACTGCACCACCGCCACCGACGGCTGGTTTCGCCGGCCGACGCCCCGGTCGGCGGCCCAGGTGGTTTCATCTTTGCCGTCGATCAAAAAAGCGACCGGCCCGCTCGCCTTCTTGACATCGGCCTGCTTCTGTTCGGGCTGCGAAAAGTCGGCGGTAGCGTTGACCAGCTTCAGCTTTTGCCAATCTTTGTCGTCGGTCTTCTTGACGAACGCTTCCAACTCGTTCATTCCCCAGGTGCCCAGCCGGCTGCGGCCCGGTCCGCTGTGCGGCAGGTCGTGATGCGTGAGCGCCTCCAGACGCAATCCGGTCACTCCGTCGAGCGCCGGCGCGGCGATCATGAACACATCGGCGCTGGGGTGGCCGATCATCAACAGCGACTGGTCGGCGTCCTGCGTGGGATGGTTCAGGCCGCTAATCGATCCCAGTTCCGTGGCGATCAGCCGCTCCCAGGCCGGCTCTTTTTCGAGCAGCGATTTCTCCCATGCCGCCAGATCCTGTTGCCATTGCGGCCGCTCTGCCCGCAACCGCTCCTCGGCCTCGTGAATGCCGCGGTGAATGTCAGCGATCTGCCGCTCTTGCTCCGGCGTGTAGACCCACGACTGGGCTTCGTACGACGTGTTCAGGAAGGCGAACATGCCGTAATACTCTTCCTGCGTCAGCGGGTCGAACTTGTGCGAATGGCACTGGGCGCACTGCGTGGTGAGGCCCAGCACCGCTTTGCCCAGGCAGTCGATGCGGTCGAACATCTCCACCATGCGGAACTGCTCCGGCACGATGGCGCCTTCTTCGTTGATCATGCTGTTGCGCAGAAAGCCGGTGGCGATGACCTGCTGTTGTGTCGCGTCGGGCAACAGGTCTCCGGCCAACTGCTCGACGAGAAACCGGTCGTAAGGCATGTCCGCATTGAACGCCTCGACGACCCAATCGCGCCACTTCCATTGCTCGCGCGGCATGTCTTTTTCATAGCCGTTGGTGTCGGAGTAGCGGGCCACATCGAGCCATTGTCGGGCCCATTTCTCGCCGAACCGTTCGTTGGCCAAGAGCGCGTCGACCGTGGCTTCGAAACCTTGCCGCTCGAAGGCCGCCAACTGTTCGGGCGACGGCGGCAGGCCGATCAGGTCGAGATACAACCGCCGGCACAGCGCCGCGGGCGTGGCCGCCGGCGAGAGCGTCAGGCCGCGCTCGTTCAATCGCGACAGCACAAAGGCATCGATCGGGTGCGTTATGCCCACCTGCGGCAGCGGCGCCTGTTGCGGCGGGGTGAAGGCCCAATGCGATTCATATTTGGCGCCGTCCAGCACCCACTGCTTCAGCGTCTCGATCTCCCTGGCCGACAGCGCTTTGTTGTGGTCGGGTGGCGGCATGACCTCGTCGGCATCGGTCGAGGTGATGCGGCGGACGAGCTCGCTCTGACCCGGTTGGCCTGGCACAACCGCCGGCGTGCCCGACTCGCCGCCTTTCAGGGCGCTTTCGCGCACGTCGAGCCGCAGACCGCTTTTTCGCTCGGCGGCATCCACACCGTGGCATTGCGCGCAATGTTCGGCGAAAATCGGCTCCACGTCACGCTGAAAATCGGGCGGCGCGGCGCCGGCGTGCTGTGCGACGACGACGAGGGGCAAAGCCAGACAGAACAACCGAAGCAACATTTTGAGATTCATCGTCAGGCGGGGACCGAGGTCGACTCGGCCGGCAAGGGGCGGATTCCAAGAATTAGTCTAGCATAACCGATTGCCGCGTCGGTTTCATCACTAGTGCCACCGCGCCGTATGCATCGCCTTCCAAATGGTGAAGCGGCAGCGCCGATGAACGCGGCGACCTCATCATCCGGCCAGTCGGCCATGAGGCGGAAGGCGGAGCCAATTAGGTACTCGCGAATGCACTGCAGCGCCAGCCAGCGGCGGCACGGGCGTCCAGTTCGTCGCGGCTCCAATCGCCGCCCGGCAAGCCCATGCGGACATCGCCCTCGGCGTTCGGCGGCGGGAAGTCAACATTGCGGGCAGCGAGAATCATGGCTGTACCTCAATGGTTTGGGTAAGAGGTCGGCCCCGCCGAGTGTCGACCAGGCCGCGCGGCCGGAATGAGGTCGGCGTCTCCGATGCGCAGACCTGCGCAGCGGGGCGCTTTCGGCCGCGCGCACGCGGCGGCTTGGCAGCGCCGTTTGGCCATACGCGGTGCGTGCGCAGACGTGCGCACACACGTTTGCAGCGGCGAGATGGCCGAAACTCGTGAACTTCTCTCTCCGGGGGCGCTAGGCGCAGAGCCGGAGAGCGGAGAGCGCTGCGCACCTTTTGCGCGGAGCGGAACCGCGCCGGCAATCGGCCGATCGAAAGGTCTTGCAGCGTTGTCCATCGCTGTTCTCCGCGTCGCGGGCCGCCTCTCTGGTCCGGAGGAACAAATCGACGTTAAAGATCGTGAGCGTTTCCGCCTCTCAACAACCGTGGCCGTGAGCATGGCAATCGATGCCGTGCTCTGTCAACCATCCCGTTCGACCAAAACGACTGTCGGCGTGCGCGACGCGCCGGGGCGAGCGCCGGCCCACCATCGTCAGGCGTCAGGCATCAGGCATCAGGTTGTTTGTCCTGACGCCTGACGCCTGAAACCTGACGCCTCAAATCGGTGGGCCGGCGCTCGCAAGCTCGCTGGTCCCACCCTACCTCGCGGCCAGCGCCCGCTCGTAGGTCCGCTGGCCGTCGGAGCGGACGTTGTCGAGCGCGATCTGATAGAGCTGCTGGCCGCGCGGCGTCGGGTATTCGCCGGTGATGCAGGCCTGACAAAGCTGATCGGTGTTCAGGCCGATGGCCCGGACAATGGATGACACGGGCAGATAGCGCAATGAATTGGCGCCCAACTGGTCGGCCATGCGGGCCTGCCCGGCCTCGGTCAGCACGCCGTTTTCGAGAAACTTGGGTGCGAACAGTTCCTGGATCGTCGACATGTCGATGCCGTAGAAGCAGGGCGCGACGATCGGCGGACAAGCCACCCGCACGTGGATTTCGCGCGCCCGGCCCAGCTCGCGAATACGGCTTAATAGCACTTTCATCGTCGTCGAGCGGACGATCGAATCTTCGACCAGAATCACCCGCTTGTCTTCCAACACTTCGCGGAGCGGAGTATATTTCGCTTCGGCTTTGCGGCGGCGATTGTTCGAGCCTTCGATGAACGTCCGCCCGGTGTAGCGGTTGCGGATCAAGCCCTCCAAAGACGGAATGCCCAGACGAAAGGCCATGGCGTCGGCGGCGGCTTTGCTGGTGTCGGGCACCGGCACCACGATCGTGTCTTCGTCGATGGGCACGGTTTCCAGCCGGGCCAGCTCTTCGCCCAAGGCTTTGCGTGAGAGATAGACGCTGCGGCCGTCCATGGTGCTGGCCACGTTGGCGAAGTAGATCCACTCGAAAAAGCAGTGCGCGTGCCGCGGGCTGTTGGCGAACCGTTCGATCGTCAGCCGCCCGTCGCTGATTGCGATGGCCTGGCCGGGCGGCAGCGACTTGATGCTTTCGGGCTGAAAACCGAGGTTCAGCAAGGCCACGCTTTCGCTGGCCGCGGCAAACAGCGGCGGCTCCCAGGCGTAACACAGCGGTTTCAGCCCCAAGGGATCGCGGGCCACCAGCAGGTCGCCCAGAGCGTTCAGATAGACCAGGCTATAGGCGCCGTCGAAGCGGCGAGCGACGTTGCGCCACATTTCGATCAGTCCCGGCCGGCGGTCGCCCGACAGCTCGCGGCTGATCTCGTGCATGATGATCTCGGTGTCGTTGTCGCGGGCCAGATGGTTGTCGCTGTCGCCCAGCAGGTCGCGGCGCAGCTCTTGGTAGTTGGCGAGCTGGCCGTTGAAAGCGAAGGCGAACCACTTGTGCTTCTGCAAATGGTGCCGCTCGAAGGGCTGGGCGTAGCTTTTGTCGTTGCCGCCGCAGGTGGCATAGCGCACGTGGCCGATGGCCGCCCGGCCGGCGAACTCCATCATCAGGCTTTCGGCCTTGGCCTCGTGGCTGAGGCGGAACACTTCGCGCACGCCGCCGATCTGCCGATAGGTGTCGATCAGCTTCTTGCGGTGCGGATTGTAAGTGGTGAAGCCGGCGGAAAGCTGGCCACGATTCTGGATGTCGAGCAACATCCGCGGCATCAACCGCGAAACTTCGTCGGGCCCCTGCTCCGGGCAAAGCGGGCTGACGCCCTCGCCGGGGAGGTGATAAATGGCCGCCACGCCGCATTCATGATGGAGCTCGCTCATCGGACCATCATTCTATGCGGTACGGGCCGGTTTAACAACCAGCACCACGGCCGACTCTCACGCGGAACCCAACGCTTCGATCAGCCGCTCGATGTCGTCATCGTTGTTGTAGGCATGCGGGCTGACGCGCAAGCGGCCGCCCCGCGCACTCAAAACGACCTGCCGCTCGCGGCACTGACGCCGCACTTCAGCCAGATTGCGGCCCGGCAGATCGAACGACACAATGCCGCTGGCGTGCTCCCGCTCGCGATACGTCGTGACCGTCGCTCCCACCGCGGGCAACCGCTCGCATATCGCGTCGGTCAATTCCAGCAATCGCTGCGAGATCGCCTCCGGCGGATAGTCGTCGAGCATTTCCAGGCTGGCGCCCAACGCCAACAGGCCGGGCATGTTATAGGTGCCGCCCTCGTAACGGCCGGCCGTCGGCTTCAGCCGCAAGTCGATTTTGCTGAAGTCGTGAGCTTGCACCACGCTGTTCCACCCCAGTCCCAGCGGCCGCAGCCGGTCGAGATGCTCCCGGCGCACGTAGAACAGCCCCGCCCCTTCAGGACCCAGCAGCCACTTGTGCCCGTCGGCCGCGAGAAAGTCGACGGCCGTTTGCCGCACGTCGAGCGGAAAGACGCCCAACCCCTGGATGGCATCGAGAAACAACAACGCGCCGCGCCGGTGGGCCAGTTCAACGAGCTGATCCACGTCGTGCCGCCAGCCGCTGGCGAAACCGATCCAGCTTACCGTTACGATCCGCGTGCGATCGTCGCAGGCGTCCGCCAGCCGGTCGAGCTGTGGACGGTCGCCGCCGGGCACGCGGCGGACCTCCACGCCTCGCGACGCCAGGTTCATCCAGGGATAAACGTTCGAGGGGAATTCATCGTCGAACATCACCACGTTGTCGCCCGGCTGCCAGGGAAAACCCTCGGCGACCAGGTTGATTCCTTCGGTGGTGTTGTGGATCAGGGCGATCTCGCCGGCGTCGGCGTGCAGCAACTCGGCGGTGCGGCGGCGAAGGTGCTCCAGCTCGGCCGCCCACTGCGGCCAGTTGACCGCCCCGTGCTCGGCAAACTCCTTGGCCCAATTGGTCAAGGCGGCCTGGGCGGGCATCGTCAGCGGCGCCACCGCAGCATGGTCGAAGTAGGCCCACCGCTCGGCACACGGCATCATTCGGCGGAACTGCGACCATAGACCGTCGGTGGGGGGCGGATCATTCATCGGTTCGGCCATCGGTTGCGTCGGGGGCATTCATTCAGGCGATCTTAGCGGCGGCGGAGCGTTCTTTATACCCGCTCACCTGTACTTTTCGCGATTCCGGCGACTATAATCATTTGCGGGGCGAAACTCGTAGGGCCCGCCACAGCAAGGCCCTTCCTGCCTGAGTGATTCTCCGTCCGTAAGTCAGGCTTTCTGGCCTGACGCTCTTTTTGGCTTGTTGAGTACCCCGTTGATGGCCCGTGTAACCGCTTTGTTGACGCTCGCCGGGATCATCGCCGGGACCGGATGCCGGCCCGAGGAGGGCATCCGGCATTACACCGTGCCCAAGCAGGCGGACATCGACCGCCTGGCGGGCGGCGACGCGAAATCGGGCGCCGCGGACGCTCTCGTCCGGCAGCGGATGCTGGCGGCCGTCGTTCTCCGCCCCTCGCAGGGCTGGTTTTTCAAGGTGATGGGACCGGAAGAGTTAATCAACGCGCAAGCCGAGGCGTTCAGCGCGTTCTTGAAATCGGTCCATTTTCACGACGACGCCACTCCGCAGTGGTCGTTGCCGGTCGCTTGGCACGAAGAACCGGGCAACCAGTTCCGCTACGCCACGCTGACGATCGACCGGGTGCCGCTGGAAGTTTCCGTGACGACGTTGCCGCGAGGCGAGGTCGATGCAAGCGAGTACGTGCTTAACAACGTCAATCGCTGGCGCGGCCAACTTGGGCTGGAAAGTTTGTCGCCCGACGAGCTGCAGCGCAAAACAACGCAGGTGGAAATCGACGGCAGTGCGGCCACGCTGGTCGATCTGGTCGGCGAAGCCAAGAACGATGCGATGATGGGAGCGCCGTTTGCCTCGCGCGGTTCCGCGCCGCTGGCGCCTCCTGGCGAAGACGATGCTCCGCCGCTGAAATATGATGTGCCGCCCGATTGGCGCGAGGAACCGGCGAGCGGGTTTCGCAAAGCCAGCTTTCGCATTGCCGACGCCGGCACAAGCGGCGACGTTTCCGTGACCGATCTCGATCTTTCGGCCGGCGAGCTTTTGCCCAACGTCAACCGCTGGCGCGGCCAGATCGGCCTGGAACCGACGACCGAACGCGAGATGGAGCAGCACGTCGAGCCGATCGACGTGGGTGGGAACCAAGGGCAGTATATGGAGATGATGGGCGACGACAAGGCGACGATCGCGGTGATCGCCAAGGCCGCCGGACGCGCCTGGTTTATCAAGCTGACGGGCGACCGAAGCCTGGTCGAACGACAACGCGACCATTTCAAGAGCTTCGTCCATTCGCTCTCGATCGGCGACACCACAGGAGCCACTGATGGCAAGTAACCCTTTTCGTTCGCCGGCCACGGCAACTGGCGGCGCGGTGCTGGATGTCGCTCCGCCCGTGGCGGAGGCGGTGGGCCTCGGCCACCCGTTGCGGCCGCTGCTGGCGCCGCTGGCTTCGCTGAAGATCACGGTCGTCAGCTTCGCCCTGGCGATCTTTTTGATTCTCGCCGGCACGCTGGCGCAGATCGACCACGACATCTGGCAGGTGATGGGCGAGTATTTCCGCACGCCGATCGCCTGGATTCCGTTTCAGATTTTTGTGCCCCGGTCGATTCCGCTTTCCGGCGGCTTTTGGTTTCCCGGCGGCTTCACGATCGGCTCGGTGATGCTCGTGAACCTGTTGGCCGCGCACGCCTTGCGTTTCAAGGTGCAAGCGCGAGGCACACGGCTGCTGGCCGGGGTGGCGCTGGTGGCCGTGGGCGTCATGATGACCTGGCTGGTGATCGTCAGCGGATCGAACAAGGAGGGGATCGAGGGTGAGCCGCTTCTGCCTTACTCGACGCTGTGGCAGATTTGCAAATGGGGCCTGGTCGGCGCGTGGTTGGCCAATGTGGCGGCCATGATCTCGACGCTTTCGGCCGGCGCGGAGGCGAAACCGGCCAAGCGATGGCTTGCCACAGGTGGCACCGTGGTTCTCGGATTGCTTTCGGGCATCGTCTTCTACCTTGGCGACGACGCCGAGCTCAGCGGCCCCTCGATGCGCATTCTCTGGCAGTTGATGAAGGGCGGTTTCGCCGGTCTGATGCTGCTGGCCGGCTGCGTGGCGCTGTTTCGCAAGCGAGCGGGCATCGTGCTGCTGCACGCCGGCATCGGCCTGATGATGATCAACGAGTTGGTCGTCTACACGCTGCACTCCGAAGGGCAGATGCAGATTCGCGAAGGCGAGACGGTCAATTACGTGCAAGATATTCGCACGCTGGAGCTGGCCGTCGTCGATTCCTCCCATCCGGAGCATGACGATGTGGTCGTCGTGCCGCAAGGTCTGCTCGGCGACAAGAAGCTGATCCAGGACGAGCGACTCCCATTCAATCTGGAGGTCGTGCAGTTTCTCCAGAACTCCAACCTGCGGCAGTTGAAAAAGGACGACAAGAACCTGTCCGATGCCGGGCAGGGGCTGAGCTTCGTCGTCGACGAGGCCCGGCCGAGCACCGGCACCGACATGAGCGGCGGCGTCGACATGTCGGCCGCCTACGTCAAGTTCGTCGACAAGCAGAGCGGCAAATCGCTCGGCACGCACCTGCTGGCGCTCTATCCGATGTTCGCCAACGAGCACGTAACTGTGGACGGCAAAACGTACAACGTGGCCTTGCGGTTCAAGCGCGACTACAAGCCCTATGCCGTGCGGCTGATGGATGTGCGGTTCGACAAGTATATCGGCACCAGCACCGCCAAGAACTACTCGTCGGACGTGGAGCTGATCGATCCCAGCCGGCATGTCGACCGCAAGGTGAAGATCTGGATGAACAATCCGCTACGGTATGCGGGCGAGACGTTTTACCAGTCGACCTTCAATGTCGATCCGATGAGCCGCAAGGAAATGACCGGCCTGCAAGTGGTGACGAACACCGGCTGGATGATTCCCTATGTCGCCTGCATGATCGTCGCCATCGGGATGTTGGCCCAGTTTGGCACCGTCTTGGTCCGGTTCCTCCAACGCCAGAACCAGTCGGAACTTGCGACGCGCAGCAACTCCTCGGCAAAGCGCCAGCAACGCAATCAGCAGCCTGCTGCCCGTGGATCGCTGGGAAAGTTCGCATCGGCGGCGTTCGCGGTCGCCGCTGCGGCATGGCTCTTGTCCGCGCCGGGCAGCGATCTGCAGATCGGGCAACTGCTGCCGTCGCCGAAAGCGGCCGACAAAATGCGGATCGATGATTTTGGCCGGCTGCCCGTGGTTTACGAAGGCCGCATCAAACCCTTCGACACGCTGGCGCGCAACAGTTTGCAAGTGCTCTCGAACCGCGACTACTTGGTCGATTTGGATGACAAGCGGCAGCCCGCCGTCAAATGGCTGCTGGATGTCATGACCGACGCGCCGGACATTAAAAAGTATCGCTTTGTGAAAATTGACAGCCCCGACGTGCAGCAAACGTTCGACCTGCCGAAGGACCGCGAGCACTTCCGTTATTCGATCGAGGAGTTGCTGCCGAAATACGACGAGTTCCAGAAGCAGGTGGAGCTGGCCTATGAAGTCGACGCGCATGCCCGCAACGGATTCCAGCAAAAGATCGTCGACCTCGATCGCCGGCTGCGGTTGTTCAGCGTATTGCGGGCGGCCTTCGAACCGCCGCCGCTGAGCCCCAAGAGCAGTCCGCAGGAGTTCTTGCAGGCGATGCAGCGGCAGAAGGAGATGATGGACAAAGTGCCGCTGCCGCTGGCGATTCCGCCCTCTCGCGATGAGGGCCAATGGCAGCCTTATCCGCTGGCATGGTCGGTGGCCTTGGCGAAGGTCCACATGATGGGTGACGAAGCCGATCAGGCGGTTGTGGATTTCAGCTCGATCCTGTCGGCCTATGGCAAAGGCGATGTCGGCGAGTTCAATCGCGCGGTCGCGAAGTATCGTTCGTTGCTGCAAACCACGCAACCGCCCGATTACGACGCGAACAAGATCGAGTATGAACAACTCTTCAACCGGCTGAACCTGTTCACGAATTGTGCGGCGTTGTACGTGCTGGCCTTTGTGCTGTCAGCGGCGGCGTGGCTGGGGTGGCGCGTGCCTCTGAACCGTGCGGCGTTTTGGCTGGTGGTGCTGACCTTGGTGCTTCACACGCGCGCCTTGGAGGGCCGCATTTACATCTCCGGCCGCCCGCCCGTGACGAACCTTTACTCGGCGGCCGTGTTCATTGGTTGGGGCGCGGTGATTCTCGGTCTGGTATTGGAGTGCTTTTTCAAGCTCGGCATCGGCAACGTGGAGGCCGCCGTGGCGGGTTTTACGAGCCTGCTGATCGCCGGCCTGCTCGGCAAAGACGGCGACACCTTCACGGTCTTGCAGGCCGTGCTCGACACGCAGTTCTGGCTGGCCACGCACGTGGTCTGCATCACGCTGGGCTACGCCACAACGTTCGTTGCCGGCTTGCTTGGCGTGATGTACGTGCTGGGCGGCGTCTTTACGCGCGCCATGTCGACCGGCACGCGGCGGGAGCTGAGCCGCATGATTTACGGCGTGCTCTGCTTCGCGATTTTCTTCAGCTTTGTGGGCACGGTGTTGGGCGGGTTGTGGGCCGACGATAGTTGGGGCCGCTTCTGGGGCTGGGATCCCAAGGAGAACGGCGCCCTGATCATCGTGCTCTGGAACGCGCTGGTGCTGCACGCCCGATGGGACGGCATGGTGAAAGACCGCGGGCTGGCGGTGCTGGCGATCGCCGGCAACATCGCGGTCGGCTGGTCGATGTTCGGCGTCAACGAATTGGGGGCCGGCCTGCACTCCTACGGCTTCACCGATGGCGTCGCCCAAGCGTTGGCGGCGTTTGTGGTCAGTCAATTGCTGGCCATCGGCATCGGATGTTTGCCGAAGGCGCTGTGGCGCAGCTATCAGCCGGAGCTGGCGTAAACAGTCCGGGAGATTATCGAGTACGAATATGGAAACGATCGTCCGCAACGTCCGCGATCTGGGCGAGACAGACCGGTCTCTCTTCGAACGAGTAATCGGCCATCCGCTGGGCGAGAACGCGCAGCTTGTCATCCAAGTGAAAAGCGCTGCGCCGCGGGCTGCTGCCACGAGTCGCAAACTGCCGGCGTGGTGCAACGTCTACGAGGGCCTATCGGAAAGCGAAATCGACGATCTCGATCAAGCCATCGTCCGTAACCATTCGGGCCGCGAATTTTCCTAAGCTATGTGCCCCAGTGAAAGGTCACGGGTATCTCGATCTCCGGGTGCAGGCTCTTGTGAACCGGGCAGGTGTGGGCGGCGTGTTCCAGCAGCTTCCGCTGCTCTTCGGTCAGTTCGCCCGGCACGTGAATCTCGACCGTCAGCCGGCCGATGCGACGGGCAGGCGAGGCGGCCATCTCTTTTGCCACGCTCGCCCGGGCTCCGTCCAGCGGAATGTTGTGCCGCTGCGCCACAATGCCCATGACCGTGAGCATGCAGGTGCCCAGCGCGGCGGCCACCAGATCGGTCGGCGAAAACAGTTCGCCCTTGCCGTGGTTGTCTTTGGGAGCGTCAGTGGCAAGCTTCGTGTTCGACGGCCCGTGGGTGGCCTCGCACCGTAGTTGGCCCGGGTAAGCAATGTCGATCTGGACCATGAACGTGATTCCTTAAAGCGCCGTGCGCATTGACGGCCAAACAGGGCGGACCTGCACCACTGCCGCCACCGTAGCTCAGGCGGTAAAAAGAGGCAAGTCGGCGCGCAAAAAAAACCGCCGAGTTTCTGCCCGACTCGGCGGCTTTGGCCGGACTGCTTACCCCGCCTGCCGTAATGCAAAAGCCTACGTCATGGCGGGAGTGTGTCAAATCCGCACGGTCGCATACAATCGGGGAAGTGCCATGTGGATGATCATTCGCACAATTCAGTGGGGCGTCAGCCTGTTTTTCGCGGTGGCCGCCGTGCGGCTGGCGACGGCGCTGGTCGGCGTGTGGCGGCCGGACGCGCCGGGCGACAAGCGGCGCGACGGTCGATGGCTCTTCGGCTGGCTGGTGCTGCTCTCCGTCGCATTGGCCTTGGTGCATTGCGAAGCCGGCTCGTTTTACGGCTTTCAAGATCCCTCGGGCGGCGACTGGTCGTTCGACGCGCATGGTTGGCCGTTGGCCGAGCCCCGCGGGCTGTTCGACCTGTCGGGCAACGGTCCGACGGTCGAAGCGATTTATTGGATGGCAATGGTCGTCGACCTGTTGTGCTCGCTGGCGCTGTTGGCCGGCACGCAGTTGGTCGTCGACCGCTGGCTGGCCGCGTGGGACGCGCCGGCGCGTTGGCCGGCGTTGCGGCGCGAAGCGGCGGGCTGGCTGGCGGCCCTGCTCGCCGTGCTGGCGTGCGAGCGTCTCGCCCTGCGGCCGTTGACGTTGCCCGGCTCCGAACTGATCGTCTACAGCACGCTCGTCTACGAGACCGCCGAAGTGCGTGCGGGCATGCTGATCGGCCTGACCTGCCTTGTGTTTCTCATCGGCCTGGCGATTGCGCGCGGCATTGGAACGGTTCGAGCGCTCTACGCCGAGGGCGTCATTTAGTGCTCTGCCAGTCGTTTCTTGATGGATCGACCGCGAAGCAGCGGCGGTGGCAGGGGCAGAGCTTGGCCAGGACCAGCCCGGTTTGAGGATACGCTCGGCGGCCAAGCGATGCCCCGGTGCGTCCAA
>Ga0307374_10011077_pt1 | contig 12910 bp, 12 predicted proteins | sample OX3MG_FD_202532 | JGI IMG/M metagenome (GOLD analysis project Ga0307374, IMG submission 202532) | Soil microbial communities from Risofladan, Vaasa, Finland - OX-3 | ecosystem: Environmental > Terrestrial > Soil > Coastal area > Acid sulfate soil | place: Finland: Risofladan, Vaasa | collected...
GGAACGTGCTGCACGTGGCGGCCGCGCGCGTCGGCGGCCTCGATCTTGGCTTCGTGCCGCGCTCCGGCGGCAAGGGAGCGCGCGAGATGGTCGGCGCGGCCGCGCTCGACGTGCTGTTCCTGCTGGGCGCGGACGAAATCGACCTCGCCGAGAGCGACGCCTTCGTGATCTATCTGGGGACCCACGGCGATCGTGGCGCGCACCGCGCCGACCTCGTCCTGCCCGGCGCCGCCTATACCGAGAAGGCAGGGCTCTACGTCAACACCGAGGGCAGGGTGCAGCGGGGCGAACGCGCCGTGTTCCCCAAGGGCGAAGCGCGGGAAGACTGGGCGATCCTGCGCGCCCTCTCCGAGCGCCTGGGCGCGAGGCTGCCCTATGACAGCCAGGCCGAACTGCGGACCCGCCTCTTCGCCGATCATCCGACGTTCGGACAGATCGACTATGCGCCTGGCGTCGCGCCGAGGAGCCTCGACCTCTCTGGCCTCGGCGCCGCCGGCGACCTCGACGAGACACCGCTGGCGAGCCCGATCAGGGCGTTCCACCTCACCAACCCGATCGCGCGGGCGAGCGTGACCATGGCCGAGTGCGCCGCCCTGGCCGCCGGCGCGACGAAGATGGCGGTGGAGTGACGCGCCCGATGACGTGGTTCGCCCTCGCCGTCGGACAGATCGCCCTGATCCTCGTCTGGCTGCTGCTCTCGCTCGCATTCCTGCTCTGGGCCGACCGCAAGGTCTGGGCGGGCGTGCAACTGCGCAAGGGACCCAATGTCGTCGGGCCGTTCGGCCTGCTGCAGGGGTTCGCCGATCTGATCAAGTTCGTGCTGAAAGAACAGATCGTACCGGCCGGCGCAGACAAGACCGTCTTCCTGCTCGCGCCGCTGATCAGCTTCACGCTCGCGTTCGGCGCTTGGGCGGTGATGCCGCTGGCGCCCGGCTGGGTCGCCTCGAGCATAAATGTCGGCATCCTCTATCTGTTCGCAGTCTCATCGCTCGGCGTCTATGGCGTCATCATGGGCGGCTGGGCCTCGAACTCGAAATACCCCTTCCTGGGGGGGCTGCGCTCGGCCGCCCAGATGGTCTCCTACGAGGTCTCCATCGGCTTCATCATCGTCACCGTGATCGTGCTCGCCGGCTCGATGAATCTGGTCACCATCGTCGAGAATCAGGCCGGTGGGTTCTGGCATTGGAACGTGCTCGGCGGCCACGGCGTCAGGGGTCTGCCGGCAGCGCTGGTGATGATCCCCATGGCGGTGCTGTTCTTCGTCTCGGCGATGGCCGAAACCAACCGGCCGCCGTTCGATCTCCCCGAAGCTGAATCCGAAATCGTCGCCGGCTATCACGTCGAATACTCGGCCACCGGCTTCCTGCTCTTCCAGATCGGCGAATACGCCAGCATCGTCCTCATGTGCGCGATGACGACGGTGCTTTTCTTCGGCGGCTGGAACCTGCCCTGGCCACAATCCTTCAGCGGCTGGGACCCGACCGCCGCGAGCTTCGTCGGGTTTCTGGTGTTCTTCGCCAAGACCCTCTTCTTCTTTTTCATCTTCGCCATGACCAAGGCCGTGGTGCCGCGCTACCGCTACGATCAGCTCATGCGCCTGGGATGGAAGGTGTTCCTGCCGACCTCGCTGGCCGCCGTGGTGCTGATCGGGGCTTGGCGCGTGTTCGGACTGCCCGCATGATCCGCATCGTTCTCGCCGCCGCGCTTCTCGCCGTGCTGACCGGCTGCGCCGACACCGGCGCGGGCGGCGCATGGTACCAGCAGGGCGACGCCAGCTACGACGCGCTGCGGCGCGCCACCGATGCGTGCCAGGAGACGGGCGGTCGGTATCGCCTGAAGCAAAGGGGCGATCCGGCCTACCTGGGCGACTATGCGTGCGTAAAGGACAAGGGGCGCTGAGGGCGATGCTGGCGCGAATCGGCCAGGCGATCAGGGGCGCGGCGCTGATGGATTTCATCGGCGCCTTCGGCCTCGCCTGGCGCTACATGCTGAGGCCCAAGGCCACCGTGCTCTATCCCAACGAGCGCAACCCGCAGTCGCCGAGGTTCCGCGGCGAGCACGCGCTGCGCCGCTATCCCAGCGGCGAGGAGCGCTGCATCGCCTGCAAGCTGTGCGAAGCCATCTGCCCGGCCCAGGCGATCACCATCGAGGCCGAGCCGCGCGCCGACGGCAGCCGGCGCACCACCCGGTACGACATCGACATGGTCAAGTGCATCTACTGCGGACTTTGCCAGGAATCCTGCCCGGTGGACGCCATCGTCGAGGGGCCGAACATCGAGTTCGCCGTGGAGACGCGCGAGGAACTCTATTACGACAAGGAACGCCTGCTGGCCAACGGCGACCGCTGGGAGCGGGAGATCGCGAAGAATCTGGAACTCGATGCGCCCTATCGCTAAGAGGTGGCGCTCTGTTCTGAGGGAGGGATTGGCGCGGCCGCCGCGTTCGCCCTCGCGGGCGATCGTGAGGGAGTAGCGGCGGTGGCGTTCGAGCTGCAGGCGATCGGCTTTTATCTGTTCTCGGCGGTGATGATCGTCGCCGCGCTGGCCGTCATCCTGGCGCGCAATCCGGTCCATTCGGTGCTGTTCCTGATCACCGCCTTCTTCTCGGCGGCGGGCCTCTTCGTGCTCCTGGGCGCGGAGTTCCTGGCCATGCTGCTGGTCATCGTCTACGTCGGCGCAGTCGCGGTCCTCTTCCTCTTTGTGGTGATGATGCTGGACGTGGACTTCGCGGCGCTGCGACAGGGCCTGGCGCGCTATCTGCCCATCGGCGGCCTGGTGGCGGGGCTGCTCACCGTCGAGATGGTGCTGATCTGCGTCAGCATCGCCACCCATGGCGCGGCGGCGCGAAACGCCTTGCCCGCCAGCGCCGCGCCCGGCCTCACCAACGCCGAGACCATCGGCCGGGTGCTTTACACGCAGTACGTCTACTACTTCCAGGCCGCCGGGATGGTGCTGCTGGTGGCCATGATCGGGGCGATCGTGCTCACCCTGAAGCACCGGCCCGGCGTGCGCCGCCAGATCATCGCCGATCAGGTGGCGCGCAGCCGCGCCACCGGCCTGCGGCTCGTCGACATCAAACGCGGCGAGGGGGTCGCCCCATGAACACCGGGATCGATCTGGCCCACTACCTGACCGTCGCGGCGATCCTCTTCACCATCGGGGTCCTGGGTATCTTCATCAACCGCAAGAACGTCATCGTGATCCTGATGTCGATCGAGCTGATCCTGCTGGCGGTGAACATCAACCTCGTCGCCTTTTCGGCCTTCCTGCACGATATCGTTGGCCAGATCTTCGCCATGATCGTGCTGACGGTGGCCGCGGCCGAAGCGGCGGTGGGCCTGGCCATCCTCGTGACCTTCTTCCGCAACCGCGGCGACATCGCCGTGGACGACGCCTCGATGATGAAGGGATAGGGGCGCCAATGACTCCCCAGGCCATCGTCACCGCGCTCGTGCTTGCGCCGCTGCTGGGCGCGCTGATCGCGGGGCTGTTCGGACGGCGGATCGGCAATGTCGCCTCGATGAGCATCACCACGGCGCTGCTGTTCATCTGCTGCGGGCTCGCCTGGATGACCTTCGGTCAGGTGGTGGCGGGTCACTGGTCGTTCACCTTCCAGATCGCCCCCTTCATCGACGTCGGCCGGTTCCGCTCGGCCTGGAGCGTGCGCCTGGACATGCTCTCGGCGGTGATGCTGATCGTGGTCACGACGGTCTCGGCGCTCGTGCACCTCTATTCATGGGGGTACATGGCCGAGGACGACTCCAAGCCGCGCTTCTTCGCCTATCTCTCCTTTTTCACCTTCGCGATGCTCGCCCTGGTGACCGCGGCCGATTTCATGCAGCTGTTCTTCGGCTGGGAAGGCGTGGGGCTGGCGAGCTATCTGCTGATCGGATTCTGGTTCAAGAAGCCCACCGCCAACGCCGCCGCGATCAAGGCCTTCGTCGTCAACCGGGTCGGCGACTTCGGCTTCGCGCTCGGCATCATCACCACCTTCTGGATCTTCGGCTCCATCCGCTTCGCCGACATCTTCCCGCAAGTGGCGGCGCACGCGCGGCAGGCCTGGACGTTCGGCTCGTGGTCCTTCGACGGCGTCGACCTCGCCTGCGCCCTGCTCTTCGTCGGCGCCATGGGCAAGTCGGCCCAGTTCCTGCTGCACACCTGGCTGCCGGACGCGATGGAAGGCCCGACGCCGGTCTCGGCCCTGATCCATGCCGCGACCATGGTGACGGCGGGCGTCTACATGGTCAGCCTGCTCTCGCCGATGTTCGAATACGCGCCCGTGGCCAGCGGGATCGTCACCGTGATCGGCGCGGTGACGGCGCTCTTCGCCGCCACGGTCGGCCTCGCCCAGAACGACATCAAGCGGGTCATCGCCTATTCTACCTGCTCGCAGCTCGGCTATATGTTCATCGCCGCCGGCGTCGGCGCCTACCAGGCCTCGATGTTCCATCTCTTCACCCACGCCTTCTTCAAGAGCCTGCTGTTCCTGGCCGCGGGCAGCGTGATCACCGCCATGCACCATGAGCAGGACATGCGCGCCATGGGCGGCCTGTGGCGGCGCCTGCCGGTGACCTACGCGGCGATGCTGATCGGCACCCTGGCGATCACCGGCATCGGCATCCCGGGGCTGGAGCTCGGCTTCGCCGGCTTCTATTCCAAGGACGCGATCATCGATGCGGCCTATGGGGCCGGCGTTCACGGCAGCGGCTTGGGCGCATTCGGCTTCGTCATCGGCGTCGTCGCCGCCGGGCTCACGTCGTTCTACTCCTGGCGGCTGATCTTCATGACCTTCCATGGGACGCCGAAGTGGGCGCTGGCGCACGGGGCCGTGCGCGAGCATGAGGCGCACCCCAGCGATCACGCCAGCGGCGCCCAGATCGAGACCCACGACGAGCCCCTGGAGCAGGATCACGGCCACGCCGAGCCGCGTGAGACTTCCTGGGCGATGCTGGTCCCGCTGATCGTGCTCGCAATCGGCGCCACCGTGGCGGGGTTCGCTTTCGACACCCAGTTCATCGGCGCGGGACGGGCCGATTTCTGGGGCAGGGCGCTCCACGGCATCGGCGGCAGGGGCGCCCTCGCCGAACCGGCGATGCTGCCGGCCTGGGTGGTCTGGTCGCCGCTCGCCGTCACCTTCGTCGGCTTCGTCGCCGCCTGGTGGGCCTATATCGCCAACGAGGGCATGGGCGCCCGCATCGCCGCCCGCGGCGGGCCGATCTGGACCTTCCTCTACAACAAGTGGTTCTTCGACGAACTCTACGACGCCCTCTTCGTGCGCAGCGCGCGCTGGTTCGGCGACCTCTTCTGGAAGGGCGGCGACCAGAAGCTCATCGACGGACTGGGGCCGGACGGGGTTTCGGCGGTCTCCTATGCCGCGGGTCGGCGCACGGGCCGGCTGCAGACCGGCTATGTCTACCACTACGCCTTCGTGATGCTGATCGGGGTGGTGGCCCTGCTCTCCTACGCCCTGTGGGCCTTCTCGGGCGCGGGGCGCTGACCTATGGCGGGCATACTCTCCCTCGTCACCTTCCTGCCCCTGGTGGGCGTCGTCGCCATCCTGGTCCTGAAGGCGCTGGCTCCCGACGATGCCCGCGCCCCCGCCGCGGCGCGCTGGATCGCGCTGACGACGACGCTTGCGGTGTTCGCCCTCGCGGTGCTGCTGGCGGTCGAGTTCGACCGCTCGAACCCGGGCTTCCAGTTCACCGAGAACATCCCATGGTTCGCCGGGCTGCACTACCGCATGGGCGTCGACGGGATCTCGATCCTCTTCGTCCTGCTCACCGCCTTCCTGATGCCGCTGTGCATCCTCGCCAGCTGGAAGACCATCCAGGACCGCGTGCTCGAATACATGGTGGCGTTCCTGGTGCTGGAGACTCTGGTCATCGGCGTCTTCTGCGCCCTCGACCTGGTTCTCTTCTACCTGTTTTTCGAGGGCCAGCTGATCCCGATGTTCCTGATCATCGGGATCTGGGGCGGTCAGCGGCGCGTCTATGCCGCTTTCAAGTTCTTCCTCTACACCCTGTTGGGTTCGGTGCTGATGCTGGCGGCGATCTTCTACATGATCGGCGCCGCCCACACCTCGTCGATCCCGGCGCTGATGGCCTATCATTTCAGCCCGGGCGTGCAGACCTGGCTGTGGCTCGCCTTCTTCGCCTCCTTCGCTGTGAAGCTGCCGATGTGGCCGGTGCACACCTGGCTGCCGGACGCCCACGTCGAGGCGCCCACCGCCGGATCGGTGATCCTGGCCGGCATTCTCCTGAAGATGGGGGGCTACGGCTTTCTGCGGTTCTCGGTGCCGATGTTCCCGGACGCCAGCCGCGCCTTCACGCCGCTGATCTTCACCCTCTCGGTGATCGCCATCGTCTACACGTCCCTGGTGGCGTTCCGGCAGGTCGATTTCAAGAAGCTGATCGCCTACTCGTCGGTCGCCCACATGGGCTTCGTCACCGTGGGAATCTTTTCCGGCAATCTGCAGGGCGAGCAGGGGGCGATCTTCCAGATGCTGAGCCATGGCGTGATCTCCGCCGCGCTCTTCCTGTGCGTCGGGGTCGTCTATGATCGCATGCACACCCGCGAGATCGCCTTCTATGGCGGCCTCGCCGAGCGCATGCCCTGGTACGCAGCCGTGTTCCTGCTCTTCACCATGGGCAATCTGGGCCTGCCAGGCACCAGCGGCTTCGTCGGCGAGATCCTCTCCATGACCGGCGCCTACATCGCCTCGACCTGGACGGTGATCGTCGCGGCCACCGGCGTCATACTCTCGGTGGTCTACATGCTCACGCTCTATCGGCGGGTGGCGTTCGGCGAGATCACCAACACCGCGCTCTCCACCATCGCCGACCTCGAGCCGCGCGAAGTGCTGATCTTTGCGCCGCTGATCGTCGCCACCCTGGTGATGGGGCTCGCGCCCGCCCTCGTCTTCCAGGTCACCGGCGCGGCGGCGCAGCATCTGGTCGCGGCCTTCGCCGCGGCGGGGCGCTAGGAGGGATGCCGGCCATGGACGCCATCCTCGCCCTGCCGCAGCTCATCCTGGGCGGCGGCGCGCTCGTCCTCGTCGTCTGGGGGGCTTTCCAGGGCCGCTCCAGCGCCCTCTTCAATTTTGGCGCCGTGGTCGTGCTGGCCGCCGCGGCCGTCGCCGCCGCCCTCGATCCGGTCGGGCGGGCGTTCGGCGGAGCGCTGATCTCCGACCGGGGCTCGGCGTTCGCCAACGTGGCGATCTTCGCCGCCAGCGCGGCCGCCATCCCCATCTGCGATCGCTGGCTCGCCATCCGGCGCGAGCAGCGGTTCGAACTGGCGGTGCTGATCGTGCTGGCTGCGCTGGGCATGAGCATCATGGTCTCGGCCGGCGACCTCGTCTCGCTCTACATCGGCGTCGAGCTGCATTCGCTGGCGCTCTACGTCCTGGCCGCCTTCCAGCGCGACAACGCCAAGAGTTCCGAGGCCGGACTGAAGTACTTCGTGCTCGGGGCGCTCTCCTCGGGCCTGCTGCTCTACGGCGCCTCGCTCGTCTATGGCTTCGCCGGCGGAGTGAGCTTCGCCCAGATCGCCGCGGCGAGCCGGGGCGGCGCCGGCGTCGGCCTCGTCTTCGGCCTGGTCTTCCTCGTCTGCGGCATCGGCTTCAAGGTCTCGGCCGCGCCCTTCCACATGTGGACCCCGGACGTCTACGAGGGGGCGCCGACGCCGATCGTCGGATTCTTCTCCGGCGCGCCGAAGCTCGCGGCCATGGCCCTCTTCGCCCGGCTGCTCACCGAGGCGTTCGGCGGCGCGACCGATCAGTGGCGCCAGCTGCTGATCATCATGGCCCTGCTCTCCGTGGCCGTGGGCGCCTTCGCCGGCCTCGCCCAGTCGAACCTGAAGCGGCTCTGGGCCTACTCCTCCATCGCCAACATCGGCTACGCCCTGGTGGGCTTGGCCGCCGGCGGGACGGCGGGCGTGCAATCGATGCTGGTCTTCATGGTGCTCTACACCATCGACGTCACCGGCTTCTTCGCCTGCCTGGCGGCGCTCAGCCGCGACGGGCGGCCGATGCAGCGTTTCGAGGATTTCGCCGGGCTGATGCGCGAGAAGCCGGGCCTCGCCCTCGCCATCACCGCCTTTTCGCTCTCCGCCCTGGGCCTGCCGCCGTTCTCGGGCTTCTGGGCCAAGTTCTATGTTTTCAAGGCGGCTCTGGCCGCCGGTCCGCTCACCGGCGCCGCGGCGGTGGCGGCCCTGGTCGGCAGCGTCGTCGCCGCCTTCTATTACCTGAAGCTGATCAAGGTGATGTGGCTCGATCCGGCTCCCGCGGGCGTGGTCGATCGTCCGGCGGGCGGCGCCACCGCCATCGCTTACGCGACGGCGCTGTTCGCGTTTCCGGCGGTGATGATCGCCCTGATCGGCCTGGACGGACTCTCCCTGAGCGCCGCCCTGGCCTTCGTGCGTTGAACTCGCATGCCCGGCGATCCGATCGAAGCTCTGGACGAGATCGATTCCACCAACGCCGAGGCGCGCCGTCGCGCCGAAGCCGGAGCGCGCGGTCCGATCTGGATCACCGCAGCGCGCCAGAGCGCCGGGCGCGGCCGGCGCGGACGGAACTGGGAGACAGGCGCGGGCAACCTCGCCGCGACGCATCTCTCGGTGACCGGACGCCTGCCCGCCGAGGCGGCCCAGATCTCCTTCGTCGCCGCCCTGGCCGTGGCCGAACTCGCCGGCGCCTATGTCGCGCCCGGCCTCGTCAGCCTGAAGTGGCCGAACGATCCCCTGATCGGCGGGCGCAAGGCGGCGGGGATCCTGGTCGAGTCCGGCCCGCATCCGGCCGGAGGCCTCTGGCTCGCCGTCGGAACCGGCGTAAACCTCGCCACGCCGCCGCTGGCGGCCGAGCGCCCGGCCACCGCCTTCGCCGAGCACATGCGCGCGCCGCCGCCCCCGCCGCTGGAGGCTCTTGCGGTGCTCTCCGAGGCCTTCGAACGCTGGCGCTCGCTCTGGGAGCGGCTTGGCTTTGGCCCCATCGCCGAGGCGTGGACGGCGAGGGCGCATGGCCTGGGCGCGCGCTGCACCGCGCGCCTCGCCGACGAGACGGTGATCGGCATCGCCGAAGGACTGGACATCGACGGCGCGCTCAGGCTCAGGACCGCGTCGGGCGCCTCGCGCCGCATTACCGCCGGTGACGTCTTCTTCTGAGAGATTGCAAGGTGAGCCACAAGAAACACGAAAAGCACGAACAATCGATCTTCGCACCTCTCGCGTGCGGGAACGGCTTGCGCCCGAGCGCGCGGCGTTCGTGATTTTCGTGTCTTTCGTGACCAAACATCTTGGCCAAGTCGCCGGCGCTCGCCCGCGGGCGGCGTCTCGCTGAACGGGAGGTCACGCCGAGCATGCTGCTGGCGATCGAGCAGGGCAACACCAACACGCTGTTCGCCATCCACGACGCAGAGCGCTGGATCGCCCAGTGGCGCGCCGCCACCGACGCTTCGCGCACGGCGGACGAGTACGCCGTCTGGCTGGTCCAGCTGCTGGCGATGACGCACCTGGACATCGGCCAACTCGACGCCTGCATCGTATCCAGCGTCGTGCCGCAGTCGCTGTTCAACCTGCGCAACCTGGCGCGCCGCTACCTGCACGTCGAGCCGCTGGTGATCGGCGAGAACGCCGATCTCGGCATCGAGGTGCGCATCCTGAAGCCGTCGGAGGCCGGGGCCGATCGCCTGGTCAACGCCATCGGCGCTCACGCCGCCTACCAGGGCGACCTGCTGGTGATCGATTCCGGCACGGCGACGACCTTCGACGTGGTCAGCGGCGATGGCGCCTTCGAGGGCGGGGTGATCGCGCCCGGCATCAACCTTTCCATGCAGGCCCTGCACGAGGCCGCGGCGCAACTGCCGCGCGTCGCCATCCGCCGGCCGACCGCCAATCGCGTCATCGGCGTCGACACCGTGGGGGCGATGCAGTCCGGCGTCTTCTGGGGCTACATCGCCATGATCGAGGGCCTGGTGGCGCGCATCAAGGCGGAGTGGGGCAAGCCGCTCACCGTGGTCGGCACCGGCGGCATCGCCTCGCTGTTCGAGAACGCGACCGGCGCCGTCGATCACTTCGATCACGACCTCACCATCCGCGGTCTGCTCGAAATCTGGCGCCGGAACACCCGTCGATGAGCGCGTCCCAAGGCGACGAACTGGTCTTCCTGCCGCTGGGCGGGTCCAACGAGATCGGGATGAACTTCAACCTCTACGGCTTCGGTCCGGCGCACGCGCGCAAGTGGATCGTGGTCGATCTCGGCATCACCTTCGGCGACCAGACGACGCCGGGCGTGGAGGTCATCCTGCCCGACCCGAGCTTCATCGAGGCGCACGCCGCCGACATTCTCGGGATCGTGCTCACCCACGCGCACGAGGACCACATCGGCGCGGTCGCCTGGCTCTGGCCCCGGCTGCGCGCGCCGCTCTACGCCACCCCGTTCACCGCCTTCCTGCTGCGCGAGAAGCTGCGCGAGGCCGATCTGCTGGACGAGGCGAGGATCACCGAGGTGCCGCTCTCCGGCACGATCCGGCTGGGCCCGTTCGAGATCACCCTGATCACGCTCACCCATTCCATTCCAGAACCCAACGGCCTCGCCATCCGCACGCCGCTGGGGACCATCCTGCACACCGGCGACTGGAAGATCGACCCAGATCCGCTGCTGGGCGCAGCCACCGATCAGGCGGCGATCGAGCGCCTGGGCGACGCCGGCGTGCTCGCCATGGTCTGCGATTCCACCAATGTCTTCGTCGATGGCGAGGCCGGCTCCGAAGCGCAGGTGCGCCAGGTCCTCGAGCCCTTGATCGGTGCGCTGAAGGGCAAGATCGCCGCCGCCTGCTTCGCCTCCAACGTGGCGCGGATGGACTCGATCATCCGGGCCGCCGAGGCCAACGGCCGCCGCGTCTGCCTGGTCGGCCGCTCGATGATCCGCATGGCCGCCGCGGCGCGCTCGGTGGGGCTGCTGGGAGGCGTTCAGGCCTTCGTCGGCGACGCCGAGGCGGGCCGCTTCGCGCCCGATCGGATCCTCTACCTCTGCACCGGCAGCCAGGGCGAGCCGCGGGCGGCGCTGGCCCGCGTCGCCGACGGGACCCACCCGCACGTTTCGCTGGGCGCGGGCGACGCCTGCATCTTCTCCTCGCGGGTGATCCCCGGCAACGAGGTCCCGATCCGCAACCTGCAGAACAAGCTCGCCGACCGCGGCGTGCGCCTCTACACCGAACGCGATCATCCGGGCCTGCATGTCTCCGGACATCCCTGCCGCGACGAGCTGAAGCGGATGTACCAGTGGGCCAGGCCCGCCATCGCCATCCCCACCCACGGCGAGCGCCGGCATCTGCTGGAGCACGCCAGTCTCGCCCGCGATCTCCAGGTGGGCCAGGCGCTCGCGCCGCGCAACGGCGACATGGTGCGGCTAGCTCCCGGCCGGGCGGCGGTGATCGACGAGGTTGCGGCGGGTCGGCTCTACGTCGACGCTGGCGTGGTGACGCCGGAGAACGGCGAGGCGCTGCGCGAGCGCCGCCATGCCGCCCACAACGGCGTCCTGACAGTCTCGATCGCCCTGGACCGCAAGGGCCGTATCGCCTCAGGCCCGCAGGTGCGCGCGCTCGGCCTGCCGGGCGACGCCGACTATCCCGTGGACGAGGCGCTCGACGATCTGACCTCCGACGCCGAAGCGGCGCTGAAGCATCTTGGTCCGGACGGCCGCGACGACGACCACGCCGTCGAAGCCGCGCTGTCGCGGGCTCTGAAGAAGGCGGCGTTCCGCATCTGGAAGCGCCGGCCGGTGGTGGAGGCGACGGTGCTCAGGGTGTGATCGCGCGAGGCGCGTCCGAGGACGGACCTGGTCGATGACGACACCTTTAGATAGGCTGCCCCCGATGCAATCGCCTGCGAACCTCCTCCTGCGTCCGGCCGAGTTGGCGGATGGGCCGGCGTTGAGGGCGATCCTGCGCGACACGTTCGAAAGCACCTGGCGGCCCAACATCACCGCAGCTGCGGCGCAGGCGTTTCTCGACGAGGACCGCCCCTCCAGCTACGTGGACGCGCGCGGGCGCCTCTTCTGGGTCGCGGAGCGCCAGGGCGCCGTCGTCGGCTTCGTGGATTGGCAGGGGGACTTCGTCAACGCCCTGCATGTGCGCTCCAGCCACGCACGCAGCGGCGTCGGCACGCTATTGATGGACAAGGCCGAGGCGGAGATCGCCGAGGCGGGTTTTCCGGCCGCGCGACTGGAGACCGACACCTTCAATGTCAGAAGCCAGGCCTTCTACGGCGCCCGCGGCTACCGCGAGGCCGGCCGCTATCCCGACGAGGAGTGGCGCAGCGATCTCACGACGGTCCTGCTCGTCAGGGCGTTTGTGTGAGCAGAGCGCTTCGGCCCGTCGTGGTCATCAGGGATGTCGGCTCCCCCTGGCGTGTCGTCGGGCATCAGCTGCCTGCTTCCGTAGCCTTAATTTTCTCGGCCATCATGCGCGCGGCTTCCGATTGCGTGTTCGCGAGACCTGCGATGACGCCCAGGCGGTCAGGTTTCGGCCGGTTCTGCGACAATTTCCGCTTTGCTTCGACGCGCTCGACGCTCAGTTCCAGACCAATAACCTGGGCGGCCAGTTGACGCACATAGTCGTCTGGCGCATCGCTCGTGGCCCATGGTTTGGGTTGGAAAGCCTCGAAACGGTCCGTGAGGGCCGCCAGGTGGCCAAGCAGCCAATCCTCTTGAGGGCGCCAGGTCAGGCGGCCGTAGATATGGACAGCTTCATAGTTCCAGGTGGGAACCACACGGCCGTGCGCCTGCTTGGAGAGGTACCAGTTGGGGCTGATGTAGACATCCAAGCCCTGGAAGATGATAAGCGCCTCATCGTCGCCGGCGCGCTCCCAGTGGGGATTCTCTCGGGCGATGTGCCCGGCGAAGACTCGTGGGCGCGGCG
>Ga0307374_10011078_pt1 | contig 12910 bp, 9 predicted proteins | sample OX3MG_FD_202532 | JGI IMG/M metagenome (GOLD analysis project Ga0307374, IMG submission 202532) | Soil microbial communities from Risofladan, Vaasa, Finland - OX-3 | ecosystem: Environmental > Terrestrial > Soil > Coastal area > Acid sulfate soil | place: Finland: Risofladan, Vaasa | collected...
TGACGCCGCGGCCCAGGGCGCCCAGGTGATCTGTTTCCAAGAGCTGTTCTACGGCCCCTACTTCGGGATCACCCAGGACAAGAAGTACTACCGCTATGCCGAGCCGGCGGACGGACCGATCGTGCAGCGCTTCGCCGCGCTCGCCGGGGAGCTGTCGATGGTGATGGTGCTGCCGATCTACGAGGAGGCGGACACCGGCATCTACTACAACACCGCGGTCCTCGTCGACGCCGACGGGAAGGTGCTCGGCAAGTACCGCAAGAACCATCTCCCGCACGTCGAGAAGTTCTGGGAGAAGTTCTACTTCCGCCCCGGCAACCTCGGCTATCCGGTGTTCGAGACCGCTGTCGGCAAGGTCGGCATGTACATCTGTTACGACCGCCACTTCCCCGAGGGCTGGCGCGAGCTGGGTCTCAACGGCGCGCATATGGTCTTCAACCCGAACGCAACCAAGCCGGGCCTCTCCAACCGCCTCTGGGAGATAGAGCAGCCGGCCGCCGCGGTCGCCAACGGGTATTTCGTCCTGGCGCCCAACCGCGTCGGGCTCGAGGACAACGAGTACGGCGCGGACGCCGTCAACTTCTACGGCAGCTCGCAGATCGTCGACCCGCGTGGCAACTACGTGGGCGCACTCGGCTCGGGAGAGCACGAGGAACTGCTCGTCCGCGACCTCAACATGGACCTCGTCCAGGAGATGCGTGACGACTGGCAGTTCTACCGCGACCGTCGTCCTGACTCATACCTGGCCATCCCCGCACCATGAGCACGGTTCTGATCAAAGGCGGGACGGTCGTCAGTGCCACCGGACGGGTTGCTGCGGACGTCCTCATCGACGGCGAGCGGATCGTCGCGCTGATCGCGCCCGGGACCGAGCCGCTCGGACCGATCAGCGCCGACACCACGATCGACGCCACCGGCAAGCTCGTTTTCCCGGGCGGGATCGACGCGCACACGCACATGGAGATGCCGTTCGGCGGCACACAGGCCTCCGACACCTTCGAGACAGGTACGCGCGCCGCCGCCTGGGGCGGCACCACGACGATCGTTGACTTCGTCGTGCAGTACACCGGCGAGAACGTGATGGAGCAGTACGCGCGCTGGCACGAGAAGGCCGCCGGCAACTGCGCGATCGACTACGGCTTTCATCAGATCCTCTCCGACGTGGAGGACCAGTCGCTGCATGCGATGGACGCGCTGGTCGCCGAGGGCGTCACCAGCTTCAAGCTGTTCATGGCCTACCGAGGCGTGCTCCTGTCCGACGACGGACAGATCCTCCGCGCCTTCCAGAAGGGCGCCGAGAACGGCTCGCTGATGATGATGCACGCGGAGAACGGCGGGGTGATCGACGTGCTCGTCGAGCAGGCGCTGGCGGCCGGCAATACCTCCCCGTACTACCACGGGACCTCGCGCCCATGGCAGGCGGAGGAGGAGGCGACCCACCGCGCGATCATGATCGCCGACATCGCCGGAGCTCCGCTCTACGTCGTGCACGTGTCCGCCAAGCAGGCGGTTGAGCAGATCGCCGCCGCCCGCGACCGCGGGGCCAACGTGTTCGGCGAGACCTGCCCGCAATACCTCTACCTCTCGCTCGAGGAGCAGCTCGCGGCCAGGTCCGAGGAATGGGGCGAGCTCGAGGGCGCCAAGTGGGTCTGCTCGACACCGCTGCGCTCCCACCACGAGGGCCACCAGCATCACCTCTGGCAGAGCCTGCGGACCAACGACCTGCAGATGGTCTCAACCGACCACTGTCCCTTCTGCATGAAGGAGCAGAAGGAGATGGGCCGCGGCAATTTCTCGAAGATCCCCAACGGCATCGGCTCGATCGAACACCGGCTGGACCTGATGTACCAGGGCGTCGTCGCCGGGCGGATCACGCTGGAGCGGTTCGTCGAGCTGACCTCGACCACCCCCGCCCGGATGTTCGGGCTGTACGGGCGCAAGGGCGTGATAGCGCCCGGCGCCGACGCGGACATCGTCGTCTACGACCCGGCCGGCCATACCTCGATCTGGGTCGGCAAGACCCACCACATGAACATGGACTACTCCGCATATGAGGGGTACGAGATCGACGGGCACGTCGACGTGGTGCTGTCCCGCGGCACCGTGATCGTCGACGAGGGCGGCTACATCGGCAAGGCGGGACACGGGCGGTACCTCAAGCGCGGCCTCTCGCAGTACCTGAGCTGAGGCGGACGGATGATGGACTTCGGACTGGTTCTGCAGGCTGACCCACCGCCGTGGCGGCTGGTCTCGCTGGCCAAGCGGGCGGAGGAGTACGGCTTCAGCCACGTCTGGACCTTCGACTCGCACCTGCTGTGGATGGAGCCCTACGTGATCTACAGCCAGATGCTGGCGGAGACCAGGCGCATCACAGTGGGACCGTTCGTGACCAATCCGGCAACACGCGACTGGACCGTCACCGCCAGCGTGTTCGCGACGCTCAACGAGATGTACGGCAACCGCACGATCTGCGGGATCGGACGCGGGGATTCGGCCGTGCGCGTGCTGAACGGGAAGCCGTCGACCGTCAAGCAGATGCGCGAGGCGACCCATGTGATCCGCGAGCTCGCCAACTGCCGGCCCGTGACCCTGAACGGGTCCACGCTGCGCTTCCCGTGGGCGACGAGTTCCGAGCTGGAGGTGTGGATCGCCGCCTACGGGCCGCTCGCGCTGACGGCGGCCGGTGAGGTCGGCGACGGCTTCATCCTGCAGCTCGGCGACGTCGACATCGCGCGCTGGATGATCGGGTTCGTGCGTGAGGCCGCCGCGGCCGCGGGCCGCGATCCGGCAACGATCAAGTTCTGCGTTGCGGCGCCGGCCTATGTGACCGACGGTTCGCCGCAGCAGCTTGCGCACGCGCGTGAGCAATGCCGCTGGTTCGGCGGCATGGTCGGAAACCACGTCGCCGACATCGTCAAGCGATACGGCGCCGACGGCGCGGTTCCGCAGGCACTCACCGACTACGTCGCAGACCGCACCGGATACGACTACAACGAGCACGGTCGCGCCGGAAACGTCCACACGAGCTTCGTGCCCGACGAGGTCGTCGATCGGTTCTGCATCCTTGGCGACGTCGACGCCCAGGTCGCCAAGCTCGAAGCTCTTCGCGACGTCGGCGTTGACCAGTTCGCGCTGTATCTGCAGCACGACAACAAGGACGAGACGCTGGCCGCTTATGGGGATCGGGTGATCCCGCTGGTCAACGCGCCACCGACGGCGAAGACATGAGGAGAGTCGAGGTTCCGTTAGGTTTCCGTGTTGTGTGCGCCTGATACTCGGTCCGGCTCTGTACGAGCGCCTCAGAGCCGAGTACGTTGCGACACTTCTAGGAGTCAAAGGAGGGTCTGTGAAGGTATTCATGAGGTTGTCAGCCGTCGCTGTGGTCGCGGCGGCATTAGTGGTTGGGGTGTTCGGCGCCGCCGGCAGCATGGCTTCGTCCACGAAGGCTTCGTCGTTCACGCTGGGTGTCGTTGCCGACACCGGCGGGCTCAACGACCACGGCTTCAACCACCTCGCGTACGAGGGCATGCTCGAGGCTGAGCACACGCTCGGCGTCAAGGGCCAGGTTCTGCAGGCTCAATCGAGTGCGAACTACGTCCCGTACCTCGAGAAGGAAGCCGAGCACGGCGACAAGCTCGTCGTGGCCGTAGGTTTCGATTTCATCGCCGCGCTCGGCCAGGTGGCGAAACAGTTCCCGCACACGCACTTCGCAATCATCGATACGCCGGCCTCGGCGATCGCCGGCAAGCCCAAGAACGTCGAGGGTCTGACCTTCGAGTCGCAGCAATCCGGCTATCTAGTGGGCTACCTCTCGGGCCTGATCTCGAAGAAGAAGGGCTACACCACCGTGTCCAGCGTTGGTGGTCAGGACATCCCGTCGGTGACCAGCTACATCGCCGGCTTCCAGGCGGGCGGCCATGCCGCTGATCCGAGCCTGAAGTTCCTGAACGGATTCTCGAACAACTTCTCCGATCCGTCAGCCTGCGAGACGATCGCAAACGACCAGATCAGCCAGGGCAGCAAGATCGTCTTCCAGGTGGCAGGCGGATGCGGCCTTGGGGCGCTGCAGGCCGCGAAGCAGAAGGGCGATTACGGGATCGGCGTTGACGCGGACCAGGGTTACCTTGGCCACTACATCCTGACCTCCGCGCTGAAGAAGGTCGACGTCGCGGTCGAGCAGGCAGCCGCGTCGCTGCTGCACGGCCATTTCGACGCCGGCGGCGACCGGGTCTACTCGGTCGCCAACAACGGCACCGGTTACGGAAAGCTGGACGCCGTCGCCAAGCCGTATGCGAGCAAGCTCGCCCACATCCTCGCCGAGATCAAGAGCGGCAAGATCAAGCACATTCCGGTCACCATCAAGAAGTAAGTCGACGGTCTGGCGTCAGGAGCAGTGACGGATAATCCCCACCCTCGCGAAGCGCCAGTGATGGACGCGCTCCCGGTTCTCGAGCTGAGGGCAATCACCAAGAAGTTCGGCCCGGTCGTCGCGAACGACCGGGTCGACTTCGACCTGCGTGCCGGTGAAGTCCACGCCCTGCTCGGCGAAAACGGCGCCGGCAAATCAACGTTGATGTCAGTCCTGTATGGGCTCTACAGCCCGACGTCCGGGGAGATCCTGGTCGACGGAAAGCCGGTCAGCATTCACTCGCCGAACGACGCGATCGACCTGGGGATCGGCATGGTGCACCAGCACTTCATGTTCATCCCGGTGATGACCGTCACCGAGAACATCGTGCTCGGCAACGAGCCGGTGATGTCCGGAGCCGCGCGCCCCGCCGGCGTGCTCGATCGCCGCACGGCGCGCAAGCGCGTCCAGGAGCTCTCTGACCGCTACGGACTCGCAATCGATCCGGATGCCCGCATCGAGGACGTCACCGTCGGCATGCAGCAGCGCGTCGAGATCCTCCGCGCCCTCTACCGCAACGCGCGAATACTCGTGCTGGACGAGCCGACGGCCGTCCTCACCGCGCAGGAGATCACCGAGTTGATGACGGTCTTGCGGCACCTCAAGGAGGACGGCACACCGATCGTCTTCATCTCACACAAGCTCGGAGAGGTGCTCGAGATCGCTGATCGCATCACCGTGCTGCGCCGCGGCAAGTCGATGGGCACCGTCCCACGCGCCGGCGCCACCGAACAGTCGCTCGCCCGCATGGTGGTGGGGCGCGACGTGATCTTCCGGGTGGAGAAGAAGCCCCACGCACCAGAGGGCCCGATCCTGACCGTCGAGGATCTGCGCGTACTCGACGACCGTGGTCTCGAGGCGGTCCGCGGCGCGACGCTCACCGTGCGCGCGGGCGAGATCGTCGCCCTCGCCGGCGTCGACGGCAACGGCCAGGCCGAGCTGGTGCAGGCGATCACGGGAATCCGGGCGCCGACCGGAGGGCTGATCGAGGTGGACGGAACCGACATCACCGGTCGCGGCGTGCGCGCTGCCGGCGACGCCGGCGTCGCCCACATCGCCCAGGATCGCCAGCGTGTCGGACTCGTGCTGCCGTTCACGCTCGCCGAGAACCTTGCTCTGCGGCGCTATCGCAACCCCCCGCTGAGCCGCCGCGGATGGCTCAACCTGAACGCCTTCTTCGCCCTTGCCAAACGCCTGCTCGCCGCTTTTGACGTGCGCGGCGGCGGTCCTGAGACGCCCGCATCGGCGCTCTCGGGCGGCAACCAGCAGAAGCTGTGCGTCGCCCGTGAGATCGACTCGGACCCCAAGCTGCTTGTGGCGCACCAGCCGACGCGTGGGCTCGACGTCGGTGCGATCGAGTTCGTGCACAGCCGGCTGATCGCGCAGCGCGACGCGGGCAAGGCGGTGTTGCTGGTCTCGCTCGAGTCCGATGAGGTCAGGTCGCTGGCGGACAGGATCCTCGTGATCTATGAGGGCCGCATCGTCGCCGAGTTCCCGCCGGACGCGACCGAGGAGGAACTTGGCATCGCGATGACAGGCGGAACGGTGGCTCCGGCATGAAGCCGCACCAAAGGCTTGCGCACGCCGGTCGCAGTGCGGTGATTCCGCTCACCACGGTGCTGGTCGCGTTCGTGGTGGCCGGTCTCGTGATGCTGGTGACGGGAAACGACCCGTTGTCGACCTACGGCGCGATCTTCGACGGGACCGGGCTCAACTGGCTATTCCCGTGGGTCGCGGGTCAAAACCGCGTTATTGCGGCCCAGGATCTCCAGCAGACACTGGTGGCGGCAGCGCCGCTGGTCCTCACCGGGCTGTCGGTCGCGTTTGCGTTCCGGGTCGGCTTGTTCAACATCGGGGCCCAGGGCCAGTACACGGTCGGCTCGGTCATCGCGGTGTGGGTCGCCACTTCCTTCACGGGCATGAATCCCGTGCTTCACATCGTCCTGTCGATCCTCGCGGCCGCGCTGATCGGCGGAGCGTGGGCGGCGATAGCCGGTTGGCTCAAGGCGGCGGTCGGCACCCACGAGGTGATCTCGACGATCATGCTCAACTGGATCGCGATCTGGATCGCCACCTACCTGTTTCAGGAGGGCGGGCCGCTCCAGGGCAAGAACGCCCTCGGGAATCCGGTCTCCAACACGATCGCGAACAACATGCACCTGCCGGTGATCTGGGGCAATCCCGCGCTGCAGGGTCTCGACGTCGGCGTGTTTGTTGGGATCGGGGCGGCGGTGGTGTTCTGGGCGATCATGAACCGCTCCACACTGGGCTACGAGGTGCGTGCCGTCGGCCACAACCCGGACGCCGCCCGCGGCTCCGGCATCAGCGTCCCCCGCAACTACATCATGACGATGGCGATCTGCGGAGTGTTCGCCGGGCTGGCGGCATCGATCGACGTGCTCGGTTGGGAGTTCCAGGTCTCGAGCGCCGACCTCTTCAGCTCGCAGGTCGGCTTCCTCGGCATCGCGGTGGCGCTGCTGGGCCGCAACACCGCGGTCGGGGTGGTTGCCGCGGCGCTGCTGTTCGGGGCTCTGGAGACGGGGACTTCGGCGGGCAACCTCAGCTCCACCTCCCTCAACCCGGAGCTCGCGCCACAGCTCACGCTGATCATCGAGGGGCTCGTCGTGCTGCTGGTCTCGACCGATCTGATAGCGGTCCGGATACTCGGACTGCCACGCAGGCTCGGCTGGGGCAGACCGGAGGCCGGTGCTGACCTCGCGCAGGTGCTCCAGCCCGACGATCCCTCCCTGGACGCCGCCGAGGCACTCAGGCCGGAGCCGGGGCGATGACCGCGACGACTGCGCCGATGCCCGGACCCACCAATACGGAAAGCGGAGGGTCCGCGCTGACCACCAAGCGAATCGGTATGGCCGCCGTGGTGCTGGCGGCGATCGGCTGGATTCTGACGCTGCCTCCGATCCTGGCCCGTACCCCGGTGCCGTCGATCGTGCTCGGTGTGATCGCCGCACTGGCCGGCGTCTGGGTCCTGCTCGATCGCAAGCACCGCCGGCTCGGCGGGGTGACCGTCTTCATCGGCCTGGTTGCGATCCCGATGGCGCTCGCAATGACCAACCAGACCACCGCAAACGTGACCGAGGTCTTCACCTGGTCGGCGCTGATCGCGTCGGGGCTGACGTTCGCGACGCCACTGCTCTTCGGCGCACTCGGCGGGATCATCTCCGAGCGCTCCGGCGTCGTGAACATCGCGCTCGACGGCATGATGCTGATGGGTTGCTACTTCGGCATCTTCGGCGCCGATGTCTTCAACAGCTGGGTGCTCGGCGCGCTGCTCGGGATGGCCTCCGGCGGCCTGCTGGCGCTGGTGCATGCCTACTTCTCGATCCATCTGCGTGCCAACCAGGTCATCTCCGGCTACGCGATCAACTTCCTGGCCTACGGCCTCACCGGCTACCTGTTCGTCGCCCACTACGGTGACAACGGCACCCCCGGCACGCTCCCGCAGGTACCGAACGTGAGCCTGCCGGTGGTCAAGCACTTCGCCTTCTTCGGCACCGCGATCGGCCACACGAACGTGCTGACGTGGCTGGGTCTGCTGCTGGTGCCGGCGCTCTGGTGGTTCCTGTTCCGCACGCGCGCCGGCCTGCGCCTACGCGCCATCGGCGAGCAGCCGATTGCCGCTTCGACGGTCGGCCTCAAGGTGATCGCCACGCGCTACGCGGCGGTCATCGCGTCCGGAATGCTGGCGGCTCTGGGCGGTGTGTACCTCGCCGACGGATTCGACGGCTCGTTCAACTTCCAGATGACCAATGGCCGTGGCTTCATCGCGCTGGCGGCCGTCATCTTTGGCAAGTGGAATCCGTTCGGCGCGCTGGCGGCAGTGGTCCTGTTCGGCCTCTCGAGCGCGCTCGCGTTCCGGCTGGAGACCTTCTCTCAGACGCTGAGCACGCTCTTCCAGGCGCTGCCCTACCTGCTCACGCTGGTCGCTGTGGCAGGCTTGATCGGCCGCTCCCGTCCTCCCGCCGCATCCGGCATCCCCTACGTGAAGGAGTAGACCCATGGCGGTCGCACGACTGTCCATCACGAGCCTCTCCGACACCGGCGTCCGCGTCAGCGACGAGGTCGAGCTCTACCAGCGCACCTACGTGACACTGCTCCGCTCGAGCGGCGAGACCCGCCTGCGCGTGCTCGAGCCCTCGCACCGAGCCATGGGCTCGAGCCTGCATTCGCTCGCGGGCAGCGAGGAGCTCGACCTGGGCGCCTTCCTGTACTGCGTGAGCCGCCTGCCCGCGGCGATCGCCGGTGCACGGCTCGTCGTGATGGGTCAGTCCGACGAGGCGCTGATCGCCGGCGGCCTCGACATCGAGGGGTGGCCGGAGGCGGAGGCGCCCGCGCGCCGGCGGCGCTGGTACGTCGGCGACTCCGGAACGCTGGCGGTGCTGCTGGCGAGCGCTTCCGACGTCGACGACCTCGTGCCCACCCTGGTCGCCTACCAGATCGAGTGGAACAAGATCCGCGTGCGCCTGCGCGGCGCGGCGACGGAGCTCGGGGAGGATCCGGACGCCGACACGTGCGCTCGGTTGTGCGGAGGCAGTGTCGAGGACTGGCAGCGACTGCGGGAGTCCTGGGGCGTGGCGTTCGCCCACCGATTCAAGCTCGTCCGCGATGTGCACCTGAGCCTGCGCGTGCGCATGCTCGGCGGCTCCAGCACGGGCTACGCGCGGATGACGCGCCGCTGGTGGGCCCCGGTCCAGACCGAGCTCGAGCGGAGCGAGCGTGACAGCGACGCTACTGGCCCGCTGGCCAGTAGCGGCGGCGAGGGGCCTCTCTACTTCGTCTCCTCGAACACGCACAGCCTGGTGAACATCGCCACCGGCCTGGCGCGCGAACGTGAGCAGGAGCTCGTTGACTTCGTCGAGACGCTGCCCGCCGACGACATCCTGCGTGAGGAGCTCACCGCGTTTCGCGAGGGCAGCACCGAGGGCTCGTGGGAGAACTTCCTGTATTTCGTGGCGCGCCAGTACTTCAGCGAGCGGGGGGAGGAGGGCGCGGCCGAGCGCCGGGCGGCGGAGGAGGCGCACGGCATCAAGCACATTCGCAGCACCACAGCGCTGCGCGTGCCGGCCCAGACCATCCCGCTTGGCGGGCTGAGCGTCGCGTCGCTCGATCCGCGCCTCGGTGAGGTCGACGCCGACGCGCTGGCGGCGAGCCGGGCGCGGATCGTCAACATCGACTATCCGCTCGGGGTGGCCGCCTACAACATCCTGCGCGAGATCGCCGTCGACACGGCCTCGCTGCGCGGCGTCTATGTGCTCGGCAAGGCGGCGACGCTGAACGCGGACGTCGGCGACGTGCTGATCTCGAGCGTCGTCCACGACGAGCACTCGCGCTCCACCTACTGGCTGGACAACGTCTTCAGCGTCGACGATCTGGCCGGCGACCTGCGCTTCGGTACGGGGCTCGACAACCAGCGCGCCGTCACCGTCAAGTCGACCTTCCTGCAGAACCGCGCGTACCTCGACTTCTATTACCGGGAGGCGTTCACGGTCGTCGAGATGGAGGCCGGGCCGTTCTGCAACGCGGTCTATGAGATCGCCGACGCCGATCGCTTCCCGGTTGGCGAGGCGGTCAACTTCGCGAAGCTGCCGATCGACCTCGGCATCATCCACTACGCCTCTGACACTCCGTACACGCAGGCGCGCACGCTCGGCGCCCGCGGCCTCTCCTACTACGGGATGGACTCGACCTACGCCTCGTCGCTGGCGATCCTGCGGCGGATCATGAGGCTCGAGGGCATCCTCGCCTGAGCGGCGCCCGCCGCGTCCATCCGCGTGCCCCGCGCATTCGTGATCGTGCTGGACGCCTGTGGTGTGGGCGCGCTGCCGGACGCGGCCGCGTACGGAGACTCCCCGGACTCGAACACGCTCAGGCACGTCGCCCAGCTCGCCGGCGGCCTCGACCTGCCGACGCTCGGCGCGCTCGGACTCGGCTCGATTCTGGAGCTTGAGGGTTTGCCGCCGGCCGCGGCGCCGGCGCTGCACGGGCGTCTGGCGCCGCTCGGTCCCGGCAAGGAGTCGGTCACCGGCCATTGGGAGCTGATGGGGGTCGTGCCCAGGGCGCCGCTTCCCACCTACCCGTACGGCTTCCCGGATGAGCTCGTGTACGAGCTGGCGCGCGCGACCGGCCAGCGGTTCTGCTGCAACCGGCCATACAGCGGCACCCAGGTGCTCGAGGACTTTGGCGAGCACCACCTGCGCACGCGCGAGCTGATCCTCTACACCTCCGCCGACTCCGTACTGCAGATCGCCGCGCATCACGACGTGCTCGACGAACCGGCGCTGCTACACACGTGCACGATCGCGCGTGAGCTGATGAGCGGTGATCACGCGGTCGGGCGCGTGATCGCGCGGCCGTTCATAGGTTCCCCGGGCGCCTTCTTACGCACGACCGGACGTCATGACTACGCGCTGGTGCCACCGGCGCGCTCGTACCTGCAGGAGCTGGGTGACGCCGGCGTTGCCGTGCACGGCGTGGGAAAGATCAGAGACCTGTTCGCCGGCGTCGGTATCGACGCCGCGTACCCGGGCGCCACGAACGAGCAGGCGATCGCGTCGACCACCGAGCTGGTGCGTTCACTCGACTCCGGCTTCGTGTTCGTCAACCTGGTCGACACCGACCAGATGTTCGGACACCGCCACAACGTGCCCGGATTCGTCGGCGCGCTGCGTGCGATTGACACCGCCGTCGCGGACTGGATCGAGCTGCTGCGCGATGACGACATGCTGGTCCTGACCGCCGACCACGGCGTCGACCCTACCGCCGATCACACCGATCACACGCGCGAGTACGCGCCGCTACTGGCACGCTTCGATGGTGACGGCGGCCGGCGTCACGACGGGCTGCTCGCGGACGTTGGCGCGAGCGTGTTGGGCTGGCTCGCCGGGCGTGACGCTCCAGCGCTACCGGGTGAGTCGTTCGTCTGATCGGTCGGCGGCTGACGCCCGCTGACGGCCAGACTCGAGGGCCTAGGCCCCGACCGGGTGCCAGGCGGTCTTCAGCTCGGTCACTGCGGCGATCCGCTCGAGCGCGTCGTCGACAGCCTGGTCGTACGAGGTCGCCGCGCTGCCGTGGCGCGCACGCTTGATCGTCTCGGCCGCGAGCCGGTCGAGCTCGGCACCAAGCGACGCGTCGCCGGACGCGTCGAGGATCGCGTTCAGGTCACGGTGGCCCCCGAGGCTCATCGCGAGCTCACCACGCCGGCCCGACAAAAGGTTGACCACGCCCGCCGGTATGTCGGCGACGCCGAGCACCTCGGCGAGGTCGAGCCCCGCGTGTGGCGCCGACTCCGACAGGATCGCAACGACCGTGTTCCCCGCCGCGAGCGCCGGCGCGACCTCGGCCATCAGCCCCAGTAGCGAGGGCTGATCGGGTGCGACGATTCCGACGACGCCCGTCGGCTCCGGAAGCGAGAACGACAGGAACGGCGCCGCGACCGGGTTGATCCCGCCGAGCACGGCCTGGAGCTTGTCCGTCCAGCCGGCGTAGTGGACCAGCACATCGACCGCGGCATCGACCTCTGCCTCCGTCCCCGTTTGCGTCTCGCCGCTTGCGCCCGCGCCTGTCTCGGCACCGTCGAGTACCGCGATCAGCTGCGCGCGACGCGACTCGAGTGCCTCGGCCGCGCGGTACAGGATCTGCCCGCGGTTGTACGCCGTCCGCGCCGCCCAGGGTGCCGCGGCCCGTCGCGCTGCGGCGACCGCCTCCCGCACATCCTTGCGCGAGCCGCGCGGGATGTTGACGTCGCCGACGACATCCGAGCGTCCAGATTCAGAGCGCACGAACGCACCGCCGATCCACAGCTTGTACGTCTTGCGGACGGGGAGCCGGGGCACGGCTACCGCACCACCCGGACATACGGGCGCAGTCCCGCCGGCCCGCCCTCGCGCCCGAACCCCGACTCCTTGTACCCGCCGAACGCGGCGGTCGGGTCGAAGTGGTTGTAGGTGTTCTGCCAGACGACGCCGGCGCGTAGCGCGCTCGCGACCTCGAACGCCTTCGCGCCCTTGTCGGTCCAGATCCCGGCGGCGAGCCCGTAACGCGAGTTGTTCGCCTTCTCGATCGCCTCGGCCTGCGTCCGGAAGCTGAGCACCGAGACGACCGGCCCGAAGATCTCCTCGACCGCGATCCGGTGCGCCGGCGACACGTCGGTGAACAGAGTGGGTGCGAACCAGTAGCCACGCTCGGGCAGGGAACAGGCGACGCTCCGCCGGACCGCGCCCTCATCCTCGCCGGCCGCGACGAGCGTCTCGATCCGCTCGAGCTGCTCGGCTGAGTTGATCGCTCCGACATCCGTGTTCTTGTCGAGCGGGTCGCCGATCCGCAGCCGGCCCATGCGCGCCCACAGCTTCGCGATCACCTCGTCGAGCACGCTCTCCTGGATCAGCAGCCGGGAACCGGCGCAGCAGACGTGGCCCTGGTTGAAGAAGATTCCGTTGACGATCCCCTCGACCGCCTGATCGATCGCAGCATCCTCGAACACGATGT
>Ga0307374_10011079_pt1 | contig 12910 bp, 13 predicted proteins | sample OX3MG_FD_202532 | JGI IMG/M metagenome (GOLD analysis project Ga0307374, IMG submission 202532) | Soil microbial communities from Risofladan, Vaasa, Finland - OX-3 | ecosystem: Environmental > Terrestrial > Soil > Coastal area > Acid sulfate soil | place: Finland: Risofladan, Vaasa | collected...
CGCGGATCTCCACGTGCACCGTGGAGTTGGCCGGCACGGTGAAGTTGCTGGGCACGAGCTCCGGCCAATCGTTGCCGTCCTTCTTGACCACCGCGATCGAGAGGTAGAGCCAGGCCGCGCCCGGTGCGGCGGCGGCTGGCGCGGCGGGAGTGCCGGCCGCCGCCTCTGAAGAGGAGGGCGCACCGCCGGCGGCGCCTGCGCCGGACGCCGTTGCCGCCGTGGGACCGCAGGCTGCCAGGACCAACATGGCTCCGCCCAGCCCTGCGAAGCCGAAGATATTCCGGCGGGACAGGGTGGCCGTGGAATCGCCTTCGTGCTGCACGGAATCGACCGACCTTTCGTTCGCGCGCCCCCTTGGGGAACGCCGTTGTTGTGCATACACATCTTCCACGGTGAGGGTGGGTAGCGCCCAGGACCCAATGGCCGGGCCGATGGGTGCGAATCAGAGCGGACGATCGGACCACGGGGTGATGCGCACTCGGTCTGCAAGACCACGCTCGGATTGCGGATGGGGTTCGGCGGGACGGACGTTCGCGACCCACCGGTGGCCGTCCCGCATCGGTCCACCTTGGCGTCGTAACCGACTGTCGCCGCGGCCGATTGGCCGGGTGGGTCGGTCGCCCCGCTCGGATGCCGCCGAGGCTGGCGCCGGCGCCAGCCTCCCCAGGAGGCGGGTGGACCGGAAGGCGCCACCCGTCCGTCCTGAAGGACCGGTGGCGCCCGCGGCGCGCGGCTCAGGCACAGCGGGTACCTGACCGACAACCGTTCGTCAATCTGGCGCATGGCGGAACGCGCCGAGACGGATTTGGCCTCCGCTTACCGCCTGGCCCGCGTCCACGAGCGCCAGTTGGTCGCCCTGCACGAGGCGGCGCTGTCGATCACGGCGGCCCTCGACCTACCGACCGTGCTTCGGCGGGTGGTGGAGGGGAGCCGAGCCGTCATCGGCAGCCGGTACGGCGCCGTCGCCGTCCTGACTCCTGACGGCGCCATCGACGAGTTCGTCACGTCCGGGATCGACGAGGAGACCATCCGCCGTCTGGGCGCCCCGCCCACGGGTCACGGTCTGCTGGGTCTGGTCATCTCCGAACGCCGTCCGCTGCTCATCGACGAGATCGCCGCACATCCACGCTCGGTCGGCTTCCCTCCGGAGCACCCCCCCATTGAACACGCTGCTTGCCGTGCCGCTGCTCTTCCAGAACACCGTGCTCGGCAGCCTCTACATCTCCGACCGCGAGGACGGCCGCCCCTTCGACGCCGAGGATCAGGAAACACTGGAGCGCTTCGGCGCACAGGCCGCCATCGCCGTGGCCAACGCGCGCTTGTACGGGGAACTGCAGCGGCTTTCGCTGGTCGAGGAGCGCGAGCATTAGCATGGACCTCCCCGATGGCGTGTTGCAGACCCTCTACGCCACGGGACTCGGGCTGGAGGCGGCTCTGGAGGACGTGGACGCCGACCCGGCGGCGGCCACGTCAGGCGTCGAGCGCGCGATCGCTCGCCTGCACGGGACCATTTCGGATATCCGCCACTACATCTTCGGCCTGCGCGCCGCGCAGCAGGAGGGCGGATACAGCCTGCCCGCCATGCTGAAGCAGTTGCTGGACGGATTCCAGCACCCCGGTGTTGAATTATCCCTGGACGCGGCGGACACGGCCGCTACGGAGAGGAATGTGTCCAAGCGTGTACAGTGGGAGTGCTGGCACGTGGCGCGCGAGGCGGTAGCGAACGCGCTGCGCCATTCCGGTTGCCGGCGCGTGGCTGTCACCCTCCGGCTGGCCGGGCGCGACCTGCAACTGCGCGTCGACAACGACGGCGTGGGATTCGACACCTCTCCCCCGGCGAGACAGGGCCATCGCGGTCTCAGGAACATGCAGCGCCGCGCAGAATCCGTAGGCGGGCGGCTGCGGGTGGAGTCCGCCCCGGGCAGCGGGACCGCCGTCACGTTCTCCGTGCCGTTACCTGCGGAAGGAGGCGCCCGGATGATCAGGGTGCTGCTCGTCGACGACCACGACGTCGTGCGCGAGGGCCTGCGCTCCTTGCTCCGCCGCTCTCCGGACATCGAGGTCGTGGGGGAGGCCGGCACCGCCGCGGCTGCCGAGGCGGAGGCGGCGCGCCTGCAACCAGACGTGGTCGTCCTGGACGTGCGCCTGCCGGACGGCAATGGTGTCGAGGTATGCCGCGACATCCGGGCCCACCGGCCCGAGACGCGTGTACTCATGCTCACATCCTACGCGGATGATGAGGCGCTCTTCGCCTCGATCATGGCGGGCGCGGCCGGCTACCTTCTCAAGGAGACCCGGGCGGCCGCGCTGCTCGAAGCGATCCACACCGCAGCGCGCGGCGGTTCGCTCCTCGACCCGGCCATGACCCAGCGCGTCTTCGAGCGCCTGCGGGCGGCGGCAACGGGTCCCGTCGACCCCATGTCGCAGCTCTCGGAACAGGAGCAGCGCATCCTCGGCCTGATCGCCGAGGGGAAGACCAACAAGGAGATCGCCGTAGAGGTCTACCTCAGCGACAAGACGGTCAAGCACTACGTGAGCAACATCCTTTCGAAGCTGCAACTCTCACGTCGAAGTGAAGCTGCCGCGTTTTGGGCACGCCACCGCAGGCGGGCGGAGGAAACGTAGACGCGGCCCGCTCGGCCTCGGGACGATGTTTGCCGCATACTCGCGCGTGACGCAGGCTGGCAAGTAGACGATCGCAGGCCTTTATCGCCGTTCGGCGCCGGTAAGGAGCCGCGAGAAATCAACTTATCGTCTCCGTCGCGGGCGGACTGAGATAATTCCAGTCGCCATGGAAGTCGTTCCGCTCGACTAGGACTTGCTTCACCTGGTCGTCGGAGACGCGGATCCCCGTGGGATATTCATTGGTATCGAGTTGGCAGCGTACCTTCAACCCCGTTGCCGTAGTCGTGCTGGCGATTAGGTTGACGATGACGTCGTGGCTGACAAGTGGTCGAGCCGCCAGTTCTGTGTCACATGGGAAAAGCGCCGGTGCTCTGACCTGCACGCCGGCGCAGCCCAGAGAGGCGAGTCTGGCGATGGCCCGGTGGTCGAGCAGGGGGGGTGACGCTGGGTGCGAGGGAAACCCGGCGCCCCAACGCGCGCGCATCGGCGATGAGGTCGAACAGATCGGCGCGCTGCAGCGGATCGCCGCCGGTGATAACAAACACGTGTGGGCGCATCTCCGCGACCTGGGCCAGCAGCCCGCGCACTTCCTCGGTCGTGAGTTCGTCCGGACGGGGCCGCCTCTGGGCGGTGGCCCGGCAGTGGCGGCAGGCCAGGGCGCAGGCTCTGGTGGCTTCCCAGATCACGACCTGCGGCCGCACGTCCCAAGCGGTGTAGCCGAACGTGCTGCGTCCCTTCATCGATCGCCCTCCCTGCGCCGCCGATCGGTCTGTCGCGTCCCGATGGCCCCTCCCGCCACGGTGGCGGAGACGTCGCTCAAGCGGAGCCAGCCGGACGTTCCCGCGGTCCGTCGCAAGAGCACATCCATCCCCACCTGACGCGCGGGGCCGTCCTGCAGTGGGTCGTCGCCGACCATCAGGCAGGCGTGCGGCTCTACGCCGAGCTGCGTGGCCGCTTCGGAGAAATAGGCCGCGTGGGGTTTGCAGGTGTGCATGATCTCACTGTGGGTCACCAGATCCCACGGCAGGTCCGACAGTCCGGCCCACCGCAGCCGGAGTTCGACCACCTCCGGCATTGTAGATGGGCGTCGTGGCCACCGCGATGCACAGGCCGAGTTTCAGGCACTGCGCCACGCAGGCCCGGGCGCCCGGCACTGCGCGGGCCGCGAAGTACCCGGTCCCGGACGGTGTCGACGACGCAACCGCCGTGTTGGCAGAGCCGCTGGCCGTGGCTCTGCATGCCGTGCTGGCGGCACGGCCCGCAGCCGGAAGCCGTGTGCTCATTATCGGCGCGGGGACGGTCGGCCTGTGCGTGCTGGCCGCCCTGCGACTGCTGGATGCGGAAGCCGAAGTCGTCGCCGTCGCGCGGCATCCGGGGCAGCGGGAACTTGCCAAGGAATTGGGCGCAGCACAGATCGCAGGGGACATCGTGGCCGGCCGAACACCTGGCCGCGGAACGTGGCTGGGGCGCTGCCCACACGGGGCCGCTCGGCACTCGGGGTTGGACAGGGGGTTTCGATCGGGTATTTGACGCGGTCGGGCCTGCGGGATCGGTGGCGGCAGCACTGCGCCTCGCCCGGGCCGGAGGACGCGTGGACCTGTTGGGGTGCAGTGGCGTGTTGCCCCAACTCGACCTGACGCCGCTGTGGGCGCACGAACTGCAGGTGCAGGGCTTTTTGCGGATACGGCATCGAGGCGGCCGCCGGGGGAGAGCACACCATCGCTCTCGCGCTGCGCCTTCTGACCGCGCGACCGGACGTTCCGTTGAAGTCGTTGGTTACCACCGCTTTCCGCTGGGCCGTTACCGCGAGGCCCTCGAAGCGGCCTTCTTCCATCGGAGGAGCGGTGCGGTGAAGGCGGTGTTCGCCCCGGAGGCGGGTGGCTGAGAAGTCGCCGCCCGGACCCCGGGTCGCGTAACCCGACAATGCGGACGGCCTCCACGATCTGGTCCACGTGCCAGTGCGTGGGAGACCGTGACGCATCGGCGGCCTCGTCCACCACCCGGCCATTCGCCACGGCCTGCGTGCGCCAGCGGTGCACGCCACCACGCCGTCCCCGCCCCTTTGGGTACCGCCCTCGGCCCCGCCGGACACTGGGATCCCCGCGCGAAGCGCCTCAGACCGCCCGCGCCCGTCGAACCCTTCGAGAACGCGCACAAGCGGAGCCACGAGAACGTTACCACTGTTTGAGACTCTAACAACCGGGTGTCTTCCCGCGTGAGGCAACCTCAGGCGTCCGCACGCTCCGGTTCACGTCTTGGACACTCCTTGCTGTGCGGTCGTCTCCGCTTGCGGCTCAGACACGGCCCGGGTGGGCGCGGCTCTAAGTGCCTGGAGCACGGACAGGACCGATTGCAGGTCCCTGTGCCGCACAGCCAACGCCAATCCGCACGGGCTGTCGCCTTCCGGCGCGCCGACGATCGCGCAGGGATAACCGCCGTCTTCGAGGATGCGGAAGGCGCGCGCGAGAACCGTCGGCCCGGTGAACACCAGGCGCGCTTGCCCCTCAGGCAACGGGGACCGACCCCGCCCGTGCGGCGATGCCCGGACGCTCGGCCAGCCAGGCGACTGCGCGCACGACCGTGTCGATTTCCTGCTCGTTCGTGAAGGGACCAATGGATATCCGCACCGTCTCGTCGGGCACCGTGGCCAGGGCCTCGTGCGCGAGGGGGGCACAATGGAGCCCCGCTCGCACACAGATCTCAAACTCGCGATCCAGTGCTTCGGCGGCGCCACCGGAAGACCATCCGGCAATCTTGCAGGAGAGCACGCCCACCCCTTCGCGGGGGTCGTCCGTTGTGTAGAGGCGCACCCCGCGTACCCTGGACAGTCCATCCTGCAGGGTCGACAAGAGGCCGATTTCCCGCGAGCGTACGGCAGCCCAGTCCTGTGCCAGCAGGTATTCTGCGGCTGCGCCCAGACCCAGGATTCCCGGGGTGTTGACCGTACCCGCCTCATAGCGTTCCGGGGCCTCGGCCGGGGGCTCTTCTCGTGCGGAGTCGAAACCGGCCCCGCCGACGATCATGGGCGGAAGTTCGATGCCGGGCCGGATGTAGAGCAGGCCGACGCCCTGCGGTCCCAGGAGGCCCTTGTGGCCCGGGCAGGCCCAGAGGTCGATCGGCAGGTCGTCGAGGTCCAGCGCGAAGTGACCCGCGACCTGTGAGCCGTCTACCAGGAAGCGGATCCCGTGCCTTCGGGCGATCTCGCCCACCTCGACCACGGGGGACAGGATGCCGGTGACGTTGGACGCGGCATTCAGCACAATCAAGGCGGTATCCGGCCGAATCGCGCGCTCGAGGTCCTCGGGGCAGACCGCGTAGCCATTCCGCGGGGGGACTATCGTCACCGTACCCCCGGTGCGGCGGCGCCACTCCCAGAGCGGGCGCAGCACGGCGTTGTGCTCCCAGGTACTGCAGATCACATGGGCGCTGCTGTCGGGCAGGCTGCCCCGGATCGCCTGGTTGAGCGCCGCAGTCGCCCCCGAAGCCAATACCAGCCGCGACGGATCGGCGATGCGCAGCAGGCGTGCCAGTGAGGCGCGGGCTGCGTAGACCGCTATGGTGGCACTCACCGCCAGTCGGTGCCCCCCCTGACCGGGATTGGCGTTGCACCCTTCGAGGCTGCGCGTCATGGCCGCTCCTACCCCGGGCGCCTTGGGGTTGGCGGTTGCCGCGTTGTCTAGGTAGATCAAGTTGATCTCCACCTCAGGGTAAGAGTTTCGCGACCTGACCCGCCTCGCCGGAGACAACCGCCGAAGCGGCGTCGGGGAAGAGGCCGGTGGAAAGATAGCGCTCCCCGGTGTCGGGGAGAATGACGACGACCGTCTTGTTGCAGAACTGCGCCCGCCCGGCCAGAAGCGCCGCAGCGTAGACGGCCGCCCCTGACCACGGGCCCGAGAGGATGCCTTCCCGCGCTGCGAGCTGGCGCGTCGCCGCGCAAGCGTCCTCCGTCGTGACGGTGATGATCTCGTTGATGACATCTCGGTCGAGGACGTCGGGCACGAAGCCGGCGCCGATGCCCTGCAGCGGATGCGGACCGGCGGCACCTCCAGAGAGCACCGGGGAGGCCGCAGGTTCGACCGCCACCACCCAGACGCCCGGGCACCGTTCCTTCAGTAGGCGACCAACCCCGGTGAGCGTGCCACCGGTACCCACCCCCGCTACGAGCGCATCCACGCGGCCGTCGCAGGCCTCCCAGATCTCCTCGCCTGTGGTGGCGCGATACACGGCGGGATTGGCGGGGTTGCGAAACTGTTGGGGCATGGACGCCCCCGGCCTGGCCGCGACCAAGGCCTCCGCCCCCGCCACCGCGCCGCGCATTCCCTGGGCCGCGGGTGTGAGGACGATCTGGGCGCCGTAAGCCGCCTCGCTCCAGGCTGGCGGACTCGGGCATGACGAGGATGATGCGATAGCCGCGCACTGCGGAAACCACGGCCAGGGCGATTCCGGTGTTGCCGCTGGTCGGTTCGATGATGGTGCCCCCGGGGCGAAGGTGGCCCTCTCGCTCCGCCTCAGCGACCATGGCTAGGCCGATACGGTCCTTGACGCTGCCCCCCGGATTAAAGGACTCGAGCTTCGCCAACAGGCGGGCGCCTTCCCCGAGGGAGTGCAACTCCACCAGCGGCGTCTGGCCGATCAACCCGGTGATGTCCGGCGCGACGTGATTCATGCCTTACCCTCCGCCGTGTGGTCTTTGCGGCAAGGCGCTAAATCCCTAATCCCTCCTGGGATCTTGTGATTACGGTACGTTTCGGCGTTGCTGGAGTCAATGGCCATCCGGCCGGAACAGAGGGGACCATTTAGGGGCGGGGGTGGGGCCCAATCGGCCAAGCGCCGGCGGGATAGCGCGTGAGCCGCGGGCGATCGTGGGGATCGGGGCAGGCACCGCGAAACGGGTTCGGCGGTTCGGAGGAGCCTGCGAACACGGGTGGTCCGTTCCCGGGGGAAGTGCATGGGCTGCGGTAGCTGGTTGGCAGCGCGATGGGTGAGGATCCCGCGGCCCGGCCCCAGATGCTTGGGCACTACCAGCCGCGGCGATGCCCACGCTCCAATGCCTTTGCCGCTGTTTCCCGGTCGGTCCGGGGAGGCAACCCGGAATTCGGGAGCCACGCCCCTGCGTTGCGCCGATGATGCCTGCGGCAAACTGGGTCCCGACTTCACGCCGACGGACCCGTCGGCTGTGCCTGCGCCCGGGCCCAGATGGCTGCGGCTTCACTGCGCCGATTCACTTGGAGCTTGCGCAGGATTCCGCTTACATAGTGTTTGACCGTCGTGTCGCTCAGATAGACCACGCCGGCGATCTCGTGGTTGGTTTTGCCGTCCGCCAGGAGGTCGAGGATGCGCCGCTCCAGGTCGCTCAGTTCGGCCGCCGGATCGGCGTCGGGTGTTGCCGCCGGACTGCGCAGCCGCTGCAACACCTGACCCGTGACCGCCGGATCGAGAAGGGAGGCCCCGGAGTCCACCGTCCGAATCGCCTGCACCAAGTCGCGGCCGCGGGCCTGCTTGAGCAGGTATCCGGAAGCTCCCGCCATGATGGCCGCGAAGAGTGCCTCTCCGTCGGAGTACGAGGTGAGCATAATCACCCGCGTCTCCTCGCGCGCGCCCCGGATGTCCCGGCAGGCCTCGATCCCGGAGCCGTCGGGGAGACGCACGTCCATGACCGCGACGTCCGGCTTCAACCGGAGCGCCTGCTGGACCGCTTCGGCGACCGTGGCCGCCTCTCCGACGACGCAGACGTCGGCCGCCCCGGCCAGCAGCGATTTCAGACCCACGCGCACGATCTCGTGATCGTCCACGATGAGGACCCGAATCGGCGGTTTACCGCAGACCTCTGCCGCTGCGCTCACCGGAATTCCCCTCCGACCGCGGCACCAGTTTCCGCTGCGAAGGCGCGCGCGGCGGAAACGGCAACGCACACGCGCGTGCCGCGCCCCATCGCGGCCTCCACTGCCAGCGTTCCGCCGATCGCCTCCGCCCGGCGGTGCATGTTCTCCAGGCCGTGGTGCCCGTGCCCCTGGACCTGTCCGCTCCATCCCGGTCCGTCGTCTGCCACCTCCACAGCCAGATGGTCCACTTCATAGGTTAAGAAAACGCTGAGGTGGTGGCCTCCGGAGTGGCGTGCCGCGTTGGTTAGCGCTTCCCGGCAGATGTGCCACAACTCCCACTGGACCGAACGGGCCAGGTCCCGCGGCGCGCCGTCGACCCTCAGTTCCGTGGTGAACACCGGCGTGCTCTGCATCGACTCGAGCAACTGACGCAGCAGTGCGGGCAGGCCCTCTTCCTCGGCTAGCTCGGCCCGCAGGTCGAAGATGTAGTGGCGGACGTCTGCCATAACCACGCCCAGGCGATCGACCACGTCATCCAGCGCGGCCTGCAGCGGACTTCCCGCGGGCAGGCCGGCCGTGGCGGCCTCCAGTTGCAGGCGGACGCCGAACAGCGACTGGATCACGCCGTCGTGCAGGTCCATCGCGATGCGTTCGCGTTCGGCGACGATGGAAAGCCGCTGCAGCCGGCGGTGGAGTCGCGCGTTCTGAATGGCGACGGCGGCCTGTGCTGCGAAGCGCTCCAGTGCCTCGGTGTCCTCCTCGGTGAAGCGGCTGCCGTCCTCCTTCTCACAGACGTAGAGGTTGCCAATGACCTCGGTCCGCAACCACACCGGCACGGCGAGGAGCGTCCGCATCGTCGGGTGGTGTGGCGGAAAGCCTGCCGCCGCCGGGTGGCTGGCGATGTCGTCGACGACCAGGGCCCGCCGCTCTTCGGTCACAAGGCCCAGCAGGCCGTGCCCCTGGGGCGGCGGCCCAAGGCGCGCACGTGTCTCGGCGTCGATGCCGGAAGTGTAGAAGGCGGCGACCCGGCCTTCTGGGCCGAGCACGCCGAGCGCCCCGTACCGCGCTCCGGTCACCTCGCGGCTGCGGTCCACGATCTTTTGCGCCACGACCTCCATGTCGAGTTCGGTCACAATGTCCACGCTCGCGGCGGCCAGCGCCTGCGCCTGTCGGCGCTGTGCGCGTTCGCCGGCGTAGGCGGCCCGGAGCCGGAATTCGACGCGTTCCAGGAGGCGCCAGATGGCGGCTGAGAATCCCGCCACCCCGGCCACGAGAAGCGCTGCCGTGGAGACTGCGGACCACGGCCTAGCGAGGATGCGGTCGAAAACGAAGTACTGGACGGCGACAGCCACCGCCACCAGGCAAAGCGACAGCACGATGGCCCAAGTCTTAAGCAGGGCTAGGAGTGACCGGTCATGACGCATGCCTGGGCGGGACGGCTCCTGGGACCCCGTGCGGCTGATGGTCGGTTCCCCCCGCTCGGTCGAAAGGTTGGGTGGGCCATTGGGAAGAGGCAGCGCCGCCCCATCGCGCGTCGCCCGCAGTCAACCCGAAGGGCAGCGTAACATCGCCTTTTGGCCGACCACATCGGCCCAATGGACGGTGCCCATGGGTCCGATCGACCCCATCCCGCTGCCCCGGTTGGCCGTTGGCTGTGCAATCCACAGCCGATAGCCTCCCCAATGGTGCGGCCGCCAAGAGGTGAAGTCCCAAATTATGCCGGGGTGACCGGGATCGAAGGGATGGCGGCTGCACCCACGGCTGTTTGCGGCGAGGCTGGCGCACACGTGTGGCCGGGGCGCTGTCGCCTGCCGGAGCGCCGTGGGGGCTCCGCCGGCTGCACTTGCCCGGAAAGGACCCCGTGATCGCTCGGACGCTCAGGAGGTGGGCGATGCGCGTCGCGGCTGCCGTGCTGGCCGACTACGGGCAGCTTCTTACCGAGGAACTCGAGTTGGACGAACCCGGGCCGGGCGAGGTCGCCGTGCGGCTTGCTGCGGCCGGGGTCTGCCACAGCGACTACCACGTGTACAGCGGGGATCTGCCGCTGCCTACGCCCATGGTGCTCGGGCACGAGGGTGCGGGCGTGGTGTCGTCCGTCGGCCCCGGCGTGTCGTCTGTACGGCCCGGCGATCCGGTCGTTCTGTCCTGGCTTCCGGCATGCGGCCGCTGCCGCGCATGTCTCACCGGCCGCCCCGAGCTCTGCCGGGTGCCCGCCACCGCCGCCGAGCACGGCACCCTGCCGGGAGGTAGGACCCCGTTCCGACGGGTGGCGGGTGAGCCGGTCTACCAGTTCAGCCTGACCGGCGCGTTCGCCGAATACACGGTCGTGCCTGAGGCCGGGGTGGTGCGGTTGCCCGCCGGTACCGACCTGGAATCCGCGGCCCTCCTCGGCTGCAGCGTGCTGACCGGCACCGGGGCCGTGTGGCGCACGGCTCAGGTGCAACCAGGGGAATCGGTGGCAGTGTTCGGCGTCGGCGGCGTCGGCCTTAATGCGCTCCAGGGGGCGCGGATGGTCTCGGCCTATCCGCGCATCGCCGTCGACGTCAGCGTGCGCCGGCTCGAGGCGGCGGCCGCCTTCGGGGCGACGCACTTCGTAAATGCGGTGTCGGACGCTCCGGTGGATCGTGTGCTCGCCCTGACGGACGGGGAGGGGGTGGATGCGGCCTTCGAAGCGATCGGCCGGCCGGAGACCATCGCCCAGGCGTTCAACGCAACGCGGGCCGGCGGCCGGACTGTCGTCATCGGCGTGACGCCGCCCAATGCCGAAGTCACGTTGAACGCCTTTGCCTTCCCCTCGCAGGAGAAGTGCCTTCTCGGCTGCTGGTACGGTCAATCCTTGCCGGCGCGCGACGTCCCGGCGCTGCTCCGGCTCAACGCCGCGGGTAGCCTCGACCTGCGTTCCCTGATGTCTCGGCGATACCGGCTGACGGACCTGGAAGCGGCGTTTCAGGCGATGCTTGCGGGCACGGTCAACCGAGGGCTGATCGTGTTCGACGCCTGACGCGGGGCCTGCTGTTCGCGGTCCGGAACCCCGACGTTCGGGAGGGCGTGCCAGTGCCGATCTTTGCGGACACCCAGAGGCTGTATGGCACAATCGGCGGGTTCTTTGAGACCCTGACGACGGCGGAGGAGGGACAACTCATCCACCGCGTCGGGGGTCCGGTGCTGTTCGTCTATCACCGGCCGGAGGGCCGGATTCTGTGGAACCCGTGCCCGCCTCCCGGCAGTTGGCCCGCCTTCTGCGTGTCCTATGGAGAGGAGTCGGCGTCGGTGACCCCTCTGCTAACCTTCGAGCAAGACGCGGACACCGCGCACCGCTTCTGGCTGGGGGAGATTGACCTGGCGCAGGCCTTGGCCCGCCAACAACTGCGCGCGATCGGGTCGCTTTCGCGCGCCATGAAACTTCTGCCGCACCTCGACGCCGTCTATCCGCGCTATGCCGCCTTCGTCGGCGGGGTGGCGGGCGCTTGAGCGAACATTCGCCCTCCGCCATCGCGCTGCCGGGTCCGACCGAGACCCCGGTGCCCGGGGTCCACATCCAGGGATGCGGGCGTCCCGGTGCGGAGGCCGTGCCTCTGATCGATCCGTCGACGGGCAGATCCGAACGGGTACTCGCAGCGGCCACCGCCGCGGATGTCGAGGAAGCCGTGCGCAGTGCCGCCGCGGTGCACCGCGGCGGAGACTGGTCCGGTCTGCCGCCGCTGGACCGCCAGCGCGTGCTGGTCGAGGTGGCGCGCCGCATCCGGGAGGACGCACCTGCGCTGGCCCGAGAGATTTCTCGGGAGAGCGGGCTGCCGCTCGGCCCGGCCCGCTACGTCGAGGTGCCGATGGCCGCAGAGGCCTTCGAGTACTTCGCCGGCGCCTGTACCGGCGACGTGGGCGAGGTGGTGCCCTTTTTCGCCGCCGGCTGCCCGCCCACCCAGTTTGCGTACACCTTGCATGAGCCGGGCGGGGTGGCCGGCCTGATCACTCCATGGAACTTTCCACTGCTGCTGCCCTCGTGGAAGCTCGCGGCATGCCTGGCCGCGGGCTGTCCGGCCGTCCTCAAACCGGCGCTGGAGACGCCCACGCCCGCGCTGCGCCTGGCCGCTATCCTGCACGAGGCCGGCGTGCCGCCGGGTACCGTCAACGTGCTGTGCGGCGGAGATGGGGTGGGTGCGGCCCTGGTCGCGCACCCCCAGGTCGGGTACATCTCCCTGACGGGGGAGACGGCCACCGGTCGGGCGGTCATGGCGGCGGCCGCGGGGTCCGTCAAGCGGCTCACGCTGGAACTGGGCGGCAAGTCGCCGGTCATCGTCTGCGCGGACGCGGACCTGGACGCGGCGGTGGAGGGGAGCCTGTTCGGTGTCTTCTTCCATGCGGGTCAGGTGTGTCAGGCGGGGAGCCGCATTCTGATCGAACAGCCGGTGTTCGAGGAGTTCTGCAGCCGTTTCCTCGACCGCGCGGCCGGGCTGCGGGTCGGG
>Ga0307374_10011081_pt1 | contig 12908 bp, 9 predicted proteins | sample OX3MG_FD_202532 | JGI IMG/M metagenome (GOLD analysis project Ga0307374, IMG submission 202532) | Soil microbial communities from Risofladan, Vaasa, Finland - OX-3 | ecosystem: Environmental > Terrestrial > Soil > Coastal area > Acid sulfate soil | place: Finland: Risofladan, Vaasa | collected...
GCGGTCCTGCCGCCGCCGCCCGGCACCGGGATGCCGACGGGCGCCATCCCGCGCCAGGAGGGGGTGCCGCGGATACGTCCCGGCGGCCGCGGGGAGTTCCTGGAGAAGATCGAGCCCTCCGAGGAGCTGATGGAGCTGAACATGGGCCCCCAGCACCCCAGCACCCACGGGGTGCTGCGGCTGGTCCTGAGCCTGGACGGGGAGCGGGTCCGTGCCTGCGTCCCCGACATCGGCTACCTCCACACCGGCTTCGAGAAGAGCTTCGAGTCCCACACCTACCAGCAGTGCATCCCGCTCACCGACCGGATGGATTACCTCGCCCCCCCGATGAACAACCTCGGCTTCGCGCTGACCGCCGAGAAGCTGCTCGGGATCGAGATTCCGCCCCGCGGCCAGTACATCCGGGTGATCGTGGCCGAGCTCTCCCGCATCGCCAGCCACCTGATCTGGCTCGGGACCCACGCCCTCGACCTCGGCGCCACCACCGTCTTCATGTACTGCTGGCGGGAGCGCGACCGCATCCTCGACATCCTGGAGTGGATCTCTGGGGTCCGGATGATGACCAGCTTCATCCGGGTGGGCGGCCTGATGGCCGACGTCCCGGCGGAGTTCGAGGCGATGGTGCGCGACTTCCTGCGAGACTTCCTGCTCAAGGTGGACGAGTACGAGGGGCTGCTCACCAGCAACCCGATCTGGCGCGACCGCACCATCGGGCTGGGGGTGATCGACGCCGCGTCCGCCCTCGCCTTCGGCTGCAGCGGAGCCACCCTGCGCGGGTCCGGCGTCCCCTACGACGTGCGCCGGGCCGCCCCCTACGGGGGCTACGAGCAGTTCGAGTTCGACGTCCCGGTGGGGGTCAACGGCGACGTCTACGACCGCTACCTCTGCCGTGTGCGCGAGATGCGGGAGTCGTGCCGCATCGTCCAGCAGGCCATCGACGGTCTCCCGGCGGGCCCGGTGAACAGCACCGACCGCCGGGTGGTGCCGCCGCCCCGGGAGGAGATCGACACCTCGATGGAGTCGCTGATCCTCCACTTCAAGCTCTGGACCGAGGGCTTCCGCCCGCCCCCTGGCAGCTGCTACCACGCCATCGAGAGCCCTCGCGGCGAGCTCGGCTTCTTCATGGTCAGCGACGGCGGCAACCGTCCCTACCGCTGCAAGGTCCGCGCCCCCTCCTTCAGCAACCTCTCCGCCCTCTCACGCATGGTCGAGGGCTCCCTGGTCGCCGACGCGGTCGCCATCGTGGGCAGCATCGACATCGTCCTCGGCGACGTCGACCGCTAGCGCTGCCCCCCTCGGCGGGTGGAGGACCAGCCGTCCCACCAGGATCACCTCGGCCCCGGCCAGCAGCAGCAGCGCGGCGGCGATCCGGGGGACGAAGGCCGTCACCGTGGGTGGGGCGGTGAAGAGCCACACGAGCAGGAGGGGGAGGCCGATCGCGGGGCCGAGGGCGAAGCGGCGGGTGCCGACCCCGAGGGCGTAGTAGACGAGCAGGTTCACCAGGGTGAGACCGATCACCCCCAGGGTGAAGATGGTGAGCAGGGGGGCGTCGAAGATGTACGCGGGACCGAGGACCACCCGCAGGATGAGGTGGGCGGCGAGCGTGTACACGGCGAGGACGACGCCGTCCATCGCCAGCAGCACGATCCCGGTGCGCAGGACCAGGTCCCGGCGCAGGCGGGGGTCGGTGGCCGCGGCCACCCTCGGGTACATCACCGCGGTGAGGCTGCTGGTCCCGTAGAAGAGGATCTTGCCCATCACCGAGAGCCCGGCGTAGAGGCCCGCCTGGTGGGCGGTGAGCACGTGCTTGGCGGCGATCACGTCGAAGTTGTTGAAGAGCTGGGGGGTCGCCGCCCCGGCCACCAGCGCCAACCCGGTGAGCCAGCCCCCGCCCGACCGGGGGCGGGCCGCTGCCCCGCTGGTCGCCGCCGGTGCGGGCGGCCGCCGGCGGTGGCGGGGGTAGCCGGCGGCTGCGGCCATGCCGACCAGCGACCCGAGGGGGAGGCTGGCCGCCCCCAGGCCCAGCTGGAGCAGGAGCACCGCGGTCACCACCAGGAGGCCCCCGTAGAGGAGGAAGTTGCGGGCCAGCCGGTTGAAGTCGTGGCACCCCTGGAGGTAGCCCCGCTGGGTCCCGCCCATGATCGCCAGCGGTCCCGCTGGGATCGTCACCAGCACCGTGACCGGGGTGTGGAGGTGGAGGACCACGGCGAAGATCGGGGCCAGGGGAACCATGACCAGCCCCAGCCAGAGCCCCTGGCGGAGGGCCCTGGCCCGGATCGCCGGCCACAGCTGCTCGGGGTCGGCCAGCCGGCCAGCCTGGAGGGCCACCCGCCGGGCGGTGTCGGCGGCAACGATGAAGGAGGCGGTGTAGAGGAGGTTCAGGATCGCCAGGACCGCGGTGGCCTCGCCGTTGCCGCTCGGGGTGAGCCGGTGGGCGACGTAGGCCTGGGCGACCAGCACCCCGGCTCCGGAGCCGCCGATCCCGACCAGGTAGTAGAGGTTGTGGCGCAGCGCCGGGACCCGCAGCAGGCGCCGCCAGCCCGGGGTCCCCGCGACGCTGGCGGCGGCCCGGCTGGGCCGGGCGTCCGGCGGGGGCGGCGGCTCGGCTGGCACGCCGTAATCCTGACGGGGCCGCCCCGGGGCGGGTCGGACCCGCTCGCGAGGGCCCCGCGTCGAGGGGCCGGGGCGCCCGGTCGCCCCGGCTTGCCTTGGTAGAGTTGGGGGCGCGATGAGGGTGCACGCGGCCGCGCGCTGGTGCGGCGAGCACGGCGCCGGGGCCCCGACGGGGGAGGACGGCGTCGGCCGTCGGGTCCCTGGGCACGATGGCTGAGGCCGCGGGCCCGCGTCCACCCGCGGCCGCGCTCCTGAGCCAGGCCACCCTGGACACCATCCGCACCGCCCGCCAGCGCTACCCGTCACCCCGTTCGGCCGCGCTCCCGGCCCTCTGGGCGGTCCAGGACCAGCTCGGCCACGTGCCCCCGGATGCGATGGCGGAGGTGGCGGCGGCGCTCGGGATCGGGGCCGCCGAGGTGGAGGCGGTCTCCACCTTCTACGCGATGTACTTCCGGCGGCCGCTGGGCCGCCACTTCGTCCAGGTCTGCACCAACGTGTCCTGCGCCCTGCGCGGTGCGGACTCGGTGGTCCGCCACCTCGAGGGCCGCCTCGGCATCGCGGACGGCGGCACCTCGGCGGACGGGCTCGTCACCCTGGAGTCGACGGTGGAGTGCCTGGGGGCGTGCGGGGGGGCGCCGGCGCTGCAGGTCGACCGCTACTCGGTGGAGGACTGCACCCCGGACATCCTCGACGCGATCGTCCACCGGCTGCGGGCCGGCACGGCCACGGCCGCCCCCGGGCCGGGGGCCGGACCCTGATGGCGGCGCGGGAGCTGCGGGCCCTCACCCGCTACCGGGGCGAGCCGGCGGTGACGACGCTCGCCGGCTACCGCCGGGTGGGCGGCTACCAGCACCTGCGCAAGGCCCTGGCGATGGGCCCGGAGGCGATCACCGCGGAGGTGAAGGCGTCGGGGCTCCGGGGGCGGGGAGGGGCGGCGTTCCCCACCGCCTCCAAGTGGGGCTTCCTCCCCGTGGGGGTCTTCCCCCGCTACCTGTGCGTCAACGCGGACGAGTCCGAGCCCGGCTGCTTCAAGGACCGGGTCCTGATGGAGGAGCTCCCGCACCAGCTCCTGGAGGGCACCCTCATCGCCGCTTTCGCCATCCAGGCCTCCCACGCGTTCATCTACGTTCGCGGCGAGTACCGCGCCCAGCGCGAGCTGCTGGAGCGCTGCGTGGCGGAGGCCTATGCGAACGGCCTGGCGGGCGGCGATGTCTGCGGCAGCGGCTGGGGCTGCGAGCTGATCGTGCACGGTGGGGCCGGCGCCTACATCTGCGGCGAGGAGACGGCCCTGCTCGACTCCCTGGAGGGGCTGCGCGGGCAGCCGCGTCTGCGTCCCCCCTTCCCCGCCGTCCGCGGCCTCTACGGCCAGCCGACCGTGGTCAACAACGTCGAGACCCTCGCCAACCTCCCCTACATCGTGGAGCGGGGGGGCGCCGCCTACGCCGCGCTCGGCACCGAGGCCAGCCCCGGCACCCGCCTCTTCTGCGTCAGCGGGCACGTGGGGCGTCCCGGCACCTTCGAGGTGCCGATGGGCACCACCAGCTTCCGCGATCTCCTCGAGCTGGCCGGCGGCGTCCGCGCCGGGCACCAGCTCAAGGCGATGCAGCCCGGGGGCGGCTCGATGCAGGTGCTGGGTCCGCAGCACCTGGACCTTCCCCTGGACTTCAAGGCGGTGGCCGACGCCGGCTCCTCGCTGGGGGCGGGGGCGCTGGTGGTGATGGACGAGACCACCTGCCTGGTCGAGGTCTCGATGCGGCTGGTCGACTTCTACCAGCACGAATCCTGCGGCAAGTGCGTCCCCTGCCGGGAGGGGACCTACTTCGAGAGCCAGCTGATGCACCGGCTCGAGGCCGGGCTGGCCTCCGCCGACGAGCTCCGCACCCTGGCCGACATCTGCGCCCACATGGACGGGCGCTGCTTCTGCCCCCTCGGTGACACCGCCACCTGGTTCGTGATGTCCGCCTACCGGATGTTCCCCGACGAGTTCCAGGCCCACTGCGGGGCCGGCCGGTGCCCGGTGCGAGCCGGCGCGGAGGCGGCGGCCTGATGGGGGAGGGGGGGTGACCGCCGCGGCGACGACGGAGCCCAGGCCGGTCACGGTCACGATCGATGGCCGCCCGGTGACGGTCGCACCGGGGACGTTGGTCTGGGACGCCTGCGAGAAGGCGGGCGTCTTCGTCCCCGTCTACTGCGCCCACAAGAAGATGGAGCCGGTCGCGGTCTGCCGGATGTGCCTGGTCGAGGTCGGCACCATGCCCAAGCTCCAGCCCGCCTGCGCCACCCTGGTGCACGACGGGATGGCGGTGCGGACCCAGACCGATCGGGTGCGCCGGTTCCGCCAGGGCAACATGGAGTTCCTCCTCCTCAACCACCCCCTCGACTGCCCGGTGTGCGATCGCGGCGGGGAGTGCGACCTGCAGGACTTCGCCCACCGCTACGGACCACCGCGCTCGCGCACCCCCATCACCGGCAAGGTCCATTTCGACAAGGCCCGCCCGCTGTCGGACAAGATCATGCTCGATCAGGAGCGCTGCATCCTCTGCTGGCGCTGCGTGCGCTACTGCGACGAGATCACCGGCGACCGCGCCATCGTGCTCCAGGAGCGGGCGGTCCGCACCGTGGTCGACACCTTCGAGGGCCGACCGCTGACCGGTGAGTTCCAGGGCAACCTGCCCGAGGTGTGCCCGGTGGGGGCGCTCACCCACATCGCCTACCGCTTCCGCTCCCGCCCCTGGGACCTGCAGCGCACCCCCAGCATCTGCCCCGGGTGCAGCTACGGCTGCAGCCTCGGGATCGACAGCCGAGACGACGGGGTGGTGCGCTTCGTCAGCCAGGACAATCCCGACGTCGACGACAGCTGGCTCTGCGACCGCGGCCGCTACGGGTTTCCCGAGCTGAACCGGACCGATCGCATCCGCACCGCCCAGCTCAAGCTGGAGGGGCCGGTCCGCCCGGTCCGGGCGATGGAGGCGGTGGGGGCGGCCACTCGCGCCCTGGCCGCGGTCCTGGAGCGGCACGGGCCGGCGTCGGTCGCCCTGCTGGGCACCCCGCTGATGACCAACGAGGAGGCGTTCTGCCTCCAGTGGCTGGCCCGCGACGTGATCGAGACGCCCCACCTCGACCACCAGTTGGAGACCTGGCCCGGGCTGGGGCCGCTGGAGTTCCGGCTCGCCATCCGCGACCTGGAGGCCTGCGACACGGTGGTGGTGCTGGGTGAGCGCCCCGAGCGGGCCACCCCGGTGCTCACCCTCCGGCTCCGCAAGGCGGAGCGCACCCACCGCCGCGAGGTGCGCCGGGTCGCGGCCGACGCCGACCCCGCGGAGCTGGCGCGGACTGTCCGCGACCGGATGCTGGTCGGGGTCGTCGCCCACGAGGCCGACCGCGAGCAGGCGGCCCGGGTGGCGGCCCTGCTGGGGCCGCTCAATCGCGAGGTCCGCCGCCTCACCCTCACCGAGGGGATGAACGGCCGCGGCTGCAAGGACATGGGTCTGCTCCCGGGGCAGGGGCCCGGCTACGTGGCGGCGGCACGGTCCGGGATGAGCGGACGCCAGATCCTCGCCGCCGCCGCCGCTGGCCGCCTCCGCGCGCTGGTCGTGGTGGGACCGAACCCCCTGCTGGAGCAGGACCCCGCCTTCGAGCCGGCCTGCGCGCGGGTGCCCCTGCTGGTTGCGATCACCCCCGTCATCGGCGCGCTCAGCCGCCACGCCCACGTGCTGGTTCCGGGCCGCACCATCGCCGAGAAGTCGGGGACCGTCACCAGCAGCGAGGGCCGCGTGCAGATGGTGCGGACCGCCATCCAGCCGCGCTTCGGCTCCGCGCCCCCAGAGCTGCGGCTGCTGGTCGAGCTGGGCCGGATGCTGGGTGGGAGCTGGAGCGGTGCCGCCCTCGCGACGCCGGCGTTCGACGTCATCGCCGAAGCCGTCCCCTCCTATCGCGGCACCCGGGTGGGATTGCGGGCGGCGTGGGCCGAGTGGGGAGGGCCGGCGTGACCGGGGATGGCCGGTGACGGCCCTCCTCTCGGCTTCGCTCCACCCCCAGCTGGCGGCCCTCGGCGGCGGTGTCAACGTCCCGCTGACCTTCCTCGTTGCCCTCGTCAAGGGGGTCCTGATCCTCGTCGTGCTCCTCACCACCGCCGCCTACCTGGTCCTGGCCGAGCGCAAGGTGTCGGCCCGGATCCAGCTCCGGTTGGGGCCCAACCGGGTCGGCCTCGGCGGCCTCATGCAGCCCGCCGCCGACGCCGTCAAGCTGATCTTCAAGGAGGCGGCCGCCCCGGACGGGCGCGACCGCTTCCTCTTCGAGCTGGCGCCTGCGCTGGCGGCGGTGGCGGCACTCTTCGCCTTCGCCGTCATCCCCATCAACCAGACCATCTGCATCGGCGGTCGTCACGGTGCCGGCCCCCTCTCGGCGGCCTGCCCGGGCGGGTTCGCCCTCCACTGGGACCTGGCCCACCTCAACATCGGGCTCCTCTTCATCCTCGCCGTCACCTCGATCGGGGTGTACGCGATCTTCCTGGGCGGTTGGGCCAGCAATTCCAAGTACTCGCTGCTGGGAGCGTTGCGCAGCTCCGCCCAGCTGATCAGCTACGAGCTGGCGGTGAGCTTCGCCGTGCTCGGGCCGGTGCTGCTGTCAGGGTCGCTCAATCTGGAGCGGATGGTGCAGGCGCAGCACCGCCTGTGGTTCGTCTTCCTGCAGCCGCTGGCCTTCCTGCTCTACCTGACCGCCGGGCTGGCCGAGACCAATCGACTGCCCTTCGATCTGCCGGAGGCGGAGGGAGAGCTGGGCGCCGGCTACCACACCGAGATGGCGGGAATGCGGTTCGGGCTGTTCTTCGTCGGTGAGTACGTCAACATGGTGGTGGTGGCGGCGATCGCCACCACCCTGTTCCTGGGCGGCTGGATGGCGCCGTTCTTCTTCCTGCCCAGCTGGCTGGGCCCGATCTGGTTCTTCGCCAAGGTGATGCTGCTGATCTTCATGATGCTGTGGATCCGCTGGACCTACCCCAGGCTCCGCTACGATCGCCTGATGCAGTTCGGCTGGAAGGTGCTGCTGCCGCTGGGTCTCGCCAACATCGTGGTCACCGCGGTGTTCGTGGCGCTGCGATGAGCATGGTCGCGCAGGGGGGTGGGCATGTTCCGTGAGATGTTCGGCGGCCTGCGCATCACCATGCGGGCGATGATGAGCAAGCCGCTCACCATCCAGTACCCCGAGGAGCAGCGCCCAGTGCCGCCGCGGGCGCGCGGGCGCCACATCCTGCACCGCTACGACAACGGCCTGGAGAAGTGCATCGGCTGTGAGCTCTGCTCGGGCGCCTGCCCGGTGGGCTGCATCTACGTCCTGCCCGCCGCCAACGACCCCCTCCACCCGGTCTCGCCGGGGGAGCGCTTCGCGGCCCGCTACGAGATCAACCTGATGCGCTGCATCTACTGCGGCTACTGTGCCGAGGCCTGCCCGACCGAGGCCATCACCCTCGGGCCCCGACTCGACCTCGCCGACTACAAGCGGGAGCGGCTGGTCGCCACCAAGAGTGACCTGCTGGAGGCCTGGCCCGGCTTCACACCGCTCCGGCAGCCGGGGGCGGAGGGGCAGGGGCCGCCCGGGTCCCCGCCGGACCCCCTCGGCGCCGCCGCGTCCCACGAAGGACCGGCGGGCAGCGCCCCCGGGGTCAACCCGCCGATCCCGAGGCGGAGTGGCCCGGACCGGGAGTCTGGACCCCGGTGACGGCGATCTTCGGGGTGGCGGCGGGGATCGCGTTCCTGGGAGCGCTGGGGGTGGTGGTGGCCAGGCGGACCCTGTACTCCGCGCTCGCGCTGATCGTCAACATGCTGGCCCTGGCGGTGCTCTTCCTCCTCCTCGACGCCCAGTTCCTGGCCGCGGTCCAGGTGATCGTCTATGCGGGGGCGGTGATGGTGCTGTTCGTCTTCATCATCGCCCTCCTGTCTCCGGGGGCGCAGGCGCGGCTCCGTCCGACCGAGCTGCGGGTGCTGATCGGCGCCGGTGCCGCGGTCCTGTTCACGGTGGTGCTGGTGCGGCTCACCCTCAACGGGATCACGGTGACGCCGGGCGGCCATTTCCACGGCACCATCGGGCCCTTCGCGCCCCTCCTCGTCGACCGGCACGGCCAGGTGCAGACCCTGGGCGAACAGCTCTTCACCACCTTCCTGCTGCCCTTCGAGGTCAGCTCGCTGCTGCTGCTGGTGGCCGCGGTGGGGGCGGTCCACCTTGCCCGGGGGCGGCAGGCGACGCCGTGAGCTTCCACCTCTTCCCCGGGTTCATCGGCCTCTCGGCGGCGATGTTCGGCATCGGCGCGGTCGGGGTGCTGGCCCGCCGCAACCCGCTGGTGGTGTTCATGTCGATCGAGCTGATGCTGAACGCCGCCAACCTGGCCCTCGTCACCTACGGACGCTTCACCCACACCATGGACGGCCAGGTCTTCGCGATCGTGGTGATCACCGTCGCCGCCAGCGAGGTGGTGGTGGGCTTGGCGCTCATCACTGGCGTGTTCCGGCGCGGCCGCCGGCTCGATCTCGACGACCTGGCCGAGCTCCGCGAATGACGATCGGCACCGGCTTCGCCACCGCTCTCGCCGCCGTGGTGCTGGGGCTGCCGCTCCTCGGATTCCTGGCGATCAGCCTCGTCGGCGGACGGCTTCCCCGCCGGCTGGTCCGCTGGCTCGGCCCCGGGGTGGTGCTGCTGGCTTTCGTCGGGGTGTGCGTCCTGCTGGCGGCAACCCTGATGCGGCCGGCCGCCGACCGCAGCGTCACGGTGGTGCTCTGGCAGTGGCTGCAGGTGGGGGTGCGGCACTGGCACGGGGTGGCCGGGACCAAGGGCTTCAGCGCCGACTTCAGCGTCACCCTCGATCCCCTGGCCCTGGTGATGGCGGCGATCATCACCGGGGTGGGCGGGATCATCCACGTCTACAGCGTCGGCTACATGGCGGCGGATCAGGGGTTCAACCGCTTCTTCGCCTACATGAATCTGTTCGTCACCAGCATGCTGGTCCTGGTTCTCAGCGCCAACCTGGTCTTCCTGGTGATCGGATGGTCGATGGTGGCGTTCACCTCCTACGCCCTGATCGCCTTCTGGCACGACCGGCCGGCGGCGGTGGCGGCGGGCCGCAAGGCCTACATCACCCAGGTCATCGGCGACCTCGCCCTGGTGCTGGCGGCGTTCCTCATCTTCACCAATCTGAGGGGCCCCTCCGGACGGCTCCTCCACACCGTCAGCCTCCCGGCGATCTTCGCCAACGTCGGCCCGGGCGCCCACTTCCATGACGGCCTGGGGCCGACCGGCGGCGCGCTCGTCACCCTGATCGGGATCCTGCTCTTCATCGGCGCCGCCGCCAAGTCGGCGCAGTGGCCGCTGCACACCTGGCTGCCCGACGCCATGGAGGGCCCGACCCCGGTCTCGGCCCTCATCCACGCCGCCACCATGGTGACCGCGGGGGTCTACCTGGTGGTGCGATTCCACCCCGTCTACCAGCAGGCTCCGATCGCCGCCGGGGCGGTGGCGGTGGTGGGGATCGGCACCGCCTGGATGGCGGGCGTGATCGGTTGCACCCAGTACGACATCAAGCGGGTGATCGCCTACTCCACCATGAGCCAGATCGGGCTGATGATCTTCGCCGCCGGGATCGGCGCCTACTCGGCGGCGATCTTCCACCTCCTCACCCACGCCTTCTTCAAGGCCCTGCTCTTCCTCGCCGCCGGCAACGTCATCCACGCCCTCCACGACGACCAGGACGTAAGGGTGATGGGCGGCCTGCGCCGGCGGATGCGGCTCACCTACCCGGCCTTCCTGGTGGGCTCGCTGGCGCTGGCCGGGATCCCGATCTTCGCCGGCTGGTTCAGCAAGGAGGAGCTGCTGGGCTCGGGCCTGGTGCTGGGCCCGATCACCCCCTGGCTGTGGGTGATCGGGCTCTCCCTCAACGTCCTCACCAGCTTCTACATCTTCCGGGTGGTGTGGCTGGCATTCCACGGCACGCCCCGGTCGCCGCGCGCGGAGACCGCCCGGGAGGCGCCCCGGGTGATGACCGCGCCGGTGCTGGTGCTGGCGGGGCTGGCCACGGTGGCGGGGTTCCTCGAGGTCAACTTCGCCGGCTGGCGCCCGATCAACCTGTTCGCCGCCTTCCTGCAGCCGGTGGTGGGGGCGGCCCACGCCCACCCCCAGGCGGCGGCCGACCTCACCGCGCTGGTGGTGGGGACGCTGCTGAGCCTTTTCGGCATCGGGCTGGCGACCATGGTCTACCGGATGGGCCTGATCCCCGCCGACCTCGTCAGTCGCCGCGCCCCCTGGCTCTACCGGCTCTCGCTGCACAAGTTCTACTGGGACCAGATCTATGACCTCGGCCTCACCCGTCCCACCCTGGCGCTGGCCCGGGTCCTCACCCGGGTGGTCGAGCCCAACATCTTCGACGGGGCGGTGCGCGGGGTGCGCGACGCGGTGGGCGCCCTCAGCCAGGACTTCCGCAGCTTCCAGACCGGCTACTTCCGCGGGTATGCGACCGTCTTCTTCGCCTTCGCGGCGATCGCGCTCCTGGTGCTGGGGCTGCGGCTGACGTGAGCTGGCCGATCCTCACCGTCGTGCTGCTGCTGCCCCTGGCGGGCGCGATCACCATCGCGCTGATCCCGGCCGACCGCCGCCGGGCCATCCGCGCGGTCTCGATCAGCACCACTGCGGCCACCCTGGGGCTGGCGGTGGTGCTGCTGGTCGCCTTCTACGCGCTGCCGAACCCGTCCAGCTCCCGGCTCTCCGGCTCGGTCCAGGGCCAGAGCCTGCACCAGGTGCTCTCGCCGATCACCTTCCAGTTCCAGGAGCAGGTGGGCTGGCTGGGCAGCCTTGGCAACCTCGGCGCGGCGGCGCCGACCCTGGACCAGGGCAACAACACCGTCGACCAGGCGGCCCCGCCGCCGATCAACTTCACCTACCATCTCGGCGCCGACGGTCTCTCGGTGTGGCTGGTCGCCCTCGCCGCGCTCCTGTTCCTGATCGCGGCGCTGGCGCTGCGCCGGCGGGAGGGGATGGTCCGGTCGTTCGCGATCCTCATGTGCGTCTCCGAGGTCGGGGTGCTGGGGGTCCTGCTGTCGCTGGACCTGGTGCTCTTCTACTTCTTCTGGGAGGCGGCCCTGATCCCGCTCTACTTCCTCCTCCTCGGCTTCGGGGGCGAGCGGAGGGGACCGGCCGCGCTCAAGTTCATGATCTACACCGTGGCCGGCAGCCTCTTCATGCTGCTGGCGATCCTGGGCGCCTACTTCATCGGCGGGGCGCAGACGGGCATCTACACGTTCGACCTGCCCACCCAGATCCTGATCCAGACCTCGGTGCATGCCAGCCATCCCACCACCCTCACCCTCTTCGGCCACGTCCTCCGCTTCCTCACCCCCCAGCAGTGGCTGTTCTGCGCCTTCGCGCTGGCCTTCGCGATCAAGATCCCGCTGGTCCCGCTCCACACCTGGCTGCCCGACGCCTACGAGTCGGGGTCCACCGCCTTCCTCGTCTTCTTCGCCGGGATCGTCAGCAAGCTGGGGGCCTTCGGCTTCATCCGCTACTGTCTGCCGCTCTTCCCCGGCCCCAGCCACACCTTCCAACCGGTGCTGATGGCGCTCGGGGTGACCAGCATCCTGTACGGGGCGCTGATGGCCCTGCGCGAGGTCGACCTCAAGCGGACGATCGGCTACGCGTCGATCAGCCACCTCGGCTTCATCGTGCTGGGGATCTTCAGCCTCGACGTCGACGGCCTCAACGGCGCCATCCTCCAGATGGTGAACCACGGGGTCATCATCTGCGGGCTGTTCCTCTGCGCCGGGATGGTGGAGGCCCGCTTCCAGACCCGCGACCGGCGCCAGCTGGCCGGGCTGGCAGGATCGATGCCGGTCTTCGCCGGGCTCTTCCTGGTGATCGCGCTGGCCGGCCTGGGCATGCCGCTGCTGAGCAGCTTCGTGGGCGAGTTCCTCACCCTCCTCGGCGCCTTCGAGGTGGCGCCGGCGTGGGCGGTGGCGGCCGGGCTCGGCACCATCCTGGCCTGCTGGTACATGCTCCGGCTCTACCAGGGGGTGATGCAGGGGAGGGCTCCCGCGCCCGGGGCCGCGGGTCAGCGTGACCTGGGCCCGCTCGAGGTGGCGCTGCTGGCCCCGCTGGTGGCCCTGATCGCGGTGATCGGGGTCTTTCCCGAGCCGGTCATCCACGACACCCGCTTCAGTGCCAACCAGTACATCATCGCGGCCGACCGCGGGGTGGTGCCGACCCCGGCGCGGCCGGCGGCGCGGCGGGCGGCGCGGCCGGCGGCGCTGCCGGCGGCG
>Ga0307374_10011084_pt1 | contig 12907 bp, 5 predicted proteins | sample OX3MG_FD_202532 | JGI IMG/M metagenome (GOLD analysis project Ga0307374, IMG submission 202532) | Soil microbial communities from Risofladan, Vaasa, Finland - OX-3 | ecosystem: Environmental > Terrestrial > Soil > Coastal area > Acid sulfate soil | place: Finland: Risofladan, Vaasa | collected...
AAAATTCTTCGCCTCGCTCTTCCCTTCCGTATCGGCCATCGATCCTTCTCCTTTTCTCCATTCGTTCCCCCCGGCAGCCCGCTCGCCATCCCGCTCCTGCCGGAACTCCCTATGTTAGCAGACTCAACCGCCGTTTCTGCACTTCCCCTGCCCCGTGAAATTTCAGGAGTCGATCCGGCCTCATCGTTTTCACCGAACTCTGTGTGAGAGATGATATTATCCTGTCCACACGCAAGGCGTGGAGCCTTAAAGGAGAACTGTGACGATGGACTTTAAAGGAAAAGTTGCAATTGTAACGGGTGGCGCTTCAGGCATCGGAAAAGCCTGCGCGCAGGAATTCGTTCAAAACAATGCCGCGGTTGCGGTGGTGGATCGGGACGCCAAAGCAGGCGAGGAAACGGCCGCGGAACTGAAACACAAAGGGGGCAAGGCGGAATTTTTCCAGGTGGACGTCGCCTCCTGCGCTGAGGTTGAAAAGCTGGTTCCGAAAATTGTTTCCGCCTTCGGCGGCATCGACATCCTGGTGAACAACGCCGGAATTCAGCGCTACGGCACGGTCACTACGATTTCGGAAAAAGAATGGGACGAGGTCATAAATATCAACCTGAAGGGCGCGTTCCTGATGTCCAGGTCCGTTATCCCGCAAATGCTCAAACGAGGCGGCGGCTCGATCGTCATCACCGGGTCCGTGCAATCGGTGGCGGCGCAGCGCAATTCGGTTCACTACGTGGTCAGCAAACACGGCCTGCTGGGACTCACGCGGTGTCTCGCGCTCGATTACGGAAAGCAGAATATCCGGGCGAACTGCGTTCTTCCGGGAGCCATCGACACGCCCATGCTTCACTGGGCCGCCGACCTGGACAGCCATCCTGAAAAGGTATTGGAATCCTGCGACCGCCTCCACATCCGGGGGAAAATGGGGCAGCCGGAGGAAGTGGCGCACGTGATTGTTTTTCTGGCCAGCGACATGGCCTCATTTATGACCGGATCAGCGGTTATGGTGGAAGGCGGCCTGCTGGTTCCCGTGGGCGGAATGGCTTTCCAGGAATCCGGAACGGGATCAACCAAGGCATGAGTTGCAGCCGGCAGCGCTCGGAAGCAGTTGCGCAAGGCGCAACAGGATTGGAGCATAGGAATCGCGGGAGGGAATAATGAGATTGAACGGGCTTAATCGCTGGCAGGCCATGCTGATGGCCTTTATCGCGCTCGTGACAGTGGGCGAGACTCGGGGGCAGGCTCGGGCATCCGCGCCACAGGATGCCTGGCAGTCGGTCTGGAAGATCGGGACCTTCGATCAGTCCTCGGCGGAGTTCCAATCCGGCAAAGCGCCCACACCCGCGACACCTTACATCATCGGGAAAAGTGTGCCGGGCAAGGACTGGTTTGCGTTCCAACCCGGCTCTGCAAACGGCTTTTTCGGCCACCAGCCCCACCCTGCCGGCATCCAATTCAACCTTGCGGAAAAGCCGAGTGGCGTTTATCGGATGAAGATTGCGCTTCTGGTGGAGCATCCGCGCATTTCCGCTCTGGACGTCATCATCAACGGGCACACGGGGCGGTTTTATCAGCATCCCAAACTGAATTACAACATGGGCGATATCAGCGGCGCGTTTTTCCCCGAGTATTCCGCTGACACGATCACTTTCGAGTTCCCTGCCCGCTTCCTTCTCGCGGGAGCCAATCATATCGTTCTCACCGCGATTGATGAACCATCACCCGGCGACCAGCCCACGGCGGATGGGACGCCCGCCGGCGATTCCGGGGTTGTGTACGACGCCCTTGAACTGGAGCGCCAGCCGGCAGGCCGGTTCGAGCCCGGACAAATTTCAGCTTCCATCTTTCCCACCATCTTTTACCGCAACGAGGACGGGCAATTGCGGGAGATGGTGAATGTGTACGTCCGCTACAACGAGCAGCCCCGGCACGGGAGCGTGGAACTGCAAATAGGTGGAAAAACATTCACCCAAGCTCTCCCCACTGACCGAACTTTCGGCGAACAGAAAGCGCAGTTTGCGGTGCCGGAGTTTGAGGGCGCCACGCAGGGCAAGGTGACGGTTGCCATCAACGCCCACCGGCAAAGCTTCTCTCACGAGTTGACGCCCGGGAAGAAGTGGACCTTTTTCGTCGTCCCCAATGAGCACCTGGACATCGGCTATACCGACTACCAGGCGAAAGTGGCTGAGGTCCATGCACGGGTCCTTGATGAGGCGATGGAGTTGACCAAAAAACATCCCGACTTTCGTTACAGCGTGGATGGCTACTGGGAAATCCAGCAGTTTCTGGACGGGCGCACCGCGGCGGAAAAGAAAGAACTCGATCAGATGATCGCCGATCGCAAAATTTTTGTCCCGGCGCAATACGCCAGTCTGCTGACCGGATTCCCGACCGCGGAAACGCTGATTCGTTCCCTCTATCCCAGCTATCGCTTCAGCCGGCAGCACCACACTCCTTTTGACTACGCCTCCATCACCGACGTGCCGTCTTATAGCTGGTCATACGCTTCTGTCCTGGCGGCGGCAGGCTTGAAATATTTTGTGGCGGCCAGCGACAACTACCGCGCCCCCGTTCTCCTGCTGGGACATCTGAACGAAAACTCTCCCTTCTGGTGGCAGGGGCCGGACGGCTCAAAGATCCTGATGTGGTATTCGCGGCACTATCATCAGGTTCTGACCCTTTTCGGCATGCCGCCGCAGATCGCAGCGGGGCACGACGCGCTTCCTGTCTTCCTTCAGATGTACGAGCATCCGGGCTACAAATCGGACGCGGTGCTGCTCTACGGAACGCAGCCGGAGAATCAGGACCTTTACCCGCAGCAGGCCACGCTGGTGGCGGACTGGAACAAGACCTACGCTTACCCAAAGCTTGAGTACTCCGGGTTCGACAAAGCCATTAGCCATATCACCGAACAATTCGGGAACTCGATCCCAACCATCAGCGGCGACGGAGGCCCTTACTGGGAAGATGGGATTGCTTCCGACGCCTCTTACGCCGCCATCGAGAGGGAGAATGAGAGCCGGGCCCCTTCGGCGGAAAAACTTTCAACCGTCAGCGCTCTGGTGGATTCACGTATTGCTCCCGATCAGGATCAGCTGCGCCGGATGTGGCAAAACATGCTCCTGATGGACGAGCATACCTGGACGTCGGCGCGAAGCAGCTCAGACCCCCAAAGCGAAGAATCCGTCGAGCAGCTTAAGGTTAAGGACTCACGCGCAAACCGTGCTCGGTTGCTGGCGGAGAACGTGCTGCGGCGAAGCATGGGATCGATTGCAGACTCGATCTCCGATCCCCACGGCACCCTGATCGTCTTCAATCCCCTGAACTGGCGGCGCAGCGCGCTTGCGGAATTTGATTTGCCCAACGGCCGGGAGCTTGTCGATAAGACGACCGGACAGTCCGTTCCCTGCGAAGTGCTTTCAACGGGCAAAAATTACCATCGCGTCCGCTTCATGGCCGCGGATGTTCCCGCCATGGGTTACAAAGCCTACACGCTGAAAGAGACGAAGTCGGACCCGCCGAAAGCGGCATCGACGATGGTCTCTACGCTTGTAAGCCCCTACTACCGGGTCGTGCTCGATCCGCAAACTGGGGCTGTGCGGAGCATTTTCGACAAGCAGTTGAACAAGGAACTGGTCAACGCCTCCAGCCCTTACCGGTTTGATCAATACGTCTATGTCACGGGGGCAGATCGCCTACCCAACCGCCTTGTGCAGTACCGAAGCGTTTCCCCGCTACCTCAGCTCGCGCCGCACGCGGCGGCCGGCGGCCGGCTCGTGTCCGTTTTCAAAACTCCCTTCGGGACGGAGGCACGGATGCTCAGCTCGGCAGTGAACACCCCGCGCATTGAAACCACCGTGCTGCTGTTCAACCATCAGAAGAAAATCGAGTTCATCAACCGCATCCGGAAGAAAGAGGTCTTCACACGGGAGGGCGTCTATTTCGCGTTTCCATTCGCCATGCCCCATCCGGAATTCCATTATGAAATCCAGAATGGAGATGTTGATCCGGCAAAAGATATGCTTCCGGGCGCGGGACTGGAATGGTTTTCGGTGCAGCACTGGGTCTCGGCCGAACAGGCGGGCGTCTCCGCTGCTGTTTTGCCGCTGGACGCATCGATGGTAACGCTGGGCGATATCGCGCGAGGAACCTGGCCGACAAAATTCGGCCAGCGCAAGGGAACCCTCTTTTCGTATGTCATGAACAATTACTGGGACACCAATTACCGCGGAGGCCAGGGCGGAGACTTTACGTTCCGGTACGTGATCACCAGCAGCACGGCCACCAACCCCACGGAGCTCAGCCGGCTCGGCTGGGAAGAAATGACGCCGCTGGAAATTGATGAGATTGTTCCGCAGGACAAGGCTATCAATACTCCCCGGCCGCTCGACGGCGCGGAAAGCAGCTTCCTCAGCGTCAGCAATCAGAACGTGCTTCTCGATACGTGGAAACAGGCGGAAGACGGCGACGGGACCATCCTGCGGTTTCTGAATCTCAGCGCGCAACCCGGCGAAGTGAACGTCACCACCCCGCTCCTGGACGTGAAATCAGCCTGGCTGTGCAATGCCATGGAAGCCGACCAGCGGCAGATCCCCGACATCAGCGCGCACGGGTTCTCCTTCAGCATCAAGCCCCATCAGATTGTTACCGTACGGGTCAAGGGTTCTCCGACGCTTTCTCCACCACCGATATGAATGGGACGTCCACGCTAATCGTAGGGAGGGCAGCGGAGCGGGTGGCGAGGACCGCGGGTTCTGCAATTTCTGTAGCGGCGGTGTCCTCGATCTGCAATTCACGCGCCTTCCTGTAGCGGCGGTGTCCTCACCGCCGGTTCGTCTACGGGCAATCTGCAACACACGCAACGTCTCCGTCTTTTTGAAACTCTTCGCGTTTTGGTAAATCCCTTGGAAAGCCCCTCACCCGGTCGCTGGCGCGACCACCCTCTCCCGGAGGGCGAGGGCTGAAATTATTATGATGGGCGTGGCCTTTATGGCACGAGTGAACTCGTGCCCCCCTATCGCCGCGCAAGCTGGTAGCCGCGACGGTGGTTTGTCCGTCGCGGGATTTTCATCATGACGAACCCGCGACACACAATTCAGTGTCGCGGCTACCCTCCTCTGGCCTTTCCCTCGCGGTAGCGGCGTTTAGCTCGCCACGGGGCGGCACACGAGAGAGCCTTCGCGCACGAATTTGCTTGACTTCTGTGGGCTAGCATGATAGTCTTTTTGGTGGCTGTGGGCGGCGGGTTTTGAGACGAATGGGACAAATAAAATGCCTTTTTTGAAAAACGAAGCGGAGAAGTTATTGAAAACACAAGATCGGTGTCAAAAACGAACCGGAACGAACCTAAAAACAAAGCGGAGAAGTTGTTGAAAACATTAGGGTGCATAAAAAACGAACCGGAACGAACCGGAAAACGAACCGGGCCATGTTGTTAAAAACAAAGGATGGAACAAAAAGGCCATCCCAACCCACGCAGAGATTTTACCAGCCATGTCCGGAGTCCAAGATAGGCTACATATATGGGCTGTTGCGATCCTGGCGGCCCGACGCTTGCTTCCGCCGGCCATGAATGCGCGGGCGCCGATTGCCCCCCGCAAACCCTCCTGCTATACTGCTGGCTGGGTAAAACAGGTCAACTAACTTGCCGCAAGGGCGGCGTTTTACATGCCGAAAGAATCCCCGTCCAACGAGTCCGTTTCTCCTGCCGAAGGTGGAAAATCGGCCGGTCTCCGCAACGGCCGCAGGAATTTCCCCAGCACGGAGGAACTTGCCGAGTTGGAACGCCTGCTGAACCTGTGTGAAGTCCAGTCCGTGCGTTCCGGAGTTCCCTACCCTCTTGGGGCAACCCTCAGGGCCAACGGCGTCAACTTCGCGATCTTCAGCCGCCACGCCACAGGCGTTCGTCTGGACCTTTTCAATCGTCCCGAAGACGCCGCGCCGGTCCGAACCATCCTGATGAACCCGGTCCGCAACAAGACGGGCGACGTGTGGCACGTGTGGCTGGAAGGCATTCAACCGGGACAGCTCTATGGCTATCGCTTTACCGGACCCTATTCACCCCATGAGGGCCATCGCTTCAATCCGGACAAACTTGTCGTGGACACCTGCGCCACCGCCATTGCGCCGGTGCCCGGCCGCAGCTATCGCACCGCTCTGGGCTACGATCTGTCCTCGCCCCTGCGGGACATGTCGATCTCGATGGTGGATGACGCGGCGAATGCCCCAAAGTGCGTGGTCACCCATCCGGATTTCGACTGGCAGGACGACCAGCCGCTCCGGCTGCCCTGGGAGTCAACCGTCATCTACGAGCTTCACCTGCGGGGTTTTACCATCCACCCCAGTGCCGGGGTCGCATTTCCCGGAACCTACCACGGCCTGATGGAAAAGATCGAGTATCTGAAGGACCTTGGCGTGACCGCGGTGGAACTGATGCCCGTGCAGGAATTCAATCAGTACCACATGCCGCGGATCAATCCGCAGACCGGCAAGCGCCTGCGAAACTACTGGGGCTACGATCCGCTCAACTTTTTTGCTCCCAAGGCGTCCTACGCCAGCGTCCGCCATAAAGGCGCGCAAGTGCTCGAATTCAAGGAAATGGTCCGGGCCTTCCACCGCGCAGGCCTCGAGATCATCGTCGACGTCGTCTTCAACCACACGGTTGAAGGCAATGAGATGGGGCCGACCGTCTGCTTCCGGGGGATCGACAACGCGATTTATTACTGGCTGGCGGAAGATAAGCGATACTACCGCGACTTCTCCGGCACCGGGCAGACGGTGAACGCCACGCACCCGGTGGTGCGCGATCTGATTCTGGACGCGCTGCGCTACTGGGTGATCGAGATGCACGTGGACGGCTTCCGCTTCGATCTGGCTTCCGTGCTGGGACGGGACCGCAACGGCAACGTGCTGTCCGACGCGCCCTTGCTCGAACGCATCGCCGAGGACCCCATCCTGCGCGACGCCAAACTGATCGCCGAAGCCTGGGACGCCGCAGGGGCCTATCAGGTGGGAGGCTTTTCCTACCACCGCTGGGCGGAATGGAACGGCTGCTACCGGGATGACGTGCGCAAGTTCTGGCGGGGCGATGAAGGGATGGCGCCGCACTTCGCAAGCCGCATCACGGGCAGCTTCGATCTGTACCACGCCTCCGGCAAGGGGCCCGAGTGCAGCATCAACTTTGTCACCTGCCATGACGGTTTCACGATGAATGACCTGGTCAGCTATTCGCAGAAGCACAACGAAGATAACGGCGAGGGCAATCGCGACGGCACCAGCGCGAACTACAGCAGGAACCATGGGGTGGAGGGCGAATCGGATGACCCGGCGGTTGAAGCGGTGCGCCGCCGCCAGATCAAGAACATGCTGCTGACCCTCGCCATCTCCCGCGGCGTGCCGATGCTGCTGGCAGGAGACGAGTTCCGGCGCACCCAGCGGGGCAACAACAACGCCTACTGCCAGGACAACGAAATCAGTTGGGTTGACTGGTCTTTACTCCAGCAGAATCGCGAGATCTTTCAGTTCGCACGCGGGGCGCTGGCGCTTCGCCGGGCGCATCCGGTCCTCCGCCGGGAAGCCTATTACACCGAAGAAGAACTCCGCTGGTTCGATCCGAAAGGAAAGAGCCCGAATTGGTTCGATCCCCGCCAGAAATGTCTGGCCTGTTTGATCCACGGGCAGGATGGCCCCGATCTGTACCTGATGTTCAACGCGGATACAAAATCGGCCCGGTTCATCCTGCCGGCTGCCCGCTCCGGATCGTGGCGCCTGGCTGCCGACACCACGCGGCCCACGCCGCGCGACTTCTACAGCCCGGGAACCGAGGTGCCGCTCAGGAACCCGTTGAGTTATGTTGCGGAGGCCCGCTCGGCGGTCGTTCTGGTGGCGCGCTGACTACACCGGCTCGATGTTCCAGATGTCACGCGCATACGCTGCCACAACGCAATCGCTGGAGAATTTCCCGACCCGCGCTACGTTCAGGATTGACAGGGTCGTCCATCGGTCCCAGTCGCAGAACGCGGCGCCCGCCTTTTCCTGGGCTTCGAGATACGAGGGCAGATCCGCCAGGTGGAAGTACTCGTCGTTCTCATTGACGATGTCATCAAAAATCCAGTTAAAGAGTCCCGCTTCCTTAGGGCAGAACAGGCCGGAACAAAAGGTGTCCGCGATGCGCTTCAGGCGGGGATCGCGGTCATAATCATTCCGCGGCCGGTAGGTATCTTTTTCGCGCAGGGCCTGCAGCTCCGCCGCCTGATGGCCAAAGATGAAAATATTGTCTTCGCCGACTTCCTCCCGGATCTCGATGTTGGCCCCGTCCAGCGTCCCGATCGTGACGGCCCCGTTCAGGGCCATCTTCATGTTGCTGGTTCCCGAAGCCTCCATGCCAGCGGTTGAGATCTGCTCACTCAGGTCGACGGCAGGGAAAATATTCTCTGCCAGCGAAACGCGGTAATCGGGCAAAAAAACCACCTTGATCCATTCGCTGGCCCGCTGATCATTGTTGATCACCCGCCCCACGTTGTGGATCAGCTTAATGATCTGCTTGGCTTTCCAGTAACCGGGCGCCGCCTTGCCGGCAAAGAGATAGGTTCTGGGCGCGGCAGGCTGGCGGCCATCTTCAATCAGCGAGAGGTATTCGTCAATGATATGCAACACATTAAGCAACTGCCGCTTGTAAACGTGAATGCGTTTGACCTGAACGTCAAACAGGGAGCCGGGGTCCACCTTCAGGCGCAGGCTGTCGTTGATAATCTGCGCCAGCTTCACCTTGTTGGATTGTTTAACCTTCCGGAAGCTGTCTCGAAAACCTGTGTCGGCGGCAAATTCCTCCAGCCTTCGAAGCTGAGGAAGATCGGTAATCCATCCGTCACCAATCGCCTCCGTCACCAGGCTTGCGAGTTCCGGGTTGGCTTTCAGCAGCCACCGGCGGGGTGTAATCCCATTCGTCTTGTTGTTGAACTTTTCCGGCCAAAGCTCATAAAAATCCGGCGCCAGCAAGGTCTTGACCAGTCCCGTGTGAATGGCGGAAACTCCGTTGACCGAGTGAGACCCTGCAATCGCCAGATGGGTCATGCGCACCCTTTGGGGCCCGGATTCCTCGATCAGCGACATGCGCTTCAGCCGCACGGGGTCCCCCGGAAACGCCGCCGAGACCCGGTCCATGAAGCGGCGGTTGATCTCATAGATAATCTGCAAGTGGCGGGGAATCACATACTGAAGCAGCGGCACCGGCCAATTTTCCAGCGCTTCCGGCACCAGCGTGTGATTGGTGAAGCCGAAAGTGGCCTCCGCGATGTCCCAGGCCTCCTGCCAGGCGAGATCCTTTTCATCCACCAGGATCCGCATCAGCTCCACAACCGCCAGGGCGGGGTGGGTATCGTTCAGTTGAACGGCCACCTTGGCGGGAAACTCGCTGAAATCATCGTGGCTTTGCTCGAATCTCCGGACCGTATCCCGGACGGCGCAGGCCACCAGAAAATACTCCTGCACAAGGCGCAACTCCCGGCCGGCGATCATCGCATCGGAAGGATAAAGCACCTTGGAGATCGTCTCCGAAGCGATCTTCTGCTCGACCGCTTTGAAGTAGTCGCCATCATTAAAGATCCGCATGTCAAAGTCGCGGGACGAACGCGCTGAATAGAGGCGCAGGACGTTGACGGTCCGTCCGCCGTACCCGGAAACGAGCACATCATAGGGAACGCCGATCAAAACCTTCCATCCCATCCACATCGGGTTGTATCCGCCCTTGCGGTCCAGCTCATGCTCGATGTAGCCGTAGAGAGGGACCAGGCACGCTTCATCAGGGCGGCCCATTTCCCAGGGGCTGCTCTGCCCAAGCCAGTTTTCAGGTTTCTCCCGCTGGTATCCGTCGTCGATTTCCTGCTTGAAGAGCCCGTACTCGTAATTGATGCCATAGCCATAAGCAGGCATCCCCAGCGTGGCCAATGAATCCAGAAAGCACGCCGCCAGCCGGCCCAGTCCGCCGTTGCCGAGCGCTGCGTCCCCTTCAGCCTGTTCCAGATCTCCCAGGTCCACGCCGAGATTGCCAAGCGCCGCCTGGTACAGATCGAAAACGCCGAGGTTGTACAGGTGGTTGGTCAGCGACCGTCCGATCAGGAATTCAATGGAGATATAACTGAGGCGCTTCGGATCCTCTCGTCGATAGCGCCCATCGGTTTCCAGCATCCGTTCCACCAGCCGGTCGCGAACGGAAAGCGCCACGGCGGCCAGCAGATCGTTGGGCGAAAGATCGTTCCACGTCTTCGCCAGCGAGTACTTCACGTGCCGCCGGATGGATTCTTCAATGGCTGAAACCGAATCCTCTTCAGGGTGCTTCTCGAAATCGTTTAGAAACCGGGTGCTTTCCATGCTTTTACCTTACTACGGGCGAAAGGGTCTGTGTGAAAACTCACGTTGCGTGTCATCCGAGGAGCCGGAGAGCCGCCCTGAGCCCGTTCGCCCTCCGCTTGCGAACGGCCCCGAACGAAACGAAGGGGCCGTTCACCAAAGGCCGGCGGTGAGGACACCGCCGCTACAGAGTGGAGGGCGAACAGCCTGCCCTGAGCGAAGCGAATGGGGGCTCGGAATGACACGGCGGAGTACGGTTTTTTCACACAGACTCAAAAGCCCCTGAGCCCTGACAGTGTATGCGGAAAAAGGATTTGGCGGCCCTCACCCGGCTCGAACCCTTGTGCGCGGGAGCGCCTCAAAAAGAATGGAGCCCCATCAAGGAAAACTCCATGGCAAAACCCCGTCTCATCGGCAGCCGGCTAAGGCTCAAATGCGCGGACGGCCTCTTCCCTCGTGGAATAGATATCGAAGATCCGGTGCATACGAACAAGCTCAAAAGCCGCCTGGACCTGCTTCGACATACAGCAGAGTTTCAGGTCTCCGCCTTTGGCGCTCAATTGCCGGAGGCAGGAGAGGATCGCGCCCAGCCCGGAACTGTCCACAAAACGCAGCCGGCTCATGTCCAGCACGAGCTTCGTATTGGCCAGCACCACAGGGGTGATGTCACGTTTAAACTCCGGCGCGTTGCTGGCGTCCAGCTCATCCACCGGCAATTCCGCAACGCCAACTTCTCCCACTTGGTCAACGGCTACTTCCATGGGGCTGTGTTTCCTTTCCTGCTACGAGTTTCGAGCCTTCACCAGAGTAATACAGTTCATCCCACGCTCGTCGCGATAGTATCGCACGTCATCGGTGCTCTTGGAAATAATGTAAGTGCCGAATCCGGACTCCCGCGAACCATCCAGCACCGGCGGAGGCAGTTCCGCGGGGTCAAAGGGATCTCCCAGATGATACAGGCGGATCAGGACACGGCTGGGAAAGGCTTCGCCTTCAAGGTAAATCCAACGGTTGTTCCGGCCCCGGTAGGCGTGCTTCATGATGTTGGACGCTGCCTCGTTAACAGCCAGTTCAAGCTCACAGATGCTCTCCGGGCTGAGCTGCGGACTGCGAAGGCTGCGGCAAAAAGAGTTCACAAATTCCCGCGCCCGGCCAAGGGATTTGAGATCGCTGTGCATCTCAATCTCCGCTCGTGCGATGGGGGTTTCCCGGCCTTCCACTCGGACGGCGACGCTGGTCAGGTCATCGGTCAGGTGCTCCGTCCCGGAAAACGCGAAGACGGCATTACGAATGGCCTCGACGAATGCCTGAGGCTCCAGCTGGCTGTTCGCGCTCAGATGCTCCTGGAGGCGGTCCATCCCAAACAGTTCGCCTGCGGAGTTGCGCGCCTCGGTGATCCCATCCGAGTAAAAGAAGAAAAGGTCGCCCGGTTCAAAGGAGACAGAGATCTGATCGTAGATCTCATCCTCTCGAACTCCCAGCGGCAGGTTGTCCCCGTGCAACACATCGCAGAGACCTGAGTTGCCATGCACATGAACAATCCCCGTGTGTCCGCAATCGACAAGGTCCAGGCGGCGCCTGTTCACGTCCAGGCGCGCGTAACTCAACGTCACAAAACTTTCCAGATCGATCAGTTGGCGGACCACTTCGGCGTGAGAAAGCATCACAATTTCCCTGGGTTCTGGAAGATTGCCGTCCCTGGAAAAAGCGTTCAAATGGCTGAGGGCCTTCAGGAAATAACTCTTGGTGGCCGCGCCCACCAGCGCCGCAAGAATTCCCTTGCCCATCACGTCACCGACAATGACATCCAGGCACTGGTCCTGGTGCCGGAAGAAGATGTAAAAATCCCCGTCGATCCGCTGCGAGGGAATCGTCAGGGCAGCCACCCGAAGTCCGGGAACATCAACCGGCGGCTGATCGAGCAGCAAGGTCTTCTGGATTTTATAACCGACCTCGGCCTCGCGCTCGCGGGCTTGTGCAAGCTCCGCCGTCACCGCCTGCTCCCGCGCCAGTAGTTCATCCTTCAGCGCGTTGGCTGACTGCAGCTGGGCGGTCCGCCTGTTGACACGCTGTTCCAGCTCTGCGTTGAGCATGCGGATTCCATCCTCAGCCTTTTCACGCTCAACTCTTGTCCGCAGGGTCATGATTCCAAATGCAAGGTCTCCTGCAAGTTCGCTCAGGAGATTGACCTCCTCGGCGCCAAAGGCGTCGGTCCCCCGGGCATAAATCGTGATCGACCCAAAAACTTCCGAGTCCACCAGCAGTGGAATCGAGATCATGGAACCATAGCCGCGCTCCAGCGCCGCCCTGCGCCAGGGCGACATCCGCGGGTCTCGATCGATGTCCCTGGCAATCACGGTCTGGCGCGTGCGGATGCTGGCGCCTGCCGGTCCCTGGCCTCGCTCCGAATCTGCCCAGGTAACCTCCAGAGACTCGACATACCCTTTACTGAAACCCGCCATGGCCAAGGGTAAGACGGACTTCGATTCGTTGTGTTCGGCGCGGCCCACCCAGCAGAGTCGATAGCCACCTTCTTCGACAATAAGATCGCAGATTTGCTGAAGAA
>Ga0307374_10011085_pt1 | contig 12906 bp, 9 predicted proteins | sample OX3MG_FD_202532 | JGI IMG/M metagenome (GOLD analysis project Ga0307374, IMG submission 202532) | Soil microbial communities from Risofladan, Vaasa, Finland - OX-3 | ecosystem: Environmental > Terrestrial > Soil > Coastal area > Acid sulfate soil | place: Finland: Risofladan, Vaasa | collected...
CGATGCGATTCGAGTATCGAGCGAACGAAGTCCAGCACGCGCTGGGCATGGCCGCGCGGCGTGACCTCATGGAAGGCCCGCGCGACGCGCAGATCGGCGTTGAGCACGAAGGTCGAACGCGCCGCAATGCCGCCGCGGAGCACGCCAAAGGCGCTGGCGAGCGCGCCTTTGGGATCGGAGAGCAGGACGAAGCGGAAGCCATGCTTTTCGGCGAACGCGCGATGGGATTCGACGGAATCGACGCTGACGCCGACGACCGCGCATTTGAGCGACGCGAAGGCTTCGTCGAGGTCGCGGAATTCCCTGCCCTCGACCGTGCATCCGGGGGTGTCGTCGGCCGGATAGAAGTAAATCACGAGTCCGTGGCCGCGAAAATCCGCCAGCCGGCGCTCATTGCCGTGCTGGTCGCGGAGCGCGATTTGCGCCACCGCGCCCAAATCGTCGCCCGCGCGCAATCCCTCAGTGGACGGCATGAGTCTCGGTCTCGCCGAGCGCGCGGCGGGCGGTGAACTTGATCGCGGCGTTGTCGATATTCACCGAGCACAACGAGCCGCACATGCTGCATACGTTGGAGCCCGAGGCCTCGCTCTCTTCCTTGTAACGCCGCGCCTTGTCGGGGTCCATCGCCATCGCGTACATCCCCTCCCAGTTGAGGTTCTTGCGATAGCGCGACATCTGGTCGTTCCATAGCTTGGCCGCGCGCACGCCCTTGACCAGATCGCCCGAGTGCGCGGCGATTCGGGTCGCGATTACGCCCTCGCGCACGTCGTCGATATCGGGCAGGCGCAGATGCTCGGCGGGGGTGACGTAGCACAGGAAGTCGGTGCCGGCGGCCGAGGCGATCGCGCCGCCGATTGCGCCGGTGATGTGGTCGTAGCCGGGGGCGACGTCGCAGGTCAGCGGGCCCAGCACGTAAAACGGCGCGCCGCCGCAGATGCGTTTTTCCAGTTGCACGTTGGCCTCGATCTGGTCGAGCGGCACATGGCCCGGCCCCTCGATCATCACCTGCACGCCCAGGTTGCGCGCGCGCTCGGTCAGTTCGCCCAGCACCAGCAGCTCGGCAATCTGACCGCGATCGGTGGCGTCGCCGGTGGCGCCCGGGCGCAGTCCGTCGCCGAGCGAAATCGTCACGTCATGCTCGCGCAGGATCGCGCAGACCTCGTCGAAGTGCTCGTAGAGCGGGTTCTCGCGTCCCGTGCGCTCCATCCAGGCCGCGAGCAGCGCGCCGCCGCGCGACACGATGCCCTCGATGCGCTGATGGTGGCGCAGGCGCGCGACGCTCTCGCGCGTCACGCCGCAATGCAGCGTCATGTAATCGACGCCCTGGCGCGCCTGGCGCTCGATCACTTCGAGAAAGAACTCGCGTTCAAGCTCCATGATCGAGTGCTCGGAGGCGACCTGGTAAATCGGCACCGTGCCCAGGATAACGGTGCATCGCGAGAGCAGCTCGGCGCGAATCTTGTCGAGGTCGGTGCCCGTGGAAAGGTCCATCACCGAATCCGCGCCGAAGCGCACGGCGGTATAGAGCTTCTCGACCTCTTCGTCGAGCAGTTGATGGAAGTTCGAGGCGCCAATATTGGCGTTGACCTTGGTGCGCAGCCGTTTGCCGATTCCGATCGCGCGGAAGTCGTGATGGACGTTGTGCGGGATGACCGCCTCGCCGCTGGCTACGAGTCCGCGGATTTCCTCAGGTGCGAGGCCTTCGTCCTCGGCCACCTCGATCATTTGTGGGGTGACGATCCCTTTGCGCGCGGCTTCAATCTGGGTCATGTCGGCATACCTCTGATCGAACATTCCTGACTATCTATACTCCATGCGGACGTCGTTCGTCACGGGCCGCCCGCGCGGCGGCGGCGGTGTCAAGGGCGCGGCTATTTGCCGGTCGGATGATGCCGCAAGTGATGCCGATCGATCGCCGGAATCTCGGGCTCCGCGCCGGTGCCGTCGTCCTTCCAGGCCGGCGGCCCTTCGCGTTCGCTGTAGGTCTTGAGCTCGGGGCGCAGCGGATTGTACACCTCACGCGACTGCTCGTCGTACCACTGGAGCATCTCGCGCATGTTGCCCTCGCGGCCCTCGGTGGCCAGCACGCGCGAGCGATGCATCAGTTGCTCCTTGGTCTCGACGAAGTCCTTGCGATCGAAGCCCCAGATGCGCGGATGGACGTAGGTGTCCATCCGGATCGCGTCGCACGGGCACGCCTCGACGCACAGCCCGCAGTAGATGCATCGCAGCGTATCGATCTCGTAGCGCAAGGGAAACTTCTCGATCTCGGGATCGGGAGACGCGCCGGCCTCGATATAGATGCACTGGGCGGGGCAGGCGGTCGCGCACAGAAAGCATGCCGTGCAGCGCACGGAGCTGTCCGGGCGCAGCGTCAGGCGATGGCTTCCGCGGTACCCCTCGGGGTAGGTCTTGCGCTCATCGGGGTACTGCACCGTGGTTGCCGCCTTGCGCTCCTTGGCGAAGCCCATCGCATGCGCGATATGCAGCGCGAGGTTGCGCATGAAGTGGGCGTTGACCGTCACCAGGCCGCGCAGCACTTCGCCCAGGTACAGGCGTTCCCATCGGGTCAATTGTTCGCGTCGTTTCATTATGGATCGGCTTCAGGTCCGCACGGCGTCGAAATCGCCCGACAAGATCGACAAGTCGGCGATCGCGGCCCTCTGACGCTCACTATAGGTGGGGGTCGGAATCGTGGTCAAGTTGGGCGCTGGAGGAACTCCGCCGCTGCGAGAGTCGAGGCGCGGCCCAGGACGGCGTTGCGGTGCGGGAAGCGGAGAATTTCATCGACGTGGCCATCGCAGATTCTCCTCGCGTGCCCGGTTCGCTCGCTTAAGCGGCGCGATTAGGGAAATATTCTCTTTGAACTTCGGGACGGCACGGAACGGTTCCCTTTATGAAGAAGATTATCCATCTCAACGCGTTCACGCAGTGCGCGGCGGCGCTGCAATCCTTCGGCCAGTTCCGCAACCCGCGCGACCGAACCTCGCGGGAATATACCTCGACGCGTTTCTGGGTCGACCTCGCGCGCACGCTGGAAGCCGGATGCTTCGATTCGCTCTTTTTTGCCGACGTTCACGGCGTCTACGACGTTTACAAGGGCAGCGCGGAAGCCGGGATTCGCCACGCCGTGCAATTTCCCGGCAACGATCCGACGATGCTGTTCCCGGCGATGGCGCAGGCGACGCGCCATCTCGGCTTCATCTCCACTTACAGCACGACCTACTATCCGCCGTTTCATACCGCCAAGCTCTTCTCCTCGCTCGACCATTTCACCGGCGGCCGCGTCGGATGGAATATCGTGACCTCGTATCTGGCCAGCGCCTGCCGCAACGGCCTCGGCGATATGCTCCCGCACGACCAGCGCTACGCGCGCGCCGAGGAATACATGGAGGTGGCCTACAAGCTGTGGGAGGCGAGCTGGGAGGAGAACGCGGTGGTGCGCGACTCCGCCCGCGACATGCATACCGACCCCGCCCGCGTTCATCCGATCCTACACCGGGGAAAATACTTCGAGGTCGAGGGGCCGCACATGTGCGAGCCCTCGGCGCAACGCACGCCGCTGCTGCTGCAGGCCGGCCAATCGAGCCGCGGGGTCGCGTTCGGCGCGCGTCACGGAGAGGCGCTGTTCCTGGTCTATCCGACGATCGAGGTCACGCGTACGCGCGTGGCGCGCATCCGCAGCGCGATCCGCGAGCAGGGCCGCGATCCCGGCCACGTCAAGCTGGTCCTGGCGCTGTCGGTCATCGTCGCGGAGACGGACGAGGAGGCGCGGCTCAAAGAGCGGCGGCTGCGCTCGTACGCCAGCCCCGAAGGCGCCTTCGCGCTGTTCGGCGGATGGACCGGCGTCGACCTCGCACAATTCCGCGACGACGACGTGCTCGACCGTCTGCCGTCGGAGGGAATCAAGTCGGCGGCGCGATGGTTTTCGACGGTATATCCGGATCGCCCGCCGCTGACGCTGGCCGAGGCGCGCGAGGAGATGAAGCTCGCGAGCCTGATACCGGTGATCGTCGGCGAGCCCGCGCGCGTCGCCGGCGAGATCGAGCGTTGGGTCGACGAGACCGGCATCGACGGCATCAACCTGGTGCCGATCTACCAGCCCGGCAGCTTCACCGAGTTCATCGAGCTGGTGGTGCCCGAGTTGCAGCGCAGCGGCCGCATGCGCACCGGTTACGAGGGCTCCACGCTGCGCGAGAACCTGTTCGGCGCGGGCCATCGCCGTCTGCTGCCCGACCATCCGGCGTACCGAATTGCCGGCGTCGCTCCGCCAGGAAAAGGGAACGTGGCCGCCATCGGCTAAACGCCATTGCGCGGCACCGGGCGCGGGGAGGCGGATGCGGCGCGGCACGGCGCGCGAGGCTATCGAGATCGCGACCGCGAGATCGCGACCGCGGCCAGCGCCGAGCCGGTCACGATTGCGCCAAAGGCGAGATGCCACGCGCCGGGCATCCTGAGGCCGCCGCCAACATCGAGCGCGAAGCCCGCCGCCAACGGCCCGACGGCACCGCCCGCAAAACCCACCAGCGAATAGACTGCCAGCGTCGCGCCCTGCTCGCCCGGCCGCGCCGCCGCTACCACGCCGGCGGTCAGCGCGCCTGAATCGGCCGAGATGGCGCCGGCGTAGCCAAACAGCATCGTCACGGTCAGTGCGAAGGAAAAGTTTCCGCAAAGCGCGGTGGCAAGACCGACGATCACGCTCGAGATGGCGAAGCATCGAATCAGCCGGCTGCGCGAGCCGCGCAGGGCCAACTCGGCGCCGATGATGCTGGCCGGCAGGCTGGTCACTGTGATCACAGTGGCCCAGTTTGTGATCGCCGAGCCGGGCGCGCCCGCGCCGAAACGCGTCCACGCGAACAACAGATAGGCGGGTAGCCAGGCCCGAAAGCCGAACAGTTCCCATGAGTGGCCGCCATAGGCCATCACGTAGGCGAGCGCTTCGCGATTGGCGAGCACCGGGCGGAAGTCGAGCGGATGGCGGCCGTTCGCGGCGGCGTTCGGGTCGCCCTCGAGCGGTATTCCCCAGGCCCCGGCGAGCATCAGCGATGCCGCGGCGACCGAGCCGAGCCCGCTCGCCCAGAACGCGCCCTGCCATCCATAGTGCTGCGCCATCCAGCCGCTTAGGAAGAACGACAGGCTCGCGCCCACGCCGAAGGCCGCCGTGTAGTAGGGAACGGAACGGATTCGCGCCGCTCCTTGGAGGCGCTCGGTCAGAATGCGCAAACCGGGCATGTAGGTTCCCGCCAGCGCCATCCCGCCCAGCGCGCGAAACAGCATCGCGCTCCAGAATCCGTCGGCCAGCCAGGCGAAGCCGCAACCCGAAGTCACGCCAAGCGCGGCGCCAATGAGATAGATCGCGCGCGAATCGATTCGGTCGGTCATCCCGACCAGTGCCGGCACCGCGAGCGCATAGCCGATCAGGTAGGCGCTGCCGATCCATCCGGCCTGCACCGGGTCTAGTTGCCAGCGGTGCGACAATTCGACCAGTAGCGAAGCAAAGGTCGCATAGCCCGCCATCGAAAAAATCTCGGCGGCGATGAGGCCTCCGGCCAGGCGGGACCTGTTCATCGACTGCGGCGGCCAGGCGCGATGCGCATGTTATGTGCTTGTCGCATTTTCGGCGTCCGTTCAATGGCGCGGAACGGGCGCAAGCGTCCTCGCAACTTTCCACGAAAAGTTCCATCGCGGGGCCGTGCCAAGGCTATGCGCGGTCGGCCGCTTGGACTATGACATGCAGGCTATGGAAATCGGGCAGACACGCGCGCCGCTCGCTCCGGCCGGCGGCGCGGCAGGCGCCGGAGCCGGCCACGCTCTGGCGGCGGCCTTTCTCGGCTGGACGCTCGACGCCTTCGATTTTTTCGTCCTGGTCTTCGTGGTTCCGGCGATCGCCAAGGAATTCCATCGCTCGGTCGCCGACGTCGCCTTCACCATAACCGCCACGCTGATGATGCGCCCGGTGGGGGCGTTGCTGTTCGGCTGGATGGCCGACCGTTGGGGTCGCCGTCTGCCGCTGATGGTCGACGTGATTTTCTACTCGGTCATCGAGGTGGCGAGCGGCTTTGCGCCGAGCTACACGGTCTTTCTGGTGCTCCGCGCGCTCTACGGGATTGGGATGGGCGGGGAGTGGGGCGTGGGTGCGTCGCTGGCGATGGAGGCGGTGCCGGCGCGATGGCGCGGGATGCTCTCGGGGCTATTGCAGGAGGGCTACGCGGTCGGCTACCTGCTCGCGGCGGGCGCCTACTTTTTCATTTTTCCGCATTTCGGATGGCGCGCGATGTTCATCGCCGGCGGCTTGCCGGCGCTGCTCACGCTTTACATCCGGACCAAGGTGCCGGAGTCGCCGGCTTGGGAGCGGGTGCGTCCGGACACGCGCAAAATTCTGCGCACGGTGCGCGCCAACCTGCCGCTCTTCATCTACCTGGTCGGGTTGATGACGATGATGAATCTCATCGCGCACGCGACCCAGGACATGTATCCGACCTTCCTTGAACGCGAGCGCGGGCTTGACCCGCGCGCGGTGGCGACGATGGCGGTGATCTACAGCATCGGCGCGCTTTTGGGCGGAGTCACCGTCGGATGGCTCTCGGACCGCATCGGGCGGCGGCGCGCGATGGCGGGGGCGGCGCTTCTCGCGGTGGCGGCGGTGCCGCTATGGGTTTTTCCGCACGCGCTCGGATGGCTCACCGCAGGCGCGTTCCTGATGCAGTTCATGGTGCAGGGCGCATGGGGAGTCATCCCGGCGCATCTCTCGGAACTGTCGCCGCCGGAGGTGCGCGGGCTGTTCACCGGGCTTGCCTACCAGATGGGCGTGATGTTCGCGGCCAACGCGGCGTTCGTCGAGGCGCTTATGGCCGAGCATATGTCCTACGCGGCGGCGCTGGCGGCGGTGGCCACGGTGGCGTTGGTCGGCGACGCGATCGTGATAAGCCTCGGAAAAGAGCGTAAGGGATCCGACTTGCACCACGCTCCGTAGCAGAGGCCATTTGACGACGAACCCTCTCTTGTCCCGCGTGCGGCCCCTACAGTTGAGGTGGCCGTCTGCGTTAGAATAAACCCCACATGCGCTGGACCACAGACAAAATCCGTCAATCGTTCCTCGATTTTTTCAAGGACCGCGGCCATCAAATCGTCCCCTCGGCTTCGCTGGTGCCCAAGGGCGACCCGACGCTGTTGTTCACCAACGCCGGGATGGTCCCGTTCAAAGATTATTTTCTCGGCATCCGCACGCCCGGCGCGGCGCGCGTCGCCGATTGCCAGAAGTGCCTGCGGATTTCCGGCAAGCACAACGACCTCGAAGCGGTCGGCCGCGACTCGTACCATCACACGTTTTTCGAGATGCTCGGCAACTGGTCGTTCGGCGATTACTACAAGCGCGAGGCGATCGAGTTCCACTGGAAGCTGATAAACGAAGTCTGGGGCATCTCCGCCGACCGCCTGTGGGCGACCGTTTACAAAGACGACGACGAGGCCGAACACGCCTGGCTTGAACTGGGATATCTGCCGCCAGAACGAATCCTGCGCTGCGGTGAGAAGGACAATTTCTGGGAGATGGGCGAGACCGGGCCATGCGGTCCATGTTCCGAAATTCATATCGATCGCGGCGTCGCCGCCTGCAACTGGAGCGGTCACGCGGATTCGAGCGAACAATGCGCGGTCAACGTCGAGGGATGCTCGCGGTTTATCGAACTGGCGAATCTCGTGTTCATCCAGTTCAACCGCGACGCGACGCGCGAGCTGACGCCGCTGCCGATGAAACACGTCGATACCGGGACGGGTCTGGAGCGCGTCGCGTCGGTATTGCAGAGCATCGAGACCGGCAAGCTGCTCGGCAATTACGACATCGACGTGTTTGCGAAGATCATCGAATCGATTGAAGAGGTGTCATCCGAGGTTCGAATAAAAGTTCCCTACTCCCCGACCCCGACGCCTCCGCACTACGGTCACTCGTCCGAAAAAGACATTTCGTTCCGTGCGATCGCCGACCACGCTCGTGCAATCAGCTTTCTGATCGCCGAAGGTCTGAATCCCGGAAATACCGACCGAGAGTACGTTCTTCGACGTTTAATACGGAGGGCTGCGCGTCATGGACGGTATCTCGGAATCAAGCGGCCATTTCTCGCTCGGGTTTGCGAAGGGGTTCGCGAGGCTATGGGTAGGGCCTACGGCGAACTGAACACCCAGTCCGCCCGCATCCAAAACGTTGTATCCCAGGAAGAACAGCGCTTCGGCGAAACGCTAGATCGTGGACTCGAACTCATCGAGACCGAGCGCGCGCGGCTCGGGCGATCGAATGGCCATACGCTTTCCGGTGAGGTCGCTTTCAGGCTCTACGACACCTACGGCTTTCCGCTCGATCTGACCGAGGATGTGCTGCGAGACGACGGATTCGACGTTGACGTCGCGGAGTTCAATCGTCTGATGGAAGAGCAGCGCGAGCGTGGGCGCGCTGCGCGCAAGGACGACACAGTCGCTCCCGAAATAAAGTTGGACGCCGGCGCCGCCTCGCGCTTCATCGGACACCATCGCTACGACGCCGACTCCGAAGTTCTCGCAGCCCATCGCGACGGCGACAACCGCGTCCTCGTGGTGACGGCCGAAACGCCCTTCTATCCTGAGGGCGGCGGCCAGATCGGCGATCGCGGCGTGATCGAATCCGCAACCGGCGCGGTTCTCGAAGTTGTCGATACGCGCAAGGCCGACGGCTCGATTCTCCATGTCGGACGGCTGCTGCGCGGCGAGCCGGGCGATTTCGAGCGCGGACGGCCCGTCAAGCTCATCGTCGATCGCGCGCGGCGCGACGCCGCGATGCTCAACCATTCGGCCACCCATATCCTGCACTATGCGCTGCGCGACGTGCTCGGCACGGGAGTTCATCAGGCGGGCTCGCTGGTCGCGCCCGACCGCCTGCGTTTCGATTTCGCGCACGCGGGGCCGGTCGGCGAGGGCGATCTGGCGACGATCGAAGAGGAGATCAACGCGCGTATCCGCGAGAACGCCGAGGTCGCGACCGAAGAGATGGCCTACGACGCCGCGATCAAGGCCGGCGCGCTGGCTTTTTTCGGCGACAAGTACGGCGACGTTGTGCGCGTGGTGCGGATGGGCGATTTCTCGGTCGAACTGTGCGGCGGTACGCATGTCGGACGTACCGGCGATATCGGATTTTTCAAGCTCGAAGCCGAGTCCGGCGTCGCCGCCGGCGTGCGCCGGGTCGAAGCCGCGACGGGGCAGGGCGCGCTGGAGGCGATTCGCCGCCGCGAGCGAATCTTGGAGACGCTTGGCAGCCATTTGGGGGCCCGCGACGACGCCGCGGTCGAACGGCTCGAGCGGCTGCTCGCGCGCGAAAAAGAGCTCGAGAAAAAGCTCCGCGCGCTCGAACAGAAGCTGATTGCGGGCGACGGCGCTTCCAGTGGCGCGGATGCCGAGAAGGTCCGCGAGACGAGCGGCGGCGTAAAGGTCGTTACGCGGCGCGTCGAAGGTGTCGACCCGCGGGCGCTGCGCGAGATGGCCGACCGGATGCGCCAGAAATACGGTTCGGCGGTGGTCGCGATCGGCTCGGTGGTCGACGACAAGGTGGCAATCCTGGTCGCCGTTACCCCAGACTTGATCGGCCGAATCAAAGCCGGCGATATCGTGAAGCAGATTGCTCCGATCGTCGGCGGCACGGGCGGCGGGCGGCCGGACTTCGCGCAGGCCGGAGGACGCGACGCCTCGCGCCTCGACGAGGCGCTGGAGCGCGTTGCCGCGCTGGTCGCGTGACTTGTCTCGTGCCCTGCCGTGAACCGCACGGTTACTTTGCGCGGCTTAATTTGCACGTCACAAGGCCGGGCTTTAAAAGTGCGCGCGAAAAGAGCTACGATCCTCGAAACGCTGCGGACGGGTACCCAAAATTCTTGGGAACCGTATCCCGCGAATAGACGGCACGAGGCTTAGCAACACCATTTCTCAGCCAGCCACCGAAGATTCTCTCGAACTCCACTTCGACGACCATCGGTGCTTTACCGATCTGCTCGGCCAGCACGACGCCCACGTCCATGTGATCGAGCAGGCGCTCGGCGTGCGGATCGGCGTCAACGGCAGCACGCTGCGTATCGCGGGGGCGCATCCCGACCAGGCGCTGGCCGGCAAGGTGCTCGGCGAATTATACGAAATCGTCAAGCAGGGCCATCCCATCTACCCCAGCGACGTCGAATACTCGGTGCGCATCCTGCGCGCCGACGGCAACGTCGACCTCAGGGACATTTTCCTCGACACTATCTATATCTCCGCGCACAAGCGCGTGATCGCGCCCAAGAGCGTCAACCAGAAGCGTTACATCGACGCGATCCGCTCGCACGACATCGTCTTCGGTATCGGACCCGCGGGCACCGGCAAGACCTACCTGGCGATGGCGATGGCGCTGGCGGCGCTGATGAAGAACCAGGTCACGCGGATGGTGCTGTGCCGCCCCGCGGTCGAGGCCGGCGAGCGGCTCGGGTTTCTGCCGGGCGACCTGGCCGAGAAGGTCAATCCGTATCTGCGGCCGCTCTACGACGCGCTGCACGACATGGTCGACTTCGACCGCGCGCGCCGGATGCTCGAGCGCGGGACGATCGAGGTCGCCCCGCTCGCCTTCATGCGCGGACGCACGCTCAACGACTCGTTCATCATCCTCGACGAGGCGCAAAACACGACCTCCGAGCAGATGAAGATGTTCCTCACCCGCCTGGGCTACAGCTCCAAGGCGGTAATCACCGGCGACATCACGCAGATCGACCTGCCGAGCGGCAAGCTGTCGGGCCTCAAGGAGGCGCGCACCGTGCTCGCCCGCACCCCCGGAATCTCGTTCGTCTACTTCGACGAACGCGACGTCGTCCGCCATCGCCTGGTACAGGCCGTGATCGGCGCGTACGAAGCCGCTTCCGAGGGACGGCTCGACCCCTTGCCCGATAACGGAAGCAAACCCGCGAAGGAATAGATGGTGGCGGTCGCGCTACGATGCGAGACCGGCCGCGGGCGGCCGTACGCCACCGGGCTGCGCGCCGACGCACGGCGCCTGATGACGCTAGTGGGGCTTGCGGCGTGCGAGCTGTCGATAGTGATCGCGGATGACGGCTTCGTCCACGCGCTCAACCGGACGTTTCGCGGCAAGGATCGACCTACCGACGTGCTGTCGTTTTCGCAGCTCGAGCAAGCGCACGAGGTGCGCGTCGAGGAAGCGCGTCCGGGTCGGCGCCGCGCGCTGGTGGGGTGGCGGGCACAAGCCGGCCCGCTCGTGCCCGCCGCCGGGACGGCGCTCGGCGACGTCGTGATTTCGGTGGACACGGCGCGCCGCCAGGCGCGCCGCCTTGGCGTCGCGTCCGCGGCGCGGATGCGCACGTTGCTGGTGCATGGCCTGCTGCATCTGCTGGGCTACGACCACGAGCGATCGCCGGCCGACGCGCGGCGGATGTTCGCGCGCGAGCGCGAACTGGCCGCCGCGCTGAAGCGGCGGACGAAGCCGGCGCCGTCGGCGCGCGGGGACTCAAGGCCGCGCAAGCGCTCGAAGGCGCCGACGGGATCGCAGATATGACCGCGCGGGGCCTGAAAATGCCGGCGGCGGCGATGCTGACGCATTTCACACGCGCCGCCAAGACGGAATCCGCCCTCGACAACTTGGTCGCGATTTTGCGCGACGGCGTCATTCGGGGTTCGCGCCGGATGGTGCGCGAGGGGCGTGCCGTCGTATGCATGTTCGACGTACCGATCCGCGATTTGCGCGCGATACTTGACCGGCGCAACCGGCGCCGCTATGAGCCGTTCGGGATCGCGATCGAGAAACGGTATGCTTTCCGGATGGGAGCGCGGCCGGCCATCTATATGCCATGGTGCGAGGCCGAAAGTCTGCTCGCGCTAGGCGAGCGATGGCGGGTGGTGGCCCTTGAACTTGAGCGGGATAGGCCAATCGATTGGAGTTATGAGCGCGAATGGCGGCTCGCGGGCGACCTTGCGCTTCCGGCCGGCCGCGCGGTTGCGCTGGTCGATAGCTGGCGCGACGCCGACGAAATTTACGACCGCTTCCAGGGCCGGCCGCCATGCGCCGGAGTGATACCGCTGCGCGAGCTGTTCGGAACGTCTTGAACGGCCCGCTCAACACTCCGACTCGGCTTGCGCTATGCGTCATCAGTGGCGTCGCGTTGGGCGTCGCTTTTCCCAAGTTCGACATCAACCTGCTTGCGTGGGTGGCCTTCGTTCCGCTGCTCCACGCGATCGATGGCGAAGGGATGGGCCGCGTGTTCGGCTACGCGTGGCTTCAGGGCTTGGTGTGCTTCGTGGTGTCGCTTTACTGGATCGAGTTCACGCTGCATCACTTCGCCGGCGTCAATCCCATCCTGGCCACCGGCCCGCTGCTGCTGCTGGCAGCGATCATGGCGCTCTTTTCGGGCCTTGCGATTTGGGCCGCCGAGTTTGCGACCGCGCGTCTGGGATTGCCGATTTTCATTACGTTGCCGATTGTGTGGCCGGCGGTGGAATGGCTGCGCAGCTTTTTTCCGATTGGGTTTCCATGGAACCTGCTCGGCTACACCGCCTACCGCAACCTCGAACTAATCCAGTTCGCCGAGATAACCGGCGTCTACGGCGTCTCGGCGCTGATCGTGTTCTTCAATGCGGTGATCTTCGTCGTGCTGTTCGGACGTCATTCGCGCCGCGTTCAGACCTGGGCCCTTGGCACGCTCACGGCGCTGATGCTGACGGTGCTCGTCTTTGGGAGCATCCGGATGAACGCCCTGGAATCGCAACCGCCGGCCGGGCGGATACGGGTCGCGATGGTGCAGGGCGACATCCCGCAGACCATCAAGTGGAACCCGGCGTTTCTCGACAGCAGCTTCAGTGTTTACTTCGACCAGACCCGACAAGCCGCGCGTGAACACGTCGACCTGGTGATATGGC
>Ga0307374_10011087_pt1 | contig 12905 bp, 12 predicted proteins | sample OX3MG_FD_202532 | JGI IMG/M metagenome (GOLD analysis project Ga0307374, IMG submission 202532) | Soil microbial communities from Risofladan, Vaasa, Finland - OX-3 | ecosystem: Environmental > Terrestrial > Soil > Coastal area > Acid sulfate soil | place: Finland: Risofladan, Vaasa | collected...
GAGGTCACGGCTCAACTCATCCACAAGCTCTCCTCGCGCAAGGCCGGTCCGTACGTGGCCGTCAATTGCGCCGCGATTCCCGAGACGCTGATCGAGAGCCACCTGTTTGGTTATGAAAAGGGTGCCTTTACCGGCGCAGACCGCCGGCAGCAAGGATTTTTCGAGAGCGCGAACGGCGGCACGATCCTCCTCGACGAAATTACGGAGATGCGATGCGAAACGCAGGCCAAACTTCTGCGCGCGATTGAGGAGCGCAAGGTCCTGCCTGTCGGCAGTACGAAAGAGATACCGATTAACGCGCGGGTACTGGCGGCATCGAATCGGCCGATCGAGCGGGCGATTCGGGACGGACATCTACGCGAGGACCTGTACTATCGCTTGAAGGTTTGTTCACTCCATCTTCCGCCGCTCAGGGAACGTATCGAGGACCTACCCTTGCTGGTCGACCACTTCGTTGAGAGAACGAACGCGGAGCACGGCAGGCAGATCACCGGCATCGATGACGCCTGCCTCACCGCGCTGGCCGGCTACTGGTGGCCCGGCAACATCCGTGAGTTGAAGCATGCAATCGAGCACGCCGTGATTTTCTGCGAATCGACGCGGTTGGCAGTGAGCGATTTGCCCACGGAGATTGAGGCAACCAACCAGCCGGACAGTTCCTTCACCGTTCACCTGGGTTGTTCGGTGCGAGAGGTCGTGGACGAATTGATTTGGCGCACGATCGCATACGCGGATGGCAATAAAAGCCGGGCTGCAAAAGTGCTGGGTGTTGGCCGCCGCACGCTTTACGGCCGCCTCGAACGCTACGACGGTTATGAAACGAATGGCCGCGCCAACGGCCGTCCCCATCGCAACAGCAACGGTCGATTATCTTGAATGTCCGTTGCCGTCCTTCGCACGGCATCGCGATTCCGCAATAAGGCCGGCTTTGAGCGCCGTCGCTTCATCCGAGGGAACTCCTGCGGCCGAGCGGCTCGGCCTCGGTGTTCTAGCGTTCCAAGCGTACCCGCAGGCGGCGCGCCCTCTCTTGGAGCGCGCGCTCACCGCCTTCAAGGATGTCGCAGACCGCCTTACGAATATGAGCGCTCTCAAGGCCACCCGAGAGATATGTGATCGGTGGAAGCTCGCCCGGAGGATGCGGCCCTACTTGCGCAACGATGATCTGGTCGGCATCTGTGTTAACGACCAGATTGGCATTGTGCGTGACCACAATCACTTGACGTTTGTTCTTGGCTTCCCGGAAAAGGCTCACGAGTTCATCGAAGATCGACTTGGGGTCAAGGTTTTCTTCGGGCTGGTCGATGATAAGAGGCCGATCATCGGCGTCGTCGAGCGCGAGGTAGAGAAGCAGCAGAACGATGCCTCGTGTGCCAGGCGATAGCTTACGAATATCAACGCCATCGTAGTCGATGCTGTATTGGATTTTGATGTGTTCGGTGCCATAGAGCCACTTGGCGAAACGCTTGGACCATTCTCGATAGTCGGCTTGGTCTGCTTTCGGTACAGGCGAGCGCTCCAGCAACGCATCCTGGTTCTCGGTCCGGAATTTCGTCATGGCTGCACTAACGGTCTGGGGATCGCCCATTTCCCACGCCGGTTTCAGAGCGGCATCCGCGAGTTGCCGTAGCGTTCCACGCCCTTTGAACGATCCCTGCACACGCAGGTCCAGAAGGTCTTCGCCGCTTACAGCCCAGCGAGCAACATCCGCCTCGCGGTTGACGGAGAAGGACAGCTTTTTCAACGTACCTCCGGCCGCGCCAAGACGGGTCATCAGCGGACTGTATAGATCGGTCAGGAGAGCTTGTTCCGCCAATATGGCATCGAAGACGCGCACGTATGCGGCTTCGCGCTCTTGCACCAGAGCTCTGACGCGGGGCCTCGCTCCCTCATAGTCGGTGAGCTTCTCCTTGAATCGATCGAGCGTTGCGGTTTCTTCGGTAATGCGCCTCGACAGTGCCGAGAATTTGTTCGCCGTATCTCGATCCACGCTTACAAGTTTTTCAAGGCGCGCGATCTCGGCTTCCAACAGGGTCAAGGGCTGGTGCTGGAGTTCGGCGCCGTCCTCGATCAAGGCGACATTCGGGTCAGCCGCAGAGGCGGGAGGACTGCCCTTCCAATCCTTTGCATCTTTGCGAGCGCGCGCGAGATGCGTGGTCAAGGATGTATCGACGTCACCCTGGTAGTCCAAAAGAAACTGTCTCCATTCCTCGGGTTTGAGGTCACTCGCCTTGTGCCGCTCTTGCGACCGCCTCAACGCCTCGGGTGCTTGGTGACCTCGAAGATTGCCAACCTCGTCTTTAAGGGACAAGAGCGACTGCTCACGCGCAGCGAAGTAGCGAAGATACCCGCGAACTTTCTCGGCCGCCACGGTGAGCGCGGCCAGCCGCTCGACCCTCGCTTCGCTGCCCTTCGCGACCAGCTTCGACCGGTCCTTCGTGTACCCGGCGATTAGCTTCTCCTTTTCGCTGATTTGCTTTTTCAAGCCGGCGACGAGCTTTTCCTTATCGAGCTCGGTTCCAATCCGTTCGGAGAGGTCGGCCAAGGCGTCTTCTTCGCGGTCGCGCGCTTCGCGAAAACGCGTCGTTCTCATCTCAAGCAACTCGCCGAAGTTCACCGCTCCATCCCGATCGGAGAGCGGATGGGCCTCGAAAATAACCCGCTCAATCTCCCGCATGAGGGCATCCGTCATACCTTGGGTGGAGCAAAGCTCCTCAACGAATTGCTGTGATAGGTATCGGGCCCTTGGATATTCCGCGGAGGAACTCTCATCGGAACCATCAAGGCTACGTTGGCTTTGGTCGCCAGCTTGCCATCGCAGCAATACCGAAGCCCCGTGCAAGAGTTCCTGTGCCCTCGTCAAAAAAGAGGCCGGACTAAGCCGCTCCGATGTCGCATCGCAACCGAGCGCAATCATGTCGGCTAGCGCCGTTTTCCCCGACCCTCTTGCTCCGATAATCGCGACGAGGCCCGGATTGAGCGCCAACGTCGGCGTCTTCGCCCAAGGCGCGCCAGTGACTTCAACTGTTGCGATGACTTGCGAAGGGGTCGCGCTGACGGGCGGCTCGACACCAACAAACGCTCGGCCGCCGGGGTCGATACAAGCCTGTCGGAGCGTGTCGAATTCGGCTGCTCCCTTGATCCAAGAATAACGGCCTCCATCTGGAATTCCCACGGTTCGCACGTCATGGGCGTCACTCCCGTGCATGCACGGCTTTAAGCCACCATAGCGCTCGTGCAGTTCATCCTCGGTTGCGCTCCGTCGGCCAAGCCAAAAATCTCGCTGTGCTGGGCTGCTGGCAAAGATCACATGCGCGAACTTCTCCACCTCCTGCCGCAGCGTCGCATCGGCCGCATCGCGGAGACCAGAAGTCCCGTCGGTTTCGCTTCCAGCGACGGCGATCAGGATGTTTTTCTCAGCCCAAGCGATTGCCATGTAGGCTCGCTTTAATTGGTCGAACGAAACTTTGAATTGTTCGGACCCGCGCTCAAGCGCGGCAACCGGGTCCGTGAGCTTTGGATCGAACCGCTGGCCAAGTCGGATAAGGTCGTCCTTGTTGCAGCAGAAGGAATCGTCATACGCACTGAAGGTCAGGCGCGCGAGAAATCGCTTCAGCTCTGCGAGGTGATCCGGGCCTTCGGGGCTCACAAGCAGGTGGAGATTGACCCATTTGCCTTTGACTGTCCCGATTCCGAGGCGCATCTCGATATTGGGAAAGATTAGATCGCAGCCCGAAAGCCTACCCTGCTGTTTCACCTCGCAGACGCGCTCATAGCTTTCGGTGCCGTAGTAGTCGGTGACGCCGATTGCCCGTATCGCGGGCGTCGCCGTCTCCAATGCTTTGAGATAGCCCTCCCAGCTATCGGCACCCTTGAACTGATCGTTCAGAACCGTCCCAGGCGCATGAACGTGCGGCTCCCATCGATACCAGCGGGAGCCGGAATTCAACTCCTGGTGCTTTCCGGCTTCAATGGGATCGAATTCGTCGGGTTCGGAAGTATTCACATCGCGAGCCTCGAAATCGTGCTGTGGCTACGGCTGTCAACGCTCTTGGCCATCGGTCGATACCCTTGCATAGCCGCAAATCATGCGGTGATTCTGCACCGGATTTCTGCAACAAAAAAGCCCCGTTATTTCAGCGACCCAATTTTGGTGTGTTATTCTTGATTTTCTGCACGGACACACGACCTAAATCTGCTGACTCGATCGGGAACCCGCTTCCGGTTCACGCGTTTCGTACCTGAGGCTCGCGATTTTCTGCGCTGGCTTACTCCCGATGAGATCGAGATGAGCGCCGATCAGATCCGGGCAGCCGGCAAATGCGCCACGGAGTGGGCAGAGGGAAGGAAGCCGCGTGCCCGTCTGCTCGCGGACCTTTGATCCGAGATAGCTGTCTCACTCGCGATCGGCTCCGCCTATTGGACAAAGCCAGGTTCTTCGCCAGTGCCGGAGCGCGGCTGCGGTCAGATTAGCGCGCTTCCGCTAGGGCCTTTTGAAGTCGATCGCACAGAGCCTCGCGCTTGTTCGTTTTCATCTTCCGCAGATTGGCGAGGCGCCACTGAACGGCCGGCAATCTTTCGATGCCCGGCAAATCGAGCAGCGGCCAATCGGGCTCGCACCTTTTGAACGAGATGAGGAATCTGCGATGCGCTTCCGGCATCTGTCCGACGACGGTTGCAATCAGATCCTCGCGCGCGTGCAGGAGCTCCTTAAGGACGACGGGCCGTTCTGTCATGCCGCTAAAGCCCCTTGCGAATTCCTTTGAGATGTCCAACCGCGAAGGTGCGAGAACTTCGGCCATCGGACGGTTATGGCTGATGACATAAATGACGAACGCTTTGCGGAGGTCGTCTCCGATACCCTCGTTCGCCAGCAGGTCGCGCACGTCGAAAAGGTCGCGAGGGTGCTGGCGATCGAGCGCCGCTACGAGCTTCCCCGCATAAAGGTCAGCGAACGAGACGACCTTGATTTCAGCGTAGCCGAAAATCTCTTCTACGCGAGGCGCGACCGGCCTGGTTTCGGATTCAAAGATGCTACCGCGCAAAACAGGCGTGACCTCGATTTTTATCTGCGCGTCGCGTAAGCGCACAAACAGCTTGTTGTTGAACGCCTCGCGCCCGAGCTTGCTCTCGTGAACGCGTGCGCCGCGAATGCCGGCCGCGATGCGATCGCTAATCCGGTGCAACGCCCTATCGATATCGCGCAGCGCGGTGGACCGATCCGTGACCGGCAAGTAGGTCAGATCGATGTCTACAGACAGACGCGGCATGTCGCGGACGAAAAGATTGATGGCGGTTCCACCCTTGAGCGCGAAGCAAGCCTCCGGCGCAACCAGAGGAATTGTCTGGATAAGGAGGGCCGCTTGCCGGCGGTAAAGCTCATCCAGCGGCATTGAGATTTCCCGGTACGGTGATCTGGTATTGCGGATCGAGTTTGCCCCCGCGCACGAGCATGCGCTTGCCGGCCCCAAGATCGATGCCTTCGCGATCGAGCTGTTTGAGCCAAGGGTGATTGTGGCGCTCGGCAAACCACAGGAAGAGACGCTTTACCTTGACGCTTCGGCAATCGACGAGCAGCTTGTGGAGGCGTCGGGGGCTTAGCGTTCGCAGCCCCTCGATGAGCATATCCGCTTGATGGAAGGTCTCGCGCTGCGGGACTTCATCGAGGAGCTCGAGAATGGCCCGCTCCGGCGTCGACATGGTGAGGGGCCAATCCCACTGTCCCCAAGGCTGCTGGGTAAAGCTGATTTGGCCCACGGGCAGGCTGTCGAGCGCACGAGGGATTGCTTCCCGCTTGAACAGGCGCTTGACATTGTGAAAAACAAAGTGTGTTTCGAGGGGAAGTTTGTCGAGCCAGCCCGGAGGTTTTTTTTCACCGTAGAGATGGATTTCTCTTGGGCCGCTGCTCGTCAGATAATGGGCGAAACCTTGCAGTTCGAGGGCCGTGCGGCCGCCGACAACGAGCCGGTGATTGAGGAGCGTCTGCAGAGAGATGACAACCGCCTGCCAGCGCAACTTTTGATCTTCGCCGCCGGCTTTCAGAGCGCCGTGAGGGCGGCGGTAGACGCTGCGGGCGACTTGTTCGAGCCAACCGTTGGTGACGTATCGGCTGCGCAGAGGGCTCGGGTAGCCGTGGCGCTCCAGCCAGCGGGCGTCTGCGACCAGCCCTTCTGGAAGAAGGCGCTGAAGAAGGTTTAACTTCCCGGTCTTTTGCTGCTCCACGATGAGTAAATTAGCATAAACTCAAACCGCACGCCAGTTTGAAAAGGTCTCCAAATACTGATCCAGGATAATGAAATCGTTGAAAACATAAACCAACCAGAGATAAAAATTGAAGGAAAAGGCAGCCTTTTCATAAAAACGGCGAAACCCTTGCGCTAGACGCCATCTCTCACGAGGTCTCAGCACTGGGTCTCCGTACCGGTGTATGGACGATCAACGGCGACAGGGCAAGAGCGCAATCGCTTGGCGTGGCATTGGTCAACTCCTCGTGGATTTCTCTGACCTGCCAGCCGCCTTCCTTGCATCGGTCAGAGAGAGCGCTCGGGAGTCGAAGACGATTGGTTTCAAGCGCAGAATCTTGAGCCGCAACGTCAACGAAGCGAATACGGCCGGCATTGCTTGCCAAATGGCCAGACTCCATTCAGAGGTCGGACCGCCGCCCAAAATTGCCATGACCGGTGTTGATATCCGCGCCGGCCTGAAATGGCCGATTCGCCGAAGGGTTCGCTTGTCCTGCGGACTTAATTTAGAAGATGAACGCGGGTGCGTATGCCAATCACCCAAATACGACCATCGGCGGCCGGATTGAGCATACAGGCGGGCAATTTCTTGTTCTTGAAATGCGTTATCCGGATCGAAGCTGTCACGCGCGTGCCGTGCTCTCGGCCCAGGACCGATGCTGTTGGTCACTACCACCTGTTTTTTATTGGAAAGATAACCTAGAAGAACTCCACCGGTTTCGAGCGGAAACGCGAGATCTGCTTGGGCAGACATTGAGAACAGTGCCGCTCTCGACATCCACGCAATCGTTATCTCATCCCGCAGTCGCATGACGAGTGTCTGTGGAGCGGAAAGGTCTGCCATTCTGGGGCTTTCACTCTACCATCGGGATGGCGTAGCGAAATGATGCCGACATCCCAGTCAAAGTCGGGATATCCTTCCCTTGCGTCCCGGCAAAGTGATGCGACCGCCAGACGAACGCCTGCTATCGCAATCTGATCGAGATCAAACCCCGCTCCGGTAAAAGTGGGATCGGCGCAACCCGCTGGTTGCACCGGGCTGGCCGGGCTCTGGGGCGGAAGAGCCATACTTCCATCGTCAAGGCTTCTTCGTATGCATCCCCAGCAGCCAGGCTTTTCGGGAGTGACGCGGGCAATCAATCCTCCCCATGAACCTGGGGTCGAAGATATGCAGACGTAGGGGATTTTGCGTTCGGCTGCCATTTCAGAAAGTAGGAACTGGATGCCGACTTCGGCAGTTGCGTCGTAAACGAGATCCGCGTGATCGAGTATATCCTCAAGAACGGTCGCATCACGCTTGTCCATCTCGGGCATGGCTGTTCCGACATAATGGGGCGATGCTTTTACCCTCGTATACGGATAGTTGCTCGCAATGAATTCTCTAAGAGCATCTGCCTTGAGCTTGCCGGCAGCGCTGAAACCTAGAGGCCATCGGACGGTCGTCCCCAGTTCCACGATGTCTGGATCGGCGAGCCGAAGTTCGCCAATCCCGGCCCGTGCGAACTGGACCGCGCTCGGCGCTCCCAAGCTGCCCAATCCGACGATCGCGATTGTTTTATTGATTAGCGAGGAAAGTTCCGGTACCCGCAAACCTAGGTCAGCTCGCGAAGCTCTCGCCGCCCTCGCGAAGTAGATCGTTTCCTTTGGATTGCGCGCACCCTTCATGTCCTTCGAACGGACCAGAAACAGCCATCCCATCCCTTTTCGACGCCACGCATCCTCCTCCGGAAATCTCACGCCGACGACATCTATAAGAAAATTTCCGACCTGCGTCGGCGAAAAGCGCTTGAGCTGCGGATCGCTGCTCGCAAGCGCTGCAAGGAATTCATTCGCATCCCCGGTCCGGATGGGCTCCTCAATCGCAACCCAACCTCCCCGTATTCGTCTTGGGTACAGCAAAGAAAGCTCTGGAGAAGCTGTTGATCGCATCTTTCCTTCTTTTTCACTCACCTCCAAAATGGCGCCCCGCAGTGGAAATGGGGGATCGTCCTTCGAGAGACCAACGACCAACTGCCCACGATCATTTTTTCCTCCCCCGATGTCTGTTTGGTCCATCACGACGAGAGCACCCGGCAGATAAGGGTAAAATACGCTTATAGGTTCAGCTTGCTGCTCTTCAAGAGCGATGGCGCCATCGCAATCACTGGCTAACGCCGCTTTGAGCACGATCGGCAGTCGGTCGACTAGGTACTGGGCGAGAGTATCCCGTACGGTCCAATTCTCCGTACTGCGACCGATCAAGCAAAGGTTCTTCTGCAAGAAATTCTGGTGGTGAGGCAGATTCAAATCTGGAGCAATGATCTCGAAGCGGGTATAGGGATACACGTCGGGGAAGACGGCAAGAAGATTCAACGTTCGACCTTCCACCGTGGGATAGACCTTCAAAAGTAAGACGCCTTGGCGAAAAAGATTCTCGTCGCGCTCGTAGGGAATTCCCGCCGCGCGCAACGCCTCCAATTCGTATTCAAGTCGTCCGAGCCATTGCTCCCACCAGCGTTTGAGCATTAACCAACCTGTCGGTGATGCGGTGGCCGAGGCGGCTCGCTTGGACCCGGAGGTGGCGGAGGCGGCGGCACGGGGTGGTGCTTCTGGTGCTCATCATGATCGTGGCGCTCATGCTCCTGCTCATGATGGTCGCGATGCTGGTGTTCATGATCATGTCCGTGCAGTTCATGCTCGCGGGGGTCGTGTTCGTTTTTCATTTTTTCTCCTTGGATCAGCTTTGGGAAAGAGACCGGGCCCGGCTTGACGATCCCATTGCGGTCCCGCATCATTGTCTTACCAGTGAGACGCTATACGGAAATGTATCGCCGGTCAAGCTTTGTCTTAGCTGTGAAACAGCGGAGTTGGGACGGGAGGTGGGGTGGAAATGGCTAAGATCAGTCTTCAGAGTTTGGGACGAAGGGCGGCTGAGCAGAGAGGAGAACGCGGAATCCGCGAAGCAGCTTCGGAAATTGGCATAAGTGCTGCCACCTTATCGCGGATCGAACGCGGCTACCTGCCGGACCTGAAGACCTTCAGCAGAATTTGCAAATGGCTCGGTCTAGACCCTGGCGAAGTGCTTGGGATCAAGCAGGCGACGCCGGAGTTGCCGCAAGCCGCCGTTCACTTCAGGAAAGACCGCGAATTAGCTCCCACGACGGCGCATGCACTGGCGCAGCTGATCATCGCTGCTCAACGTGCACTCGCACACGCCGAGAGGACTAAGAAGTGACGTGTTCGAACGAGGGTTCAAGACTTGGTGCGAAACTATCGCTTCCGTGCAGCGAAAGGAGTTAGGTGTCGGAGCGATCGACCCTCTCGATCCATTTGCCTTGGCGGAGCACCTAGGCGTGAGAGTTATGCGCGCGGACGAAATTCCCGATGTGGAACCGTCCTGCCTGAAGACCCTTACGAGAGACGATCCCGACAGTTGGTCGGCGATCACTCTTTCGATGGATTCGGACGATCTGATTATTCTGAATCCGACGCATTCTGGAGGGCGGCCTGCAAGCGATTTGATGCACGAGCTGGCCCACATCATTGCCGGCCACGCTCCGTCGCGAGTCGATGTAAGTGAGGACGGGATGCTATTGCTCAACTCGTATGACCGGAGCCAGGAAGAGCAGGCGAGTTGGTTAGCGGGATGCCTTCTCCTTCCGCGTGAGGCTCTCGTTGCGATCCGCCGCTCAGGTCTGAGCGTAGAGGTCGTCTCCAAAAGGTACGGTGTAAGCCCTGCAATGCTGAGGTATCGTCTGGATGTGACCGGCGTCAACAGGCAGTTGCGCCGCGGGCGTCCTGATAGGTGACCTGCTGTTTTTCGGCGAAACGGCACCGGCTGTCGACGAGTCACTCTAAAGGACTCCATTTGCCACGCGGCGCCCGAGCGGAAGCTCGGGCGCCGCGCGCGCCTAGCCGGCGCAGGTACGATTGAGAATGAAATCGGCGGCCCTCTGCGCCTGGGCGGCGGCAGTCACCACCATGCGCTTCTCGCTGCGCAGCTTCGCCAGCCAGCCTTGAATATACGCCGCTTGATTATCGATCACGGCCGGCGAGATTCCTGCTTCGGCGCACAGATAGGCGGCGGACATTTCCGCTACGAGCTCTTCAGCGGCATAAATCTCCGAGCCGAACGGCGCCGCCTCGGCGATCGATTCGCGGTTGAGCCGCTTGGGCGAACCTGTTGCGTGACTGATTTCGTGAAATTCTGTGGCCATTTCTTCCTCGGCGCTGATGAAAAGCTCGCGCGGTGGCAGAGTGATCCGATCGGTGATGCTGCTGTAGAACGCCTTCGATCCGGCGTGTTGAATCTCGGGCGGGTTCGGCATTCCTGCGATGATCTTCTGGGCCGCTTCGATCGGATCGTGCTCGTGCGTCTCGATCTTCGGGAGCTTTTCGAGTACCGCTTGCGGAAGTTCGCATTGTTCGAGGTTGAACACGCGATAAAATCGCAGAAGGAATCGGCGGCGATTTTTCTCGTTGGTCTCCTCAGTGTCGAGGTCGTTGCTGCTCCGCTTCGCGTCTTCGATTTTCCAAAACACCACGGCCGTAGATTCCTCGCCCTTACGAACGTGTCCGCCCAGGTCGGTTGCCTGGCGGTAGGTCAACCAGAAGGGCGACACGTATTTTGAGGCGGAGAGCAGAAAATAATTTATGCCACGGTATGGTTTCTTCGATACCAGATTGCGCGGCAGTCCGGTCGAGGTCCACGGTCTGCGCCACGGCACAATGCCCGCTTCTAGCAGATTGATGATTTTTTCGGTCACGATTGCGTATGTATCCATTTCCATAATCTCCATTTGTGATCTGGACGGTTGAGGGAGAACCGCTTGCGCGGCTCTCCCTGGATTCGTCGGCTAGAACGGGATGTCGGCGGAAGCTTCCGCCTTGGGTGCGTTGCCGTTGACGCGATTGCCGAGCAGCCGGAGTTGCCGCGCCACGATTTCGGTCCGGTATCGCTTGCCCGATCCGTCCTTGGCTTCGTACTGGCGGGTCGTCAGCCGGCCTTCGACGTAAACTTGCCGGCCTTTACTCAAAAACCGCTCGCACGTATCCGCCAGCCGTCCGAACGCGACGATCCGATGCCATTCGGTGCGCTCCTGCTTGTCGCCATTGCGGTCTGTAAACCGCTCCGTGGTCGCCAGCGAGAAATTCGCGACGTTCTGCCCAGACGGCAGCGCCCGAACCGTGGGGTTAGCTCCCAGATTACCGATCACGATCACCTTGTTGATTGCCATTGCCGTTACCTCCATCTCCTTGTTTGTTTCGCCCGCTTCCGCATGTGCGGCAGGGCGTGCTGCGCTTTGCTTTCATCCCCGCGCAATTTTTTTCGCGGCGACCTCTCACCCAAAACTGGAGGTCGCAGCGCAGATTCCTCAGATGCGCGAGCGGAGCGGGCGGCAGGCCGTGCCACAGCGCAGCGGCCCGAACGGGCTGGCACGGCGTGCTAGCGCAGCGAGCGCCACCACTTAAAGCCGCGACGAAGCGGAGACGCGGGCTGGGTCAGGGGCGGTTATGGGATGGGCGCGAGCGGCAAAGCTTGCAGAGCCCGAGCGGGCGTCTCACAGCGCAGCGCCGTTGAACTTGAACTTGCGAAGGTTCCGGCACTTAAGGCCGAAATGTGGCGGACGAAAAAGTGTTTTGCTCGTATCTCGCCACGAAGTACGACGGGGGCGGGAGTCTGGATGAGTATAACTATTAGAAAGTATCGCGGCTTTGAGGATGCTCCCGAATTCCGGGCGCTTGGAATGAAGTGCGCCTCGGCTAGCCGCGAAGTCACTGTTAGCAATTGGTGAGCAGACGCCCGAGGCCACATAGTATTTGATCTATTGACGTAGTTGTATTCATCGATTCGTTTCACGAGCGTTTTCTTGGATAACCACGGGGAACTAGGAGCAGTCATCTCTTCAACCAGGGGTTCAGCAAACTCCTTCATTCGATGACAAAAGACTACGTAGCCAATTCTTGACTGGCTGCCGAATGGGCACGTCCAGTTCGTAGCGATTGCTGCGTCCCATAAGGGAAAGAAGTCTGGTGCTAAGAGGTGGAGAGCTTTGGCGACGGAGACGGGACTTCTCTTCCGGTCCTTTCGCAAGGGATGCAGTAGCTCGATGAACATTCGCTCGACCGTTTCGTCGTCGTAGTTCTGGTTTCCGAAGGAGTTGATGTCTCTGTTTCTCAGGTTATCCAGTAGCGATTCGTTGCGTATCAGCAACTGGCGCATGGCCGGTTCGTCGAATCCGTTCGGTCCGTAAAACTGCTGATTCCGAATCCAGAGTAGTACGATCAGGCCGTCTACGGTCTTACTCACATCCTTGGGTTCGCCGAATCCCTGGCTGACGAGGGTAGTCGCGATTCTATAGACAGAATCCCACTGCCCGAGTTCTTCGTATGTGCGGCACGAGGTTTCAATCTCCGAAAGAGGAACACGAGGGACTGAGATGGGATTGCGCCTGATGAAACGCTGAATCTTTTCGTGGAGCGTCATCGGGAGAGCGCGAAGCTACGCGGCGTCGGCGCAGATCAGTTCCGCTTGTTCGATCACCGTTTGCGTGGCTTTCTCCTGCATGTCAGGCGGATAGCCATATTTGCGTAGAACGCGCTTGACCAGCACGCGGAGCTTGGCCCGGATCGACTCTCTGATCGTCCAGTCAATCGTGGTATTGCGATGCACGGTGTCGGCAAGCT
>Ga0307374_10011088_pt1 | contig 12905 bp, 10 predicted proteins | sample OX3MG_FD_202532 | JGI IMG/M metagenome (GOLD analysis project Ga0307374, IMG submission 202532) | Soil microbial communities from Risofladan, Vaasa, Finland - OX-3 | ecosystem: Environmental > Terrestrial > Soil > Coastal area > Acid sulfate soil | place: Finland: Risofladan, Vaasa | collected...
GCCGCCGGCAGACAGGTCCGGGATGTGGGCCTGGTTGAACAGCGGCACCGTTGCAGACATGAGACCGCTGTCGCCGTCGACGATCCCGACGAGGTGCGGCGAGCCGGCGAGCATGTTGTTCGCCGCAGGCACCGCGTCGGCGGGCTCGCCCCGGTTGTCGACGATCTTGCAGTACAAATCGTGACCGAGCACGCCACCGGCCTGGTTGATCAGGCGGACGGCGGGCACGCATCCCGAGTACTGGAAGTAACCGTATGCCGCGTTCGGCCCCGAGAACGGGCTGAACGCGGCGATCTCGAGCTGATACGACGAGCTCGCCGACGCCGCTCCGGGCGCGAGACCCGCGACCATCCCGGTGAGCGCGGCTGCAGCCCCAACGCCGGCGACCCGCCAGCGCATCGTGTGCTTCCCCCCAAACATCGCTTCTCCTCGACTGCTCGCGACTCGCGCCCCCCACTGGGATGCGAGGACTGTCCGCCCACCCTCGATCGCGCCGGTGCCGGACACCGCCGCGACCCGCCCTCCACGCCTCTGCACGGTCGGCCGGCTCGAAGCGCTGCGGATCTCGGCACTGCGGCGCCGACGTCCGATCGGCGGGTGAGTAGGTCTACAACTAGGTATGCATATTCCTATTGGAGACCGTACCGCGGGGCGTCCGCCAGGGCAAGAACGCTGCCTCCGCGTGCGAGCGACTAGCACCCGCGGCCGGCGGGGCGTCCGGGCACGGTGTCGCTGGCGCGAGGATCCCCACGTCGCGCCGAAAGCCGACGACAATGTCCACATGTCGACGCCGGCCTCTCCCGTGGCGGGACGAGGTGGAGCGGTGCTGTCGCTTCGTGACCTCGCCGTCGCGTTCGGACCTCTCGTCGCGCTGCGCGGCGTCGATCTCGATGTGCGCGCCGGGGAGATCGTCGCTCTCACGGGCGAGAACGGCGCGGGCAAGACGACGCTCGTGCGGAGCATCGCGGGCGACGTGACGCCGACGAGCGGCGACGTGCTGCTCGAGGGCCGTCCCGTCAGCGGTGATGCGGCGGTGGCCGGCCGCAGCGGCGTCGCCGTGGTATGGCAGGACCTCGCGCTCTGCGACAACCTGGACGTGGCCGCCAATCTCCTGCTCGGCCGGGAGCGGGGCCTCATGCTCCTGTCCGACGCACGATTCCACGCCGCCGCCGCCGCCCTGCTCGACGAGCTCGGCATCCGGCTCCGGGACACGACCCAGAGCGTCCGATCGCTCACCGGCGGTCAGCGCCAGCTCCTCGCGGTCGCACGCGCCGTGCGGGACCATCCGAAGCTTCTGCTCCTCGACGAGCCGACCGCCGCGCTCGGCATGGCCGAGTCGGCGGACGTCGAGAGCCTCGTGCTCAGGCTTCGCGAGCGTGATGTCGCGATCGTGCTCGTCTCCCACGACATCGAGCAGCTCTTCCGGCTCGCAGACCGTATCGTCGTGCTGCGCAACGGCCGGGTTGTCGCGGCGGTCGACCCGTCGATCGCCCATCCCGACGACGTCATCGCGCTCATCTCGGGCCAAGAGGTCGACTCCTCCGCGCGCGGGCAGCTGACTCGCCTGCACGGCCTCGCGGACCGGCTGGCGTCGAGCGACCGCTCGTCGAGTCTCTCGCTGATCCTCTCCACGCTCGGTGCGGCGCTCGGCACCGAGCGGCTCTGCATCCACGTCCTCGGCGGGGACGCTCTCGAGTGCGTCGCCTCGATGGGGCTCCCTCCCGAGCTCGCGGCCGCCCTCCAGCGCCTCCCGCTCGGGGTCGCCGGTGGCCCGTTCGGGATCGCCGCCGCCGCGCACGAACCCGTCGTCGCCGACAACGTGCGATCAGCCGCGTCGTGGGCGCGCTTAAGAGACGCCGCCACTGCCGCGCGCGTCGGCAGCTCGTGGACCGTGCCGATCACGGACTCCGACGGCCTGCGCGGTGTCTTCAGCGTCTTTCCCCAGGCGATCGGCAAGCCCCGCAGGGACGAGCTCGACCTCGTGACCCTGTATGCGGGGTACGCGGCGAGCGCCCTCGAACGTGACCGGCTCTTCGGGGAGGTCACGACCCGCAACCGAGTGCTCGAGACGATCCGTGAGGTGCTCGAGACCCTCGCGGGACCCGTGCCGGTCGGCGAGGGACTAACGATGGCGGTGCGCGCCCTCCGAGGTGGACTCCGGGCCGACACGGTCGCGCTCGTCGCTCGTGCGGCCGGCGGCGAGACCGTGTGCCGCGCTGCGGACGGACCGTCGATCGCGCCTGGTGAGCCGCCACCTGATACGACACGACGCGCTGCAGAGCGGGCGCTCGCGGGCCGCGACGACGGAGCATCGCCGGCACCGTTCGCGCTCGGCGGCGCTCGTCACCTCGTGGTCAGGTTCCTCGCGCCGGGAGCGGACGCCGCGCTCGTCGCGAGCTGGCACGAGGGCATCGTTCCCGAAGAGGCCATCGCGCTCATGGGTGATGCCGCGCACTCCATCCGGCTCGCGCTCGAGCGCGAGGAGGTCGGCCAGATCCAGCAGGAGGCCGCGGCGCTCCGGAGATCGCACGAGCTCCAGCGCGGCTTCCTCTCGCGGCTTAGCCACGAGCTCCGGACACCGCTCACAGCGATCCGCGGGTACGCGTCGAGCCTCATGCAGCCCGACGTGACCTGGGACGGCGAGTCCGAGCGGCGCTTCCTCACTCGGATCGCCGCCGAGTCGGCGCGCCTTGGTCGCCTCGTCGGAGACCTGCTCGACTTCTCGGCCATCGAGTCGGGCATCATGCGCCTGCAGCGCGACTGGTGCGACATCCCACTCGTCGTCGACGCCGCCGCCGCGTGCCTCACCCCCGCGGAAGCCGCCGCGGTGCGCATCGAGCGCGACGACGACCTACCGGTGGTCTGGGCGGACCACGATCGGCTCGAACAGGTGCTCGTCAACCTCATGGACAACGCGTTCCGCCACAACGCGGCGGGACGTACCGTCGTCGTCGCCGTCCGCCGCTCGGGTCCGTCCGCGATCGCGATATCTGTCACAGATGATGGAGTGGGCGTGCCCGCCGAGGTCGCCAGCGCGCCGTTCGAGCCGGGAAGGCGGCGATCGAGCCCGACGGCCGGCACCGGGCTCGGCCTGTCCATCGCGAAGGGGATCGTGGACGCGCACGGAGGCGCCATCACGCTCGAGCCGACCCGTTCGGGGGCGTCGTTCCGCATCGACCTGCCGGTGGAGGCGCCCGAGCGCCATCCGGGCGAGCTTGTCGACCCGGCCACCGAGGGCGAGCCGCCTGGGCTCGTGCAGACGGTGTCGTCCGTGCGGGCTGTGAAGGATGCGCGCACGGCCGACGAGGCGCTCGTCGACGGCGCCGACGGGGTGCACCGCCAGAAGGAGAGCGGCGGCGGTGACTGACGGTGCGAGGGTGACCCGCGCGCTCCTCGTCGAGGACGACCTCAACATCGTCGACCTCATCCGGTCGAACCTCGCGGTGCGCGGCTTCGACGCAGTCGTCTCGACCGACGGGGCACGCGTCCTCCAGCTCCTCGAGACCGAGGAGCCCGACATCGTGCTGCTCGACCTGATGCTCCCTGAAGCCGACGGCTTCGAGCTCTGCCGCATGATCCGCGAGCGATCGTCGGTCGGTATCATCGTCGTCTCCGGGCGAGGTGGCGAGCGTGACAAGGTCACCGCGCTGAACATGGGCGCCGACGACTACATGACGAAGCCGTTCAGCATCGAGGAGCTCCTCGCACGGATCATGGCGACCCTGCGACGCACGCGAGCGACGGCTCCGGTCGAGCCGGCGGCCTCGACGATCGCTGCTGGCGACCTCCTCATCGACCTCGCGAGCCAGCAGGTCACACGGGGAGGCACGCCGGTTCACCTCACGCCGACGGAGTTCGCGCTGCTCCGCGAGCTCGCGGCACACCGCGGGAAGCTCCTGACACATGCACATCTCCTTCGCCGCGTATGGGGTCCGGGCTACGAGACCGAGACCGAGTACGTGCGCGTGTACGTCCGCAGGTTGCGGGCGAAGCTCGAGGTCGAGGACAGCCCGCCGTTGATACTCACCCAGCCCCGCGCTGGATACCGCTTCGCGCCGGAATGACACCGCTGAGGCGCCAGTGGCGAGCTCGATCGGTGTGTTTACGGAATGTTTACGGCAGCGTGCACTTGTTTACGGTGACGTTCACGAGACCCGGCGTACCCTCGATCTCGCAGAGTCCAGGCGGCTGCAGGCGGCTCGCGGCGTGAACCACGCCGGGCCCGCCGGAGCGGCCCACGTCGAAACAAGGGGGGCAAGTATGAAGTACCCGTCCAAGGCGCGCTCCGTCGCGCCCGTGATCACGGCCGGCATCGTCGCAGCGGCCTTCGCGGGAGGGGCGGTCGCCTCGGCGAGCGTCCGGCCCGCGTTCAAGCCACCGACGTTGTCCATCTCCCAGTTCAACCGGACGTTCTCGGCGATGGCGAAGCTCAAGCCGCTCGCGGCACAGGGATCCGGCATGATCGCCGCGATCTTGCCGGACACGGTGACATCCACGCGGTACACCGAGTTCGACGCGCCGTACCTGAAGAAGGCCTTCCAGACCGCGGGCCTGAAGCCCTCGCAGTACGTCGTCCAGAACGCCCTCGGGAGCACGTCGACGCAGTTCACCGACGCGCAGGCGGACATCTCCAAGGGCACGAAGGTCCTCATCATCGACCCGCTCGACTCGGGCGTCGGTGCGAGGATCGAGCTCTACGCGAAGGCACGCGGCGTGAAGGTCATCGACTACGACCGCCTCACGCTCGGCGGCTACCGCACGTACTACGACAGCTTCAACAACGTCGTCGTCGGCAACCTCATCGGCACAGGATTCGAGAGCTGCGTCGCCGCGTGGCACGTGTCCAAGCCGCAGGTCGTCGAGATGTACGGCGCGCCGACGGACAACAACGCGACGCTCTTCGGTGACGGCTACAACCAGATCCTCGGCCCGCTGTTCAAGTCCGGCAAGTACACCCTCGCCGCGAGCACCGCGGGAACGTGGACCCCGGACGTCGCCGAGACCGAGTTCCAGCAGGCGGTCACTGCCCACAAGAACATCAACTCGGCGGTCATCCCGAACGACGAGAACGCCGCGCCGATCATCTCCTACCTGAAGAACCTCGGCGTCAAGCCGAAGACGTTCCCGATCACGGGCCAGGACGCGACGCTGACGGGCTTGCAGAACATCTTGTCCGGCTACCAGTGTGGGACGGTGTACAAGCCGATCTACCTGGAGGCTCAGGCCGCCGTGGCGCTCGGGATGTTCCTACGAGCCGGTCTCACCCCGCCAAAGACCCTCGTGAACGGCATGACCTTGGACTCGAAGACTCACACGAAGGTGCCCTCCGTGCTCCTCAAGCCCGAGTGGGTCACAGCCGCGAACATGGCCTCGACCGTCGTCGCGGACAACTTCGTTCCCGCGAGCCAGATCTGCACGAGCGCATACGCCTCGGAGTGCTCGGCAGCAGGGATCAAGTAGGGAACGTGCGCTCCTCGCATCTCCCCCGGTCCGCGCGGTGACCACCACCGACGCGAACAGCGGCGCCCGGCCCGCCCCCTCGGACCGGGCGCCAGGGGGCGATGAGCCGGGCGCGCGATCAGGACCGGCTCCCCGTGACGGGGAGCCGGTCCTGCGACTGCGCAGCATCGGCAAGAGCTTCGGCTCGGTGCGCGCCCTCAGCGGGATCGACCTCGACATCCCCGCAGGCAAGGTCACCGCTCTCGTCGGCGACAACGGAGCCGGCAAGTCGACGCTCATCAAGGCAATCTCGGGGATCTCGCCGCCCGACGAAGGCGAGATGATCTGGCACGGTGAGCCGGTACACGTGCGCACGCCGAAGGACGCCACTGCGCTCGGCATCGCGACCGTGTACCAGGACCTCGCGCTGTGCGACAACCTCGACATCGTCCAGAACATGTACCTCGGCCACGAGGTCACCGAGCGGCGTCTCCTCGACGAGTCCGCGATGGAGCTCGGCGCGAAGCAGGCGCTGGCGGAGCTTTCGGTCGTCACCGTCCGCTCGATCCGCCAGGCCGTCGGCTCCCTCTCGGGGGGCCAGCGCCAGGCGGTCGCTGTCGCGAAGGCCGTCATGGGACACGCGCGCCTCGTGATCCTCGACGAGCCGACGGCCGCGCTCGGCGTCTCGCAGACTGCAATGGTGCTCGGCCTCATCGCGCGGCTCGCGGAGCGCGGCGTCGCGGTGCTCGTGATCAGCCACAACCTCACGGACGTCTTCGCCGTCGCCGACTACGTCGCAGTCCTGTACCTCGGGCGCATCGCCGGGTCCGGACCGATCACGGCGTTCGACACCCACAACACCGTGGAGCTCATCACGACGGGACGCTCCAGTCGATTCGACCCCGCGACCGCGCCGGACGGCATCGCCGTGCGCGACGCGGCGAGCTAGGCGGAGACATGCCATCGACCATCGGAAGCGACCCATCACACGCGCCCGACCTCGATGCAGGGACGGCAGGTGCCGGTGGAGCTACGCACGCGGACGTCACCGCGGCGCACGAGAGCGCGTCGCCCGCCAGCACCTTCAGCGCACCGCCGGAGACGCTCGCGGAGTTCTTCCGCTCGTGGCTGAAGCAGGTGAGAAACGGCGACATCGGCGTGCTGCCCGTCGTCGCCGGGCTCGTCCTTCTCGTCGTCATCTTCCAGTCGCAGGATTCGGTCTTCCTCTCGGCAGGGAACCTCACGAACCTGCTCACCCAGGGCGCCGTCTACATGCTGCTTGGGATGGCCGAGGTCTTCGTCCTGCTGCTCGGCGAGATCGACCTGTCCGCCGGGTACGTCGCGGGCATCGGGGCGACGGTGACCCTCGAGCTCGCGACCAATCCGCACAACCTCCCGTGGTGGATCGCATGCGCTGCCGGCCTCGCGTCGTCGACGGCGATCGGCTTCGTCCAGGGCGTGCTCATCACGCGCCTCGGCCTCCCGTCGTTCATCGTCACGCTCGCGGGCTACCTCGGGTTCCAGGGACTCCTCATCGACATGATCAACGCCGACGCGGCCGCGAACGGTGGCACGATCTCGGTGACCAACAGCGTGATCAACGACTTCGTGAACGGCAATCTCGGCACGGTGGCCGGATGGGCCGTCATGGCGGCCATCGTCGTCGCGTTCGGGATCTTCGCGATCGGGCGTGACCGCCGGCGACGGGCGTCCGGACTCCATGCACCGCCGACGAGCCTGACGCTGCTGAAGCTCGCGGTCATGGCCGCAGCTGGCGTCGTCGTCGTCCTCGTCTGCAACACAAATCGCGGCGTCCTCACGACCGTCACCCTCCGGGGAGTGCCCTGGGTCGTGCTCATCGTGCTCGGCGTGCTCGCGGCGTGGACATTCCTTCTCGGCCGGACACGCTTTGGACGCTACGTCTACGCGATCGGCGGGAACGCGGAGGCTGCACGCCGCGCGGGAGTCAACTTGCGCCGGACTCGGACGACTGCGTTTGCGCTCTCCGGCTTCACGTCTGGCATCGCGGGGATCATCTACGCCTCTCGGCTCGGCTCGATCTCGACCGACATCGACAGCACTCTCGTGCTCTACGCAGTCGCGGGCGCGGTCATCGGCGGCACGAGCCTCTTCGGAGGGCGTGGCAAGATGCTCCACGCGCTCCTCGGGGGTCTCGTGATAGCCGCTATCTACAACGGCCTCGGGCTGCTCGGTCTCTCGGCCGCCACGACGTTCATGGTCGCCGCGCTCGTGCTGCTCGTCGCGGTCGCCGTGGACGCCGGCGCTCGGAGAGGACGCGTCGCCCGCTGAGGCTCGAGGGCGGGTCCGCGCCGTGCCCGCACCCGTTCCCGACGGATCACCGGAGGGACAGCCGGAGCACCGACCACCCGTCGACGAGAGGCAGCTCGACCTCCAGCGCCCGACCCCACCGGTGCGGCACCTCACGGGCAGCGATCTCGACGAAGTGGTCGTCGTCGGCGCCGAGGACGGCAGCGACGGCGCTCCACTGGGCTGGCAGCCCGGTCAGGATCCGCACGGTGACCGAGGTAACACGGCCGGGAGCGGTCGGCTCGGACCACCGGCCGCGGCGGCTGCCGGTGAGATCAAGCACGCCGACACTGACCCGACCCGGGGCGTGCATTACGCGAGCGAACGCCCCGCCCCCTTTGGGCTCCGGACGAACCGGCGTGCCGGCGGACTCGACGGCAACTGCCCCGTTGTCGTCACCGATCTCGCACCAGCTCGTGTCCTCACCCTCGGTGAACAGGTCGCGGCAGCGCAGGCCGAACCGGCGCCACGCGAGCACGGTGGCCGCCTCGGCCTGCTCCAGGAGCTCGTGCTTTGGGTAGTAGGCGTCGCGCAGCACGGCCATCTTGTCGCCAAAGATCAGTGAGCCCGCGCCCAACAACGTGAGGACCGCCTCGCACGAGACCACGGTTCGCAGCGCGTCGGCCCGGCACGGAGTCGCGGACGTGCCATCGCCCCACACGGGCGGGTACACCGACACAGTCCCCCGAACGACGGCGTCGCGCCATCCGACATCCGCGAGCAGGCCTGCCCGTCCGGAAGTTCGCTCGAGGAACGCCTTTAGGCGGAGCGGACCTCGAGGCGCCGACCGTCGGCGTCGTAGGCCAGGCGAGGATACCCGTAGGTGTCGACGTGGAAGCCGCCGAACCCGATCCGGTCCGATGCAGCGCCGTACGCGGTGACGAAGTGGCGCTGCCATTGAGGGTTCCCAGGTTCGGCCAGCACGATCTGGTCCATGAAGAGCACCGGCGCACCGTCGGCGTCGTACATCAGCTGCTCAGGGTGCTCCTTCGCGTAGTCGTGGCCTACGGCATAGACGGGGGCGTAGGCATGCGCCACGGCTCCGTTTGCACGCAGGCCCTCGGCCAGCGCGCGCAGAGCCCGGAACGACACCGGGCGGCCATTCGGTTCCACCCACCCCGCGTCCGAGCCGTCGGGCGCCGTGTAGCGCTCCATCCAGTCGTAGACCTGCACCACGGTCGAGCGGAGCGCAGCATTCCAGGAGAGGACCGCCTCGACATCGTCATCACCGAACGACGTGGCGAATCCGTGCACCGGTCGCTCGCCCTGGTGCGCGCTCACGGTCGTCAGCTCCTCGGCGAGGCGAGCGCCCGTGCCGTCGAACGCCGCAACTTCCCAGGTGCCGGGGGCCAGGCCGGACAGATGGGCGACGACTCCGGCTCCGGCTCCGGCAAGCGCGGCCTCGACCGCCTCGCCCGTCGCGCGGCGCGCGACGACCGAGGCCGTCCCCGAGGGGAGGTCGGCCAGCGTGATCTCCTCGCCGGTTGGGTAGAACACACGTAGCTCGTCCAGCCGTCCACAGATGAGTCGATTCGACACGGGTCAGGCTCCTCTCGCGCTGGGCGGCTCGCCGCGCCGACTTTCCCGGTTCGGGCCCGCGCCCGCGGTCTGGCGAGAGAGGGGATACATGGATGCGCCGCCCTTCCCAGATCCGCTCAGCGGATCCCGCCGAGCGAGACCCCGCTCCGGAACCACCGCAACGTGATCAGGAACACGATGATGGTCGGGATCGTCGCAATCACCGAGGCCGCGAAGAACGGCCCGTACGCGACGGTATGCGCGCCGATGAAGTACTGCAGCCCGATCGGCAGTGTGTAGTGCTCCGGCGAGTTCAGCATCGTCAGCGCCGTCGGGAAGTCCTCCCAGGCAGCGTTGAAGGTCAAGGTCAAGCACAAATATTCCGGGGCTCGCCGTCCGAGCCGATGACTTGGAAGAACGCGGATCAATTCGCTGACAAGGCCGAAAAGCAAGACGTGGATCGGCTCGTCATCCCGCCGCGTCGCCCCAGTTCAACGACCGGTTGGAGCTACCAGATATCAATGGCCCGAAACTTTCGTCTGCACCAGCCGGTTTGATCCTTCCGGGGGCGGTCCGGTGTCTGTGAATCCCCAGGCCAGCAGCCTGTAACGACCCGGACTCCATCCACCACCATTGTGCTCAGCGGCGCTTTGAAGGCGACACTTGAGGATGTCTGGGATAAAGGCTAGAAGTGGCGATCAACTCTCGTGGGAGCGCTCGAACGCTGTGTGCGCGAGAATTCGCCTATGGAGTCGCCTTTTCAATTGTCGCTCCGGTCATAGCAGTGCGCCGACACCGGGAGAGAGGTGGCGATGGCATCCGTACGTGAGGTCGCCGACACCTACGTCGAGGAGGTGGCGGCACTCGACCCGATCGCCGCCACCTTCTGGGGAATCTCCGGGTACGACGACCGCCTGCCGGACCTCTCGCCCGAAGGGGTCGAAGCTCGCGGCGGACTCGAGCGACGGACGCTTCGGGCGCTCATCGCCACCGAGACCGAGAGTGCCGAGGAGCGCATCGCCGCCGGGGTCATGGCAGAGCGCCTCGAGGCCTCGCTCGCGCTGCACGACGCCGGTGAGGATTTCCGCTCGCTGCGGGTTCTCCACAGCCCACAAGGAGCGGTCCGCCAGTGCTTCGACGTCATGAGCACGAAGGACGAGGCTGCCTGGGAGCTGATCGCCGGCCGTCTCGGCCGGGTTCCCGAGGCGCTCGAGCAGCTGCGGACGACCCTCGAGGAAGGGATCGCGCGGAACCTGCCCAGCCCGGCACGCCAGGTCCGCGCTTGCGCCGAGCAGTGCGACACCTGGGGCGGGCGCGGGAACGGCGCCACGTCGTTCTTCGCGCGCTTGGTCGCCCGCTACACCGGCGGTCCGAGCGGGCTGGCGCTCGCAAAGCGCGCGGACAAAGCGGCGCAGTCATACCTGGAGTTCGGTGAGTGGCTGCGTGAGCATTATTTGTCTGCGGCGAGCGAGGACGATGCCGTCGGCGCCGAGCGCTACGCCCGGGCGGCCCGCTACTACACCGGGGCAGATCTCGACCTTACCGACACGTACGACTTCGGCTGGGCCGAGCTGCACCGCATCGAGGCGCGCATCGCGCAGGTCTGCTCGTTGATCCTTCCCGGCGCGGGCTTCGCAGAGGTGGTGGCCCATCTCGAGGCCGGGCCCGAGCTCGTGATCGAGGGCGTCGAGGCGTTCCAAGAGTGGAATCAGCGTCTCATCGACGAGACCGTCGCTGCGCTGAACGGCGTGCACTTCGACATCCCCCTCGAGATCCAGCGCTGCGAGGCGATGATCGCTCCCCCCGGTGGGGCCGCCGCGATGTACTACACGCAACCGAGCGAAGACCTCTCACGACCGGGGCGGACCTGGTATCCGACGCTCGGCAAGACCCGCTTCCCGCTCTGGCGCGAAGTCTCGATCTGCTACCACGAGGGGGTTCCGGGCCACCACCTGCAGATCGGCCAGCTGCTCCACATGGGGGAGCGCCTCAGCCGCTATCAGCGCCTGGCGGGGCGGACCTCGGGACACTCCGAGGGGTGGGCGCTCTACGCGGAACGCCTAATGGGTGAGCTGGGCTACCTCGACGAGCCGGCCTTCGAGCTCGGCATGCTTGCCGCGCAGGCGATGCGAGCAGTCCGGGTGATCGTCGACATCGGCATGCACCTCGAGCTTCCCATCCCCGCCGATGAGGACTACCACCCAGGTGATCGCTGGACTCCTGAGCTCGCGCTTCCCTTTGTGATCGAGCGCTCCCGCTTCCCGGCAGACTTCATGGCCTCCGAGGTCGACCGCTACCTCGGACTGCCGGGACAGGCGATCTCCTACAAGGTCGGCGAGCGAGCGTGGCTCGACGGGCGCGACGCCGCTAGACGTCGCCACGGTGGGGACTTCGATCTGAAGGCCTTTCACACCTTTGCGCTCGGGCTTGGCGGGATGGGCATTGACCAGCTGACGCGCGAACTCGGCCAGTTCTGAGCTGGCGATGTCGAATTCCCACGTGCGGTTCAAAAGCCGCTTGTATCCCCCAACCGCGACCGGGCAATAGCGCCAATAGTGACCCGATCGCGGGTAGGTCGCGCTCAGACCAGCGCCCGGAGGCCGGTCACGCGCTAGCGCCGAATCGACGTACTCGCGCACCTCACCGTGCTCATCACGCTGTGCCAGAACGACGACCGTCGCCAGCCCGAGAGCAGCACATAACGGCATTCCTGAAGCGCGATCCTTCCTATCGACCAGCGCCGCGAGACCACCGCTCGTTCGGTGACGGTCACGTGCAACGAGCGAGCGAACTGAATCGTGTGATAGGTGCGACCTGCTGGTGCCGGGGCACTGATGTTCGGCCGTCGTGTCCTGTGCTCCCGGCACCCTCCGCTATGGGGCAGTGAGGACGAGCGGTCCGTCTTCGGTGATCGCGACGGTGTGCTCGCTGTGTGACGCCTTCATGCCGCTTGCGCTACGAAGCGTCCATCCGTCGTCATCGGTGACGTAGTCGTCAGTGCCGCCGGCGATGAGCATGGGCTCGATCGCGATCACCAGTCCAGGTCGCAGGCGCAAGCCGCGCCCCGAGCGACCTTCGTTCCACACGAATGGAGCCTCGTGCATCGCCCGGCCGATCCCGTGCCCACCGTGGTCAGCGAGCAGTCCGTAGCCGGCTCGGCGCACGACATCCCCGATGGCGTGCCCGACGTCGCCGAGCCTGTCTCCCGCGACCGCGGCCGCGATGCCCCGCTCGAGCGCCGCGTCGGTTGCTTCAATCAGGGCCGCGTCCACCGGATCTGGTTGTCCGACGATGAAGCTGATCGCCGCGTCCCCACACCAGCCGTCGACGAACGCTCCGCAGTCGATGCTCACGACGTCGCCATCAGCCAGTCGCGTGCGATCCGGTATCCCGTGGACGACTGCGTCGTTGATGCTGGCGCAGATGACGCCCGGAAACGGGACCGGCGCCCACGACGGGTGGTAGTTCAAGAAGGCCGGTTGGGCACCGGCCCCTCTGACCTAGATACTCGAGTTGTCTGACGGATCGCGGCCCGAAAGACGCGACAAAGTGCCTCTCAGCTGGGATAATGGGCTTTGCGAAAGACCCCATGCCCCAGGAAGAAAGGCACCCGTCAGGTG
>Ga0307374_10011093_pt1 | contig 12902 bp, 10 predicted proteins | sample OX3MG_FD_202532 | JGI IMG/M metagenome (GOLD analysis project Ga0307374, IMG submission 202532) | Soil microbial communities from Risofladan, Vaasa, Finland - OX-3 | ecosystem: Environmental > Terrestrial > Soil > Coastal area > Acid sulfate soil | place: Finland: Risofladan, Vaasa | collected...
GCTCGTAACGTTCGATCATCTGGCGATCCACAATACCGGCATTTTCAAGGAGTCTTTCGAGGACCACCTGGCGGTCACGCAAGAGCCAGATTTCCTTCATAAGGCCCATGCAAATCTGGCCAAGCTCGTCCAGGCGCTGGTCGCCCAAATAGCTATCACTCAATCCCCACTCTTTCTCCCATCTGCTCCATGGCAGCATTCATCGGTTTTCTTGCTCGAAGGATCCACGGGTACCGGGCCTCGCCTAAGCCGTATTCATCAACGTTGACGAAACCGATTCGCCGACACAGCTCGCCGCGATCAAGGGTGGCTTCTTCGCGCCAATATGGTTCTGCCCGGTGCTCCGTTTCCCAGTCGGAAAGCAGCATCTCGAAATCCGACATCTCGCGGTAGGGGGGGACGTCCATGAACAGCAGGTCTCCACCAGGTTGCAGAACTCGGAACATCTCTTGAAGCATCGCCTCGGCGGCAGAGGCCGGGACCTCATGCAGCACGGCATAGCTGGCGACCAAATCAAAAGAACGGTCTGGATACCCGGTGTTTTCCGCGGGTGCCTGTTTCAGGATCCACCGCCAACCATTAATGGCAGCGATCGCGTTTGTGGCCTCCAACGCTGCCGGCCACAGGTCGATAGCGTAGATTGTGGCTGCGGAGAAGCGTTGTTGGAGGGCCGCTGTCCATGTTCCGTGCCCGCAGCCGACATCGAGGATGCGCCCATAGGTGCTGCGCGGTGCCTGGGCGGCCGTCAGCCTTCTTTGTTCGAGAAGATCGCTGCCAGGCCGGACGGCAGCGCAGCCCGCCCGGTCGAGGATCTTCCGCGTGTGTGAATTTGAGGGCCCGCCAAGAATGCGATACACCATGTCGCGAGGCTGGTTGTGGAAAACGCTCCGCATGAAGTACTCGGGCAATGCGAGGCTCGGGTTGAGCTCGACACTCCCTCCACCAACCGGTGTGCTGGGGTCGGGCTGACCCTCGAGTCGGAGGAGCTCCTGCGTCATAAAAGTGAGCGCCGGACCCTGCTCCGCAATGAGCCGTTGGATCAGTCGGTTATAGCGGAATTCGCCTGATCCGGCGATGATTTCGCGCGCCGCCGCTAGGCGACTGTTGAAAGCCTTCTGGGGATCAGTGGCCTGAGCGTGATCCTCGTAGTAGGCTTGCGCCGCGGTATACAGGGTCGTGGCCGCGTACGCGCCAAGGGCGGCCAGAAAATCAAACGTCGCGCGGTTCGTTTGTGGTATCGATGCTGCGCTCGGCAAGATCTCTAGCATGCCTTGGGCGAGCATTGGTCCAGGGTGGCGGTCACTGCGTCTCGCCAACCACCGCTAACGGGTAACGGATAGATGATTACCCTGTCTATGCCGGCTAAAGAAGAATCCGCGAGGAGCACGTCGAGCTGTTTGCGGCCACCGACGATCGCGACACTGGTCAGTAGCTCCAACGGAAGACAACGCGACGCCAGATCGACTTGAGCCTGACGGAGATGATCAATAGCACGCGCCGTAACGTCTCCATAGCCCGCGTTGACCAACATGTTTGCATACGTGGGTAGTTGCAGATATTGAGCCAGTGCTCGTCCTGCAGCGTCCCGGGCCGCATTTTGGCTACCGTCTAGAAAGCAGGGTAGAATGATCCAGACTTGCCCATTTCGACGGCCCGCCTTTCTTTCACCGTCGTCAAAACGCCGAACCAACTCAGTAGCGAGCGTCGTAGGCGTCCACGTCAGCACTAAGCCGTCCGCGTAGCTGGCGGCGTGATCCACACCTTTAGGTCCAAGAGCCGCAATCACAATTGGAGGTGAATCAAGGGTGGCCCGCCGACGTTGAATCGGAAGATCGGCGCCAAGCTGCTGGCCCCTATAACCCTCGCCCCTAAGGAGGTGCCGGATTGCCTCCGCGTACTCCTGCAGGTATCGCGTGCTTGTTTGGAAAGGTAAGCCGAACTCGTCGGTCGCATTGCTGCGATGTCCAAACCCTAGTCCGAGCTCAATCCGGTCGCCCCAGACATCCCGGATAGCCGCGACCCCTTCAGCCACCACCGCGGGGTGTCGCAAGTGAACATTCAGGATGGTTGTTGCGAGGCGCATGCCATCGGTGGCCGATGCCAGGATCTGCATCCAGCTGAGCGCGTCGTTGTGATACTCCCCGATCGTGAGCCGGTCGAATCCTCGCCGAGCCGCTACCTGGGCCGGCTCAATTAGGTCAACAATCGAAGTAGCCCAGGCCGGCCCGAAACAGATCCCCCATGCCTTCAGCAATTCGGATCGCCTCCTACCGAAGCGAGCTTCTTTGGCAACCGCAGCCAGTGCGGCCCGCGGCGTGGCGCGGCGATTCAAAAGCTTCGGGGCGAAGGCGTCCATGTGTGGAGTTTCATTATCTTGACATTCTTTCGATAACGCACAATACTTACCCGACACCGTTTGGACAGTAAGAGTCAGGGAGGCTGATGCCGTATGGGGAAGCGACTATTAGTTGTCAATCCACTTGGCACTGACCTGTACGACCTACAAACCCTGGAGCTACTGGCGCCGGTGGTGTCCAGTAGTACCGATCTTGTCGTCCGAAGCCTAGGCGATGGTGTCCCCAAGACGGCCTACCTCCCCATTACGTCCCTCTTTTACAATCAACTGATCCAAGTGATCGTCGATGCTCAGCGTGAGGGCTTCGACGCGGCGGCAATCGCATGTTGCTCCGATCCAGCCTTGCCCGAATGCAAGGATGTGGTCTCAATCCCTGTGACGGCGCCGATGGAGGCCGCCTGTCATACGGCACCAGCCCACGGATGGCTAACAGTGATCGCGCCGCGGATCCCCTCGGGCGAGGGAGAAAATCTACCGCAGGATTCGAACTGGGTACGACAGTTGGTTCGGCGTTACGGCATGCTCGACAACTTAGCGAATGTTCGCGTGGCGCGCGCCGGGCACCCGAGTCCAAGTGTCACTGCCAGTTTGCTAGAAGAGGATCCGGACCAATTGCGCCAGATGGTTCGCGAGCAGATGGCCGAGTCCATCGCTGGACCTGGTTTGGATCAGGCGCGGTTGGCATATTCGGAGGATGAAGCTCGATCCGTCTTCTTTGCGTGCACGCTCTGGGGGGGTCTGCTCGATCCCGTGCGGGATGAAGTGCCGGTAGCGGTACTGGACCCATTGGTGACCATGGTCAAATTTGCGGAATTGCTCGCGTGGAGCTAGCAACATTGTCTTCACCAGGAGGGCGAAAAATGCGGGCGTCTAGTCCTCGGCACGTCGGCTCGATCATCTTGATGCTGGCCGCCTTAGTGGTCAGCAGTTGCGCCGGCTCTACCAGCACGTCTAACGGTGCTGGCAGTACGACCCTGACGATTGCCATTCCAGGGGACGTCGAGACACTTGACCCTTGTTGTTCCAACTTCATTCGGGCGAACACTGCCATCGCCCAGCTCTATGACACGCCCGTCTTGTTGAAGCCGATAAAATCATCATCTGGCGCGTTGATCGGGCAGCCAGCGCAGCTCCAAGGCATCGTATTCGACTCGTGGACTCTTCAGCCAGACAACTTGACGTGGATCATCAAGATTCGAAAAGGCCTGACTTTCCATGACGGCACGCCAATCAATGCCTCAGTGATTGTCTACAACTATCAGCGATACCTCGCGACTCCTGGTGGCGAAGACTGGCTCCAGCGCAACATAGCCTTTGTAACCAAGCCGCCTGTCGCACTTGACGACTATACGGTCAAGCTCGTCCAAGATAGAGCCAGCCCAATGGCGATGCAAGTTCTGTACATGGATGGCTCTGGGATCGTGGAACCATCAGTGATCCAAGCGCACGCGACGCCAGACGATCCATGGGCGACTAAATGGGTCGCGCAGAATGTCGCAGGAGGCACCGGGCCTTATACGCTCCTATCGCATGTGGTTGATCAACAGCTCGTTTTTCAAGCAAACAATAAATACTGGCGGGGAGCTCCCAAGATCCAAAAGGTCATTTGGAAGGTGATCCCTTCGGCAGCGGAACGAGTGTCGCTACTTAAGAGTGGCGCCGTGGACATGGCGGAAGGTCTAGGGACGGCGGATCTGCAGGCGCTAACGGGAGCATCCGGGGTCAAGATTGTGCAGAGCCCATCCGAGAACATGGTGTACGTGGGCATGAACAACAAGATCGCCCCATTCAACGATGTTGCGGTGCGCCAAGCGGTTTCTTACGCAGTCAACTACGACGACATTTTGGCAAACGTCTATCACGGACAAGCCCAGCGGCTGTACGGTCCCCTCCCTACTGGATCTCCTTTGAGCTTGGGATCGTCGATCGGATACAACATGGACGTGGCCAAAGCCAAGGCACTACTCGCGGGTTCATCCTACAAGGGCCAAGCAATAACTCTGTCAATCAACACAGCTAACGCTGACGACCAGCTGGTTGCTGTCCGAGTACAAGCCAATTTACAGGCCATCGGCATGAACGTGAACATCGCCCAACTTACCCCCGCCGTGTTCGCGGCAGATCAAGCGAAGCAGTCGCTCCAGGCGTACGTCGACGAGATCTTGCCGTGGATAGATGACCCCGACTATGTGTTGGCTCTCACATACGCATGTGGAGTCTTTGGCAATTACACCAATTACTGCAACAAGCAAGTCGACGCCGCCATCTCAGCCGGATGGAGCGAGACAGACACATCCAAGCGACAAGCCATGTTTGCCCAGACCCAGAAGGATATCGTCAACGATGCGCCATGGGTCTTTATTGCCCAGCCCAACTACAAACTGGCAATGCGGAGCAATGTAAATGGGTATGTGCACTACCTCAACGAAATTCCGTTGTACTACGACTTTAGCAAGAGTTGAGAGGTTGTAGATAGCGATCGGCGCGTTTGTCCTACGTAGAGCCGCTCAGTTAGTTGGCTCATTCTTCGTCGTGTCTGTGATTGGATTCCTGATAACGCACGTTTTGCCGGGAAATCCTGTCTATCTGATTCTGGGACAACGCGCCGATCAGCAGTCTGTCGCCATTTTGACGCACCAACTGGCATTGGATCGTCCTTTACCGGAACAGTACCTTCGTTATCTAGCAAGTCTTCTTCACGGTGATCTAGGAACAAGTCTGCGAACGGGTGCTTCTGTTCGGAGTGACTTGGCATCCCGCTGGCCGGCGTCGGCCGAGCTAGCGCTTGCTGGAGGCTTCTTAGCTCTTGCATGGGGGCTATCGGTCGGGGTGATGGCCGCCGTCATGCAGGGAACTCGCTGGGACAAACTAGCAAGCTTAGTCACAGGACTCGGCGTATCAGTACCGGAGTTCTGGTTGGGCCTAATCTTGATCCTGATCTTCTTCAGCACATTGAAGATCGCACCTGCGCCAATTGGCAGGTTACCGGCGGAGATCGTTGCACCGCCGACAGTAACCGGCTTGTACACCGTCGATGCTCTCTTCGCCGGCGATTGGGGGGCTTTCTTTGGTGCGTGGGGACAGTTGGCGCTACCAGCTCTTACGTTGGCCTTCGTTGGCGGGGCACCGATTGCACGGATCAGCCGTGCCGCGATGAGAGAGGCCCTCGATTCGCAGTATGTGAGGTTTGCACGTGCGCTTGGGGTCGGGCGCGTAAGCGTAATCCTCCGTTATGCTCTACCGTCCGCCCTTCTCCCGGTGACCACAATGATGGCCTTGCTTTGTGGCTATTTGATGGGCGGTGACGTCCTCGTGGAGTACGTATTCGCCTGGCCGGGACTGGGCAACTACGCGGTCGACTCGATAGGAGCGTCTGATTACGCACCGGTTATGGCTGTCGTGGAGTTGAGTGCCATCAGCTACCTGCTCATTTACGTTCTGTTGGATCTAGCCCATATGGTTATTGACCCTCGGACAAGGGCCTAGAGGTTGGCTACCGCTCCCGCGACAAATTCGCTCCGTTTTCTCGTTGCGGTTGGAAACCGATTGAGGGTGCGTGTCGGATATGGGGCAATCGTGATTGGCATCCTGATTCTGCTATCGGCAGTTGCGCCCTTGATTTCAAAGGATCCACTTCACATTGATTCGACGGCCACACTTGTGCCGCCGTCCTGGGCTCACCCATTTGGGACGGACCAGAACGGGATGGATATCTTCGCCCGAGTCTTGTATGCAGCCCGCCTAGATCTTGGTGAGGCATTGGCCGCAGCTACGTTGGCGGTACTTATAGGCGTGCCGCTCGGAGCGCTCGGGGCGTTGGCCGCCGGCTGGGGAGATCAAGCGTTACTCCGCATCACCGAATCTGTACAGTCCTTCCCGACCCTATTGCTCGCCATGGGTGTCGTGGCGGCGATTGGGCCCGGTTTGGGAAAGCTCGTATTGGTAATCGCGGCAGTCAATATCCCTGTCTACGTTCGGTTAACTCGAAGCGCGGTTCTGCCAATGCGCGACATGGAATTCATTCAAGCAGCTCGCTGCGCGGGGCTCGGCAACATAGCAATAGTGACACGGCACCTAATCCCGAACATCGCACACCTCATCGCTGCGCAATTCTCAATCAACTGCGCGTGGGCCATCCAGATACTTGCCGCTCTGAGTTTCATCGGACTCGGGGTCGCTCTTCCTACCCCGGAATGGGGAGCAATGGTTCGCGCCGGAGCCGACTACACAGTGTATGGACAGTGGTGGGTCGCTCTGTTTCCTGGGCTCGCAATCGTTATCACCGTCTTAAGCCTCAATGAGCTGGCGGATAGCTTCCGCCGACATACTTCACGTTGAGGCAGGCCGGGCCAAGCGAGGCACTTCTTTCGATTCGGAACTTAGACATTGAGATCGGATATGGCGCGGATAAGCATTACCCCGTGCAGGATGTAGATCTGACCGTGCCCAGTCGTCAGGTTAGTGGGTTGGTTGGTGAGTCGGGCTCTGGGAAAAGCCTGACTGCATTAGCAGTCGTGGGCATGTTGCCGCAGAGTGCCCGACAGATTTCAGGCACGATCGAATTCGCCGATATCGATATCTGTCACGCCGAGGAGAGCCATTTGCAGCGGATTCGTGGCCGCCAGATAGCGCTTCTGTTCCAGAATCCGAGAGCCTCTCTGCATCCACTTAAGAAAGTCGGCAGCCAGATCGCATATTTGGCCATGCGTCATCAGCACCTCAGTCGTGCCTCCGCCTGGAACCACGCGATCGACCTGATGGCTGCGGCAGGTATCTCGGAGCCAAAAGCTCGGGCTGGCGACTATCCTCATCAATTCTCGGGGGGAATGGCGCAGAGAGCCGCGCTAGCGATGGCCCTGGCATGCTCACCTGAGCTGCTTATTGCTGACGAGCCGACAAGTGGCCTCGACACGACCCTGCGGGAGCAAATCGTGGAGTTGCTTGCCACTCAAGTCCGAGACCGCAAAATGACCGTGTTGCTCATTACGCATGACATCGGCTTGATAAAGCACCATACCGACACAGTCACGGTGCTATATGCCGGTCGCATAATGGAAGCAGGTGCAACACGGCATGTCCTGAGCTCGCCGCGTAATCCTTATACGCGCGAGCTAATGCGGGCGGATCAACAAGTCGACGGCACGCGCATGTATGCAATTCCCGGCAATGTTCCCCCGGTGTTGCCGCGCTGGACAGGTTGCCCGTTCAGTAGTCGGTGCGATCTCGCAACGGATGTATGTCGCGAAGTTCTTCCACCGCTCCGATTGATTGCCGGACGGGAGGTCGCCTGTCACCATGCCGAATAGCCCGTCCTCCGACGGCACCGCTTTGACAGGAATCGACCTCTCCAAGACGTTCCGATTGCGCGATGCCGCGTTGGGTTGGCGCTCGCTTCGCGCTGTTGATGGAGTGTCGTTTGAGGTTGGGTGGGGCGAAACCTTTGGCATAGTTGGCGAATCAGGCTCAGGAAAGTCGACCATCGGCAAGCTCTTGTTGAAATTAACTGACGCTACTGGTGGCAACATCATCCTCGACGGTGTGCATATCGAAGCAATGAATGAGAGGCAGTTTCGGCCGTTTCGCAAACGGATTCAAATAGTGTTTCAGGATCCACTTAGCGCATTTGATCCTCGACGCACCGTCGTAGATAGCGTCTCGGAAACAATGCGGTTGAGCAGTCTCGCTCCCAAAGAACGTACGAAAGCAGTTGATCGTCTTCTTGATGAAGTTGGACTCGACCCAGCGCTCGGCCGCCGGTATCCCAGACAGCTGAGCGGTGGCCAACTCCAGAGGGCGAGCATCGCGCGAGCGCTGGCTCCTGGGCCGGACATAGTTTTTCTTGACGAGCCGACGTCGGCCCTGGATGTCTCGATACGGGGCCAAGTAGCGAATGTCTTGCGTGACCGACAGGAGCAACGGCGTCTCGCCTACGTGCTCGTGGCCCATGACTGGTCAGTCGTCGAGTTCCTGGCGGATCGCATTGCGATTATGTATTTAGGTGAGTTCGTCGAGGTAGGGTACAAGCGCCAGTGCTTGGGTCGACCGCTGCACCCGTATACCCGCGCCCTGATGACCTCTGCAGGACGGATCGGGTCTTCACAACCAATTCGTCTTCGTGGCGAGTTGGCTCCAATCGCTGGCGAAGGCTGCCGCCTTGGCGGCCGGTGCCCCCTCGTGCAGTCGCGCTGTTCGGAGCCTCAGAAGCTTATCGAGTACGAGGCCGGTCACTGGGCGCGTTGCTGGCGGGCACCGGAGCTCGGAGCTAACCAGGCTGTTGCGGCCCCCCTGTAGTGAAGTCGGTTCGCCTGAGATTGTGTAAGGAGGAATTTTGCGTATAGCTAACGACAGAGAACGGACTCTTCACGAGCCAGGATCCGCGCGGAGCGATGCTACGAGGCACCTTGGCGGCATTCTGGCGAAAGCCCGAAAGGGACGCTTCACTCTTGAACAGTTGGCTGAAGTGTCGGGACTCAGCGCTAGCGGGATTAGTCAGCTTGAAAGAGGGCTCGGTAACCCCTCCTTCACAACGCTGCTGAAGCTAGCGAATGCACTTGAGCTTCCATGGCACGCACTCTTCACGGGTCCGACCAATGACACTCCCGGGTTTGTTCCGGCCAATGCCCGAAAGAAGTTGGTACACCCAAACGAAGATCTGACCTTCGAGTTGTTGACTCCTGATTTCCAGGGCGATCTGGCAGTCGTGCGTGCCCACATTCCACCGCACTTTAACAACTCAACCAGGCCGTTCCGGCATCCAGGCGAGGAGTGCACACATATTCTGTCGGGCACCTTGGAAGTGCTAATTGGGTCCGACACATTCGTGCTCGAACAGGGGGACTCATTGACCTATGACTCAGGCGTACCACACTGTTGGTGCAACCCGGGCTCTAGTCCGGCAGAGGTAATCAGCGCGGTTACTCCAGTGGCCTTCTAGGGGATCCAGTAGTGCCAGTCCGACCACAACACACGCATCTTGCCCGCAAGCTAATGAGATTCGAAAGCGCGGAGGGCATGGGAACGCCCCTGCCTGAGCGTGAGGAGAGAATGGTTGTCCAATCCACCTAGGCTGGCGGTCGCGGTCGACATCGGGGGGACATTCACAGATCTCGTCCTAGCCTCGACGGCTGGCGAGGTCCGGACCGGCAAGGCCCTGACGACGCCTGGGCACCTTTCGACCGGGGTCTTGGAGGTGCTCGACCACGTCGTGGAGTCGGGCTCGGAGGTTGAGTTCTTCGTCCACGGTACGACGGCGGGTCTCAACGCCCTTCTGGAGCGTCGCTACGCTCCGATCGGCCTGCTGACGACCAAGGGCTTTCGAGACGTTTACGAGATCGGCCGGGCCAACCGTCCGGCCATGTACGACTTGCATTATCATCGGCCGGCGCCGCTCGTCCCTCGGCGCCACCGCCTCGAGGTGGTTGAGCGCATGTCGCCCGCCGGCCACGTGGTCACGCCGCTCGACGATGACTCGGTCGCCGACGCAATCGACCAACTGGTTGCCCAGGGCATCGAGTCGGTCGCCATCGTCTTCCTCCACAGTTATCGGAACCCGGCCCATGAGCTTCGCGCCGAAGAGATCGTCTCGGCGCGCCATCCCGCGATCACCGTGTCGCTTTCGCACCGCATCGCGAACGAGTGGCGCGAGTTCGAGCGCACCAGCACGACGGTGGTCAACGCAGCCATCGCCCCGACCGTGCGCGGCTACCTCGCCGAGCTGGAAGATCGCCTCGGGGAGCGCGAAGTGATCGCGAGCGTCCACATCATGCAGTCGAATGGAGGAATGACAACCGCGGCCCGTGCTCGTGAGCAGCCCGTGAACACTCTTCTCTCCGGTCCTGTCGGAGGCGCCATCGCGGCGTCGAACCTCGCTAGGCGCGCTGGATCCTCGAGCGCGATCGCGATCGACATGGGCGGCACCAGCTTCGATGTCTCCCTGTGCATCGACGGCAAACCGACGATCTCTCGCGAGGCGATGCTCGAGGGGCAACCGCTCATCCTGCCCGTGATCGACGTGGAGACGATCGGTGCCGGCGGAGGGTCGGTGGCCTGGGAATCGGCCGGCGGCCTGCGCGTCGGGCCTCGCAGCGCCGGCGCGGAGCCTGGCCCCGCATGCTACGGCCGCGGTGGCACCGAGCCGACGGTGACCGACGCCAACGTCCACCTCGGTCGCGTCAACCCTCGCTACTTCCTCGGCGGCCGCATGGCGCTGCACCCCGAGCTGGCCGCCGACGCGCTCGGTCGCCTGGCCACGCAGCTAGGGCTGGACGAGGGCCGGCTTGCGGAAGGCATCCTCGACGTGATCAACGCCCGGATGGCCGGGCTCATCCGGCAGATCACCGTCGGCCGCGGTCTGGATCCGCGCCAGTTCTCCCTGGTCGCGTTCGGCGGTGCGGGTCCGATGCACGCGGTTTTCCTGGCCGAGGAGCTCGGGATCGAAACGGTGCTCGTCCCGCATTCGCCAGGTACTTTCTCGGCCCACGGTATGCTCGAGGCCGAGATTCGGCACGACCTGGTGCACCCATATTTCGCGCGTTGGGATCGAATGGATCGCTCGGAGGTCGCGGACGCGACGGCGGCTCTCGCGAGCTCCGCCAGGCAGCTGCTCGAGGAAGACGGCATCCCGTCAGGGAAAGCAGCCCTCGCCACCAGCGTCGACCTTCGCTATGTGGGGCAGGAGCATTTCCTGACACTGCCCGCGGGCAAGTTTGACGACCAGGTGCTGAAGCAGTTTCACCGCCTCTACAAGAAGACGTTCGGTCACTCGAACCCAGGTGAGCTGGTCGAGGTCGTCAACCTGCGGCTCACCGCGGTTGGAACGGGCGGCCACGCCCGCCCAAACGGATCCGGACCCGAGTCGGGAAGCGGTGAACCTTACGACCGCGGCCGCGTCCGATTTCGCGGCAACGCGGTGCCGACGCCTCGCTTCCGCCGCCAGGATCTGCGCGTCGGCCACGTGGTCAATGCGCCGTGCATCATCGACGAGGAGTCATGCACAACAGTGGTGCCGGACGGCTGGCGTGTGACCTCGGAGCCGAAAGGCTGGCTGGCGATCAGGAGGGCGAGTTGATCACCGCGGTCGATCCGATCACCGTCGAGATCATCCGCAACGCGTTGAACGCGGCCGCGGATGAGATGGGCGTCAACCTTGCCCGCAGTGCCTACACGCCGATCATCTATGAGATCAAGGACTACAGCGTCGCGCTGTTCGACGAGGACTGCCGCCTGCTCGGCCAGGCGCCTGGGCTGCCCATCTTTCTGGGAGCGCTCGAGGACGCGGTCAAGGTCACAGTCGCCAAGTACGGCAAGGGGAACATCGCCGAAGGCGACGTCTATCTGGTCAACGACTCGTACGAGGTCGGCAGCCACCTGAACGACATCTCGCTCTTCACGCCGGTGTTCTTCAGAGGCGCCCTGGTCGGTTACGCCGCGAGCAAGGCCCACTGGATCGACATCGGCGCCATGGAGCCAAGCCAGACAATGGCCTCGACCTCCATCTACCAGGAGGGCTACAGGGTCGCGCCGACGCGGATCATGAGGCGCGGCCGGCTGAACAAAGAGCTGCTCGAGTTCTTCATGCTCAACAGCCGGATGCCGCGCAGCATCCATGGCGACTTCTACGCACAGGTGGCCGCCTGCCGCGCTGGTGAACAGCGCCTGCAGGACATTCTTCGGCGTTTCGGCAAGGAGAACTTCCGACTCGCCGTCGACGAAATCTTCCAGCAGTGCGAGCGGCTCGACCGCGAGGTTGTGGCTGCGCTTCCCGACGGGTCCTGGGACGCGGAGGGGTTCATGGACAGCGACGGGACCAACTTCGGGGTGCCCGTGAAGGTGAAGCTCAAGGTCACTATTACAGGTTCCGACATCTACCTGGACCTGACCGGGTCGGCCGCTCAGACTGGCGGATGCCTGAACTCGGGCTTTTCGCAGACGGTCTCCGCGGCGAAGCTCGCATACAAGTTCCTGATCAACCCAGATGTGTCGCCCACGGGCGGCACCTTCCGGAACCTCCACGTATACGCTCCGCCGCACTCGATCTTCGCGGCGCAGGAGCCGGCCGCTTGCCAGTACTACTATCCGCATGCCGGCCTGATGATCGACCTATTTATCAAACTCATGGCGAAGGTCATGCCTGACCGCGCGACCGGGGCCCAATGCGCGGACCCAATGAACGTGATGTTCAACGGCATCAACCCCACCACCGGCGAGACGTGGGTTGCAGGAGAGGCCGTCGCCCTCGGTTGGGGGGCTTCACGCGAACAGGACGGTGAGAACGGACTCGCCAATTACGGCGGCGGCGACCTGAAGAACTATCCCGCCGAGGTGATGGAGGCGAAGTATCCGATCCGCGTCGTCGAATACTCGCTGGCGCAGGATTCGGGAGGAGCCGGGCGGCGCCGCGGCGGGCTTGCCATCCATCGCGAGTTCGAGACTCTTGGCGAGGAGCTGCACGTTTCGCTGTGGCTGGAGCGCAGCGTCACAGGGCCGTGGGGAATTTTCGGCGGTCAACAGGGAGGGACCCCGAAAGTCGAGGTCGACAGGCCGGGAC
>Ga0307374_10011095_pt1 | contig 12900 bp, 7 predicted proteins | sample OX3MG_FD_202532 | JGI IMG/M metagenome (GOLD analysis project Ga0307374, IMG submission 202532) | Soil microbial communities from Risofladan, Vaasa, Finland - OX-3 | ecosystem: Environmental > Terrestrial > Soil > Coastal area > Acid sulfate soil | place: Finland: Risofladan, Vaasa | collected...
TCACGTTCCGGTTCAGGATGTTGTAGCCGAGGTTCCAGTTGTAGTCACAGGACGAGTAGTCACCGTTCGAGTTGTAGGACTCGTAGTTGGACCACCAGAGGTTCTTGAGGAACCCGTTGCTCGGTGCGACGTTGATGGTTTCCCGGTCGAACCGGTAGTGGTTGGTGGTACTGGGATCGTAGGCGGCACCGACCACCTCGACCGACAGGTTGGTCAGTTCGTGGGTGGTCGGGTCGAAGGTCATCTGCGGGTTGCCGAAGGCGTAATACTCCTTGTCGGACCCCTGGGCACCGGATCCGTTCAAGAAGTTCCACTGGCCATAGTTGAGCCCACTGCACATACGGGTGCCGTTGGTGTTGGTATTGCATTGGGCGAGGCTCGGATTGGCGTTGATGGCCGTCAAGTAGGCATTCTGGCCGGACTCCGCGGCTCGGTGGGCGTAGATCTCGACCGCGGAGGCTGACAGGAGGGGGTCGGACTGGATGGTGGTCTGTACGATGACCGCTCCCATGAGCGTGGCCACCACCGAGAAGGCGACCACCGCGACGAGTGCGGCCTGCCCGAGGTCCGAGACGGCCGTCGTCCTCCTGCCAAAGGTCTGTGCCAGCCGATGACGGAGAGGGATCCTTTGTGCATGGGTCATCAGGGTCACCCCACGGCGCTGGTGTACTGGTAGGGATAGGAGGTCGAGCCAGGGCTCTGGGCGTACCGGTAGCTGATGGCCTGCTCGTCCACCGCGCCGTTGGTCCCTGCACCCGGCTTGTCCAGTATCAACTCGACCCCGACGCTTTGGATGGTGTCAGCCGGGCACGACGTGGCGAGGGAGACGCCCTGACCGGGGGCGGCGCAAGGGAGCCCGGTCTGTACCTCGGTGGCGGTGAGGTTGCGGCCAACCTGGATGCCAGGTGTGTCATCGAAGACGTTGTAGGTGAAGATCGGTTGGATTGGCCGGTTCTGCGGGTCCTGTGGGTTCGGGTTGTTGACCACGGACAGCACGTTGGTCAGAAGCTTGAACGTGTTCGAGTACTGGCAGGTGCCACCCGGATTGCTGGCGACCGGACAAGTGGGGACGCCCGCGTTGATGATCGGCAGGTATTCCTTCACCTGGAAGCTGCAGGGGCTGGTGGTGGTGCAGCTGCTCGACGGGGTGACCGGGCCGGCGGCGTCGACCTCCTGGGCCACGATCTTGGCGGGGCCTCCGGTCGTGCCGTCCCAGATCACGTTGTTGTAGGCGGTTCCGATGTTGGCATAGAAGGTCAACGAGAAATTGCCAACCGAGGCGAAGCCCGGTTGCGGCACGCCGGACTGCGAGGGCCCCGGTTCGACCTCGGCACGCAGGAGGTTCTGCAAGGGGCCGAAGGCGGGAACCGCCTGGTCGTACTCGGCGGACTGGGCGGTGACGCTCGAGCTGGCCCGGTTGACGACGTCCATCGTGATCATCACCAGGGTGAGGACCACGACCAGCAGGGTGGAGGCGACGAGGACCTCGACCAGGCTCATCCCGGCGTCGTCGGCGTTGCGCTGTCGCCGTTCGCGTGCAGCCGCCGGCGAACGGCGCGTCGGGCGCCGCCGGCGATCGGACGGGGTCACGATCCTCATGAGGACGCCACCACCACGAGATTGGGAAGGTAGGCGATCGGCCCCGGAACCCCGTTGGTGAACGTGGTGACCGTGCTGGTGTCAACCTCCAGGGTCACTGCCGGGGATGTGGGCACCCCGTTGACGGTCACCGAGTAGGTGCCGTAGGGGACGGAGGCGCGGGTGACACCGTTGGCGTCAGTGACCGGGAGGGTGTAATGGTAGCTACTCGCGCCGCAGGTCGTCGGTGTGAGGGTGACGGTGGCCCCGCCGACCGGCACCAGGGTGTGGCTGACCACCTGGAGCGGGAGGAGCCCGACCGGCAACGTCGCCGAGGCGGTCCCGCCCGGGGCCGCATTGAGGGACACGACCGAGGCGCTGGTGGCCTCGGCCGGGCAGTCGCCGGCGGCGATCGAGTACCCGTTGGCGTAGGGGTAGAGGACGCTCGGCAGGCTGGAGGCGTTGGATTGGTTCCCGCCGGCGACCTGGGGTGTCCAGTTCGTCGTCGTGGCCTGGGCGGTCTCGACGGGGATACCGGTAACCAGGGCGCCGGCCAGTGTCGAGGGAGTCCGGTCCGTCCAGGCGCCCGCCGGACCGTTGGCCGACGTGAGGATGATCGGGCCGGCCGCGGTGGCCCCCGTCGCCGCGCAGGCGGCCTGGCCGCCACCGGGCGAGGGCTCACAGGCAACCCCGGTGTAGTAGCGCATCTTGGGATTGGACGGCAGTGTGGCGAAGTTCCAGGCCCAGCTTCCGCCGGTGAGCGATCCTTCCAGCAGCTGGCCGGGGGCGGAGGGGTTCGGCGCGGTGGCGGTGATCGCGCAGGCGGCGTCGTCACCGTTGACCGGGAAGCCGCAGGCCACCGCCGAGACCGCGGAAATGGAGCCGCCGGGAAGCCCGGTCGCAACCGACCAGTCGTGCGGGGAGGCGGTGAGGTCACCGGTCCACACCGCCGCGGTCCCAGAGGCGGTTCCGATGGCCACACAGGTGGTCGAGGTGCAGGAGATGTCGCTGACCGATCCGGCCCCTGACGGGAAGGTCGACTCGCCGGACCAGGTGCTGGTGGGGGTGGCGGCGATGGTCGAGGTCAGGACCGTCGGGTCGGTCGGACCTGTCGCATCGCCCAGGCCGATTGCCTGGCACAGAACGGAGGCCGGGCAGACGATCTTGCCGACCGAGGTCACCGTGGACGGGAGGGTGTCAGTGGAGAAGGTGGGCGTCCAGGTGGGGCTGGTGGCCAGCCCGGCCGGATCGCCGTCGAGGCGGAGCATCACCGGGGCTGACGGCGAGGTACCGACCACGGCCGACCCGCTCACCTCGCAGGTGGACGAGGTGGGACAGGCGACCGACGAGAGTGCGGTGAAGGTGGTCGACGGCGGGGCAACGATGGCCCAGGTGTCCTGTTGGGGGGAAGACTGCCCCACGGCGCCGGCCAACAGCACCGGGCCGCCGGCGGTGGTGCCGAGGGCGTAGCAGCCGTGGTCGGAGGGGCAGGCGACCTGGTTGACATTCGTGACGCCGGCCGGGGCGGCGTCAGCCGAGGTGGTTCCCGGGTCGGAGGAGGTGGTTCGAATGACTCCGGCACCCGAGTTGTTGCCTACCCCGACGCACGTCGGTGAGCTTCCGGTGGTGCAGGCCCAGGCCGAGAGGTTCTGTGCTCCCGACACCGTGGTCGCCGACCACGTCGACCCGGTGCCGCCCCAGGCCGCCGACGCTTCGGTGGTGCCGTTGCCACTGGCGACACAGGTCACCACCGAGGTTCCCGGGCAGGTCACGCCCTGGTCGACGCCGGTCGAAGCGCCGTAGCCGATGGTGGTGGTGATGCCTGCGTCGAACGCATCCAAATACACGATGGTTTCGGCGGTGATGTTCACCGTCTTGTTGATGGCGGTAGCCGAGGTGTTCCCGGTGACGGTGACGAACGGTGGGAAGCCGGTGTAGCCGTGGAAGGTGCTCGGCATCCCGGCGGTGGGCTGGCCCGTTGACACGTCGTAGGTGCCGGTGGGCACCTGGGCGAACACGCAGCCGTTTTCGTCGGGGTGGAGGGTCAACGGATTCGGTGACAGCTGCGGATCCGACGGGTTCCCTTGGGACGTCTGCTGGAGGGTCACCGGTACTGCCTGCAGGCGGTCGGAGGCCGCACCGTAGGCGCTAGAGCTCCCGCTGTTGCTCAACTGCACGGCGAGGAACCCCTCGGTCTGGAGGCCAGGCTTCGGGTAATTGACCGCAGTGGTGTCGTTGACGGAGTTGTGTCCCTGGTTCCAGGTCACCGTGACCTGGAGCAGGATCACTGACGGGTGGGAGGGGCTGGAAGGCTGGCCGCTCGAGCACAGGTCCGACTGGCCCTGGTTGTTGACCGACTGCGTGGTGAAGTTCGCCCGCACCACGAAGGGAGTGCCGGCCAGGGTCGACTTGGGTAGTTGGGTGGCAGTGCCGGAGAGGCCGGGGAAGGTGGCCGGGTCCTGAGCGTGGTTGGTGATAATGGCCCCGTTGGTGGTGGGCAGCGTCGAGTTGGACAGCACCTCCATCCAGGAGTCGGCCAGCTGGAGCGCGGCCGCCCGCTGGCGGGTATTGGCCGCACTGGACATGGCCGAGGTGAGCACGTACGAGAGCGGAAGGACGGTGATCATCAGGACGGTGAGGGCCATGATCACCTCGATCAGCGTGATGCCGTCATCACCGCGCCGAGGGCGCGCCGGCCAACACCTGTGCCTACGAAGCGTCCGGAACCGTCTCACCACCTTCTCTGTCGGCAGTTCCGGTGTTCTTCAAGAGCAAATAGGGTCTTTAGTCCCTATTGGGCGCTCTCTAACCACCCAGAGTGGGAAATCCGGCGCCTGGGACCGGACCGACGGGGCAGAGCTCGCCCCGAGCCCCGCCCGGGACCGACCCGCTCAGTACGACTTGGGCAGTCCCAACGAGTGCTGGGCCACGAAGTTGAGGATCATCTCCCGGCTGACCGGGGCGATCCGGAGGAGCCGGGCCATGCCCCACAGGTCGGCGATGCCGTACTCGGACGACATCCCGTTGCCCCCGTGGGTCTGGATGGACTGATCGAGGGCGGCCAGGGTGGCCTCGGCCGCCGCGTACTTGGCCATGTTGGCCGCTTCTCCGGCTTCGGGGGTGTCCCCGGCGAAATCGCACAGCCAGGCCGCCTTGTCGGTCATCAACCGGGCCAGCTCGACTTCGATCTTGGCCTTGGCCAACGGGTGGGAGATCCCCTGGTGCCGCCCGATCGGGGTGTCCCACACCTGGCGTTCACGGGCGTAGGCCGCCGCCTTGTCCAGCACGTACCGGCTGATGCCGTTGGCGATGGACGCCGACAGGATGCGTTCGGGGTTCAGCCCGAAGAACACCTGGCGCAGCCCTTCGCCCTCCGCGCCGATGAGCCGGTCGGCCTCGACCTCGACGTTGTCGAAGAACAGGGTGTACTGCTTCTCCGGCGCGGTGATCTCCACCGGGAGCACCTGCTTGTCGAGACCGGGGGAGTCGGTGTCCACCACGAACAGCGACAGCTTTCCCCGACCGGTGTCGGGGTCGATGCCCGACCGGGTGACCACCAGCATGGCCTGGGCCTCGTCCACTCCGGAGATGTAGTACTTCGACCCGTTGAGCCGGTAGATGTCCCCGTCCTTGGTGGCGGTCAGGGACAGGTTGTGCGAATTGGACCCGGCGTCCGGCTCGGTGATGGCGAAGGCCATCTTCAACGCTCCGGTGGCGAACCCCGGCAGCCAACGCTGCTTTTGGGCCTCGGTCCCGAACTTGGCGATGATGGTGGCGCAGATGGCCGGGGACACCACCATGATCAGCAGTGGGCAGCCGGCGGCGGCCAGCTCCTCGGTGACCATGGCCAGTTCGGTGATGCCGCCCCCGCCCCCGCCGTACTCCTCGGGCACGTTGACCCCGAGGAACCCGGCCTCGCCCACGGCGTCCCACAGCTCGGTGGTGCGCCCGTCGGCCCGGGCCTTGGCCACGTAGTACTCGTGGCCGAACTTGTTGGCGATGGCGCTGACCGCCTCGCGCAGCATCACATGTTCGTCGGATTGCGTGAAGTCCACCGGCTACTCCTTTGGGCGGTGAGGCGTTGGGTGGTGCAGCGTCGGGAGCTCGGCCAGGAGGCCGGCCGGGATGTCGACCACCCGGCTCCGAAGGTACTCACCCAGGCTCTTGGCTTGGGGATCGGGCCGGGTGGACGACGCTACTCCTTCTCCCAACAGGCCGACCACCACGAAATTGAGGGCCCGCAGGTTAGGGAACCGGTAGCGACGGACGGCCAGACCGTCGGCCTCGGGCAGCAGGCTCCGGAACCGCTCCTCGGTCAGAGCTGCGTCGAGCCAGGCCCAGGCGGCATCCGTCCGGGCCCACAATCCGACGTTGGCGTTGCCACCCTTGTCACCTGAGCGCGCCCCGATGATGGTGCCGAGCGGCACCTGCTCGGTCCGGTCCCCGGTACCGGTTGGGTCCCCGGCGCCGGCGGGACCGGCGACCACCGGTTGGTCCCCGGCATCGGCACCGGCCCCGGCTCTGTCACCGCCGGGCGCCGGGGCAGCCCCGGCCAGAGAGGCGGTATGGGGGACCGCTACCTCGGTGCCGTCGGCCGCCACCACCACCGGCACCACCCGATCGGCCGGGACCAGGGTCGGCCAGTAGACCCCATAGGACGACCCGGCGCTGGGCGGGGAGGTGAGGTGCAGCCCGGGGTAGCCGGCCAGGGCCAGCTCGGTGGCGGCATCGGAGAACGCCCGTCCCACCCGGTCGGCGTCGGCGTCCTTCACGGTGACCCGCAGCTGGGCGGCGGCTTCGGCGTTGGTGGGGGCGTCGGGTTTGTCGGTCCGGATGAGCCGGGTGTCGTAGTCGGCGAAGCCCTTGGGGTCGCCGAGTTTGGCTTCCAGGGCCGCCAGGGTGATGTCGGCCTTGGCCTCGATGTCCAACCCGGTGAGGACGAAGGTCATGGTGTTGCGCCAGCCGCCCAGCAGGTTGATGGAGACCTTGATGTTCTCGGGGGCCGGGTCTCCCTTGATCCCGGAGATCCGGACCCGGTCGTTGCCCTCGTCGTCCAACGACATGGTGTCGAACCGGGCCACCACGTCGGTGTTGGGGTACTCGGGCCCGGCGATCTCGTAGAGCAGCTGGGCGGTGACCGTGCCGATCGACACCTCGCCCCCGGTGCCCGGGTGCTTGGTGATGAGAGACGACCCGTCCTCGGCCACCTCGGCGATGGGGAAGCCCGGGTGCTCCAGCCCGGGGACCTCGGTGAAGAAGGCGTAGTTGCCCCCGGTGGTCTGGGGCCCGCACTCGATCACGTGGCCGGCCGCCACCGCCCCGGCCAGGCGGTCCCAGTCGGTGGAGGACCACCGGTGGTGCCAGGCCGCCGGGCCCACCACCAGCGAGGCGTCGGTGATCCGGGGGCAGATGACCACGTCGGCGCCGCCGGACAGCGCTTCGACGATGGGCCAGGCCCCGAGGTAGGCGTTGGCGCTGACCAGCTCGCCGGTGGCCTCGGCCAGCGGTTGCCCGGTGTCGAGGTGGGTGAGCGGGTTCCCCTCGAACCGTGCGTCGACGATCCGCGGCATCAGGTCGTCGCCTTCGACATGGGCGACCGACACCGCCACCCCGAGCGTGTCGGCCAGCAGCCGGACCTGCTCGGCCAGTCCGGCGGGGTTGAGGCCGCCGGCGTTGGTGACCACCTTGATGCCCCGATCGGCACAGGTGCCCAGCACCTCCTCCATCTGGGTGAGAAAGGTGCGGGCCCATCCCTTGGTGGCGTCGCGTTGGCGACCCTTCCAGAGGATGAGCATGGTCAGCTCGGCCAGCCAGTCCCCGGTGAGGAAGTCGATGGGGCCGCCGTCGACCATCTCTCTGGCCGCCGACAGGCGGTCGCCGTAGAAGCCCGAGCAGTTGGCGATGCGCACCGGTGCGGTCACTCTTCGGGACCTTCCACCACCACCAGCACCCGGCCGGTCTCGACCTGATCGCCCACCGACACGCTCACTTCGCTGACCTTACCGGCGGCGGCGGCGTGGACGGCATGCTCCATCTTCATGGCTTCCAGCACCACCAGCAGCTGGCCCGTCCTCACCTCCTCGCCGACCGCCACCGCCACCCTGACCACTCCACCCGGCATCGGCGCCAGCGAGGAACCGGCAGCCACATGACCCCCGGGGTCGGGGAACCGATCGTGCTCGACCAGCACCGATGCGCCATCGGGACCGTCGACGAAGGAGGTGGGACCCACCCGCTCGATCGCGTACCGCCGGGTGATGCCCCCGGAGGTGAGGGCGACCATCTCCGGGGTGACCGACTCGACCGCGACGTCGACACCGACCTCGAGCGGGGTGCCGTCGATCTCCAACCGGGACAGCCGCCGTCCGGTCATGTCGAACCGGTCGAACAGGTAGCCCACCGTCACCACCCCGAGCGGGGAGTCGAAGGTGGCGGTCTGCAACACCGATGGGCTGTTGCGGTAGCCGGAAGGGATGGCCGGCTGGACCCGGGCCGCCGACCGGCGCCACGCCTGGGCGGCCAGGGCGGCGGCCACCGCGTGACGCTTGGTGGCCGGGTCGTCGGCCAACCGGTCGGTCAGGGAGTCGAAGCGATCGAGGAAACCGGTGTCGGTGTCCCCCGACCGGAAGCCCGGGTGGCGCAGGGTCCGGACCAGCAGATCGCGGTTGGTGGTGACCCCGTGGATGCGGGCGTCGGCCAGGGTGGCGGCCAGGGCGGAAGCGGCCTCGTCCCGGCTCGGGGCGTGGGCGATGACTTTGGCCAGCATCGGGTCGTAATGGGGGCTGACCACGGTGCCTGACTCCACCCCGCTGTCGATCCTGACCACCGGGCCGGCTGCGGGGATCTCGAAGCGGTGGAGGGTGCCGGTGGACGGCATCCATGCCGAACCCGGGTCCTCGGCGTACAGGCGGGCCTCGATGGCGTGGCCGACCGGACCGGCCGCCACCGCCGCGTGGACCTCGGCGGGCAACGGCTCGCCGGCCGCGATCAGCAGTTGCAGGCGCACCAGGTCGAGACCGGTGATCGCCTCGGTAACCGGGTGCTCCACCTGGAGCCGGGTGTTCATCTCGAGAAACGAGGGCTCGCCGTCGGCGTCGAGGACGAACTCCACGGTGCCGGCATTCACGTAGCCGACCGCCCGGGCGGCGTTGAGGGCCGCCTGGGTGAGGCGGGCCCGGAGGGCGGGGGTCACCACCGGAGAGGGTGCCTCCTCGATGATCTTCTGGTGCCGGCGCTGGATGCTGCACTCGCGCTCGAACAGGGCCACGGTGCCCCCGTGGTGGTCGGCGAGGATCTGCACCTCTATATGGCGCGGGTCGACCAGGTAGCGCTCGAGGAACACGGTGCCGTCGCCGAAGGCGGACTGCGCCTCGCGGCGGGCCCCGGCGACGGCCTCGGCCAGATCGTCGGGGCCGGCGACCACCCGCATGCCCCGCCCACCGCCTCCGGCCGAGGCTTTGACCAGCAGCGGCCAGCCGAGCTCCTCGACCTGGCCGGGGGTGGGGAGTTCCTCGTCGACAATGGTGATCGACGGGAGGGTCGGCACCCCGGCGTCGCGCATCATCTCCTTGGAGAGGACCTTGGAGCCCATGGCGTCGATGGCGTCGGCCGTCGGCCCCACCCAGATGAGGCCGGCTCCGCCCACCGCCCGGGCTGCGGTCCCCGACTCCGACAGGAAGCCGTAGCCCGGGTGGACGGCGTCGGCGCCGCACCGGGCGGCGGCTTCCAGGATGAGGTCCACCCGGAGATAGGTGTCGGCCGGAGAGGTGCCCGGCAACCGCACGGCCAGGTCGGCCTCGGCCACATGGGGGCTGTCGGCGTCGGCGTCGGAGTAGACGGCCACCGAGGTGATGCCCATGGCCCGGGCCGTCCGCGTGATGCGCCGGGCGATCTCGCCGCGGTTGGCGATGAGCAGGGTGCGGATGGGGGTGGGGCGGGGAGCGGTCATCGGGTTGGCACCATCACATCCGGAACACGCCGTAGCCACGGGTGCCGACGATGGGTTGGTTGTCGATCACCGACAGGCAGATGCCCAGCACGCTGCGGGTGTCCCGGGGGTCGATGATGCCGTCGTCATAGAGGCGGGCGGTAAGGAACAGGGGCAGCGACTCGGCCTCGATCTGGGCCTCCACCATCTCCCGCATGGCGGCGTCGGCCTCCTCGTCGAACGGGACCCCCTTGGCCGCGGCCGACTGGCGGCCGACGATGGAAAGCACCCCGGCCAGCTGGGCCGGGCCCATCACCGCCGAGCGGGCGTTGGGCCAGGCGAACAGGAACCGGGGATCGTAGGCCCGGCCACACATCCCGTAGTTGCCGGCCCCGTAGGAGGCCCCGATGTTGACGGTGAGGTGGGGGACCGATGAGTTGGATACCGCGTTGATCATCATCGCTCCGTGCTTGATGATCCCCGCCTGCTCGTACTCCTTGCCCACCATGTAGCCGGTGGTGTTCTGCAAGAAGATGAGCGGGACGTCCACCTGGTTGGCCAGCTGGATGAACTGGGTCGCCTTGTGGGACTCCTGGGAGAACAGCACGCCCCGATGGTTGGCCAGGATCCCCACCGGGTAGCCGTGGATGGACGCCCACCCGGTGACCAGGCTCGACCCGTACAGCGGCTTGAACTCGTCGAAGCGGGAGCCGTCCACCACCCGGGCCAGGACCTCGCGGGGGTCGAAGGGGACCTTGGGGTCGGCCGAGGCGATGCCCAGTAGCTCGTCGGGATCGTGGACCGGTGGGTCGGCGGGCTGGCTCGGCCCGGCCCCCCGTTTCCGCCAGTTGAGCCGGCTCACGATCTGGCGGCCCAGCCGGATGGCGTCGGCCTCGTCCACGGCCAGGGCGTCGGCCAGGCCCGACACCCGGGCGTGCATGGAGGCGCCGCCCAGCTCCTCGTCGTCGGACTCCTCGCCGGTGGCCATCTTCACCAGCGGGGGGCCACCCAGGAAGACCTTGGAGCGTTCCTCGATCATGACGATGTAGTCGCTCATGCCGGGGACGTAAGCGCCGCCGGCGGTGGAGTTGCCGAACACCAGCGCCACGGTGGGCAGGGCGGCGGCCGAATGGCGGGTGAGGTCGCGGAACGCCCGACCCCCGGGAATGAACAGCTCAGCCTGGGAGGGGAGGTCGGCGCCGCCCGACTCGACCAGGTTGATGGTGGGGAGCCGGTTGGCCTGGACGATGTCCGAGCCCCTGGCCCCCTTCTTGAAGGTAAAGGGGTTCATCGCCCCGCCCCGGGCGGTGGGGTCGTTGGCGGAGATATAGCACTCGACCCCTTCCACCACCCCGATCCCGGCGATCGAGGAGGCGCCCACCGTGAACTGGCTGCCCCACCCGGCCAGCGGGCAGAGCTCGAGGAAGGCGGTGTCCCGGTCGAGGAGGAGCTCGATACGTTCTCGGGCCGGCAGCTTGCCCCGCTGGCGATGGCGCTCCATGTACTGCTGGCCGCCGCCGGCCCGGGCGATGGCCAGCTGTTCGTCGACCAAAGCCACCGCGGCTTCGAGGGCGGACCGGTTGGCCCGGTAGGCGTCCGAGGTCACATCGACGGTGGTGGCGAGGGTGGGCATGGTGTCTACGGTCTCTACCTAGGGTTTATGTCGGCGGGACGGGATGTGCTGCATTCGCCCTCCGGACGTGGGAAGAATAGGCCGAATGAATGACGTGGCGTCCAACACGCAGCACCGATGATGTCTCCGGAGGTCTTCCCATGGTGATTCGCACCTTTCCCCAGTCGTATCCCGACGAGTGGGGTGCCGGCGAGGAGGGGTCTGAGTCGGCCGGTGAGGCGTCGGCCGTCTCCCCGCGGGGCGGGGGATCACCCCGGCCGCTCACCGCGGTGGTGCTGGCCGCCGGCGAAGGCACCCGAATGAAGTCGGCCCGGCCCAAGCCGCTCCACCGCTTGTGTGGCCGGCCGATGGTCCTCCACGTCCTCGACGCCCTGGCCGAGCTGTCGGTCGCTCGGGTGGTGGTGGTGGTCGGCCACCGGGCCGAATGGGTGACCAAGACGCTGGTCGAGCACGCCCCGGCGGGCATGGCCATCGAGTTCGTCGAACAGGTGGAGCAGCGGGGGACCGGGGACGCCATGTCGGTGGCCCTGACCGGCCTTCCCGACGACGAGGGTGATGAGGAGAGCGACGTGGTGGTGCTCCCCGGCGACACCCCGTTGCTGCGGCCGACCACCCTGGCCCGGCTGGTCCGGGCCCACCGGGACTCGGAGGCGGCGGCCACCCTGCTGACCGCCGAGCTCGACGACCCGGCCGGGTACGGCCGGGTGGTGCGGGGCCGCAATGACAGCGTGGCCCGGGTGGTGGAACACGGCGACGCCACCGAGGAGGAGCTCGAGGTGAAGGAGATCAACACCTCGATCTACTGCTTCCGCCGGGGTGTGCTGGCTCCCTCGCTGCGCCGGCTGAGCCCGGCCAACGCCCAGGGGGAGTACTACCTCACCGATGTGGTCGAGGTGCTCTACGAGGCCGGGCACAACGTGGGCTCGATGGTGGTGATGGACACCATGGAGGTGGCCGGGGTCAACGACCGGGCCCAACTGGCCATCGCCGAGGCCGAGCTGCGCGACCGGATCAACGAGCGATGGATGCGGCGGGGAGTGACCATGTGGGACCCGGAGCGCACCTATATCGATGCCGACGTGCACCTGGCCACCGACGTGGTGTTGCTCCCGGGGGTGATCCTGCAGGGCGCCTGCGAGATCGCCGAACATGCCGAGATCGGCCCCAACTCCCACCTGGTCGACACCGCGGTCGGCGAGGGCGCGGTGGTGATGGACAGCGTCTGCCGCCGATCGGTGATCGGGCGCGACGCCAAGGTCGGGCCGTTCGCGGCGCTGGGGGAGGGGTCGGAAGTCCCCGCCGGCGCGGTGGTGGGTGCGACCGGGATGTTGGCGTCGGGCCCGCCGCCGGAGGGACCCACCGAGCCGGATGCCGAGACGGCCGACGACCGGTCCGATCCGGCGAGGTAGCGTCAGGCCATGGAATTCACCCCCCGTCGGCGTATCGAGTTGGTCTCCGGACGGTCGCATCCGGAGTTGGCCCGGGAGATCGCCGACCAGTTGGACGTGGAGCTGGGTGAGGCGAACCTGCGGGAGTTCTCCAACGGCGAGATCCACTGCCGGTACGGGAAGTCGATGCGGGGCAGTGACGTGTTCATCATCCAGACCCACTGCGGCCCGGTGAACGATTCGATCATGGAGCACCTCATCATGATCGACGCGGCCAAGCGGGCGTCGGCCAAACGGATCACCGCGGTCGCCCCGTATTACGGCTACTCGCGACAGGACCGGAAGGCCACCGGGCGCGAACCGATCACCGCCAA
>Ga0307374_10011100_pt1 | contig 12895 bp, 10 predicted proteins | sample OX3MG_FD_202532 | JGI IMG/M metagenome (GOLD analysis project Ga0307374, IMG submission 202532) | Soil microbial communities from Risofladan, Vaasa, Finland - OX-3 | ecosystem: Environmental > Terrestrial > Soil > Coastal area > Acid sulfate soil | place: Finland: Risofladan, Vaasa | collected...
GCTATCTACATGAACAAGGCGGCTTGCGCAGCGTCAACGCGAGTGCTACGGTGAAGATTACCTTTTTCTCCGCGTGATTTTACGAAGACAGCGCATCTTTGCAGCGCGCCGCGGAAACCAAGAAGAGGTACGAGCGGGTTTACCAGGACCCGCCGCGCGGGAGTTTGCGTGGCGAATTGGATTGGCGGCGACCAGAAACTACCTCAGGGGCGTTTAATCCTCGTTTCCTACGGTATTGTCCTCGGAATCATTCTGCTGTTGCTCGGATTCTGGAAACTGCAAATTGTGCAATCCGGGCATTATTCCGACTTGGCGGAAAAAAACCGCGTGCGCTCGATACCCATCATCGCCCCGCGAGGAAAAATACTGGATCGCAATGGCCGTGTGATCGTCGACAACTATCCTTCGTTCAGCATCCTCCTGTTGCGCGATGATCCCGCTCAAATCCAGAAGGATCTGCCTCAAATTACGGCCGGGCTCAATATCACGCCGGAGGATTTGAAGCAGCAACTCGAGGAAGCGAAAATCGAGCCGAAATTCCAGCCCATCATCGTCAAGCCGGAGGCCACCGACGCAGACCTCGCGTTCGTCGAATCGCATCGCGTGGATTTGCCCGAACTCGAATTGATGATGGTGCAGCGCCGCAAATATCCTCCGAACGATTTCCTCGCGCACGTGATCGGGTATGTGGGAGAAGTGTCGCCGCAGCAACTGGATCAGCAAGCCGGCGACCGCTACAAGCCGGGCGACATTGTGGGCAAGGCAGGCCTCGAGCGCGAATACAACGACACGCTCACGGGCACCGACGGCATGCGCCGCGTCATCGTGAACAGCGTCGGAAAGCCCGTGCGCACACTCGATGACACGGAACCGATTCCCGGCAAGCCAATTCAACTGACGATTGATTACAATCTGCAGGCGGTCGCCGAGCAGGAATTGGCGGGCAAAGTCGGCGCGATGATCGCGCTCGATCCTCGTACGGGCGAAATCCTGGCAATGACGAGCCAACCTTCTTTCGATCCGAACGATTTCTCGGTGCGCATCCCGAGCAAAGAGTGGCGAGTGTTAAACGACGATCCGAATAAGCCGATGCTGGATCGCGCCATTCAGGCGCAGTTGGCTCCGGGTTCCGTGTTCAAGATTTTGGAGTCGGCCGCGATGCTGGAATCGGGCGTCCCTCCGCCGGACTTCCACGTTTTCTGCCCTGGTTATGCGGTATTTTACGGCACCGTACGCCACGACTGGGACCCGAAAGGCCACGGTGAAGTCGGCCTGCACAAGGCAATTGTTCACTCCTGCGACGTCTTTTTTTACAATGTGGGCCAGCGGCTGGGCATCGACAGAATCGCCTACTATGCAAAGGCATTTGGCTTGGGCAAGCGAACGGGAATTGACCTTCCGGGCGAAGAGCCCGGACTTGTGCCGTCGTCGGAATGGGTTGAACGCGTGTATCACCATAAGTGGTACCCGGGTTCGACGATTTCCGTAGCCATTGGACAGGGCGCGACCGAAGTAACGCCCATCCAACTCCTGCGCACTGTCAGCGGGATCGCCATGGGCGGGGTCTTCTACCAACCGCATTTGCTCAAGGATTTCAGCCCCGTCAAAGTCATGCGGTTCCCACTGTCCGAAAACACTGTCCAGCAGGTGACCGACGGCATGTATGGCGTGGTGAACGAAGGTGGAACCGGCATTTTCGCGTATAACATCCTGAAGCAGGCAAAATTGCAGGACGTCGAGTTTTGCGGCAAGACGGGCACGGCGCAGACGATCAGCGCCAAGGGGCTTCTGAGGCTGTCAGCCGCGGAACGGCATCATTTCGGTTATAACACGTGGTTTGTCGGGTTTGCCCCGAAGCGTAATCCGGAAATTGCCGTTGCGGTGCTGGTGCAGGATACCGCTTTGGAGGCTGGCGGCGCTGCAGCACCGCTGGCCGCGCGTTTTATCAAGGCTTACTACGAACAGAAGCAGGGCCAACCGATTCAAGAGCTCGAGGCTGCAAAACCCGCACCGAAAGTGCGCGCGGCGACAACGCAAGTTCCGAAGGCCGTTCCGCAGGGACAATGACAGAACGCTCACACGGATTCGAGTTCGACTGGTGGCTGCTGACTATCGTCATGGCCATCTGCCTGGTGGGCCTGCTGGAGATTTACTCCTCCACGCACGGTAGCGCGCTCCACGGAATGCAGTGGAAACAACTGACGTGGATCGGGATCGGCATCGGGGGGATGCTGGTCTTGTCGCGCATCGACTACAACGCAATACTCGATCAGTCGCCGCTGCTCTATCTGGTCGGACTGGCGGCCCTCCTGCTAGTGCTCGCCGTGGGACATACGCGTTTTGGCGCCAGACGCTGGATCGTCGTAGGCGGCGTCGTTTTACAGGTGTCAGAACTGGCGAAGTTGATTATAATCATTGTGCTGGCCCGCTACTTCAGTGAAGTGCGGACAGAGCGATTGACGCTTGCAGATTTAGCCAAGATTGGCTTGCTGATTGGCGTTCCCGCAGGATTGATATTGCTTCAGCCGGACTTGGGAACCGCCCTCGTGCTCGTCCCGGTGGCAATCATTGGGGCCTTTCTGGCAGGTATCAATTGGAGGCATGCCGTAGCGGTGCTCGCGCTTGGCGCCTTGGTGGCCGTGGTTGGATGGAACGGACACTTCCTGAAGCCGTATCAGAAGCAACGCCTGGCCACTTTCGTGCACCCGGAAGAAAGCCCGCGCGGTGCCGGCTACCAAATTCTGCAATCGGAAATCGCGGTAGGTTCGGGAGGCTTTTGGGGTAAGGGGTTCGGCAAAGGCAGCCAAAATCAGTTGGGCTTTGTGCCCGTGCGGTACTCAGACTTCATTTTGGCGGCGCTGGCAGAGGAGCAGGGGTTTTTCGGCGTGCTGATCTGCATGCTCCTGTATTTGGCGCTGTTGTTGCGATTGGTAGACAACGCCCAGAAGGCCAAAGACCGGGCGGGAATGTACCTGGTGATGGGCGTGGCAGCGATTCTTGCATTTCACGTAGTCGTAAATGCCGGTATGGTGATAGGGTACATGCCAGTGACCGGTATACCTCTGCCATTCATGAGCTATGGAGGTTCGGTAACGATATTCGGATTTTTGGCTCTGGGCCTGGTGATGAATGTGCGAACGAAGCGCTTCGTCAACTGAGCGCGGAGGAAATTGGTACTCCGGCAGCGCGCTGCGCGCCGGAAATTATATGGGGGAGTTAGGAACTCATCGGATGAGGGAACATTTGGAAAAAATGCATGGATCCCTCCGGACCGCCCCGGCAGAGCCGGGACACTCGCGTGCAATCATGCACCGTGCGACCGAGCGCCGATGCTCCCTGAGGAGTTTTTATGGCGAAGGAGATGGTGGTTTCCGCGAACCCGCACGAGACGCGGGTCGCGATACTCGAAGACGGGCAACTGTGTGAGATTTATGTCGAACGGGAAAAAGAATTTGCGTTAGTTGGCAGCATCTATAAGGGCCGTGTCACACGCGTGCTTCCCGGCATGCAATCGTCGTTTGTGGACATTGGCCTCGATAGCGACGCTTTCCTCTACGTCACCGACTTCCTTCAAGAGCTCGAGGAATTCGACCACATCGTCCACACGGTCGAAGAAAAAGTTCAAAAAATGGAGGAACAGGGTGGCCAGGTGTACACGCCTGCAAGCGCTGAGCAGGGAGCCATCGAGCCTGCGGATGTGGCTCTGTTGCCCGGTGAAACGATCGGCATTGGAAATGCGCTCTCCGAGCCAGCCTTGAGCCAGGGCAACGCGCCGGCTCCACGTCGCGAAGGTTTCCACGGACGGCCCTCGCACGAAGGTAGGCCACGCGATGATCGCGGCGGATATGGACGCGGCGGCGGTGCTGGAAGAGACCGCGGGCGCGGTGGACGCGGACGCCCCGGCGGCCACAGCAGTGGAGGTCGCGATCGCGGACGCGGCGGCCCGGGACGTCATGGCCGCGAATTACCAGCTTCCAAGTACGCTTCGCATCGCCCCTACGAACCGGCCGAACAGCAAGGACCTGCAGAACCGTTTGAGCCAGTTCTGTTGCCCGGCGAATCGTTGTCAGTATTAAAAACCACACCAGCGAATGCGGAGCCATCTGCGGAGCCGCGCGCGGAACAACACGTGCCATTTGATCCCGGAAACTCCGTCGCTGAAACCACCAGCCTTCCGGAAACGAGCGATCGCGGAGAACCCGGTAACAGTCTCGATGCTGCGAGTCCCGCAACGACGCGCGCTCCCGAAATCCAATTCGCCGGGGAAACTTCGCCGGAAATACACGGCGAACAAACTCGTCCGGCATACACGCCCAGATTTTCGCGCGGTGGTGAACGGGATCGCGGACGCGGATTTGGCCGCGATCGCGGACGCCCGCGACATGATCGGCCGGACCACGGACGCGAACGCGAAGGAGCTGGCGATTCACAGCAAACCGGATGGGCGACGAGCCTCGAGCCACTGCCGGGAGAATCTCTCGCCAAAGTGAAATCGCACGAGACGGCGACCCAGGAAGAGCCGCACACAGTATTTTCGGCAGTGCCCGAAGAAATGCAGTCTCAAGAGGAGTCTCAAGAATTATTCAATCGGGAAGCTCCGGAAGAGAGGAGCGATCCCGCGGCGCTGATGCCACGCGAAGCCGCTCCCGCTTTCGGCGAGTCGCCGGAAGCGCATCACGCGGAACTGACGGAAGAGGAAGCGACCGCGCTGGCGGAACAAGTCGCTGAAGCGCAGCAGGAAGAGGCGGAACGCGACGCGGAAGAATCCCACTCAGCCGGCTCGTCCGCTCTGGAATACCACGGTGAAAATCAGAACGGCTCGACCGAGGAATCGACCGAACAAGACCACGCCGAAGCACGTGACGATGCCGATGAGCCGGAAGAGAACAATGGCACAAGCGAAACTACGGATGACGACGAAGCGGACGCGCATGGCATTCCCGGGGAAGTGAGTGAAGCAGACGCGGAAGCCGCCGCCGAAGCCATTGAATTGGGCGGCAACGAAGAAGCACCGCACGATGCAATGGCGGCGGAAGGAAATGACACGCAACCACAGCCAATGCAAGCTCGCGTCAGCGGCGATTTTCGCGCCCGGATGCAGCGGCCCGTGCGGCGCGGCGGCAGAGATCGTGACCGCGGTCGCGGGCGCAAGCCATTCCGTGGCGGACATGGCGGCCATCACCGCGGCCAGCCGAAGCGGACCCAGCTTATTTCCGATCTATTGAAAGCCGGACAGGAAATCATCGTTCAAATCGCGAAGGAGCCTCTCGGCAAGAAAGGCGCGCGCATCACCAGCCACGTCGCGCTGCCGGGGCGCTTTCTGGTTTACATGCCCACGCTCGATCACACCGGCGTTTCGCGGAAGATTGCTTCCGCGGAAGAGCGCTCGCGCCTCCGCCATCTGGTCACGGAGGCCAAGGGCGCCGCGGGCGGCGGATTTATCGTGCGTACCGCAGCCGCGGCCGCGTCCCCGGACGAAGTTCGCGCTGACGTTCACTTTCTGACGTCGACTTGGGCGGAGATCAAGGCTCGCGGAGAACAAAGAAAGGCGCCTTCGCTGCTGCACCGCGACTTGAACCTAGTCGAGCGAATCTTACGCGACTATTTGAGCTCCGATTACACGGCAATCTGGGTGGATTCAGAAGAGGAGTACACGAAAGTGCTGGAATTCGTCAGCCGCTTCCAGCCACAGCTCGCGAATCGCGTGAAGTTATTTACAAAATCCTCGCCGATTTTCGAGGAATTCGGCATTCAGCAGGAAATCGACAAAGGCTTGCGGCCGAAAGTGTGGCTCAAGTCGGGCGGCTACATCGTCATCAACCATACCGAAGCGTTGGTGGCCATCGACGTGAACACGGGCAAGTTCGTCGGGCGCGGCTCTAATCGCCTGGAAGACACGATCGTCCGCACAAACGTCGAAGCCATCAAGGAAATCGTCAGGCAGATACGTCTGCGCGACCTCGGCGGAATCATCATCATCGATTTCATCGACATGGAAGAGCGGCGGAATCGCGAAAAAGTGATGGCCGCGCTCGAGGAAGCATTGAAGGCCGATCGCGCGCCCTCAAAAGTTCTGCGCTTCAACGAATTCGGTTTGGTCGCCATCACCCGCAAGCGCACCAAGCAGGCGCTCGAGCGCACTCTTTGCCAACCCTGTCCATACTGCACGGGTTCGGGCATGGTGAAATCGATTCCGACTCTTTGCTACGAAATTCAATCCGAAGCGCGCAAGATGGCGCCCGAGCTTGACGCGGCCAGCTTAACCCTGCGCGTCCATCCGGAAATCGCCAAAGCGCTGAAAACGCGCGAAGCCTCCCTGATGGATGAGCTCGAGCAATTGACGAAAAAGAGCATCATCATTCAGGCCGATCCGACGCTTCATTGGGAGCAGTACGATATTTACTGACACTGCGACCAGCATTGTCATCCTGAGGAGCCGAGGCGACGAGGGATCTCGCCTCGATTAAATCGAAAAGTCTCCGGGGCGTTTCTGCGTTTTGCTCTCGCTATACGAATTATTCGCTACGAGTCGCTGTCAAACCGCTGCTCGCGAAACGGATCGCCGTACATGTGGTAGCCGTTCTGCTCCCAGAATCCCGGCGCATCTTGCGGCAAAAATTCGACACCGCGAACCCACTTCACGCTTTTCCATGCGTAAAGCTGCGGCACAATCAGACGCAACGGATAACCGTGCTCTGCTGAAAGCGGCTCGCCATTGTGGCGCAACGCGAAAAGAGTCGCAGGGCGCGCCAGATCGTCGAACGGCACATTTGCCGTGTAGCCTTGCTCCGCGTGGACCATCACGTAGCGCGCTTCCGGCTTCACCGTGACCAGCTTCATCACCTCGGTGAATGGCACGCCTTCCCAGCGCACGTCAAAGCGGCTCCAGCGCGTGACGCAGTGCATGTCCGCAGTCACTTCCTTCATCGGCAGGCGATTGAATTCATCCCACGTCAGCCGCACCGTCTTTTCGACCAGTCCTGCAATCTGGAAATCCCAGCGCGCCGGATCGAAGCGCGGCACAGAGCCATAGTGCAACACGGGCCATTTGAGTGTCAGCGACTGGCCTGGCGGCAACCGCCCCGCACGCGCCATTTCCTGTTCGCGCTCTTTGCGTTCGTTGCCCTCAAAAAACATTGGTGAGATCCCTCTCTAACCTTCGCTCGGCTTTTCTCTATTGTAACGGCACACCGCCAAAATCGTACAGCGGGACGAATCCGCATAGCGATGGCCGCAAGCTTGTGCCGCAATTCCGTATGTTATGATGGCATTTCGCAATGATTTGATTCTCAAAGGAGAGAATTTGCCGGCACGCATACTGAACGGCGGCCCGATTCGCGATCAGATTTACGCGGAGTTGAAACAGGAAATCGCAGAATTGGCATCCATGGGGATCCGCCCCGGCCTCGCCGCCGTGCTCGTCGGCGACGATCCGGCATCGGCAATTTACGTCCGCAGCAAAATCGCCGCATGCGAACAGTTGGGGCTCGGCAACATACATCTGACGCCGGCGGCAAGCACGACGACCGCGGAACTGCTCGCGATTGTGCGTGAATTAAACGCGCGCGACGACGTTGACGGCATCCTCGTGCAATTGCCGCTGCCGCCGCAAATCGATGCGAAGAAGATCCTCGAGGCTGTCGACCCGGCGAAAGACGTCGACGGCTTCCATCCTATGAACATCGGGAAACTGATCGAGGGCCGGCCGAGCATGGTGGCGTGCACGCCGCTGGGCGTGATGGAAATTCTGCGGCGAACGGGAATCGTTGTCGAAGGCGCCGACGCCGTAGTCGTGGGACGCAGCAATATCGTCGGAAAGCCAATGGCGCTGTTGCTGATGCAGGCGAACGCGACGGTTACCGTTTGCCATTCCAAGACGCGCGATCTGCGGCATTTCACGCGATCGGCCGACATCGTGGTCGCCGCCATCGGACGCCCGGCGATGATTACGCGCGACGACATCCGCCCCGGGGCAACCGTGATCGACGTCGGCGTCACACGCATCACGGACTCGCGGCTCGCCGAAACAATCTTCGCCCATTTTCCCGAACGGCTCGAGAAATTCCGCAAGACCGGCACAGCGGTGGTCGGTGACGTCCATCCGGACGTGGCAGAAGTCGCTGGCGCGATCACGCCCGTGCCCGGCGGCGTGGGTCTACTCACCATTGCTATGCTTATGAGCAACACGGTGAAGGCCGCGCGCCTGCGCCGCGAATCGCCCGCGCCGGAAACCGCCGCGTCGCGCCGCTGATGCCCGCCAAATGTTAATCGTATGCTGACTATATGCTGACCGTCGGCCTCACCGGAGGAATCGCCAGTGGAAAGTCCGCGGTCGCAAGGCTCTTGCAGGAACGCGGCTGCGCCATCATCGAAGCCGATTTACTCGCGCACGAATACCTCCAGCCGGAAAATCCCGTATCCCAGGAAGTGATCCACGAATTCGGAGCCGGAATTCTCGGCGCAAGCGGAAAAATCGATCGCGCGAAGCTGGGCGAAATTGTTTTTGGCGACGCCGGAAAAATCGAACGCCTAAACGCCATCATTCATCCGCACGTGCTCAAGGAAACCGCGCGCCGGCTGCAGGTGCTGAAACAATCCGGCGAAACGGATGTCGCGGTCGTCGTTGCGGCGCTGCATATCGAGACCGGTTATTACAAGACTTTCGACCGGCTGGCGGTCGCATGGTGCAGGCCCGAACAACAACTCGAGCGCCTGATCAAGCGTGGATTGACGCCCGAGCAGGCTGAAAGGCGCATCGCGTCGCAGATGCCGATGGAAGAAAAGCGTCGGCTGGCCGATGACCAGATCGATTGTTCGGGGACGCTTGAGGAAACAACTCGCCAGGTTGACGAAGCCCTCGCGCGATGGAAGCAAGTCGCCTGACGCACGCCGCAGTTGCTCTGCATCGACGAATGCGCCACGGATTCTGCTAGGAAGCGTTCCATCCTTCCCGCACGCGAGCGCGCTCAGCTTCGCTCAGACTGAACCACGATTCCGCGATATCCCGCACGCGTTCGAGCGACGCTTGCATCTCGGCATGCTTTTGTTCCATTAACTCGCGCGAAGCATCCGGCACGATGTAAATGAGCGGCGCAATCACCATGACGGCGCGAGAGAAAAGATGCGGAATCTGAAACAAGTCCCAGGATTTTTCCAGCGTAAACGCGCGTTCAAGGCCGATGTGGAACATGAAAATCGGCTGCCCAGTTTTGCGCGCCAGCATCACGGGGCCGGGTTTCGCAATGTAGCGCGGACCCCGCGGGCCATCGATGGTGAACGCCACATCGTGCCCTTCTTCCAAACGCTGCGCCATCACAACCAGGCCCTTCAGCCCGCCTCGCGACGAGCTTCCTTGCGCCGTGCCGAATCCGAGCCGCTCGATAACCTTCCGCGTCCATTGACCATCAAAGTTCGTGGTGTTCATCACCACGGTGCCGCGGTTGCGCCACCACCAAATGGCGGAAAAAATCGACCGGTGCCAAAATGTGCCAATCAGATGCTCGCCGCGATCGTACGCGCGCTGCGCATGCTGCCAGCCCAGAACTTCGAAGCGCGTGGTCGGCCCGATCACACGGATGATGCAATAAACGGCCCACGCGATAATCGGGATTTGCATGCGCCGCCAGCGCGAGAGATTGGGCAATCGCGTATCGTAATGAATATTGACCGGCTCCGCGGCTGGCGTGTCGCGGGGGTCGAGATCCGATGCGGCCGGCTCGTTCATCGGCGTATAGTATAGCAATCGTAAGCGTGGGGCGATTCGCCTGCGGGCGGTTTTGCGGATTCCGATGAATATTTCCTTGCTCAAACAATTTGGCTCGTTCGGCGCATCGTTATTATTGGCGTGCGGAATTCTTGCAACGCGCGCGGGCGCGCAAGCTACCACGCCGATTCTCGGAGAAATAGCCGGAGACGATATCTCGGTGCTCGGGCCGTCGCATATCGTCAACGGAAACTCTTCGCGTGCCATCACATTTGGCGGTGGCAGCACGGTTATCGTGCACGCTGGCAAGGCGCGCGTGGAATTCGTGGGCGGCGGCGAGCTCGAAATTTGCGGTCCTGCAAAATTTAGTGTTCTGGCCTCGGGCGAAGCGCTCACCGTCGCGCTCAGCTTCGGGCGCGTGCATGTAAAATTCGACGCATCGCGTCCCATAACGATTTACACCCCGCTGATCGTTGCAACGCCCATGGCCATCGGAGACCAGCCGCGCGACGTCACAATTGGGCTGATGAATACCGGAGCCATGTGCGTTCTCGCCGCGCGAGGCGCCGTGCAGGTTCAGCAGCAGCTAAGCGGTGAAACGCTGGTGGTGCCGCAACCGAGCGAAATCCTGCTTCAAGGTACGTCGCTCGGTGCGGCGCAGGCCACTTCGGGAAGTTGTCGATGCGATTTCGACGAAGCGAGCGCGCAAACGCCTGTGCCGCCGGCGGGCATCGTCGCACAGGGACAGAAATTATCGCCAAGCCAGCCGGGACCATCGCCAAAAAATATAGGCGAAACTCCACGTCCGGCTAACGCTGATTCCCCGGCTTCGCAAACTTCCGTGCCTGCAGAGCGCGCAATTGCAAAGACAAACCGAGCAGCAGAAGAGGCTCCGTCGCGCGCGGCAATGTCTCCGCTGCCCCCCGCCCGGCAGCCTGTCACCAAAATTGACTTGCCTCCGATTGGCTATGACGCAACAAGCGCCACGGCAACCGCGGTGCCGCTCAGCGTAGCAACGTTAATGCTCGCGAACGAAGCGAAAGTGGAACCCGGGTGGATATTTCACGGTACCGTCACCGAACCACCACACGCTACAAAATCGGCCAACATCAAGACGGCACAGCACGCACCCGCGGAGATTACGCCGAAGCAACAATCCGGCAAGCGCACTACGAAAAAGAGCTTCTGGGCGAAACTTCACGACTTCTTCGTGGGCTCACCGGCAAAAACGGACTGCGTCGGAGAAGGATGCGGTTAGCAGTTCCCCTGCAACATGTAAGTCGGATCACATGCCTTCGTAATTCGGCCCGCCGCCGCCCTCCGGCGGAATCCAATTCACGATTTGATACGGGTCGGCAATATCGCACGTCTTGCAGTGGACGCAATTCGACGCGTTGATCTTCAATCGCGGCTTACCCTTCTCGAGGACCATTTCATACACCGCGGCCGGGCAATAATACTGGCACGGATTTCCGTACTCGCGCACGCAACGGTCCGCGCAAATATTCAGGTCCGCGACCACCAGATGGCACGGCTGGTCTTCTTCGTGACGCGTCCCGGAGTGATAGACGTCGGTTAGGCGATCAAACGTGAGCGTGCCGTCGCCTTTGAATCGCGTGGATTGATCGACCAGTTCGAGCGGGCGGTCCAGTTTCTTGAAATCTTCGTAGCCCGCGCGCGCGTGCATCGGGTCCACGAGCCCGCGCCCGCCAGTGATGAATTGCAATCCCGCATTGATAGCGCCGCGCCACAGCCCTTTGTGAAATCCCTGGTGAAAATTTCGAACCGCCCAAAGCTCGGACTTGATCCAACTCGCTTCGATTTTCTTCTGGAATGCGCTCAGTGTCTTCGCAGAAGTATCGCCTGCGGCGAGCGCCTCGTAAATCGTTTCAGCGGCCAACATGCCGCTTTTGATTGCGGTATGAATACCCTTGAGCCGCTGCGAATTCAGCAAGCTCGCTGAATCTCCGATGATCAGCCCGCCATCGAAATAATTTCGCGGCATCGAGTACCATCCGCCATAGGGAACAGTCTTCGCCCCATAACGCACCAGTTTTCCGCCCTCCAAGATGCGCCGGATGTACGGATGTGTCTTGAATTTCTGAAACGCTTCATGCGGATCGAATAGCGAATCTTTGTATTCCAGCGCGATAACCATGCCCAGTGAAACGCGATTGTCGCGCATTCCATACACCCAGCCGCCGCCATATTTATCCGAATCGAGCGGCCAGCCTGCCGTATGCGCTACGAAGCCCGTCTCGATTTTCCCCGGCTGCACGTCCCACAATTCTTTAATGCCAATGCCATAAGACTGCGGGTTCACGCCGTCGAGATGCAGATGATTGACGACTTCCTTCGTTAAAGAGCCGCGCGGGCCTTCAGCCAGCACCGTGATTTTCGAGCGCAGTTCATAGCCCGGCGTGAAGTTGTCCTTCGCCTTCCCGTTCTTGTCGACGCCCTTGTCCCCCGTAATCACGCCCGCAACTCGGTTGCCCTCGTAGATCAGCGATGCGCCGGCGAATTGCGTGAATACGTTTACTCCGGCCTTTTCGACGAGCCCGCCAAGCCATTTCACCAGCTTGCTGAGCGACACCACGTAATTGCCGTGATTCTTAAATGGCGGCGGAGTAATGGGCAGCTTCCACTCGCGGTGCCCGGTGAAAAAATAGACGGCGTCGCCGGTTACAGGCGTATCGAGCGGAGCCGACTTCTCAAAATCCGGCACAAGCTCGCGAAGCGCGCGCGGGTCCATGATCGCGCCGGAGAGTTGGTGCGCGCCCAGTTCCCGAGCCTTTTCGAGGACATAAACATTGTCGGAGGAGAGCTTCGGCGTGCGCCCCGCGGAATTGTGCTGCTCGATCAGGCGAGAAAGATGTAGCGCGCAGGCAAGTCCGGCAGGGCCGGCGCCAACGATAAGCACATCGGCCTCAAGCGTTTCGCGTTCCACTGGCATACGCGATTATTGTAGCAGATGGACGAACACCCACATGCGCAGCCGCTTTAGTCCCGTTCGTTCTAGCCCCTGGTTTTTCGAGTTTTGTTTTTCGGATTTCGACGGTCGGCTATCAACCGTCAACTTTCAACTATTCCTTAGAAAATGCCTTCTAGGCAGCGTCGGCCAAGGGTTCCAGCGTCACCTTGAAACCCAATCCTTGCAATCGTTTCGTTAGGCGTCGGCGCAAACCTTCCGGA
>Ga0307374_10011101_pt1 | contig 12895 bp, 17 predicted proteins | sample OX3MG_FD_202532 | JGI IMG/M metagenome (GOLD analysis project Ga0307374, IMG submission 202532) | Soil microbial communities from Risofladan, Vaasa, Finland - OX-3 | ecosystem: Environmental > Terrestrial > Soil > Coastal area > Acid sulfate soil | place: Finland: Risofladan, Vaasa | collected...
GCGACGCCTTCGAAGTGGCCACGACCGCGACTGGCACCCTCCAATACCTCGGTGACACCGCCGACGCTGACGGTCGTCGCGAACCCCGGCGGATAGATCTCCTCGACCGGCGGCGCGAACAGGAAGTCGACGCGCTCCTCGGCGGCGAGCAGGGCATCGCGGTCCTCATCGCGCGGGTAGGCCGAGAGGTCGGTGGCCTCGTTGAACTGCGCCGGGTTCACGAACAGCGACACCACCACGTGGTCGCACTCGAGTCGCGCCCGGCGGATCAGCGACAGATGGCCCCCGTGGAAGGCGCCCATCGTCGGGACGAGCCCGATCCGGCCGCCCTCCCGGCGCGGCCGCGCCAGCGCGGCGCGCAGTTCGGAAATGGTTCGGAGCGTTCTCATGCACGCTCCAGGCTCGGTGCGGGCTCGAGGCTCGGTGCGGGCTCCAGGCTCGGCGCGCGTTCCAGGCTCGGCGCGCGTTCCAGGCTCGGCGCCGACGCGAGCGCGCGTGTCGCCTCAGTCAGCGCGTCGAACAGCGGGATCAGAGCCGGCGTGCGCTCGGCGACCGCCTCGCGTTGCCGCGCGACCGTCGTCTCGTCACCGCGAGCGACGGGACCGGTGAGCGCGAGCTCGCCGCCCAGTGAGGCCCAGTTCTCCACGGTCGCGCGGACGAGCGGCACGAGCATGTGTCGCCGGATCCCCGCGGTCGCCGCGAGCTCCTCGGCTGCCGCCTCGAGCGTGACCAGGAAGTTCGAGGCGATCGACGCAGCCGCGTGATAGGCGGGGCGGTCCTCGGGGCGGACCCGCACAGCCTCCATTCGCAGCGCTCCCGCCAAACGCGTCGCGAACGCGAGCGCCGCGTCCGTGGCGCCATCGACGGCGGCTGTCGCGCCGGCGAAGGTCGCGCCATCGGCAGTCACGGTCATCAGCGGGTGCACTGAGAACGCCTCATGCGGTGCCAGCGGCTTGAGCCCGGTCGCTCCGGAGCAGTGCCCGACCAGCGGCCCGGGCGCGATCGCTGCCGCGGCCAGGGCGATCTCCGCGTCGGGAACGCAGAGCAGCACCACGTCGCAGCCGGCGCCATCGGCGCCGCGCCCGAGCGGTCCAATCGGCCGGATCGAGCCCGTCACATCGAGGGCATGGGCAAACGCGTTGCCGAGTCGGCCCGCGCCGACGAGCGCAAGCCGCGTCTGAGCGCGGTTCAGGACAGTTGGTGGCATCTCTCCAGGTCCATCCCTTGTGCGGAAGGTGACGGCCTTGCTTAATGGTACCCCGCTTTCAGGGGCTGGTTAGCATCGGCTCAATGAAGACCGGGAGCGAGCGCCGCGAGCTGTTGAAGGCCGTGTACCACGAGGCACGTGTCTGCGTCGAATGTCACCTGCATGAGACGCGCACGAACGTCGTATTCGGCTCGGGTAACGCCGACGCCGAGCTGATGTTCATCGGCGAAGCACCCGGTGCCAACGAGGACTTACAGGGTCTGCCGTTCGTTGGACAGGCGGGAAAGCTGCTCGAGAAGCTGCTCGACGAGATCGGGCTGGAGCGCGGCGATGTGTTCATCGCGAACACACTCAAATGCCGCCCTCCGGGGAATCGCGACCCGTACCCGCACGAGCTCGAGGCCTGCCAGCACTACCTCTACAGCCAGCTCGAGCTGATCCAGCCGACGGTGGTCTGCACGCTGGGGAACTTCGCGACCAAGCTGCTGCGCGGCGAGCCGACCGGCATCTCCAAGATCCACGGGCAGGCGGAGGTGCGAACAGTGGGGCCGCGCGCGGTTCGGCTGTATCCGCTCTACCACCCGGCGGCGGCCCTGTACACACCCTCAACGCTGGAGATGCTACGCGCGGATTTCCTGCGGATCCCCGAGATCCTGGAAATGGGCCCGCCTGCCCAGCCGCAGTCAAAGGGTGCGTCGCCCGGGGGGCTGGAGGAGCCGCCGGACCAGCCGCCCGAGGCGGCGCCGCGCGAGACGCCAGCGCCGGCCGAAACGACACCGGGCTTACAACCGGAGGCGCCGCCGACCGACAGCGAGCAACTCGGGCTGTTCTAAGACAGCGAGCAACTCGGGCTGTTCTAAGCGACGCGGGCCAGCGCGGGCCGGCGCGACAGCGCGATCGCGTACACGACCGCCGCGCCAAGCAACTGCACGAACAGCACGACCGTCGCGAACGACGCCGGGTGCTTGGGCGCCTGCAATAGCAGCACCGGCTCGATCGCCGCGATCAGGCCGATCGCCGGCAGGAACCAGACCCGCTTGAGCGCGAGCATGTATTGGACCGCCAGGTAGGTGGCGGCCAGCACCGTGAAGGCGGCTCCGAGCGGGAGCAGCGAGCTTGACGCGATCGCCCTGTCCTTGCCGAACACCGCCGCCAGCAGCGGGTGCGCGCCGAACGCGAAGATCAGCATGCACGGCACAGCGCACACCGCCACGATGCCAATCGACTTCAACAGCACGGGCCGGGTGTCCGCCCCCTGCGCCCGGAGCCGTGAGGTCTCGGGCACGAGGTAGAAGCTCGCACCCATCGCCACCCAGATCAGCACCTTTCCGGCGACCGCGGCGACCGCGTATGAGCTCCCGACCTTGGCGCTGAACTGGTGCTTGGCTGTGATCAGGTCGACGTTCTGGAGCAGCTGGATGATCGCCAGTGCCGTGATCGGCACCGCCGCCGTCCAGATATGCCGACTGAAGCTGAGCGCTGCGGTGGCGGTGCTGCGCAGGCGCCAACGCTGGTAGGTGGGCCCGGCCAGCTTCGCGTAGATCACGAACACGCAGTAGGCGGACATGACGATGTAGGAGATGAGCGAACCCAGGTAGGCACCAGCGATTCCAAACCCCACCACGGCGAGGATCGCGCCCGACACGAGCCGGACGGCCTGCTCGCCGATCAGGCTGAGGCCCACAGTGCGGTAGTCGCCGATCCCCTGTAGTGCGCCGCGCAGGGTGCAGAGACCGAGGTAGAGACAACCCGCCGGGATGCCGGCCGCCGCCGCCCATCCCTGGCGCGGGACACCGACGGCGTCGGCGATCGGCTGGCGCGCCAGGATCGACACGATCGTCGCCAGCACGGTGAAGACTGCCAGCGCCCGAGCCCAGCGCTCGAGCGTCGCCAGTAGTTCCTCGCCGGTGCCGAGGCGACCGAGCACACCCTCGCGCGCGGTCGCAACCTGCACCGCCTGGCCGGCGACGGTGAGGATCACCAGGTAGCTGATGAGCGCGGCAAGCGCGATGTAGTTCGTCAGCAGGCGCGCGAACACGACCGAAGCGACCAGCGCGAGGACGTTGTTCGCGATCATCGCCCCTGCGAGCCCTGCAGCCTTACCCGTGTCGGAGCCGCGCAGGCGATCCAAAAGCGGCGAAATTCGGCGTCGCATTCGCGCTTGGACGGTAGCGGAGCCCTCCGCCGGCGAAGAAAATCCGTGCATATTGCGGAGTAATTCACCGGGGAGAGCCGGGATGCGGCGGTCAACTACATTGTCGAGGCCCGTGAAGTCCGTTAGGTTTGCCGCCGCCATAGCCGCGACTGGGGTCGCGTTGGCCGTGCCCGCAGGGGCATCGGCGAGCGGCGCCACGTCCACTTCCGCGTCTCAGATCACGCCGTCTGCGCCTGCGCGTCTGTCGACGACGAAGACCGTGCAAGCCCCCGCGACGACGACGAAGACCATGCAGGCCTCCGCGACCACGTCGACCGCCCAGTCCGGCACGCTGCCCAACACCGGCCTTGACCTGCTGCCCGAGACGGTCCTCGGCGTCGCGTTGGTGGGTGTCGGGGTCGGCCTGCGGGTCCACCACTCGCGCGGTTGAGCGGACGCCGGAGCGAGACCAGGCAAGGCGTGCCGCGCGCGTGGTGATCGAGCCGGCAAAGCACGAAACGAGCTCGGCCACCCAGACCGAAGCGCTCGGCGCGGAGCTGGCCAGCGTGCTCGTACCCGGAGACGTGGTTCTGATCGATGGCGAGCTTGGCGCGGGCAAGACCACCTTCGTGCGCGGCGCCGCACGGGCGCTCGGTGTGACCACGCCCGTGACCAGCCCGACGTTTACGATCGGGCAGCGCTACCCGGTCGCCGCCCCGCCGTCCGCCGGCCAGTCGGCAGCCGCTCCGCTCACCTTCGTATCGCACGTCGACCTCTACCGGCTCGGCTCGTTACGCGACGAGGACCCGGACCTGCTGGCCGACTACATAGGCGCCGATACGATCACGTTCGTCGAGTGGCCCGACGCCGGCGCGGAGGAGATCTCAGAGCTCGGGCGAACCGCGCGTCACGTGCAACTGATCCACGCGGGCGGCGATCGGAGGATCGTCGAGATCACATGATGGAGTTCGTATGAGACTGCTGGCGTTCGACACGGCGACCAGGCTGACCGCGGTCGCGTTGCGCGACCTCGAGACCGAGACGAATGTCTGCGCGCGCGAGACGCTAGACCTCGCCGTGGTCGACGACCCGCCGGCCGGTGGCCGTCCCGGACATGCCCAGAAGCTGCTTGTCCTGATCCAAGAGTTGTTCGAGCGCGCCGGCACGAATTGGGGCACCGTCGACCGCATCGCCGTCGGCATCGGCCCCGGGACATTCACAGGCCTGCGGATCGGGATCGCAACCGCTCAGGCGCTCGCGAGCGCCACGGGACTTCCGCTGGTTGGCGTCTCGACGCTGAGTGCGCTGGCGCTCGCCGCCCACGACCGCAAGCCCGCAGCCGCCAAGCTCGCAGTGATCGACGCCCGGCGTGGCGAGGCGTTCGTCGCCGGCTGGCGCGCCGGCGACGGGCCGCTGGACGCCGAGCCGATGCTGAGACCACAGGTGCTGACGCCGGCACAGCTCGCGCGCGTCGCATCCGGCAGCGGTGCAGGTACGTTGGCCGTTGGTGACGGGGCGTCGAAATTCCGGCAGATCCTGGAGGACGCCGGCCTGAACGTGCCGGACGAGCAGTCGCCCCTGCATCGCGTCTCGGCACGCGAGCACTGCCGCCTCGCGACACTGCTCGCGCCCTCGTCGGACGGCACCGTCGCGCCCGAGTACCTGCGGCTCCCGGACGCCGAGATCTCCTCAAAAGCAAAGCCATGACCGAACCCGTCGCGATCCGGCCGCTCTCCTACAGCGATCTCCCACAGGTCATCGCGATCGAGCGCCGGGCGTTCTCGAGCCCATGGTCGCTGTCGATGTTCGTGCTCGAGCTGTCGAGGCCGTCGGGTCTCCACCTCGCGGCCGTCCGGGGGGGCGCGCTCGTGGGCTATCTGATCAGCGCTCGCTATGACGAGGCCTACCACGTGATGACGATCGCCGTCGACCCCGACAATCGCCGCGCCGGAATCGCCAGCACGCTGCTGGACGCCCTGATCGAACGTGTCGGCGAGGACGCGAACTACACGCTGGAAGTGCGCGTCTCCAACACCGGCGCGATCGCGCTCTACGAGCGCTACGGCTTCCGCGAAGTGGGCACGCGACGCCGCTACTACGCCGACAATGGTGAGGACGCGATGATTATGTGGCGCGCACTCGGAACTCCCTGGGAGGCAGCGTGATCCTCGCGATCGAGACCAGCTGCGATGACACCTGCGCCGCACTGGTCAGCGCCGAGGGCGAGATCCGCGCCAACGTGATCTCGTCCCAGGGAGTGCATGACCGCTTCGGCGGGGTGGTTCCGGAGATCGCCTCGCGCCACCATCTGACGCTGCTGCCCCTCGTCGTCGACGAGGCGCTGCGCACCGCCGGCGCGAGCCTTGACGACGTCGAGCTGGTCGCCGCCACGCGCGGGCCGGGGCTCGTCGCGGCGCTGCTCGTCGGCTTCTGCGCCGCCAAGGGCCTGGCCGCCGCCCGCGAGCTTCCGTTCGCGCCGGTCGACCATCTCCATGGCCACCTCGCCGCAAGCTTTCTGAAACCAGCCGAGTTCGCGCCGCCGTTCCTGGCGCTGATCGCTAGCGGCGGCCACACGCTGTTGGCGGATGTGCGCGACCACGGCCCCGAGCTGCGCGTGCTCGGCCAGACACTCGACGACGCGGCCGGCGAGGCCTTCGACAAGGGTGCACGTCTGCTCGGCCTCGGCTACCCGGGCGGCGCTGCGCTCGAGCGCCTGGCCGCTGACGGCGACTCCGACGCCTTCGACTTCCCGACCGCTGAGCGCATGCCCGGCCTCGACTTCTCCTTCGCGGGTCTCAAGACGTCGCTGCTCTACAAGGTCCGAGAGCTCGGTGAGCCGGACGCCGAGCGCCTTCGCGCCGACCTCGCCGCCTCCTACCAGCGCGCGATCGTCGAGGCGCTGCTGATCCGCGTGCGGCGAGCGATCAGGCAGGCCGGTGCGACCCGGCTGGCCATCGGCGGCGGGGTCGCCGCCAACGGCCGGCTGCGGGAGCAGCTTGCAACTCTCGGGGTCGAGGTCGAAATTCCGCCACGAGCGCTCTGCACCGACAACGCGGCGATGATCGCCAGCGCCGCTCGCTACTCCCAGCAACTCCCGTTTCCCGACTACCTGGAGCTCGACGTCTATTCCACGGGGGAGCGGAGGCTGGCGGCGTGAGCGCTTCTGCCGGGGGTGGTCCAGCGGGACCACCCCCGGGAGTGACGGTTACCCTCTTCGGCCGTCCCGGCTGTCATCTCTGTGATGAGGCGCTGGCTGTGATAGAGCGCGTGCGGGCGCGGGCGCCGTTCGCGTTCGCGCAGCGCGACATCGAGGCCGACGCCGAGCTGTTCAAGCGATACCTCGAACGCATCCCGGTCGTCGCGATCGACGGCGTCGAAGTGTTCGAACTGTTCGTGGACGAGCACGAGTTCGAGCGGGCGCTTGCGAAAGTGAAGCGTTGACCGTCCCTCAGTAGAGTGGACGCCTCAATGTCGAGTGAGGAACTGGAACTGCAGCAGCCGGCCGAGAAGCTCGGCGTTGGCGTGGCAGCGCGCCTGTCGCGGTACCTGATGGTGCTGACGCAGGCGCGCAAGATGGGCAAGGAGACGATCAGCTCGCAGGAACTGGCCGACTTCACGCACGTCAACTCCACCCAGATCCGACGCGACCTGTCCGGCTTCGGGAAGTTCGGCAAGCGGGGCGTTGGGTACAACGTCGACGCGCTGATCAGGGAGATCCGCCGCATCCTGCGGACCTCGGGTCAGCACAACATCGCGCTGTTCGGCGCGGGTAACCTCGGCACAGCGATCGCCACCTCCGACACGTTCGCCGACCATGGCTTCCGCGTCGTAGCGCTGTTCGACACCGACGCACAGAAGGTTGGGACGCAGGTCGGCAACCTGACCGTGCGTCACTACGACGAGCTGCGCGACGTGGTCGAGGACGAGCAGATCGTCGTCGGCGTGCTGGCCGTACCGTCGAGTGTCGCCCAGGCGTTGGCGGATGATCTCGTAGAGGTGGGGGTGAGGGTCATCTTCAACTACTCCGAGGCGCTGCTGCAGACGCCGCCGGAGGTGACGGTGCACACCTCGAGCCCGGCCGTTGATCTGCTGTACGCGCTCTACTTCTACCTGGCTTGAGCGACATCGACCTCGACAGCGGGTATGCCTACTTCGAGCAGGCGGTGGACTTCACGGTCGGGCTCGAGGAGGAGTTCGCGATCCTCGATCCGACGAACCTCGGCATGGTGGGGCGGTTCGAGGAGCTGCGTGACCGCGCGCAGCCCGACCCGATTCTCTCGGAGGCGATCGCCGGCGAGCTGATCTCCTCCGAGATCGAGATCCGTTCGGGCCGCGGTGAGACCTACGCGGCCGCCGTGAACGCGCAGCGCGAGGTGCGCCGGCGCATGTTCGAGCTCGCCGCTGCCCACGATGTGCTGCTCGGGGCTACCGGTACCCACCCGTGGGCCGACTACCGCGAGCAGCACATCATCGACACCGACCATTACCATCGGGTCGAGGATGGGCTGAAGTACGTCGCCTGGCGCAACAACACGTTCTCCACGCACGTGCACGTCGGGATTCGCGGCGCCGATCGCGCGGTCCAGATCTGCGACCGGTTGCGGCCGGTGCTGCCGCTCTTGCTCGCGATCTCCGCCAACTCGCCGTTTCTCGAGGGCCGCGACGCGGGACTACACAGCATGCGCTCGCAGATCTTCACCAAGAGCTTCCCGCGCTGTGGCGTACCCGACGCATTCGGGAGCTGGGAGAGTTTTGCCCAGTACATCGACTTCCTCGTGCGCACCTCTTCGATCGTCGAGTACACCCAGGTCTGGTGGTCGGTGCGGCCGCACCTCACGTTCGGGACCGTCGAGGTGCGGATCTGCGACGCCCAGGCGACCGCCGCCGAGTCGGAGGCGCTGGCGGCGCTGATCGTGGCCTGTGTGGCCCAGGCCGCGCGCGACGTCGACGACGAACGGCCGCACACGGACCTGGTGCCGCGGATGATCGAAGAGAACATGTGGCGAGCGATCCGCTACGGACTGGACGGCGAGTTACTCGACCTTGAGTGCGGCGACGCCTACCCTGCGCGCGCCGCGATCGATCGGCTCCTGACCTGGACCGAGCCCGTCCGTGGCGAGCTCGGCCTGGCGGTCGAGCTGCCGGCGCTCAACGGCGCACAACGCCAGCGGGCGCTGCTCGCCGAAGGGATGTCGCTGAGCGAGGCATATGCGGCAACGGTCGAGACGACGCGCGCGACCTATGCTGGGAGCGGGCAAAGCACCGTGGAGGTGAACTGATGGCCGGGGACATTCCGAATCCAGGGCAGCTCAATCCAGATCAGCTCAATCCAGATCAGCTCTCCGAGGAGCAGCTGCGAGCCGCGTACGAACAGGAGATCAAGCGCGTGCGGGTCGAGCACGTGCTGCTCGAGAACGTCGTGACGATGGTCAACCTCGGGCTGCGTCGCACCGGCCTGATGCCGGGCACCGAGGACGAGCGCGACCTCGCCCAGGTGAAGCTCGCGATCGAGTCCGTGCGGGCGCTCGCCCCGCAGATCGAGTCGGTCGCGCCGGACCAGGCGGCTTCGATCCGGGACGCGCTCTCGCAGTTGCAGATGGCTTTCGTGCAGGCCAGCGGCGGTGAGCCGAAGACGGGCGCCGCCGAGCCGCCGACGGGCGCCGCCGAGCCGCCGGCAAGCCCGAGCGGCGAGGCCGACCCCCAAAAGCAAGACCCGGAAGGTCCGGGCCCGGCGCAGCAGAGCGGGCGCCTCTGGGTCCCAGGGCAGTAGCCCTCCCAGGCCTCGGCAAACCGTTCAGTCTCGGTACAGTGCAGCCATGCTCATCCTGATTGTCGGATGCGGCCGTGTGGGTTCCGCAGTCGCCAAGGCTGCGCTCGACGCGGGCCACGATGTGTCGGTCATGGATCGCGACCCGCTCTCACACGAGCGGCTCGACCGCGATCAGACCTCCACATGGGAGGACGCCGGCGGCCGCTTCACCGTCGGCACCGCGCTGGAGATCGACGGGCTTGTCGAGGCCGGGATCGAACAGGCCGACGTCTTCATGGCTGCCACCAGCGGCGACAACACCAATCTTGTCATTTCGCAGATCGCGCAGCGGCGGTTCAACGTGCCGCGCATCGTCGTGCGCGTCGCCGATCCGGCCCGGGCGGCCTGGTATTCGGAGCAGGGGCTCCAGACCATCTGCCCGACGCAGGTGGCGATTGACCAGGCCGAGCAGGTGCTGCTGGCGCCGTAGGGCGCGACCAGAGGAGCTGAGCGACTGTGTACGTGATCATTGCCGGAGCTGGAAAGGTGGGCTGGAACCTCGCACGCGAGCTGATCGCCAAGGATCGCGAGGTGACCCTGATCGAGTCCAACCACCACCGCTTCCGCGTCGTCGAGGAGGAGCTCGAGCATGCCGTCCAGTACGGCGACGCGAGCGAGCTCTGGGTGCTCGAGCGCGCCGGCATCCAACGCGCCGACCTCGTGATCGCCGTCACCGGCGACGATGAGGACAACATCCTGATCAGCCAGGTCGCCAAGGAGAAGTACGGCGTGCAGCGGATCGTCGCGCGCGTCAACAACCCGCGCAATCTGCCGCATTTCAAGCTGCTCGGCATCCAGCCGGCGGTCTCGGCCACCGATCTGATCCTGCGCCTGATCGAGCATGAGGTCCCGGAGTACGGCCTCGTACAGCTGCTCGCGCTCGAGGAGGAGCACCTCGAGATCATCGAGCTCGAGGTCGCTCTGGGTTCGGAGGCGGCGGGTAAGCAGGTCCAGCAGCTGCCGCTGCCGGATGGCTCGCTGATCATCTCGGTACTGCGCTCGGGTCGCGGCTTCGTGCCCAAGGCGGACTCTCAGATCCAGGCGGGCGATCAGGTTCTACTGATCCTCGACCCGGGCCTTGAGAACGAGATCACGGCCCGGTTCGCGGCTCCGGCGAGCGCGAACGCGGCCTGATCTTCCTGCGCCCGCGGTGCGCCGGTGATCCGGTGGGCCGTCTCGTGCGTAGACAGCTGTGCAGACCCGCTTCCCGCCGGGCACAGCCACCGCTGCGAAAGCCGCCACCTCCATGTTCACGCTGAGCCGCAGTCTCAACCGCCTCGCCGACGAGGATCTGATGGAACTCGTTCGCGAGGGCGAATCGAGCGCCTTCGAGATCATCTTCGACCGTCACGGCGACACCGCCTACTCGCTCGCCTACCGAATGTGTGGATCCCGTGTCCGCGCGGAGGACGTGGTCCAGGATGCGTTTCTGTCGTTGTGGCGCAGCGGTGCCAGGTATGACCGGACACGCGGGAGCGTGCGGTCCTGGATCCTGAGCGTCGTTCATAACCGTGCCATCGACACCTTCCGGCGCGAGGCCACGAGGGGCTCGCTCCAAGTCGGCGACGAGGGCCTCGCCGAGCGGCTGTCGTCGGGGGAGTTGATCGATGCTGAGGTCGAGCGCCGCGACGACGCAGGACGCGTGCGTGGCGCGCTGCGGGACCTGCCGGTCGACCAGCGGGAGGTGATCGAGCTCTCTTACTTCGGTGGCTTCACCCACGTGGAGATCGCGGAGATGCTGTCGCTGCCGCCGGGGACGGTGAAGGGCCGGATGAGACTTGGCTTGAGCAAGCTACGGATCGCCCTGGGTACGGAGGGCTCCCTACCATGACGGAGAGAGACCAAATGCCCGGATCGCACGATTGCGGCGGTGACGCCGCGGCGTATGTCCTGGGTGCGTTGGAGGGCCAGGAGTTGGAGGCGTTCCGCACGCACCTGGAGCGGTGCGCGGTCTGCCGCGACGAGGTCGATGCGTTCGGCGGCGTCGTAAACGTACTGCCGATCGCCGCGCCCCAGCAGCGCGCGTCGCGGGGCCTCCGCCGGCGCGTGATGCGGGAGGTACGGAAGGAGCCGCGACGCGCTGCGCGTCCGGGTCGCGCCGGTTGGTCGCTGTCAGCGCTCGGCGGGCGAGCGTGGGCGGCTGGAGGTGCAGCCTTGTCAGTCGTGGCCGCGGCGGTCGTCGTTGGCTTGACTCTTGGCGGCGGGGGCGGCGCGACCGTCTTTCCGGCGCGTGTGGAAGGGATCGCCGGGACGGCTCAGCTCCGGCTGACGAACGGTCACGCGGAGCTCGTGGTGCATCACCTAACCCCTCCAGGACGCCGCCGCGTCTACGAGGTCTGGCTGCAGCGCGGCAGCGCCGCGCCCGTGCCGGCCAGCGTCCTCTTCGGCGTGAATGCCACGGGCGACGCGGATGTCGGACTGCCGACGAACCTGCACGGCGTCAGTGCCGTGCTGATCACGTCCGAGCCGCTCGGCGGCACCAAGGTGCCGACCCACAAGCCGGTGATCGTGGCCCGACTGGACTGAGCGGCGGCGAACCGCCGGACCGCGTGCTCAACCAAGCACGTCGCGCAGCGCCGGCTCGAGCTCTGGATACCGGAACGTGAAGCCGAGTTGCTCGAGGCGTTGCGGCACGGCCCGCTGGCCGGTGGTGACGATCTCGGACATGTCGCCGTACAGCAGACGCAGTGCAAACGCGGGCACGGGGAGTACTGCGGGTCGGTGGAGAGCGTGCCCGAGCGCCTTCGAGAGCTCGGTGTTGTCCACCGGCCGCGGTGCCGTGAGATTCATCGGGCCTTCGGCCTCGGAGTTGTCGAGGCAGAAGAGCAGCGCTGCGACGAGATCGTCGATATGGATCCAGGGAACGAATTGACGCCCTCCCGCAACCGGGCCACCGATGCCCGCGCGGAAAAACGGAAGCATCTTCGCGAGCGCTCCGCCACTCGGCGAGAGCACGACACCGGTGCGAGTCAGAACCACTCTGCTGCTGCGGGCTGCCACGAGTGCCTCCTGCTCCCACGCCCTTACCACGCCGGCCAGGAAGTCATCACCGGCAGGGGCGTGTTCGTCGATCTGCTCGGACTGACGGGGGCCGTAGTAGCCCGTGGCCGATTGGGAAACGATGACGCGCGGTCGCCTCTCGTCGACGATCGTGCGCAGTACGGCGACGAGATTGCGCGTCGAGAGAACCCGGGAGTCGCGGATTCGCTTCTTCGACGCCGCGGTCCAACGCTGTGCCACAGGCTCGCCGAGCAGATGGATGATGCCGTCCGCTCCCGACAGCGCCTCGGCAGGTGGCTCTGTAGTCAGCGGGTCCTTCCAGCTGTGCCACTCCGCGTCCTTGAGCCCGGCCGCCGCCGTGGCCGGGTCGCGTGACAGCGCGACCGGCTGGTCGCCGCGCGAGAGCAGTGCGCGGCAGACGGCGCTGCCGATCGTTCCCGTTGCTCCTGTAATGACGATACGTGCCATGTGCCGGTCTGTCGTGGAGCCGAAGATCGCGCCTGAACCAAACGATCGCCGTCACCGGCTCGACCCTAGCGCATGCGGCTCCGCTCAAAGACCCCGGGCTATACTCGCCGAGGCCAATTGCGGGATGGAGTAATCGGCAACTCGCCAGGTTCTGGCCCTGGAATTCAAGGTTCGAGTCCTTGTCCCGCAGTACTCCCGCAACCACAGGGCTTGCGGTCCGTCACGGTCGTTTCTGTCAACGGCTCGTCAATGGGACGCTCCGGGCTGAGCGAATATG
>Ga0307374_10011102_pt1 | contig 12894 bp, 8 predicted proteins | sample OX3MG_FD_202532 | JGI IMG/M metagenome (GOLD analysis project Ga0307374, IMG submission 202532) | Soil microbial communities from Risofladan, Vaasa, Finland - OX-3 | ecosystem: Environmental > Terrestrial > Soil > Coastal area > Acid sulfate soil | place: Finland: Risofladan, Vaasa | collected...
GCTTCTGATCGTCTCCACGCATGCTTCTGTCTTAAATCAAACCTCGGTGGAGAAAAAGTAACTCATGCATGACTTTTTCCGCAGCCTGTTTAGCCCCTGTGTGCTGCTATTCGAATCGCTTCCATGAATCGAATTGTTGAATAAACTTCAGACTCAGGACACTAGCAGCTAAAAGCTGCCCTCTACCACCGCCACCGAATCCGGAATCAGCGTCAGCCCATCCTCCGCCAGCACAATATCCTCGCAGGACTTCAGCACCATCTTCGCATTCCGCGCCACAGCCAGCTTCACCGCCTCCGGCCCCGCATTCAGAGCAACCACAAACCGCCCGCGACGCAGCGTCAGCCAGCGCGCCTGCTCGTCAAACTCTACCTCCACATCGCCCGTCACCAGGTCGTCGCGGTGCGTCTGCCGCAGCGCAATCAGCTCGCGATACCATCCCAGCACGCCCGCATGCTCCGGTTCCGCGATCTCCGCCCACTTCAGCCGCGAACGCAAAAACGTCCCCTTCTGCTGCGGGTCTGGAATCTCCTCCGGCCTCCACCCGAACGCCGCAAATTCCTTCTTGCGGCCCTCGCTCACCAGCCGCCCCAAATCCTCTTCATGATCCGTGAAATACAAAAATGGCGACGACGCCGCCCACTCCTCGCCCTGAAAAATCAACGGCACAAACGGAGCCATCAGCACCAGCGCCGCCGCAATCTTCACCCGTCCCAGCGACGTCCGCATGTGCAGCCTGTCGCCTGTCGCGCGATTCCCCACCTGGTCGTGGTTCTGTGCAAATCCCAGAAACCGCCACAGCGGCAGCCCCTCCACCGGCCTGCCATGCACGCGGTCGCGATACCCCGAGTACTTCCCGTCATACACAAACGCCGTGCGCAGCGCCTTTGCCACGTCCGCCATCCGCCCAAAGTCGGCGTAGTACCCACCGCGGTCGCCCGTCAGCAGCGCCACCAGCGAGTGATGAAAGTCATCGCTCCACTGCGCGTCCATTCCATAACCGCCGCGCACGCGCTCCGTCACCACTCGCGGATCATTCAAATCGCTCTCGGCAATCAGCACGTAGCTCCGCCCCGTCTCGCGCTCCAGTTCAGCGACCTCCGCCGTCATCTGCTCCATAAAATGCACGGCCGAGCGGTCCAGATACGCATGCACCGCATCCAGCCTCAACCCGTCAAAGTGGTAGTCCCTCAGCCACATCTTCGCGTTGTCGATAAAGAAGCGCCGCACCTCATCGCTGCCCGCCTCCTCAAAGTTCACCGCATCGCCCCAGGGAGTGTGGTGGCTCCCCGTAAAGTACGGCCCGAACCGCGACAGATAATTCCCCGACGGCCCCAGGTGGTTGTAAACCACGTCCAGCAGCACCGCCATCCCATGCGCGTGCGCCGCATCGATCAGGTGCTTGAGCGCATCCGGCCCGCCGTAGCTCTCCTGCGGAGCAAACATGTCCACGCCGTCATAGCCCCATCCGCGCTCCCCCGGAAACGCCGCCACCGGCATCAGTTCCACATGCGTCACGCCCAGCGTCTTCAGATACTCAAGCCGCTTCTCCGCCGCCGCAAACGTGCCCTCTTCCGTAAACGTGCCCACATGCAGCTCATAGATCACCGCATCCTTCAGCTCCGGCGCGTGCCACTCCGCATCCGTCCATTGGAACGCAGCCTGATCCAGTACCCGCGACAATCCATGAACGCCATACGGCTGCCACGCCGACCGCGGATCGGGCAGCACCATTCCCTCATCGCCATTCAGCACAAAGCCGTAATCCGTCCCGGGCGCGGCCTCGGCAACCTCGGCCTCCCACCAGCCGCCGTCGCCCTGCGCCAGCGGCCACAGCGCATCCCCGATCTTCACGTCCACCCGCTCCGCCAGCGGAGCCCACACTCGAAACAAATGCATCCTTCCATTCTTGCAGCTTCTAGCCTCTAGCTAGTAGCTAACAGCTAAAAGCTAATAGCTGCCTTTCACTGCTCGTGATAATTCCGCATCAGCCCGCCATCAATCACAAAGGTCGAGCCGTTAATATACGCAGCCGCATCCGACGCCAGAAACGCCACCAGCCCCGCAACATCATCCACCGACCCCAGCCGTCCCAGCGGAATATTCTTCAGCAGCGCATTCAGCTTCGGCTTGTTCTCCAGCAGCGCCGTGTTGATCGGCGTCGAAACCGCCCCCGGAGCCACGTTATTCACTGTAATCCCCAGCGGCCCCAGCTCCACCGCCAGATCGCGCATCAGCATGCGCACGCCGCCTTTGCTCGCGCAGTACGTCGCAAAATTCGGAAACGCCATGTCCTCATGCACTGAGCTGATGTTGATCACCCGTCCCAGCTTTTTCGCCGCGATCAGCCTCTGCGCAAACGCCTGCGTCAAAAAGAACGGCCCCTTCAGATTCACGCCCAGCACAAAATCGTAATCGTGCTCCGTCGTCTCCCAGAATGGCGATTCCTTCTCCACGCCCGCGTTGTTCACCAGAATGTCCGCGCCGCCAAACGCCTTCCACGTCTCGTCCACCAGATTGCGCACCGCGCTCACCTGCGACACATCCGCCTCGACGATTACGCCCTTCGCGCCCGCTGCCTGCACCTTCTTCAGCGTCTCCTGCGCGCCATCCGCGCTGCCCACGTAGTCAATCGTCACGTTCGCACCCTCTTGTGCCAGCCGCTCCGCAATCCCCTGACCAATCCCCGAGCTCGACCCCGTCACAATCGCCGTTCGCCCTGTAAGCATACCCATCCCTCAGCTCCTCCATTCCACGTATTTTTGGATTCAAAAAAATAAGATGCACAATCCTGTGCATCCGTAGGACGCGCACACCTTGCCGCGTTGAAAGCAAGCCCCCCGCAGGGGGGCTCTGCGCAATCAGATAAAGTTTCCCGGATCCACCGGCTGCAGTACGGCCTCGGCAGACTTCCCCGAAGTTTTCTTCTGCGTCTTCTCTTGCGTAGCGTTTCCCGGCGCAGTAGGAGTACCGCTCGTCGTGCCTGTCTTCGTCGTGCTCGCCGACGTTGCGCCTGTCTTCGGAGTGCTCGTCTTTCCGGTCGTCGTCGTGGCAGTCGCAGCATTCGGTGATGTCACGCTTGGCGATACCGTCGGCGTCGTTGGTTCCTTCGGCGTCGTGGCATTCGGAACCGCCTGCGTGCTTCCCGCCGCCGCTGCACTCGATGGCGAGGACGATACCGCTGGCGCTACCGGCCCTGCCGTCGATCCCACTGCCGGCACACTCGTCACCCCCACGCCTGCCGCGGGAGCCGTTGTCCCCGTGGCCGCGGGTACCGCTGCGCCTGTGCCGTCATTCGGACCCACATAGGGCGGTCTGTACTCCTTCTGCGTCGCCTGCTTCGCGCCGCCCTCAATCTGCGGCGTCAACGTCACCAGGTTCACCGCCGAAGGATCATCCCGCAGCTTCACATACAACTGCCCCTTCAACCCAGGATGAGGCACCGGCAGCGTCCATCCCGAAAACCCATCCGGCACCTGCACAGCATTCTTGAACTCCTGGTCCTGCGCAATCGCATCCACCAGAAAAAGATCCGAGCCCTGCAGCTTGCACGTAGCCGTGTCGTCCGCACTGCACTTCAGCGAGGCCAGCTTCGGCAACCGCACCAGCGTCGCCAGCGGCTGCCAGTCGCCCTTCACGCCGACATCTGTCACTACTCTGAACTTCAGCGGCCCGAACGCCGACGAACCAAACACCTCCGACGGATCAAACGTCGCCAGCGCCGTGTGCGAGTCCTGCAGCGTCAGCCCCTTCGCCAGCGTCAGCGTCGTTGTGTACGACCCATCCGCCGTCGCCACTTCAATCTTTTCTCCACGCATAAACCTCGACGGCGTCTGCGCCTTCAACGAGAACAGCAGCGTCGCATTCTGCGGCAGCTCGTCCGGATCAGACAGTTGAATATTGCTCGTCGCCTCTTCGTTCGCGCCCGAGCCGTTCATCTGCACGCTCTTGCTCAGCAAGGTCACGCTCGGCCTCGCATCCCCAATCGTGCCCCGCACAGTCTCTTTCCGCCCGTCCTTAAGCATGGCCACGGCCTTGAATGACTCGCCCGCCTTCAGCTTGCCCGTGTCCTTCTCATTCGCTGCCACCATCGGCAGCGTGTCCATCCCTTTCGTGCTCGTCAGTGTCCCCGGCTTAAACTCCACGCCCTTCAGCTTCACGCTCGCCACTTCGTCCAGCCGCGTCCCCTCCAGCATCCCCTGCTTGTCGCCCGCGTACAGCGTAAACGACGTCAGGTGCCCTTGCTCCGAGTACGCCTGTACCGCCACATCCTCCGGCTTGTCCACGCCCGCCTGCTTCACCATCAGCGTCATTTGCCCCGGCTGCGCGTCCTTCAGCGGAAGCGTCACCTCCACCTGATTCGGCTTCACCAGCTTCCAGTTCGCCTTCAACGCCTTGCCAGCCGCGTTGCGATACTCAATTCCATCCACGCAGCTCGCGTCGTCCGCCTCCAGCGTCAGCGTGTCATCGCGTCCCACCACCAGTGAGTTATCTCCCTCGTCCGCGATCTTCCACGTCTGCGCGTGCGCGCCCTGCAGCCGTACCGCTGGCCCGGTAAACGGCTCAAAACCCCAATACCCGCGGATCGACGCCTTCACATCCGACCCGATCACTGCTCCCTGCAGCGGCTTGGTGTCCACATCCAGCCCGCCTCGCACCGCATCCGGCGTCAACGGCAGATTCACGCTCTTCCCGTTCGCCGCCTGCAAATGCAGCATCAGGTTCCGCGCATACCCCGTCGAAAACACCAGCGGAGCGCCCTCCACCGGCAGCGCCAGCGTTGCATTCTGCGCACAATACACCTGGTCTTCATCCACCGGACGCAGCGGCGGAGGCTGCGCACCCTCCACTGCCGGAAGTCCAATCACCAGCACTGACTTTGGATTGTGAAACGATGGCGGAGTATTCAGCTTCAGCTCCAGCGCCTTGTTCTTCATCTCCGCCAGCGCCGGTATGTACTGGTACTGCGCCGTGTGCAACGAGTCCAGAATCCGCACAATGTCCATCGCCGACGCCACATACGACCCGTAATATCCGTAGTTCAACTGCGGCGTGTAGCTCGCCTGCATCGCCAGGTCCGCCGACGGCCCCGACGTCAGCGCTCCCACAATCGACTGGCTATGCCCGTCATTCAGCACCAGATTGCTCTGCTCCTGCGTCAGGCACGGCGCAATCTCAATCATTTCCCGGTTCAGGCAATCCGGCTTCAGCCGGATGTCCAGGCTCCGCGCCAGCAGCGGTGAAACCGTCTTCAGTTGCTCCGGATCGGTCTCACTGATCCGCCGTACCGCCACTAGATATTTGTCCAGCCGCGACCGGTCCAGGCTCGCCTGATTCAAATCCTGCGACGCCCGCACAAACGCACCCGGCTGCCCCCGCACCGCACCCATCAGCGTCTTAAAGTCGCCGCCCGTCTCCGGAGCCAGAAACAGCAGCACCTGCTGCGCACCCTTGGGCACCGTAATCGTCATGCCCTTGTGCTTGAACTTGTCTTTCCAGGTCTCCGCTTTGTAGAACCACTTCTCCGGCGGAACATTCGTCACCCCGCGCAGAAACGCCGCCACCAGCAGGTAGTGCACCTCCTGGTCCTCCGGAAAATCCGGATGAATCCACAGCTTGTCCCCCACCGCCAGGTTCGGAACCTCGGTGATCGGCAGCGTCTTGCCGTCGCGCGTCACCGTCACGTCGATCTTCGGCCCGTTCAGGTCAAACGGCGCGGCACTCCCGTACGCTGCCGCGCACACGCACAGCAATCCCGCAACCGTGATTGCAGCAACACGAAAAGACAAAAACCGCGGGGAGGTCATGACTCTAATTCTATGGAACTCCGGGATGAAAAGCTTTTGAGCAACTCCGAATCATGCAAACAATGACACACCCGAACCATGTCGAATACTCCGTCCGGACGTAACTGATTGAGACCATTCATCCCCGCAGACAGGGCCTCGCGGCCCCACCCACGGAATTCTGCCTCTAGGAAGATAGACCGCTCAGAAAAAAAGAAGTTGCGCCTGCAGTTCGGGATGACCCATAAATCTTGATATTTGCTGGAATCTCGCGCGTCCCAGGACAGCGCAACCAACAGACCCCTCACCCTCGCAAAACAAGTAGACCCGCTAAAACACACATCAACTCAATGAACGACTCACCCTCCACACAACAACCCACCTCAAAGGCAACCTCATAACAGGACGACAGCCGACATGCACTAGGACTTATCGTTCTCAATGTTGTCGATGAGCGAATTGGCGATTTATCATGAATTGAGATTATGAATTGCGTTTCGCAGCGGTCCCCATACCCGAGAAAGCAGTGGTTAATTTGGAAAACTATTGGGTGTGAGGCCACTCGCCGAGTCAAAAACCATATTATGGAAGGCGGATAACGTAAGTAGGTGCGAGGTAAGGTTCGCATGACGAATGCCGAAGAACATTTGAAAGCAATTCAGCAGCTTAATTTTGACGGCAAAGGCGAGGCCTTTGTCGAGTCGAAATTCCTCACTCCATTGTTGGAGTGTCTTGGATATGAGACGCACAAGGATTATGAGGTCCTTCGCCACGGCGACCTCGGTACGTCTTTCAAGCTTCGCTATCCTCCGGTCGAGATGGGCGCGCGAAAAGTCAAGCACTATGACCCAGACTATATGCCCACAATCCGGAAGAAGATGTTCTGGGTGATTGAAGCCAAATCGCCCAAGGATGTCTCTGCTCCGTTTGGTCTTCAGTACCTGGTGCAGGGGCTTCAGTACTGCATTCACCCGGAGATTCAGGCACCTTATCTTCTTGTGAGCAACGGTCAAGTTTCTTCGATCTATGACGCTCACGGTTCGGTATTTCTCGACTCTGATATATATGAGCCGGTCCTCGAATTCAGAGCGAACGAAATTGTGAGCAGATGGCCCGCAATATATGAACTACTCGCGGTTGAGAAGATCCGGCAACGCATTGAGGATCAGCTCAAGGTGATGTATGACAAACTCTGCTTGTCCAGTCTCGACAAGAACTATCCCGCCGACCTGATCAAACGGATTGGGGTTTCCAGCGGTGAGAATGCGAAGACAATCGCCAGGACCGTGAATCGTCTCTTTGTTGAAGGAATGGATCGAGAAAAAGCGGAATGGGTTGAATACATGAACGGCCTAGACCTCGACGCCACCTATGCCTCCATGGATGATCCCGCAATGCCGGGGCAAACACAGGTCCATTTTGTTTTCGGAAAGAGCGGTGAACATGGCAAAGCGGACGGTGAAATCTTCCATCGCCTCACTCATGACTTTGATAGGCAGAACATCTTCCACAAAGTACAGACATTTCATGCGGTCGCCATCCTCTTCGTGAGGACACCTGATCCAGCGGTGAAAGCCGCCGCAGAGGAGTTCTTGCGAACCTACAAGGACGCAGAACTTCCACTCCTGAACCAGGTCGAATGCGCGCTCCTTCGCCTGACGCGAAAGCGAAATGTTCTTTTTGCATATCCAGCGCTGCGCCCGCAAATCGCCAAAGTTCTGGAATCAGCGCCCGAGATCGAACGATACGTTTGTCCTCCAAATTCTTACCGCCTGACCTATGCAGGAGAGGTTGACCAGCATCATCGAAGCTTTGAGATTCTGAAAACATTATCTGAAGAGCAGTTAGCGGCGCTTTTGAAGTTATTCTTGGATGCTGAGGTCAAAATCAATGATGACTTTTGGCAAGCACGCGGAAAACTGTCAGATTCCGAGAAACAGTTGCTCGGTTTTGAGTGCTATGGAGACGATGGCCGACACTACGCTTTCAAAGGCATCCTAGGCAATCTTGGGATCAAATTTAAAGAAATAGACGGAACATCTTTCAAGGCGAGCTAATAAAGATAACCCTAGCTTTATGAGACGCTGGCCCGACATTAGCGCTGGCCCGTGTTTAGCAAATTGTCGTGCCCCGGTGAGTCAACTATTGCCAACAGGCCGATGCACTCATTGACACAGCAAGCTAACTTTTTATCGGTAACGGGAAACGCCCATCCGTCCAAAGATTCATCCCTTCCGCTAAGACAACCGCATCATCGCCAACCCACCCCCACCGCCGAGCCACCCTCCGCAACCGAAAAGCAAAACCCCGCAGCGCAAACGCGCCGCAGGGTTTTCAATTCAATCGCTCGACCGCTTTATCAGCTGACCGATTTTTAGCTGACCGATTTTTAGCTGACCGATTTTTAGCTGACCGGACCTTAGCTGACCGCTTCTTAGCTGTTCTTACTGCCCATCAACTGCTCAATCCGCACCGGAAGCTTCCGCACCCGCACGCCTGTCGCGTGATACACCGCCATCGTCAGCGCCGGAGCCACGCCCACCAGTCCGATCTCGCCGATGCCTCGCGCGCCGTACTCGCCCATCACCGGGTCAGGAATATCCAGGAAGATCACCTCCTGCTCCGGAATGTCCGCATTCGTCGGCACCATGTAATCGGCAAAATTATTGTTCAGCGGCTTGGCGTTGCGCTTGTCGTAGTAGGCTTCTTCAAACATCCCCATACCCAGGCCCATCACCACCGCGCCCAGAATCTGGTTCCGCGCCGACTTCTCGCTGATGATCCGCCCCGCGTCCATCACCGTCACCGTCTTGCGCACCCGCAGCCGCGCAATGCCCGGGTCCCATCCCACTTCCACAAAGTGCGCGCCAAAGGTATGCATCGAGTAGTTGCGCATATCCGGATTGCCGCCCGTCTCCGCCTCAGCCTCCAGCGCCGCAAGATTCCCCATCTGCAGCAGCTTCTCAAACGCAACCCCGCTCTCCGGCGACTCGCCCTGCTTGTGCACGCGCCCGCCGGTCATCGCCAGCGTCTTCGCGTCCACGCCCTTGTACGGCGAGCCGTCCGTCTTCGACGCCAAATCCAGCACCAGCCCGATCGCCTTCACGCTGGCCGCAGCCACCGCCGGCACAATCGTCGCCGTGCACGTCGATCCGCCCGACATCGGCCCCGGAGGCAGCGAGCTATCGCCCAGCACCGAATCAATACGCTCCACCGGAAGCCCCGTCTTGTCCGCCACAATCACGGCCATCACGGTATAGGTCCCGGTCCCCAGGTCCTGCGTCGCCGACGCCACCCGCGCCCGTCCGTCCGCGCTCAGCCGCACCCGCGCCTGCGCTCCGCCACGGTACGCGCCCCAGATCGCCGTGCCTACGCCCAGCCCCAGAATCTCGTTGCCGTCGCGCATCGAACCCACGCCCGGCGTCCGCTTGTCCCAGCCAATCGCCGCCGCGCCCTTCTCGTAGCACTCGCGCAAATGCTTGCTCGAATATGGCTTGCCCGAGCTCTCATCCTTCTCCGCATAGTTCTTCAGCCGAATCTGCAGCGGGTCCATGTTCAGCTTGATCGCCAGATCGTCCAGCGCCGAATCCAGCCCATACATCCCCGGGCACGCGCCCGGTCCGCGCATCGCCATCGGCGACCCGATATTCAACCGCACAATCCACTGCGCCGTCTTCACATTCGGGCAGCTGTACATGGTCGGAGTTGACCCCGTCGCGCCTTCCATAAAATCGTCCACCATCGACGTCGGGTTCTTCACCTCATGAATAATCGACGTCAGCTTCCCGTCCTTCGTCGCCCCCAGCCGGATATGCTGCTCCGTCAGCGGACGATGCCCCACCGCCGAAAACATCAGGCTCCGCGGCACCGTCACCTTCACCGGACGTCCCAGCTTCCGCGCCGCCATCGCCGCCAGCATCGACTGCGGCCACGGAAACAGCTTTCCGCCAAAGCCCGATCCCATAAACGGCGAAATCACATGCACGTTCTCCAGCGGCAGGCCCAGCACCTGCGCCATCACGCCCTGGTGGTTCACCACCCCCTGCGTCGTCTCATACAGCGTCACCTTGTCGCCGTTCCACACCGCGATGGTTGCGTGCATCTCCATCGGATTGTGCGTCTCCGTCGGCGTCACATACACGCCATCCACTTTCACTGCGGCGCTCTGGAACGCCGCCTCCGCGTCGCCGCGCTCATATTTCCGGTGCGCAGGCCCCAGCGGCTTTGTCACCTCGCTCATCCGCGTCAGCGGCTTCTTGGTCTCGTAGTTCACCTTCACGTGGGCCGCCGCATCCAGCGCACGCTCAAACGTATCCGCCACCACCAGCGCCACATACTGACCGTAGTAGTAGACCTTGTTGTCCGAAAACGGAAGCCGCCCCTCGCTCACAATGCTGTTTGGCTCAAATCCGCCCGCCGTCCGGTACAGCGGCCCGCTGTTGCCGTGGTGCAAAATCCCCAGCACCCCCGGCATCTTCTCCGCGACTGACCCGTCAATGCCCGCAATCGTCCCCGAGCCGACCGTGCTCGCCACCGGCACGCCGAACACCACCCCTTCTATCGGATGATCCACCGCATACTGCGCCGCGCCCGTAACCTTCAGCTTGCCGTCAACCCGCGTAACTGCCGATCCAACCACTGCTGATATCGCCATCTCTCTATCCTCTGCCTTTGCTGACTAGCTGACCCGCTGACTCGCTGACTCGCTGACTAACTGACCTGCTCCAGCGTCCGAACCAATGCCTTCTTCGCCAGCTCAATCTTGAACCCGTTGTACTTCAGCGGCTTCGCGTCCTTCATCGCCGCCTCGGCTGCTGCTTCAAAGTGTTTCGTCTGCGTCGGCTTGCCTTCCAGCTCCGCCTCGGCCTCTTTGGAACGCCACGGCTTCGTCCCCACGCCGCCCAGCGCAATCCGCACCCGCCGAATCCGCCCGCCTTCCACATGCGCCACCACCGCCGCAGACGCCAGCGCAAACTCATATTGCGCCCGGTCCCGAAGCTTCAGGTAGTGGGACTTCGTCCCCGCCGCCAGCTTCGGCAGCGTCACATACGTAATCAGTTCGCCCGGCTCCAGCACGTTCTCCATATTCGGAGTCGATCCCGGCTCCAGATAAAAATCCTCCAGCGCAATCTGCCGTTCGCCTTTGGCGCCCTTGGTGTGCACCACCGCCTCCAGCGCCATCATCGCCACAGCCATGTCAGACGCATGCGTCGCCACGCAATGCTCGCCTCCGCCCAGCACCGCATGAATGCGGTTGAACCCGTCCTGTGCCGCGCACCCCGACCCCGGCTCCCGCTTGTTGCACGCATAATTCGTGTCGCGGAAGTAGTAGCACCGCGTCCGCTGCAGCAGGTTGCCGCCCGTCGTCGCCATGTTCCGCAGTTGCGGAGAAGCACCCGCCAGCAGCGCCTCCGACAGCACCGCGTACCGCGCCTTTACCTCAGCGTGGTTCGCCAGGTCGCTGTTCCGCACCAGCGCGCCCACCTTCAGCCCGCCGTCCGCCGTCGCCTCAATCCGGTCCAGCGGCAGCAGATTAATGTCGACCAGCGAGTGCGGCGTCTCGACATTCAGCTTCATCAAGTCCACCAGCGTCGTCCCGCCGGCCACAAAGCGCCCACCCGGTTCCAGCGCCCCATCCACCGTCTTCGCCTGCGTAAATTCAAATGCCTGCATACCAGCTACCCTCCGCCGCCTTGCTAACTTGCCGCCTTTGCTGACTTGCTAACTTGCCGCCTTTGCTGACTTGCTAACTCGCTGCCTTTGCTGACTTGCTAACTCTCTGCCTTTGCTGACTTGCTAACTCTCTGCCTTTGCTGACCCGCTGACTCGCTGACTAGCTAACTAGCTAACTAGCTAACTAGCTAACTAGCTTTTCTAGCCTGCTGTACCGCCGCCACAATGTTGTAGTAAGCTCCGCACCGGCAGATATTCCCGCTCATCGCCGCGCGCACGTCATCGTCCTCGGGACCAATCGGTTCCTTCATAAGCGCCGCGCCCGACATGATCTGCCCCGAAGTGCAGTACCCGCACTGGAACCCGTCATGATCAAGAAACGCCTGCTGCACCGGATGCAGCTCCCCATCCTTCGCCAGGCCCTCAATCGTCGTGATCTCGTCCATCTGGTGCATCACCGCAAAGCTCAGGCACGAGTTCACCCGCCGCCCGTTCACATGCACCGTGCACGCCCCGCATTGCCCGTGGTCGCAGCCCTTCTTCGTGCCGAACATCTCCAGCCGCTCGCGCAGCGTGTCCAGCAGCGTCACCCTCGGCTCCAGCATCAGGTGGTGCTCCACGCCGTTCACCCGCAGCGTCACCGGAACCGGCGCAACCGCAGCCTCCGCTGCCTCCGCGGCCGTGGCCGCCGGGGCGTCGATAAATCCCTCCGCGCCATGCGTCAGGGGTGCGGCTGTGGCAATTACGCCCGCCGCGCCAAGCTGCGCCATGAACAGCCGTCGTGAAAACTTTCCAAAGACAGGCGCCTCCTGCTCAGGAAGCACATTCGTGGTGGAATCACTCTGCTTCTTCATTCGCTGACTCCATGTCAGATTGATCTGTTTTGATCTGTGCGTTGTGTCGAGCTGAATCGAAAACCCGAAATTAAAATCCGGAAACCGCGCCAGGCTCCAGTTCGAATGAGAACACCGCAGCGCGGATATTAGAACGTTACAGCACCCCGCCGCACACCGTCCACAATCCAAGCCTTTGTCTTCCATGAAAAAATAAGTAAGATGAAATACGTATCAATCTAACGTATTAATTCGAATAAATTAGACGCTTCTATGCCCAGAATACGCCCGCGCACCCTCCTCGTCTCCGCCCTCGCCGCTATCCTCACCGCCTCCGCCGCCTTCGCCCAGCAGAGCTTCATCGCCCGCTGGCAGGCCCGCGCCAACTCCACCCAGGCCGCGCAACCCCACTGGGTCACGCCCCTCGCCACCGTCACCCCGCGCCTCGAACAGGAGTTCCGCTCCGACTTCAACCGCCAGATCACGCCTTCGCACACCGACACCTGGATCTACGGCAACGGCAAAGGACTCGAGCTCATCCCCCAGCGCCACATCGAGCTGCTCTTCAACGTTCCGCCCTACATCCAGCACAATTCCCCAAC
>Ga0307374_10011103_pt1 | contig 12892 bp, 11 predicted proteins | sample OX3MG_FD_202532 | JGI IMG/M metagenome (GOLD analysis project Ga0307374, IMG submission 202532) | Soil microbial communities from Risofladan, Vaasa, Finland - OX-3 | ecosystem: Environmental > Terrestrial > Soil > Coastal area > Acid sulfate soil | place: Finland: Risofladan, Vaasa | collected...
GAGTCCAAAAGACCTGGACTCAGCTTGGCCGCTCAACCAGCGGCCTTGGCCGCCGATGTGAGACGCACGGGGTCTGCCAAGGCGCTTCTCTCCTTACGATTCGAGCGGGATGATTATACGCTGGGCCGCCTGCGAAAAAATAATTGCGCGCGGCATGGCGAGGTGGAGAGAACCAAAAACCCGCAGGGCGTTCGCGCGGCGCGGCCCGACCCTAGTCGGACTCTACGAGAGCAAAGGCCTTTCGCCTGGGGCCGTCGTGCCAAAAAAACAACGCTCTCACGCGGGTTCTTGAAGGCCTGCGGCTGGACTCTGTATAAATCGGGCACGCGCGCATGCAAACAGGATTTCTTTTGCGGCGAGCGCCACGTAGCATGAATGGACGCGCATGAAACGCAAAACAAAATGGAAACTGGGCGCTGCGGCGATTTTTGTGGCGCTGGCGATTCTGCTGCCGGAGGTGGTCTCCGCCGGATGGCACGTGGTTCACGGCAGATCGGTGGATTATCGCGGATGGAAAGTGACCGTCCCGTTCGAATGGTATGCGATGCGCCATGGCGATGGAATGACCGTGGAACGAATGTCGCGGTTATCATGGGAAAAGGATCCGGTTGCAACTTTCTTGCCCGTGCATTTCACGAAGACGTTCCCGTTTAACTATGAGGTTTTTGGCGGCGTGCAGGCGAAAGTGCTGCGTGGAAAGGGATATGCGCCGGCGGCAGTGAGAAACATACAAATTGGCGCGAACGGCGGACGCTGCTGGACGTTTACTTCCACCGCGAAGGGCCAGAGCGATCAGGAATGGATCGATTGCGTGGTGCCGAAGGATTTAACGTCCGTCGACTATATCGGACCCACCGCGTATGCGAATGAATTTTTCTCCGTGATCGGGAGCATCCAGCCTGTAACGTCCGCGCGCTGACTCTCCCGCTATTCACCCACAAGGGGCACAACGAGTAGAGTTTTTCAATAAGCGTCTTAAGCCTGCACGCTGGAGCGGATGGGAATCGTCAGAGGCTCTTCCTGCTTGGTTGCGGATAGCATGTGGCACTGGCCGTCGAGGATTCCGCCGGGCTGAATAATGAGGCACGGCGAGTGAATGTCTCCGGTGACGACGCCCTTGGCCTGAATTTCGACGCGCTCTTTTGCAAAAATGTGGCCGTCGAAACGCCCCGCGATGGTCACGTCGTTGGCGTCGATTTGGCCTTCGACGTGAGCGTTTTCGCCAAGCAGCAGGCCGTGATCTGAAACGATGCTGCCCTTCACTTCGCCGTCAATGCGAAACATGCCGGCGATGACCACCTTGCCTTCGATCGAAACTCCGCGATCAATAAAGCCGGCCCATTGGGACGAAGCACCGGATTTTCCGCCTAACCATTTCGAAGCCACGGGACGCCTCCTTGAAAGAAGTAAGTAGCCCGAATTATCTCGCAACGATCAGTTGGTAGAGGCGGTCAAGATCGTTGTCGTTGTAGAACTCGATAACGACCTGGCCAGAATGGCCCTTCGTACAGGGATTCACGGTAACGCGCGTGCCGAGGACGCGCTGCAATTCGTCAATGGCGGCGCGTGTGTTGGCGTCGAGGCTGACGTGCTGGAATTCCGCTCGATGGCGGCGAGTGTGCGTGGCGAGGCGCTCGATTTGCCGCACGGTAAGATTTCCGCGAGCGGCCCGTCGCGCGGTTTCCGTGCGCAACGGCGCGTCCTCGATGGAGAGAAGAGCGCGCGCGTGCCCCGCGCTCAGGCGCCCGTCTTCGACCATTTCGCGGATGGGAGTGTCCAGCCGCAGCAAGCGAAGAGCGTTGGCAACGGTAACGCGTTCTTTGCCGGTACGTTCGGAGGCTTCCTCCTGCGTGAGGTGAAATTCCTGAATCAGACGATCGAAGGCCTGCGCTTGTTCGATGGGATTCAGGTCTTCGCGCTGGAGATTTTCGACAAGCGTGATTTCCATGGCTTTGTCGTCGGGAACGTCTTGAATGACCACGGGCACGCGATGCATGGATACGAGTTGCGCGGCGCGCCACCGGCGCTCGCCGGCCAGGAGTTGAAAACGCGGACCGCGCCTGCGAACCACGAGCGGTTGGATGATTCCCGTGCGGCGAATCGACTGCGCCAGCTCGTCGAGCGCGGACTGGGCGAAGCGCGTGCGCGGCTGGTACGGACTCGGATCGATCAGATCGATATCAACTTGCAGGCTGGAACCGGCGGGCTCAGCGGCGCGCGCGGGTGCAACGGCTGCTGCCCCGGAGGGCGCTGATGACGGGCCAGCCGATGGATTGGCTGGCGAATTAGCCAGGGGATCAGTCTGGGGAGCCTGCGGCGTTGCTTCTGGCTCGCGTATCAGCGCGCTCAGTCCCCTGCCCAACGCGTTTCTGGTCATTGGAGATGACCTCCTTTGCGAGTTGAATGTAGCTCTCCGCGCCTTTACTACTAATGTCGTAGAATATAATCGGCTTCCCATGACTCGGAGCTTCTGCAAGCCGCACGTTGCGCGGAATCACAGTAGCGAAGACCTGCGCGCCGAAGAAGCTCCTCAGGTCAGCGGAAACCTGTTTCGACAGCGTTGTTCGATCGTCATACATCGTGAGCAGGATGCCCTCGACGGCCAGCGACGGATTGATGGTTCGACGAAGGCGCATCAGTGTGTCGAGCAGTTCGGCGACGCCTTCCATCGCATAGTATTCGCACTGAATGGGGACCAAGACGGAATCGCTGGCCGCTAGGGCGTTGACCGTCAGCAAATCCAAGGCCGGAGGACAGTCAATGACGATGTATTCGTAATCGTTGCGAATGGATTGCACGAAGGTCTTGAGCCGGTATTCGCGGCCTTCCATGCTGACGAGTTCCACGGCGGCGCCGACGAGATTTTTGTCGGCAGGAATCAGATCTAGGCCCGCGACCTCTGTTTGGAGGATGATTCGGTCGGCTCGCTCATCGAGGATAAGGGCGTTGTAGATTGTCCGGCGAGACGGGTCTTTCGGGAAACCGAGGCCGCCAGTCGTGTTCCCTTGAGGGTCAGAGTCTATGATGAGGGTGCGTTTTTCTTCCGCAGCGAGAGACGCTCCAAGGTTAATGGCGGTAGTCGTCTTGCCGACGCCGCCTTTCTGGTTTGCGATCGAGATAACTCTCGCCAAATGCATTCCCCCAGGTAATTTCGAGGAGAATTTAGCAGAATTAGCAATTAATGCGCAAGATGTTTCACGTGGAACAATCTAGGGCGCTAATTTCTGTGAAATTGTTCCACGTGGAACAATTTCTATTTTTTTTTGCGGCGGGGAATATCAAATTTGCGCCCTTCCGACCAGAATCTTCCGCCTTTCAGACCCCGGAACGTCCGCGCAGCGCGGCCAAGCCCAGCCATCCGTGATTTTCTTCGTCTCGGCGGCGTCTTCTGCGCCGAGCCACAGAATGACGCTTCCTGAAGAAGAAAGCACGTTGCGCGACCAGTTTAGCAGGTCCGCTGTCTTTCCCAAGGCGCGACAGGTAATGTATGAAAGGGATGCGGGTTCAATTCCTGATTCTTCAAAGCCTGTAGGGAGAATTTCGACCTGGCTGAATTCGAGCTTGCGCGCGACTTCATTCAGGAAAACGCACTTTTTCTTATTAGGTTCGAGCAGCGTCACTTGTAAGTCGGGGCAAAAAAGCTTGAGCGCCAAGCCGGGGAATCCTGCGCCTGAGCCAACGTCGGCGAGCCGACCACGAGCGAATTCATCCAGTGTTAACGCAAAAATGCTTTCTCCAAAGTGGAAACTGACGATTTCCTCGTCGTCTGAGACTGACGTCAGTGCGATTTTCTTATTCCAAAATCTAAGTAACTCTATATATTCCATTATCTTATAGCACGTCGGCAGGGGCGCAGGCGCTCCGTATGGTTTCAATAAGGCCTGAACGCGTGCAGCCGAGAGCGTCAACGCCCCCTCCCGACATCATCGAAAAAATGGCTACAAGAGCCGTCGCCGGTAAAGATTCTCGGAAGAAACAGCGCCGCAAGCGCTACTCCGCTCCGGCGCAATGGCAAAAATCTCACCGCAGCAAGGCCGACGGCGAAATCCACGGCGAAATGGATGACCATTGACGGCAGCAGGCTCCCGGTCCAGATTCGCGCCGCTGAAAATATCAGGCCGACCGCGAAGGTCGTAACAAGCCCTTTGCGGCCCTGATATAAATGGGCCAACGAGAAGAATGTCGCGGAAATAATGGCTCCTGCCAGCTCCGAGCCAGAGAAAACATTCGCGAAAATTGCTTCAACGAAGCCGCGATAGATGAACTCTTCGCAAACAGCGACCGTGGCTACGAGCAAAATCGCAACGAATATCTCGTTCGATGCGCTAGGAAGAAGCTTTTCAGCAAGTTTAGCGACGAGGCCGCGATTTTCGTAGGGCAAAGCCGCGACGCGGCGCATTCCATAAATCTGATTGAAAACTAGAATGACTGACACACCGACCGCGACTGCGACGGCGCGGAATGGGTGCGGCAAAGCGATACCGAGCGCGGCCCAAGATAAGAGGTGCGCGCGGGAGCGCCATAAGATGACGGCTACAGCGGCCCACTGAAAGCCGATCGTCGACAAATACAGGAGAATGCGCTCGGAAGAAGCAAGCTCCGGCCCGTCGAGCAAGCCTCGAATGCGCGAGGAGCTGCGCCAGGGTACGACAACGGCCAGAATCGAAAGAATTAGAATGTAATCCCAGTGCATGTGCGCGAAGTGCATTATGCCGCGATTCGTACGAAAGTCGAAAAGATAAAGGCGAGGGTTGACACGCCGCGAGGCGCGCTTTATCGTGCTGAGCGGACTAAAAATGAAGATTCTAGTCATCGGCGGCGGCGCGCGCGAACATGCGCTCGCGTGGAAATTGCGGCAGAGCACCTCGGTGGAGCATGTGTGGGCCGCTCCGGGGAGCGACGGAATCGCGCAGGACGCCGAATGCGTGGCGGCCAATTTGTCTGACGTGAGTGCACTGACGGAGATTGCGGGGCGGCTCAAGCCGGATTTGACGATCGTTGGGCCCGAGCACCCGCTCGTGCTCGGGATCGCCGATGAGTTTTTTAAGCGCGGTTTGCCGCTCATAGGGCCTTCGCGGGATGCGGCGCAGCTCGAGGGCAGCAAGGTGTTCGCGAAGGAATTCATGCGCCGGCACGGGATCCCGACGGCGTCGACGTATGGGATATTTGACGCCGCCGTGGATGCGTATACGTCGCTGTGCGAAGTGGACTGGCCTGTCGTGGTGAAGGCTGACGGGCTGTGCGGCGGCAAAGGAGTTCTGGTGACTTCGTCGCCGGACGAAGCGACGGCGTTCATCGAGCGTTTGATGGAGGCGAAGGAATTTGGAGACGCTGGAAGGCGCATTATTGTCGAGGAAGGCCTTTCCGGCCCCGAAATATCGTACATGGTGCTGACGGACGGGGATAAATTTGTGCCGCTGGCGGCGTCGCGGGATTACAAACGGGCGTTCGGCGGCGATGCGGGCCCCAATACGGGCGGAATGGGCGCAATTTCGAGCGACAATTTGATCTCAGATGAGGTAGAGAGGATTATTCAGGAAGAAGTCGTCCGGCCGACTATTGAAGGGATGGCCCGAGACGGCATGAAATACAAAGGATTCTTGTATTTTGGACTGATGATGACGATGGAAGGGCCGAAAGTGCTCGAATTTAACTGCCGCTTGGGCGACCCGGAGACGGAGGCGCTGGTGATGCGGATGGATTTCGATTTGGCCGAGGCGCTGCATTCGGCTGCGACCGGGTACCTTGGGAAGGTTAAACTTTCGTGGAGACCTAAGACAAGTGTGTGCATTGTTTTAGCAGCGGATGGGTACCCGGCAGAGCCTAAACTTGGCGCGAGGATTGACGGCCTTGAGCGAGTGAACAGCTGCGCAGTATTTCACGCAGGAACCAAGAAGGAGGTAAATGAATACTACGTACGTAGTGGTAGGGTGTTGAACTTGGCCGCCGGAAGCGATAGCCTTTCGGAGGCTCGCGCGAAAGTGTTCGAAGCGGCGCAGCAGATTTCGTTTGAAGGAATGCACTACCGGAAGGATATTGGAAAAGACGCGGAGGGCGTGGCACGCGCCTGAGCGCCGGATTTTTGCGGATGCTCAGAGTTTCAGTCAGAGTGCGTCATTGTATTTTTGCGGAATTCAATCTGTGAGGGGTGAGCGGTGGCGGAAGCGAAGGCGAAAGTGTCGGTCGGCGTCATCATGGGTTCGGATTCCGATTATGCAGTGATGGCGGAAGCGGGACGAATGCTGGAGAAATTTGGAATCGGATTTGAAGTTGAAGTTGTGTCGGCGCATCGTTCGCCGGCGCGCGCGGCGGAATATGCGGAGACGGCGGCGAAGCGCGGGCTGAAAGCAATCATCGTTGGCGCGGGAGGGGCGGCACATCTGGCCGGCGTCGTCGCGGCGCTGACGACAGTGCCGGTGATCGGCGTGCCGATGTCGGCGACTTCGCTGAACGGAATGGACTCGCTGCTTGCGATCGTGCAAATGCCCGCGGGCGTGCCCGTGGCGACCATGGCGATCGGCAAAGCGGGCGCGACAAACGCGGGAATTTTTGCGGCGCAAATTTTGGGCGCGTCAGACGCGGAAATCGCGCGCCGTCTGGCGGAATACAAGAAGGAACTTGCGGCCGGCGTCGCGGAAAAAAGCGCGCGGTTGAATCGCGAATTAGCGGAGAGAAAGTAAGCCTGCCCGCGCGATGGGGAAAAATTAGAAGCGTCCCGGTCCGGGCGGCTTGCCGACGGGACGCCGCAAAGTCGGAGCGCCCGCCGGACGAACGTGCTCGCTGCCGGGTTGCGGCGCTTCCGCGGGCGGAGGAATGAACCAGCCGATTCCTTGCTCCCTGTTGATTTCGGCTTCGATCATTCGCGCACCGGGCGGCGCGATGGCGCGGAGGGATCCGCGAAGAAGCGCGGCCACGCTCACCGCGGATAATTTTTGAATGTCGCCATTGAGGATCGAGGCGGATGTTTCGCGCAACGCGGGAGCGGCGGAAAGCGCGGCCGCAATGCGCGAATCGCCCGAAGAGATCAGCGAGGCGAGAGTCGCGTTGGCCGGTTCGGATGGATAGCTGACTTCGACGAGGCCGCGCGGCTGGCCCTTTTTTGGCGGCCAAAGCTGCGCATACTGTGGATGCAGAGCGGTTGTTTGCCAGAAATGGCCCTGCTCGGGCTCCTGGTCGATGGGATATCGAATCAGCCAAACTTCGGGGCCGTAGTTCGGGGCGTAGTCAGCGAGAATCATCTGGAGAAGCGGCTTGCCGGGCGCGAAATTCAAGTTTCCGTGGATGTGACCGGCGATCTCGTTGAGGCGATCATGCAAGCGCTCGGCGATTTGCTCGATGTCACTGGCTTCGGCGCCTGCTTCGCTCGTCGTTCCGCCCAGGCTCGGCGCCTGGCGCAGCCCCGCTGTCGGTCGCAGCAATGGCAGCTCTTTGTCGAGGCGCGCCAGCTCGCGATTTTCGCTCGGCAACCACCAATCCCCGGCGCCCAGAAGAATCGCGACGCGCTCATTGGAAAGCGGAACGATCATGGGAGGGCGAGTTTCAGGCTCGATGGGATTTTCGAGCGTGGCGACGACAATGCCGTCTTTGGCCACGCCGATCACCACGCGGCCGGCATAAAGATTGGCGATGATTTCCTGGGAATTCTCCTGATCGGAATCCTGCGCGAACGAATGCCACGGAAGCAGCAACGCCGCGGCGGCGAACGCGACGAAGCACAGGCTTAAAGCCCGAGGATGGAATGCGCGACGACGGGCGCGACCCATCATGCCGTGAAATGCGCGCGGAGTTGATGTCGGTGACACGGGCACAAAAACCTGCCGGTAAAAATCGCAATGGAAGCGCTGTTTCACGTTACCATGAAATGGGTACACGCTGCCGCGCGATAATGCTGATGTTGAAAAGGCGCGCGGCGCGGATAACAAATTAAGGTTGCGCGCCCGCAGTTGGTAAAATCAGGGTGTCTACCGACAGGCGATGCCAGTGTTCAGACCGTGAAGTGAGTTGACTTTTTGGGACGGGAGCGCAGCGGGAGTTTCGCAAATTATGAAACATAAGGGCAAGCGGCTGGCGGACATTTTGGAGGCGCACGTGAAATTCACCAAGGGCGACGCGAGCGGTGTTCGTGCGGATTTCGCAGGCGCAAATCTCGCGGGCGTGGATTTGCACGGAGCGAATCTGGCGTACGCATTGTTGCGCGGCGCGAATCTTGAAAAAGCGGACCTCGGCGAAGCGCGGCTCGGCGGCGCGGATTTCAGCGGCGCGAAGATGAAACGCGCCGACCTGCGCCGCGCGGATTTGACGGAAACGAATTTCGCGGGCGCGGATCTGACCGAAGCGCAATTGGGCGGCGTGGAATGCTTTCGCGCGGATTTGAGCAACGCCATTCTGCGCGGAGCGAATTTGCGCGCGGCGAATTTCCGCTACACGAACCTGCGCGGCGCGGATTTGCATGGCGCGGACGTGACCACGACGATTCTGCGCGAGACGGATCTCGATGGCGTGGATCTCTCGGGCCTCGATTTGAGCACCACGCTGATGCCGCGCGGCTGGAAGGCTCCCGAGGAAACGAAAAAGTAAGCACTCAGTTCGCCCTGATCCGTCCGCAAAGATTCCGCGTGCCGCCAAATTGCAATCGCGATTCGCAGCTCTCTCCGTGGGAATTCCTTCAAGCCAAGAAACTACTTAGGGGCGATGTAAGTGGCGGCGTCGGGGAATTGCGCGCCGACGGCCGCGCCGCGAATCGCGGGATTGCGGCGGCGCGTTTCGATGCCGAGGCGCTTGATTTTCTGATTGAGCGTGGAAAGCGGAATCTGGAAACGCTCGGCGGCTTCCGTTTGATTCCAGTTGGAATGTTCGAGCATGTCCAGAATGATGCGGCGCTCGACCTCTTCCATGATTTCAAAGAGCGAGCGCGTATGGGCGCGCGAGCCAGTCTCGCCGGGCATGGGCGGCAGAAATTCCGCGAGATGCAGACGCACGCCGCGGACGATTTCGCGGCTGCGGACCGTTTCCGGCAGCAGCTCGACATCCATCGATTCGTCGTTGGATAGCACGATGGCGCGCTCGACGACATTTTCGAGCTCGCGCACATTGCCGGGCCAGTCGTAGTCGACCAAGACGCGCATCGCGGCGTGCGAAAAATAGCGCAGCGGCTTGGCATTGTCCTTCGAAAAGCGCTCGAGAAAACGCTCGACGAGAAGCGGAATGTCTTCCCGACGGTCGCGCAGCGGCGGCAAGGCAATCGTGATCACGTTGAGACGGTGATACAAATCCTCGCGGAAGCGGCCCGCGTGGACAAGCGACATCAGGTCTTCGTTCGATGCCGCGATGATGCGGACATCGACCTTGATCGTGTCCGTGCCGCCCAGGCGCATGAATTCGCGCTCCTGAATCACGCGCAGGAGTTTCGCCTGCGTCTCCGGGCTGATGGTGCTGATCTCGTCAAAGAAAATCGTGCCTTGATCGGCGACTTCGAAAAGGCCCTTTTTGGAAGTGACCGCGCTGGTGAACGCTCCTCGGACGTGGCCGAAAAGCTGCGATTCGAGCAGGTCAACGGGAATCGATCCCGTATTCACAGCGATGAATGGCTTTTCCGCGCGCGCCGAGGCGGCATGAATCGCCTTGGCGATCACTTCTTTTCCCGTGCCGCTCTCGCCCGCGACGAGAACCGTGGAGCGCGAGGGTCCCACTTGCGTAACCAGGTCGAGCACGGCAAGCATTTTTTCACTCTTGCCGATGATGTTCGGGAAATTATAGCGCTCTTTCAGCGCGCGCTTGAGCTGGACGTTCTCTTCGCGCAGACGGCTGCCCTCGATGGCGAGGGAAACTTGCGCGAGCAGTTCGTCATTGGACCACGGCTTGGTGATGTAATCGTGCGCGCCGTTTTTGAACGCCGCGCGAGCCATGTCGATGGAGCCATAAGCCGTGATCAAGATGATGGAAAGCTGGGGATCGCGCCGGTGAATTTCGTGCAGCAGTTCGATGCCGTTGCGGTCAGGCAAGCTGACATCGAGAAGAAGCAAATCGAAGGGCTGCTCCCCCAAACGCGCCAGGCCCGCTTCGCCCGTTTCCGCTTCCGTGATCGCATAGCCTTCCGAGGAAAGCAGCGCCCGCAAGCCTTCGCGAATTTCAACTTCGTCGTCGATTACGAGGATGGCGCCCTTAGGCATGGACCGCTTTCCTTGCTACGGGGAATTCCAACCGAAACGAAGTGCCCTTTTCCGTTGTCGAGCGAACTTCCAATTTTCCCGCGTGCTCTTTCACGATTCCGTAACTGACGGAAAGGCCCAAGCCAGTTCCGCGGCCCGACGCCTTGGTCGTGAAGAATGGATCGAAAACGCGGTGAATGTTCTCCGGACGAATACCTACGCCCGTGTCGGTGACTTCGACCTCGACCGAGCCGTTGTGCGCGGCGGTGCGGACTTCGAGCATTCCGCCGTTGGGCATCGCGTCGCGCGCATTCATAAACAAGTTCAAAAATACCTGCTGTAAACGTGTGGTCGAACCCAGAACGACGGGCAAAGTATCCGTGAAGTTGCGTATCACGTTGACTCGCGCCGTCTTGAATGGATGCTGCACCAGGCTCAAAGTTTCATCGAGCACCGAATTCAGATCGATCTCGACGAATTCCGCGCCGCCCGTGCGCGAGAAGTTCAGCAAGTTGTTGACAATTTCACTGGCGCGGAAGGTTTGCTTTACGATTTTTTCAATGGTCTTCTGGCGCGAGTCCTCCGCGGGTATCTGCTTGCCGAGCATCTGAATGTAATTCGAGATGACGGCCAGGGGCGTATTGACTTCATGAGCGACGCCGGCGGCGAGCAATCCGAGTGAAGTCAATTTCTCGTTCTGAACCATTTGCTCTTCCAGGCGAACGCGCTGCGTGATGTCGTCGAGAAGAATCAGCCGGCCCAATCGTTGGTCATTCTTGCCCACCAGCGGCGCGAAGGATGCGTTAACGACGAAACGCTGCCCGTCCGGGCCGTACAAACGGAATTTATAGATGCTGGTGACGTGCTCGTCGCGAGAGCGCGAAGCGATTTCGCCGACCAGGTCCGGTGGCAGCGCATCCGCGAGCGCGCGGCCCACGGCCTGCGCGCGCGAAATGCCCAGCAAACGCTCCATCTGCGGATTCCAGGACTCGATGCAGTCTTCCAGATCGACGGTGAGGACGCCGATGTTGAGCGACTCGATGATGTTCTCGTGGAATTCCTTCAGGCGCTCGATCTGCAGAGCCTTCTGCTCGAGCGAATTGTACAGGCGCGCATTCTCGATGGCGATGGCCATGTAACCGGCGATCGTGTCGAGCAGTTCGATGTCGTCGCTGGTCAGATAGTCGCCATCGACCGTCTTTCCCAGTCCGAGAACGGCTGGGATGTGATCGCGGAAACGGCAAGCGATAAAATAATTCAATCCCAACTGCTCGAGCGTGCGGCGTACAGCATCGGTTTCGCCCGAGCCGCGCGCGGATTCGAAGAACAGGCAAGCCTTCGCAAGCGCGGGGCGCTCGGCGAGATTCAAGAAACTCAAATCGAGCGGCAGCTCCGCCTGCACTCCGAGCGACCGCGAAAGCTGGAACGTCCCCGGATTATCGGGATCCTCGAGGAAAATCGCCAGACGATCGACGAGCAGAGTTTGCGAAATGCGGTCGAGCACGGAACCCAACAGCGGCTCGATGCGAACTTCGTTGGTCAGCGTGCGGCCAAATTCGATCAGCGTGCGGCGGTAATTCAGGCGGTCGCGGTAGAAAAAGTGATCAAGCCGCGCCTGCATCCAATCGCGCAACGGCTGAAAGAGAAAAGCGGCGACAACAATCGCCACCACCGTGCCGGCGGCGCCCGCGGAACCCGTCGAGTGAAACAGCAACCCAATGACGGCGACAGTGGCGAAATATACAGCAACAATCGAAGCGGTCGCCAGTGTATAGGCGATGCCGCGCTTGAAAATAATATCCACGTCCATCAAGCGATAGCGAATGATCGCGTAGCCGAAGCAAAGCGGAATGAGGACCAGGGAAAACGCCGACGCCGTCATCCAGCCCGAGGGAATGACGCCGGCCAAAAACGGAACAATGTAAAACGCGAGAAACGGCACGACGCCGATGAATGTGCCAAACGTGACCCATTTCAATTGCTGGCGCAGCAGCCCGCTGGGCGCGCGGCGATAGCTGAGCAGAAAAATCACCGCGGCGATCAGGAAGTACGCGCCCCAGTACGCGAATTCTACTTGGTCGAGAAGGAAACGGCTTTCGATCGACGGCATTAAGTCGAGCGCCGCGTTCGCAACGCTCACGTGAAGAAAGAGCAATCCGGCCGGCACGGCATAGACGGCAGCGAGCCACCATTTCAGGTGGCGGACGCGGCGCTCCGGAAAAACGAGCGCGAAATGCACAAGCAGCGCGGCCTGCAGCAGCAGCGCCACAACGTTTGCCCAATAAATCGTCCAGTCAAACGAGTTGAACTTGCCGCTGTAATGGAACGCGTAAAAGATGAATGAAACCAGGCAGAAGGCGTAGAAATGCACCGCGCGCGGCGCGCTCCACCGGCGCGCAAAAATGAACAGGCCGATGAAAAGGTAAAGCAGCGACAGAATACCGAAGCAGTTCCACAGAACGTTCGATTTCGCCGCGGGCGCGGTGACAATGCTGGTCTGAAACGATACTCCGCCACGCGCGAGGCGGTAAGAAACGGCCGACCAGATGCCGGCGCGCCAGAGTTGCTCGGTCACTTGCGTGGCGCGATGAATGCGAACCCCGTTCACGGCCGTGACCGTGTCGCCCGGCTTGATTCCCGCCCTGGCGGCCGGGGAACCAGCCTCAATCCGCCAGGCCTGAACTCCCGAGGGCGCATCCAGCCAGGTGACGCCATCGTCGGGCATGACGAATTGCGACCGCTGG
>Ga0307374_10011106_pt1 | contig 12891 bp, 14 predicted proteins | sample OX3MG_FD_202532 | JGI IMG/M metagenome (GOLD analysis project Ga0307374, IMG submission 202532) | Soil microbial communities from Risofladan, Vaasa, Finland - OX-3 | ecosystem: Environmental > Terrestrial > Soil > Coastal area > Acid sulfate soil | place: Finland: Risofladan, Vaasa | collected...
TGCAGTAATCCTGCTTGGTCGTGTGCAAAGGTTGTGCTTTTCGCACATCCCGAGATGAATTTTCCATGCCTTGAGGCCGCTGGCAAATTGGTGAAGACCTACTCCGGCGGGGTGATCCGTCGCCTGGAAGTGGCCCCAAGCTATGCTCCACCGTCCCACCGTGCTTTTTCTCGACGAGCCGACCATCGGCCTTGATCCCGTTGCACGCCATTCCGTATGGGAACGCCTGCGCGACCCAACTCACATGCAGTTGTGACACGCGTCACATACGCGCGAGAGGCATAGCCTCACGATTCGTTAAGGAAGGTAGTTTATGGCCACGGCACCGCATGAAATCAAGCCCGTTCCAGCACGGCCAAGCATTGTCAGCCCCGCAACTCCTGCCAAACGTTCTCGGTCGAAATGGATCAAATGGGGAATCCTGGCAGCTATAGCCGTCGCATTGGCAGCAGGCACGGCCATTTGGCGCGCGCATCTGCAGAACGCTATTACATACGAAACGGTTCCCGTCGAACGGGGCTCGATTCAAGCACGAGTGACAGCTACGGGCAATCTGAACGCGGTTGTGGATGTGCTCGTGAGCAGCCAGGTTTCTGGCAACATCAAGGCGCTTTATGCGGATTGGAATAGCAAAGTCAAAAAAGGCCAACTGGTGGCGCTGATTGACCCTCAGATTTTTCAAGCGCAGGTGGACCAGGCCACTGCCACTTTTCATTCCGCACAGGCAGCCAGCATCACGGCTCAGGCGCAGATCGAAAAATCAAAATCAGACCTGAGCGCGGCGAATGCCGGCGAAAAGAGCGCAGAGGCAATTGCCGCGAAGGATTTAGCGAATGAAGCAAACATGAAAGTCCAGTGGCAAAGGGCAGACGCTTTATTCCGCGAAGGCATCATGGCCCAGCAGGACTACGATACGGCCAAGGCGAATTACGACGCCGCGCAGGCCCAAGTAACGGCAGACCGCGCGCAGATCGACGCCGCCAAACAAAGCGTTCTGTCCGCACAGGCTTCCGTCCAAGTGGCCCAGAGCCAACTGGCCACCGCCAAGGCGCAGGAGCGCCAGGCGCAGGCGGTGCTGCAGCAGGCGCAAATCAATCTTGCCCACTGCCAAATCTACGCTCCGGTTGACGGCACGGTGATTGCTCGCCGAATGGATATCGGCCAGACGGTCGCGGCGACGCTCAATCCGCCGGTGATTTTTGAAATCGCGCAGGACCTGACCAAGATGCAGGTGGACACCAACGTCGATGAGTCGGATGTGGGCAACATTGCGAAAGCTCAGAAGGCAGATTTCATCGTCGATTCCTATCCCGGCATAACATTTCACGGGGTGGTCGCCGACGTACGAAAAGCACCCATCATCACGCAGAACGTTGTTACATACGACGTGGTGATCACTGTGGATAATTCGGATCTCAAATTATTTCCAGGGATGACCGCCAACGTCACGATTCTTACGGCAAGGCTGAATGACACGCTGAAAGTGCCAAATTCCGTGCTGCGTTTCCGGCCCTCAGCGGCTGTGTTGAAACAAACCGGGCTGCCGCAACCGCAAGCTGGCAAACAGCAGATTTATGTGCTTGCCGGAGGAAAACCCAAGGCAATCCCCGTGAAATTTGGACTCTCCGACGGGAGGTACACGGCGATTACATCGAGCGAAGTCCCGCTTCAGCCCGGCGCACAGGTTGTGTTGAGGGCGGCGATCGGCGGGAATTCGAGTTCGTCGAGCACATCGATGCCGATGGGTCCGCGGATGTGAACATGGCCGCCCTCATTCAAACCCAGGAGCTAACGAAGACCTACAGGCTTGGCGAAGTCACCGTCAATGCGCTGCAGGGCGTGACGCTCGCAATTGAGCGGGGCTCGTTTGTCGCCATTATGGGCGCGTCCGGTTCGGGCAAATCGACGCTGATGAATCTGCTGGGCTGTTTGGACCGGCCGACGTCCGGACGCTACTGGCTTGATGGAATCCCCGTGGAAGGTTTTGATCGCGATCAGCTTGCCGAGATACGAAATCAAAAAATCGGCTTCGTGTTTCAGAATTTCAATCTGCTGCCGCGCATGAGCGCCATGGAAAATGTGGAGTTGCCGCTGCTATACACGGGCGGCGATATGCCGGATGCGGACGAGCGTGCCCGGCGTGTGCTGGCGCTGGTCGGATTGGCGGGCCGAGAGCACAGTCTGCCCACGCAACTCTCCGGAGGACAGCAGCAGCGCATAGCGATTGCGCGCGCCCTCGTCAACGAGCCGGAAATTCTCCTTGCTGACGAACCTACGGGCCAGCTCGATTCGCACACCAGTGCTGACATCATGGGAATTTTTCAGGAGCTGAATCGAACTCACGGCATCACCATTATAGTCGTTACGCACTCCGAGGAGGTGGCCAGGTTCGCCAGCAGAGTCATTACTTTTCGCGACGGGCGAATCGTTGACGACAGCCGGGCGCCAGCTCATGCGGACGGCGTCACTGCGGAAAATTCTTATGCTCCTGCAGGAGTATCGCCATGAAGAGACTTATTTCGGCGATGCGCATTGCTCTTCGAGCGCTTCAAGTGAATAAGCTGCGCTCGGCGCTCACCATGCTGGGAATCGTGATCGGCGTCGCCGCGGTGATCGCGACAGCGGCCATTGGTTCGGGCGCAAAGCAGCGCATTCAGCAGCAGATCGCCAGCATTGGAAGCAATACCATTATCATTCTGCCGGGGAGCTTGACCAGCTCCGGCTTGCGCATGGGAACGGGTAATGCGGTCACCTTATCGGAAACCGATGCCCGGGAAATTCCCGCGCAGTGTCCGGATATTTCTATGGCCGTGCCCTTGGTGCGCGGCGGGGCGCAAATCGTCTACGAAAACAACAATTGGGCGACCATCATATTCGGGACCACGCCTGGCTTTCTCGAAGTGCGCGATCTTTCCGTGGCTGAGGGTTCGCCCTTCTCGCAGCAAGATGTGGATTCCGCTAACAAAGTGGCCGTGCTAGGCAAGACGGTGGTCACGAATCTGTTCGGCGACGCTGATCCGGTCGGCCAGTCGATTCGCATCAAGAATGTGCCGTTCACCGTGGTGGGCGTTCTTGAACCAAAGGGGCAGTCGGCGACGGGGCAGGACCAAGACGACGTCATTCTCTTGCCCATTTCCACCGCGAAACGCAAAGTCATCGGTATCAAATCCGCGAATGCCGATGCCGTGGATGCCATCATGATGGAAGCGAAAAGCGGCAACCAGATTCAGGCCGCGCAGGATGAAACGAGAGCGCTTCTGCGGCAGCGACATCACCTCATGCCCGCCGAAGATGATGATTTCTCCATCCGCAACATGCAAGAGATCTTCGCTGCTCAAGAGGCATCGTCGAGTATTATGTCCATTATGCTTGCGGCCGTAGCTTCAGTTTCGCTGATCGTCGGCGGCATCGGCATCATGAACATCATGCTGGTTTCCGTTCGGGAACGGACCCGGGAAATTGGACTGCGGCAGGCCGTTGGCGCGAAAACACGCGACATTCTGACGCAGTTCCTGGTGGAGAGTGTGGCGCTGTCGATCGCCGGTGGATGCGCCGGAATCATCGTTGGCATTGCCGCCTCCACGATCATCTCGCGCTTAGCGCATTGGAACACCGTTGTCAGTATCGGCGCGGTGGCGCTGGCGGTTTTCTTCTCCGGACTGGTGGGGATTAGTTTCGGCTACTATCCCGCCCGGAAAGCTGCCTATCTGGACCCCATCGAGGCTTTGCGCGCAGAATGAACGCAATCCAGATTCACGGATTTGATGATGGCGTGCCAGCAATGCCATCTATCCCCTGGCCATGATGCCCAACCGGTTGCACGTTGTTGCGATAAGTGGGGTCTTCCTGACCAACATCCCTCTGTAACTCCTTGTATCCAGGTGCGCGGCAACGAACAAATTGGTTCACTAGGGCAGCGGGAGGGTGTATAAGTCTGCGCATCCGAAGAATTTCACAGCGGAATGCCGGATAGCAACGACTCTTTTCGCGGAAAACAAATTCCTGCCAGACAAAGGAGGTTGTATGAATGCGCCACTGATCGGAATGTCGTTTGGTTCTTTCATCGTGCTGCTCGTTGTCAGCGGAATTGCCGCTTCGATAATACACTGGGGCTTCCGCTATCGGTTGTTCCAGGGACTCGATGGATGTATCGGGCAGTGGATGGTGGCCTGGGTGGGCGCGTGGCTGGGGCCGGCGGTTCTGGGCCATTGGTTCGGTTCCGCGATGGTGGAAGGCATCTACGTCATCCCAGCGTTTCTCGGGGCGCTTGCCGGCGCGTTCGGGGGAACGGTGAATGCCAACGTACTGGCGGGAGTAGCTTCGCAAAGGGGAATGTCCTGAACTTTCTTTATAGTCACTGGTAACTGCGATTTGACGTTCAGGTCAAGGCCTGCTGGTGGGCGGCAAAGCAGCGGGCCACTCGATCCGAACCTGAAAATCGACAGTCAGGGAGTGCGCGCTGATATTTTGCAAGTGAGTGGAGAGAGCGGAGCATGAGCAGTGCCGGGATGCAGAGATGATGGAACCGCTGCGGGCGACGGCGCGGCTGAGCGCGAGTGCGGCGAACAGATATCGTCGGTTGAGTTGGCTGCTTGCGCGCCGGGGGGTGAGGGAAACAGCCGAGACGCGGGTGCTCTTTGAGTCGAGCGTGCAGGCAATTTGGGACGCGCTGATGTTCTATGAGGAAGTGCCAGGGGGCGCGCCATTGCTTCTTCGCGCGCTGCTGCCTCAGCCGGTGCGGACGGAAGGTGACAAGAGACGGCCAGGGGCGAGGGTCCGGTGCGTGTATAGCGGTGGCGCGGAGCTGGTGAAGCGCATCACCGATGTGGAGCCGCCGCATTTGCTGCGATTTGACGTCGTTGAGCAACGGCTGGGAGTTGAGGATTGCATCCTCACGCGCGGCGGTTCGTACGAAATTCGTGCGTGCGGCGATTTGAGCGAGGTGGTGCTAACGACGAATTATGAGGCGTACTTACGTCCCCGCAGGCTATGGTGTCACCTGGAGGCGGCTGTGGTCAGCCAGTTGCATCGGCACATTCTGCACGGCGTGGGCGCGGAGATACCGGCAGGGAACCGAGCGATGCGACCGACGGTTGCAGAAAAGCGCGTACAGTGCGGCCCTGCAGGAGGTCTTGCGTGCACGATCTCTCCATCGTGTTTCCGCCGTTGGTGGTGATACGAGCGAGCGTGGCGGTCGTTTGGCTTTACGAGGGACTGTGGTGCAAGGTCCTTGGGCGTGTGCGCTCTCAAGTGGACGTAGTGACGGCGGTACCGGGGCTGGGACCACGATTCGGAGCGCCTCTGCTGAAGGTGCTGGGTGTGGTGGAATGCGGGCTCGCGGTTTGGGTGCTGACGGGAGTTACGCCGGGCACCTGCGCGATCGCACAGACGGCATTGCTGATAGTGATGAATGCGAATGGGCTCCTTTGGGCGCGGCGGATCATTCATGAACCTGCTGGAATGGTGGTTAAGAATATCGCTTTCTTGGTGCTGGTGTGGGTGTGCGGCGCGATTCCTAAAGGTCGGCTGTGAAGTGGGAGACCGCATGGCAGGCGGGGCGGCTTGGCTGGTCGCACGGCGCACCGCGGCTGCTCTTTGGCCGCGTGTACGAGGATGCGGAGATTGAACAGGCGGCTTTTCGAGGCAAGGGCCGCGTGTTCTGCATCGCCTCGGCCGGTGACACCGCGATCCAGCTGGCGAACGAGCACGAAGTCGTCGCCTGCGACATCAACCCGGCGCAGCTTGCCTATGCGCAGCGGCGCGCAAACGGCGGGGCACTGGAAACGGGGGAAGCCGAGCGGGGGATGAATTGCGCACGCGCGTTCATGCCCCTGGTGGGCTGGCGGACGGGGGTTTTGCGGGCATTTCTCGCGCTATCGGATGTAGCCGAACAGATGGACTTTTGGAGGAAGCATCTCGATACGTGGCGCTTTCGCGCTGGTTTTGATGCCCTGATGTCTGCACCGATTTTACGAGCGATGTACGCGCGGCGGTTTCTTTCGTTTTTGCCGGCGAAATTTGGTGCGGTGCTGCGGAAACGGCTGGAAAGAGGATTCGCACGGCATTCCAACGCTTCAAATCCCTATGCACGAGCGTTGCTGCTCGGCGAAAGCGGCAAGGACTTCCACGCGAGAAAGAGGAACCTACGATTCATGCTGGCAGATGCGGCATCGGGGTTGGAATCGTGTCCCCAGCGGTTTTTCGACGCGTTCACGCTGTCGAATATTTTGGATGGTGCGCACGCGGATTACGGTATGCGGCTGGTGCGGGCGATGCGTCGCGCGGCAAGCGAGGATGCGGTCGTCGTCTTGCGCAGCTTTGCAGAGCCGCCGCCCGGGATTGATAGCAACCGTGCCGCGTGCGACCGCTCAATGCTCTGGGGAGTGGTGGAAGTCCGGAGCATACGGATGTTTTAGCTGGGACGACCGACGTAATGCTACAGGGGCGCTGCTGCTCTAGGCGCCAAGATCGGCCGGAGTATCGCGGTGTCCGAGCCCCATGGTCATGGCTGGGCCTTCGCGGGCAAGTGTGCTTCCGCGAACGCCCGCGCCGCAGCGGCGAGGGACGACAGAAGGTCAGTGATGTGGACTGGAGTTGGTGGGCCTGGACTGACTTGAACAGTCGACCTCGCCCTTATCAGGGGCGCGCTCTAGCCACCTGAGCTACAGGCCCACGGGAGCGATAATTTTAGCACGAGCCAGACGATGCCGCACATGGCGTTTCATGCTTACATTCCTCGCAGCTTCTCGACCGGCCGCTTCTGCATCCGCCACCATCCTGTCCGTTTTGATTCATGTTTCATCCTCTGAAAGGGTGTAGAGTCACGCGCAAGGAGGCTTGCGATGATTTACTTGCTCTGGGTAATTGTGATTGGCATCCTCGCCGGATGGGTAGCGGGGAAAATCATGCGCGGCAGCGGCTTCGGATTGCTGGGCGACTTGATTGTGGGCGTGATCGGCTCGCTTTTGGGCAGCTTTATTTTCGGATTGCTCGGACTGGGCGCCTACGGACTGATTGGACGGCTGGTTGTGGCGATTATCGGAGCCGTGATCCTTTTGTGGCTCATCCGGTTCATCAAGAGGAGATAATGCGGATCTACATCAGGTGGCGGGAGCTTCGAAATATTCGGTGAGGCGTTTGTGCAACTCCGCGATTGCCTGATGAAGCTCAGCTATGCCTTCGGTCCGGTGGCTGACGTCTTTCGCCTTCAAATCCCCGAGCAGGTCGTGCGTGAGCGTGGTGGCGCGGCGTATGCGCTCGAGCGTGAGCAGCGAAAGCACAGTTGAAGGATCGCGATGCTGAATTTGCCGCTCGCGCCATTCTTGCACGGCCCATGCGGTCTTGCGCACGTGGTCGACGGCGTCGCGGAAATCGCGCAGGATTAAAGGATCAATTTCGCCGGACTTGATGCCTTGCTCGAGAGTCAGCAGTTCGGCGCTGGCTTTGCGAAGCTGGAAATTCAATCCCCAAAACGATTCGTTGGGCGCGAGCAATTCGACAGCGATTCCCTGTATAGCGCCGCCTTTCGCGCGACGCACCGCGGCCATGCGCGCCTGGGTTTTTTGAGCCGTCAGCAGGTTTTTTAATTCCGCCTCGATGCCCATGGTGGGATAGTTGCGCATTTGCAGGAGCGCTCCGTGGGCGTTGACTTCGGTGGCTTGCGCGCTTTCCTTGAATTGCGCGCCATTGGCTTCTCGCCAATTGACTTCGAGGGGAACAACAACGGGGTAACGGCTGCTGCGCCGGTGCTCCGGTCCAGATGATTTCTCGGACGATGATTTTTCCGCAGCCACTTCTTGCCTCGGAGGGAACGTCCTAATGTGCTCCGTTTTACAGACGATTGGCAAGAAGGAAATTTGGCGACTGTCGCAATGGCGCTACCCATCGAGAGTGGCCACTCCATCCGCGGATTTGCCGTATAATTCAGCGGCTAACAGGAGGATATGAAATGAGGCGAGCAATCCTCGCAGCTCTGCTATTTTTTGTGATGCCGGTATGCGCATTCGCGCAGCAAAACCGCGCTTCCGATTCCGCGCCAGCGTCCGGAAAAAACGACGCAACCGTGCAACTTCTCAAGAAATTGGTGAACGCGCCGGGACCGTCCGGCTTCGAAGATCCCGTGGCGAAAATTATGGTCGAAGAAATGAAGCCGTACGCCGCGAAAATCAGCTACGACGGCCTGGGCTCGGTGATCGCCACGCAAGGCTCCAGCGGGCCGCGAATCATGCTCGACGCGCACATGGACGAACTCGGCGGGCTGATTCGCCGCATCACGCCGAACGGTTTTCTGAGCATGCAAATGCTGGGAGGGTGGTTCGATCAGGCGTTGGTTGACCAGCGCTGGTGGATTATCGGCTCGAAAGGGCCAGTGCTCGCCGTCACGGGGATTCGCGACGTTCATATTGCGTCCGCCGAAGAACATACGAAAGTTTTTCCGCGCGATTCGCTTTACCTCGATATTGGCGCGAAATCCGCAGAAGAAGTTCACACGATGGGCGTCGAACCGGGCGATCCGGTCGTGCCCGATTCGCCCTTTGAAATTCTGAACGGCTCACAGAATTATCTGGCGAAAGCGTGGGACGATCGCATCGGGCTGGCCGTGATGATCGAGGTGATGCACCGGCTGGCGCATGCCGCGCACGCGAATCAGGTTTTTTACGCTTCCACCGTACAGGAAGAAATCGGCCTTCGCGGCGCGATTACGGCCTCGGAGGTAATCAAGCCGGACGTCGCCATCGCGCTCGAAGTGGGAATTGTGAAAGACGTTCCGGGCGTGAAGCCCGAAGAGGCGCAGGAAGTTTTGGGCGGCGGCCCGGGCGTTTTTCTGTGGGACGCGAGCGAGCTGCCGAATCGCAAATTCGTGGCGCTGGTGAAAAACGTGGCGGCCGCCAATTCCATTCCGCTGCAATACGATTTGATTACCGGCTACGGAGATGATTCGGCGGCGATTCAAAAAAGTAATGGCGGAGTGCCCACGGTGAATCTTGTTGTGCCCACGCGCTACACGCATTCGCACAACGGCATCATCAATCGCGGCGATTTCGATCACATGGTCGATTTGGTCACGGCGTTGATAGAAAAACTGGACGCCGCAACGGTGGCGGATCTGCGCAATTTCGCGCCATCGTCGAAATAATTCAAGACGAGTAAAAAGTGTGCCCGACGAAAGTTCCCGTACGTCAAAGACACCAATGACGAAGATTGTGATTGCGGGTTTACTGGCCTGTGGCTTAGCCGCGCTGGGTTTTGCGCGAAATCAGGCGCGAAATCCATTCCAGCCGACGCAGCGCGTGACTCTGTCGAACGGCTTTTCAATGGAACTGCCGGTTGCGTGGATACCCCGTATGGATTTGCGCGCGGTGCCTCCTGGAAAACTGGCAAGCTCCGCGCCACCGCTGGCGTTCTCGGAAATGCACGTGTGGGATAACCCGAGCGATTTTTCGGTGCTGGAATTGGGCGTGTCGAATAATCCGTTTCTGGGCCTCGACGAAACCGCGCTGGACACGCAGATTGACGGTTCCACGAATTTGAGTCCGGCGCTTCTCGATTATCTTTTCTACTTTTTCTTTCCGCCGCCGCGGGGTTGTCTTGATAGCGCCGCCGCAGCATTCCAGTCGAAGGCTGGCGACACGGATTCTGGCTCAAGAGATGGAGACAAATCGCGCCCCGATTTCGATCTTTCCTATGACTGCGTTTTTTTGCCGACGCTCGCGGATTTTTACGCCAGCCAATTGAGCGCGTCGCTGCACATAAGCCGCGCCGGCGGTGCGGTTCACTGGCAAGGGCGCGGGCAGCGGTATGCGGCTCCGTTTTATCTGGCGTCGATGGAAGCGGTGCAGTCGAACGATTTGACGTTTTATGTTTTCGAAGCGCAGGCCGAGTCGCCGCTTTCCCGCGCGGTGGTGAATCATTTCAATTTGCCCGACACACTCGAAGGGGCGCAGGCGGATTTCTTTTGGGCGATTGGAGCTCCCACGCCTTTTCCGTTCGTCCGTGATTCGACGCGTAAAAATGTTCCCCTCATTCATGTGGCTTACGCCGCCGTCGGGCCGGGACCCAACAAACGCCCCGAGTTTCTGCGCCTGCTGCACCAAATTTCCGCGCCCTGGGGCACGCCCTACTGAATGGTTTGTGAAGCGAGCGGCTGCGGATTCGAAAGCAAGATCGCGTTGTGAATCGCCGCCGTTGCATGGAATCCCGTGTCCGCGCCGGCGATGGTCCACCATTTCCAGCGGCCTTCGGCGGGATTGGCGTCCGAGCGCGCCTTCAAATGATGCTCGGCCTACAGTTCTCCTACCTCCACACTTCCCAGAATTGAATAGAGTTTCGCGCGGCCCGGCCTGCCGCCGCCGAACAGTGGATTTCCCTCGGCGAACTGGTTCTGATGAATGCCGCGCTCGGTGGTTTCCACGTCCGCGACCATCGCGGCGGTCTGTACTGCGGCCATAATCCAGAAACGCTCGTCCCGCAGATGCAACACATGCAGCAGGGAACGCTTGTGCGCGAACTGCGGAGGAGCAGCGTTTGTTCCCGCGCAAATCAACAGCAATCCCGCCAGACACACCCATCGCTTCGTCATAGTGCCTCAGCAATTTTGGAGAATTGCTCGGCTTGGAAAGCGGGCTTGCCTCGCCGTAGCCTTGGCGAAGGCGGGCCGCAACGTCCGCAGCCATTCGTCGTAAAGCAATTTGCGAGCCGCGGCATTCGGCGCTGGTGCGAACTGTAAGTGGTTTTATTGCGAGGCTTTGTCGCGCAGCGAAAGTTACAGCGCGGCGTTTTTTCGGGCGATGAGTTTCACTTCGGAACTTCCTGTCAACGTTCCATTCCGAAACGGATTTCCTTTTGCCTAATTTGTCATTCCGAAACCGGTCGCCTGCCTGTGGCGAACGGGGCTGAGGAATCTGCTGTTGGTTTTTCTCGCCACCAGCCACTAACCATCCGTCATCGCCGTCGACGAAACGCGAACGGCACCGGACGCGGTGTCCGTGCCCCTGAACCACGCCCTGCTTGCCCTGACAAAGGAAGGGTCGCCATCCCCGGATCGCCCGGCAGCAGCAGACCCTTCGCCCACTCCGGCAGCTCTGAGTACCGCACCGGCGCCGCGCCCGCCTGCCCGCTTGCCCCGCCGTAGCCTTGGCGATTGTCGAGCGGGCTAGCGGCGCTGTAGCCTTGGCGAAGGCGGGCCGCCCGCGTCACCGCCACAACCTTTCTTTTCTTTCCCTCGATCGTCACCTTCACCCGTCGCCACCGGATCGGCTCCCGCAACAAGCCGCGTTCTCGCTCGCGCCTCGTTTCCTCCCGCGCCCGCTCCAGCTTCTCAAAGCTCGCCGGCGCGAACGCCCTCATTTTCCTTCTCATCCGCTCCGGGTCTGCCTCGAACCGTTTCACCAGCTTGTTCACCCACGTATGACTCACCCCCAAAAGTCGCGCCACCCGGTACTTCGCCCACGGTCGTTTTGCTTTCGTAGGGGCGCTGCTTGTTAACCCTGACGCAGGAAGGGCCGCGCCCGTTTGCCAGCCGTGAAGATTGTCATTCCGCCTGCCCTGAGCGCAGTCGAAGGGAGGAGCATTGCGACGAGGAATCTGCTTTTGCTTTCTCTCGCCACTAGCTCGCCGCGCCGTAGCCTCGGCGAAGGCGGGCCACGCACCGCTCCGCTGTTCTTCTCCAGCCTTTAGCCTCTCAACCCGCAGGGTTGACCCTGAGCCTGTCGAAGGGCATCCTCTAGCTTGCCCGCCTTGGCGAGCCTCCAGAAACCACTGCCACACCAGCTGCTCAATAATCCGCGACTCCACTCCGCTTCGCCACGGCAGCGGAGCCCTCTTCCGCGCCGCCCGCGCCTTCTGTATATTCACGCGCCGCGACCGCCTCGCCCTCTCCGACTTGTGCCCCGGTCCAGTTCCTCCCATGCTCACCTCAATCTGTCATCCCGAACCGTTTGCGTTTCCTGCGACCGTGTGAGGGATCTGCTGTTTGCCTTCCTCGCCACTAGCTCGCCGCGCCGTAGCCTCAGCGAAGGCGGGCCACTCGCCGCTGCCTTTACTCTGTCATTCCGAACCGGCCGCATTCTGGCCGTGTGAGGAATCTGCTGTTGGTTTTTCTCGCCACTCGCCACTAACCACTCGCCACTGCCTTTACGCTGCGACCGTGTGAGGCTTGCCTGCCGTGGCAGGGATCTGCTGTTTGCCTTTCTCGCCACTGGTGGCGGAGCCGGGCGCCCAAGCGTCCGGTAATTTTAAAAACGCGAAAAATTGGCGATTAGAAACGGGGTCGGGTGTTTGTTTTGTGCAAGTTAAATCGGTGTCTAATCCCGGACAGTGGATTAGAAAGCGATCAGAAATTTGGCGGATTGGGGGGCGAGAAACCGGGGTGGGGCTTGGGTTGTTGTACGCCGCCGCTGGCGTCATCGAATTTTCGCTCTGAAAACGTTAGCACGACGTCGCGCGCAGCGCTAGATCACGTGGCTGTGGTGTTTGTCGAGCGGGCTCGCCTCGCCGCCGCGACCTCTGAGCCGCGCTTTGTCTTTACGATGTCATTCCGCCTGCCCTGAGTGCCTTCGCGAAGGGAACCGGCCGCATCCGGGCCGTGTGAGGAATCTGCTGTTGCCTTTCCGCGCCGCCTTGGCGAAAGCGCGTCACGCCACGCACGTCTTTGTGGGTCGTACCTTTAGGTACGACATAAAGAGCACTCGCGTTTCCCTTCCTTTCGCGCGCGTCTTGAGCGTCGCGGTCTTCCGCGACACCTCAACGCGCGAGGTTACTTCCGCCGCTGTTTGATCGATATGATCCATGCGTCAAGGCGTTGAATATCAGATTGGACGGCGGGAGGTTCGGGTATGCCTGCATTCACGGCACCCGACTCGTCGTGGACAAAGCTGGAGCAGTAGGTCATTT
>Ga0307374_10011107_pt1 | contig 12891 bp, 12 predicted proteins | sample OX3MG_FD_202532 | JGI IMG/M metagenome (GOLD analysis project Ga0307374, IMG submission 202532) | Soil microbial communities from Risofladan, Vaasa, Finland - OX-3 | ecosystem: Environmental > Terrestrial > Soil > Coastal area > Acid sulfate soil | place: Finland: Risofladan, Vaasa | collected...
CGACGCAGCAGTGGCGCCCGTCGGCCGGACGACTGCACCGCTTCAGTAGCCCCGAGGGGCCCGGCCTTCGCATCGACAGCGGTGTCACCACCGGCTCGGAGGTGAGCACCCACTACGACCCCATGCTGGCCAAGGTCATCGCCCATGGCCCCACGCGGTTGGAGGCGGCGCGGCGGCTGGCTTCGGCCCTGGCCCGGGCCGAGATCCATGGCATCACCACCAATCGCGACCTCTTGGTGCGCATCCTGCGGCATCCCGAGTTCCTGGCCGGTGACATCGACACGGGCTTCCTCGAGCGCCACGACCCGGCTGAGCTCGGGGCGCCGTCTGCCAGCCCCGAGGTCGAGCAGCGCCATGCGGTGGCCGCCGCCCTGGCTGCCCAAGCCGCCCGCCGAGACCAAGCCGGGGTGCTGGCGCGCATGCCCTCGGGTTGGCGCAACAACCCCGCCGACCTCCAGCACGTGAGCTTCACCGGCGGGCGCGGCCAGGTGGAGGTTGGGTACCGATTCGACCGCGCCGGACGGCTGTCCGCCGTCACCGTCGACGGCGCCGAGCGCCCGGACATCGAACTCGTCCAGTGTGACCACGAGGCTGTGGTCCTGGCCATCGGTGGCGTGGCCCGGCGCTACGGCGTGCACCGGGTCGGCCCGGTCAGCTGGGTGGACGGGCCCGACGGGTCTTCGTCCCTCGAAGAGGTCGAGCGCTTCCCGGCCCCCGGTTCGCAGCTGGCGGCGGGGTCCTTGGTGGCGCCCCTGCCGGGCACCGTGGTGGGCGTGCGGGTGGCGGCGGGTTCCACCGTCGCCGCCGGGGACGTCCTGCTGGCCATCGAGGCGATGAAGATGGAGCACGAGGTGCGCTCTCCCCTGGCCGGCTTGGTGAGCGAGGTCCACGTGGCCGCCGGCGATCAGGTCGACGCCGGGCGCCTGCTCGTGGTCGTGGACGAGGTGCAGGAGCCGTGACTGGCGACGTGCTGCGTATCGCCAATTGCTCCGGCTTCTACGGCGACCGGCTGTCGGCGGCCCGGGAGATGGTGAGCGGCGGTCCCATCGACGTCCTGACCGGGGACTACCTGGCCGAGCTCACCATGCTCATCTTGTACAAGTCCCGCCAACGCGACCCCTCCCTGGGATATGCCCGGACCTTCTACCGGCAGATGGAGGAGGTGCTCGGCGCCTGCATCGATGGCGGCATCAAGGTGGTGGCCAATGCCGGCGGACTGAACCCGGCAGGCTTGGCTGAACGGCTGCGATCCCTGGCCGACACGCTCGGCCTGTCGCTGTCCGTGGCCCACGTCGAAGGCGACGACATCCTCGGCGCCCTGCCCGAGTTGCAGGCCGGCGGCGAACCCCTGACCCACCTCGATTCCGGCCGGCCGTTGGCCGAGGCCGGCAGCGAGCCCGTCAGCGCCAACGCCTACCTGGGCGGCTTCGCCGTGGCCGAGGCACTGAGCGCCGGGGCCGACGTGGTGGTGACGGGCCGCATCACCGACGCCGCTCTGGTCGTGGGCCCCGCCGCCTGGCGCTTCGGCTGGTCGCGCACCGACTGGGACCGGCTGGCCGGCGCCGTGGTGGCCGGCCACGTCATCGAATGCGGGCCTCAGGCCACGGGGGGCAACTACGCCTTCTTCCGCGAGGTGGGCGGCTTGGAACACCCGGGCTTCCCCATCGCCGAGGTGGCCGGCGACGGCTCCTGCGTCATCACCAAGCACCCGGGCACCGGCGGCCAGGTCTCGGTGGGCACGGTCACGGCCCAGCTGCTGTACGAGATCGGGGGGCCTCTATACGCCAACCCGGACGTAGTGGCCGACTTCTCCACTATCGCCCTGGCGCAGGTGGGCGACGACAGGGTGAGGATCTCCGGCGTCCGGGGCCTGCCTCCGCCCGAACGGGTGAAGGTGTCGGTCAACCTCCTAGGCGGCTGGCGCAATTCCATGACCTTCGTACTCACCGGCCTCGACGTCGAGGAGAAGGCCGATCTCGTGCGGCGCACCCTGGCGGCGCAGTTCGGCTCCGACGCCCCCCGGCAGGTCGACATGCGCCTCATCCGCAGCGACCATCCGGACTCGCCCACCAACGAACAGGCCTCGGCCCAGTTCCGGGTCACGGTCAAAGACCCCGACCCCGACAAGGTCGGGCGCCGGTTCTCCAGTGCCGTGACCGAGCTGGCCCTGGCCAGCTATCCCGGCTTCTACCTCACCTCCCCCCCGGGCGACGCCGCCGCCTACGGCGTGTTCTGGCCGACACTCGTTCCCGCCGGCGCCGTCGACCAGGTGGCGGTCCTGCCCGACGGTCGTCGCCTAGCGGTGCCGGTGTCCCCACCTGGGCTCGGCCCATCGGCGAAGTCGGCCGACGGTGCTTCCGAACACACCACCGAGCTGGCCGGCGCCCGAGCCGGCGCCGAGCCGGCCCCGTCGGCGGTGGAGGGACCGGTACGACGTCTGCCTCTCGGCACCCTCATCGGAGCTCGCTCGGGCGACAAGGGTGGCAACGCCAATGTCGGCCTGTGGGCTCGAGGCGAGCCGGCCTATCGCTGGTTGGTAGGCGAGCTCACCGTCGACCGCTTGCGCCAGCTGCTGCCGGAATGCAAGGAACTCGCCGTCGACCGCTACGAGCTACCGAATCTGCTGGCCGTCAACTTCGTGGTCCACGATCTGCTCGGCGAAGGCGTGGCCTCGTCCACGAGGCCTGATCCCCAGGCCAAGAGCCTCGGCGAGTACCTGCGGTCGCGCCTGGTGGACATCCCCGCAACGCTGCTCGACTCACCCTGAGAGGGAGATCATGGACTTCTTCGAGAACGACGAACAACAGATGCTGCGCCAGGCCGTTGCCGCCATCGCCGGGAAATACGGCCACGAGTACTACACCCGGTGCGCGCGGTCGGGCGAGAAGACCGATGCCCTGTGGGACGAGCTGGGCTCACAGGGCTTCCTCGGTGTCAACGTGCCCGAGCAGTATGGCGGCGGCGGCATGGGCATCAGCGAACTGGCCATCGTGCTCGAGGAGCTGGGGGTCCAAGGGTGCCCGCTGCTCATGATGGTGGTGTCGCCGGCCATCTGCGCCACCATCATCGCCGCCTTCGGCACCGACGACCAGAAGGCCCGCTGGTTGCCTCGCTTCGCCACCGGGGAGCTCAAGATGGCCTTCGCCATAACCGAGCCCGATGCCGGCTCCAACTCGCACAACATCGCCCTGACCGCCACCAAAGACGGTGACGTGTACCGGCTGCAGGGCACCAAGTACTACATCTCGGGGGCCGACGAAGCCGAAGCGGTGCTGGTCGTGACCCGCACCGGCGTGGACGAGAGCACCGGTCGGGGCCGCCTGTCGCTCTTCGTGGTGGACCTCGACGCAGCCCGCCTCGACAAGAGCGTCATCCCCGTCGAGATCGTGGCCCCCGAGAAGCAGTTCACCTTGTTCTTCGACGGCGTCGAAGTGCCGGCCGACCGCCTACTCGGCACCGAGGGTGACGGCTTGCGCCAGGTCTTCCTCGGCCTCAACCCCGAGCGGATCATGTCGGCTGCCCTGGCCAATGGCATTGGTCGATACGCCCTGGACAAGGCCGCTTCGTACGCCCGGGAGCGCAGCGTGTGGGGGACCCCCATCGGCCGGCACCAGGGCCTGGCCCATCCGCTGGCCAGGGCCAAGATCGAGGTCGAGCTGGCTCGGCTCATGTGCCAGAAGGCGGCATGGGCCAACGACGCCGGGCTCGACGCCGGAGAGGCGGCCAACATGGCCAAGTACGCCGCTGCCGAAGCGGCCATCGGCGCCCTGGACCAGGCCATTCAGACCCACGGGGGCAACGGCATGTCGACCGAGTACGGCCTGGCCGACATGTGGGGGGCGGTGCGCCTCATCCGTACGGCGCCGGTGAGCCGGGAGATGATCCTCAACTTCGTGGCGCAGCACTCCCTGCAGCTGCCGAAGTCCTACTGACTCTCCTCGGCGGCGATAGCGGAGCCGCGGGCCCCGAACCGTCGGGCATCCTCGCCGGCGTACCTGGCCACGATGGTGTCGACCGCCGCCGTCTGCTCGATGGCGTCGACCACGGCGGCCAAGCGCTCACCCGGGAAGGCAAAGGTCATCTCGTCAGGACGCATGCCGGTGCGGGCTCGGCTCAGCGCGCACCCGACGCTGGCCGCCGCCACGCCATGCTCCTTGGCCAGGGCCACGATGTGGCACTGGGGCTTTCCCTCGATGCGCAGTCCGGGGATGGCATCGGAGATCACCATCAACTGCCGGCCGTTGACCCGTAACAAAACGACGTCGGGCGGCCGGGGGGCGTCGGCCAAGGGCCCGTAGGTGACGGCGGCCGGCTTGGCCGATACCGAAGGAAGGGTCTTCACGGCCGCCTCGTCCACCCAGCCCGACTCGAGCAGGGCGGCCACATCGGAGTTCCCACCGATCTCCTCCATGGTGGCGAGCCCGTGGGTGAAGCGCCCCACCGAGCAGTTGCCGTGGTCGGCCGGCGCCGTGGTGAAGGTAGCGGCCACAGCGCGCATCCAGAAGACACACCCGGCCGGCACCCGTCCGGCACGCCCATCGGGCGTCGGCTCGGACATGGGCTCGTCGAAGGCGGGCACGTCGCTGGGCGTGACGGCCTCGAAGGAGATGGCGATGGGGGGGGCGGCCAGATGCAACGCCCGGGTCAGCGCCTCGGCCATGCGGCGGCATTCATCGACGTCGTTCATGGGCGGGGAGCCTATCGGCGCTCCGGCTCCACTCCCGCCAGCAACTCCGTCAGGAAGGCATGGTCCGAGAGCAGCGGGGTGTCGGAGAGGAACATCTTCCCGTAACGCTCGAAGTACATGAGCTGTTTGCCGAGCAGGAAGGTGCCGCGGTCGAAATCCGACGCCACTCCCCCACCGGCTTCGGCCGCCCGGCGCAGCTTGCGCTGGGCGTGGAGGCGCCCGAGGAGGTCCCTCAGGGAACGACCGTGGACATCGGCGCCGCGGGCCTTGGCCAGCTGCGCCTGGGGTGCGGCGATGATGTCGGCCAGGCTCACCTCGCCGAAGGGCCGCAGCAGTACTGGTTCGATGACACCGCGGATGAACAGCGCCAACTGCTGGTCGTCGAGGCCCATGGCGTCGCGCATGGCGGCGCCGTACGTCCGCACCAGGTGGGCGGCTACGTCGTCCCACGCACTGTCGTCGCCGAGAACAGCCTGGAACATACGGATCACGAAGCGGTGCGTGTCGTGGTCGAGGCGGCCCACGATGCCCCAGTCGAGGACGCCCACCCGGGCATCGGGGAGGAGCATCAGGTTGCCGGCGTGGACGTCACCGTGGAATGCGCCCCAGCGCACGGTCATGAGGAGAAATCCCCGGACCACCTGCTCGACCAACGGCCCGGGGTCGATGCCATATCGCGCTGCGGCGGCCAGGTCGTCGATGGGGACACCGTCGAGGAATTCCATGGTGAGAACGTTGGGGCCACACAGCGACGTGTGCACCTCGGGGACGGCGATGACGGGAAGGTCGACCTCGGAGAGCAACCGCCGGAAGTGGACCATGGCCCTGGCTTCGTTGCGGAGGTCGAGCTCCTCGCCGATCTGCTCTCGGAACCCGTCGAACATCTGCAGCCGTTTGGTCGCCGGTCTGGCGGGCCACCAGCTCGAGCAGTGGCTGAAGAAGGTCGAGGTCGGTGGCCACCAACACGTCCATGCCGGGGCGGAGGACCTTCACGGCCACATCGGTACCGTCGTGGAGCATGGCGCGGTGCACGACAGCGATCGATGCCCGGCCCACGGGCACCTGATCGAAGTGGGCGAAGGCGTCCTCGAGGGCCATGCCGAGATCGGCCTCCACGATGGCCCGGACCTCGTCCATCGCCACGGCCGGCCCCGTATCGAGACAGGCGCGGAATTCGTCGGCCAGCTCGTCGCCGAAGAGGCCCGGCGAGGAAGCGACCAATTGCCCGAACTTCATGAAGGTGCCACCCAGGTCCTCAAAGGTCCGGCGCAGCGGCGGACCCAACTCGGAAACCGGCAGGGGGCCGCGACGAACGTAGCGGGCCTGGCGCAGAGCCGGCGCTCCGAAGTGGCGCAGAAGAACGCGGGCGATGGCGCGGCCCCGGTGCAGCAGATCGCGCCGGGTGGGTCGGGGAAGACGCCGGCCGAAGGCCCGGGGAACGGCCTCGGGGCCCACCTCCGGGCCGGCCCGCCGGCCGACCCCGTCGCTCACTCCGCCGACCCCTCAAGGGCCGACCCCTCAAGGGCCGACTCCACGGCGGCCACGATGGCGGGGTCCTCGGGCTCGACGCCCGGCCGGAAACGGGCCACCACGTCCCCGTCCGGTGACACCAGGAACTTCTCGAAGTTCCATTGGATGTCGCCGGCTTCCCCGGCACCGTCGGGGGCGGCCGTAAGCATCTCGTACAGGGGATGGCGACCGGAGCCGTTCACTTCGATCTTCTCGAACAGCGGGAAGGTCACCCCGTAATTGACGGAGCAGAACTCGGCGATCTCGCCCGAGGTGCCGGGCTCCTGCTCGAGGAACTGGTTGCAGGGGAAGCCGAGCACGCTGAATCCGCGGGCGCCGTAGTTGTCCTGGAGCCGCTGTAAACCCTCGTACTGGGGGGTGAGCCCACATCGCGAGGCCACGTTCACGAGCAACAGCGCCTTGCCCTTGTGCGCAGCGAGAGACGACGGCTGTCCCTGCAGCGTGTGGATCGGGATGTCGTAGATGGCCGACACGAGCCCTCCTTGGTCGAGATAGCTACGCGACCCTACTCTCGAGGCGCCGCCACACTCCTTGGTCGAGCGACTCCAGGGACCCGAGCACGACATGGGCACCGGCGAAGGACACCAGAGCGTGCTCGTCGGCTTCGGGAACGGCGATGCATCCCATGCCGGCCGCCGTGGCCGCCGCCACACCGGCCGGTGAGTCCTCCAAGACCACGCACGCCGTCGGGCTCACCCCGAGCAGCGCGGCGGTGGTTAGGAACACCGCCGGGTCGGGTTTTCCGGCCGGCTCAGACTCGGCCGAATGCACCACGTCGAACCACCTCGCCAGGTCGAAGCGGGCCAGCACGACGTCGATGAGACGCGACGACGAGGACGAGGCCAGGGCCAGCTGGGGCACCCGGGCCCGGCAGAAGGACAGCGCATGGGACACCCCGGGCTTGAGCTCGGACCGCCGCGCCAGGAGATCGGCCACGGCCTCGACGATCTCCTGGGCCACAGCTGCCGGGCCCGGGCCCGGCCACGGGCTCCGCTCGTGCCAGTGACACGCCACGTCCACCACGAACATCCCCTTGGTCGTGCGGCATAGGTCGTCGGAGAGATGCACGCCGTGGCGGGCGAAGACATCGATCATGGCCTGGCGCCACAGCGGCTCGGAGTCGACGAGGAGTCCGTCCATGTCGAAGACGGCAGCTTCGAGAGCACTCACTGCAAGATGTTGACGGCCCGGGAGATCACCAGCGCCACTATGAGCAGTGAGGCAAAGGACTGCACCATCATGAGCACTTTGGCCCATGGGGTGAGGGGCATGGTGTCGGTCGGGCTGAAGGCGGTGGCGTTGGTGAAGGAAACGTAGAGGTAGTCGATGAAGGTCGGCGACCAGGCGCCCGGCACCACACCGGGGTTCGACATCTGCGGGAAGAGGAAGTCGGGCTGACGGCGCACGGACTGCAACCGGGCCCCCGGCCCGCCGCGATCGAGCTCCCAATACCAAAGGGCGAAGACGAGCACGTTGGTCAGCCACACAGGCATCGAGGCATAGACCAAGGCCCGTCCGCTCGACACGTTGTGGCCCGCACCGAGCAGGGCATGCACCAGGGCCACCAACGTCACCACGTTGGCCAGGTTCACGGTGGCGATCAGGACGACGGCCGCCGTGCGGAGGCGAGCCGACTCCTTCGACAGTCGCCGCGGCTTGGCCACTAGCAGGGCCCCACCGAGCGCCGCTTCGAGCGCCGGCACCAGCCACCGCGGCCCGAGGTCGGCGATGAGGTTGTCGGGGAGCACCACGTAGAGGCCGAGGGCCCCGAGCACGGCCAACGAGGCCGGCCAGCGCGGCTCGGACCTCGACGGGTCCCCCCATTGACTCACCTCGTCGGCCACCGTCGTCCTCCCGCCGCCACCGTACCGATCCCCGAGGTGCCCCCCCACCACACCCCGCTCCCTTGCGAAAACAGCGCCTGAGCGGGAGATTCTCGCTCAAGTCGCAGGATTTTCCGTCCGTTGTCCGGGCCAGGACCTTCGGCCATCAAGGTGCCACGACACAGCGCCGACACCATGACCGTGCGTAAGGGAGAGCAGGGACGGAACCACATGCTGAGGCAGCGGGGCCGCCTGGCCGTGGGCTCGCTGCTCGGCACCGCTGTCGCCGCCGTCGCCTTGATCATGGGGGCGACCCCACTCACCACGGCGACCGCCCGCACCGACGTCGTCGCCGTGCCGGTGACACCCTCGACCACCCTGCCCGCCGCCACTACCACCACCGTGGCCAAAGCGCCCGCTCCGGCTCCGACCACCACTACCGTCCCCGCCCCGCCGGCGGCCCACGCGTCGCAATCACCCGCTTCCCACGCCGCCGCGCCGGCACCGGCCGCCACCGTGCGCCGGGGCATCCTCCCCCCCCAGGAGCCCCCGGCCAACATCCCACCCTCGCCCGACTTCCTCCAAAGCTGCCAGGGAACGCAGTATGACGACTCGACCGGCTGCGTCCAAGCCACGCTCAGCGCCATCGACAACGCCCGTGGCAGCGAGGGTCTGCCGGCCATGGCGCTGCCGGGCAACTGGGGCCAGCTCACGGTCCAAGAGCAACTATTCGTGGCCACCGACCTCGAGCGCACAGTGCGAGGGCTTCCTCCGCTCACGGCGATGGCCAGCGCCTTGGACCAGGCATCGGCCCAGGGCGCGGCACAGAGCACCGATCCTTCACCCCCCTCGGGCTTCGCCTACACCCAGTGGGGCTCGAACTGGGCCGGCGCCGTGGGCAACCCGCTCGAGGCCATCTACTACTGGATGTACGACGACGGCCTCGGATCGTCGAACGTCGACTGCACCCAGTCGAACCAGTCCGGGTGCTGGGGACATCGCCAGAACGTGCTGATCAACCTGCAGTGCCAGGTGTGCGTCATGGGCACCGGATACGACGCCCAGGGCTACAGCGGCGACCCGAGCCTGGCTGAGCTGCTGGTCGACACCTCCGGCCAGCCGGCGGTGGAGTTCACCTGGGCCCAGGAGCAGTCCTACTTCTAAGCTCCTGAGCCGTCGCTATCCTGCGGCTTCATGTCGTGCGCCGCCCCCAGCGCCGAGCACGGCGCCCCTGACACGGTGGCCGGCCTGCTGAGGGCCCGGGCCGACGACGACGCCACCGGGGTGCTGTTCGAACACCGACGCTGGACCTGGCGGCAAGTGGTGGTCGAGAGCTCGAAGAGGGCCGAACTGGCCCTGCACCGGCGTTCGCCCGGCCCCTTCCACATCGGGATCCTGCTCGAGAACGTGCCCGACTATCTGTTCTGGCTGGGGGCCGCCGCCCTGGCCGGCGCCGTGGCCGTAGGCATCAACCCGACCAGGCGCGGGGCGGCGCTGGCCCGAGACGTGCGCGACAGCGACTGCCAGCTGCTCGTGACCGACCACGCCGGCGCCGAGCTGCTGGCCGGCCTCCACACCGCATTGGGCGAAGAGGCCGTCATCGTGATCGACGACAAGGTGTCCGAGGAGCCGACGACACCAATGACCCTGCCGATAGTGCAGCATCAGGACCTCTTCCTGCTGTTGTTCACCTCAGGTACCACCGGCGATCCCAAAGCGGTGCGCTGCACCCACGGACGCCTGGCCGCCATTGCGGCACGAACCGCCTCGCACTACGACTTCCGCCCAGACGACGTGTGCTACTGCCCGATGCCCCTGTTCCACGGCAATGCCGTCATGGCGCTGTGGGCGCCGGCCCTGGCCACCGGGGCCGCTGTCGCTCTGACGCGCCGGTTCAGCGCTTCGGGCTTCATCGCCGACGTCCGGCACCACGGCGCCACCCGCTTCACCTACGTAGGCACTGCTCTGGCCTACGTGCTGGCCACGCCGCCGCGTGCCGACGACGCCGACACGAATCTACGGATGGGATTTGGGACCGAAGCTTCAGGGCGCGACCGCCAAGCCTTCGAAGAACGCTTCGGCTGCACCTTGGTCGAGGGCTACGGATCGAGCGAAGGGGGCGTGGCCCTGCAGGTCGGTCCCGACACGCCGGCCGGCTCGCTGGGCCGGCCGACGGTCGGACAGGACGCCGCTGTCTGCGACCCGCTTACCTCTGCCGAGTGCCCACCGGCGCGCTTCGACCGGGTCGGCCGGCTGCTGAACGCCAATGAAGCGATCGGGGAGATCGTCAACCGCAGCGGACCCGGGGGCTTCGAGGGCTACTACCGAGACGAGGACAGCGAGGCCGAGCGCCTTCGCCAGGGGTGGTACTGGACCGGCGATCTCGGGTACCGAGACGAGGACGGTTTCTTCTACTTCGCCGGCCGGCGGGGGGACTGGTTGCGCGTTGATGGAGAGAACGTGGCCGCCGCCCCGGTGGAGCGAGTCCTCGAGCGCTACCCGCCGGTGGCCGCACTGGCCGTGTACGGCGTGGCTGATCCCCGCTCCGGCGACCGGGTCATGGCGGCATTGACCTTGCGCCAGGGGCAGGTCTTCGAGCCCGACGGGTTCCGTCGTTGGTTGGCCGAGCAGCCGGACCTGGGCACCAAGTGGGCGCCGCGCTTCGTACGCATCTGCGCCCGCCTTCCGCTCACCGCCACCGGCAAAGTGGTGAAGGAGCCGTTGGTGGGCCAGGGGTGGGAGTGCGAGGACCCCGTGTTCTGGAGCCCCGATAGGGATCTGGCCTACCGCCGGCTCACCGCCGAGGACCGCGCCGAGCTGCGCCAGACGCTGCTGGCCCACGGGCGCGCCTCATTGGCCGCCGATGGCCCCGCCGGCCGAGGGCCGCGGTGAGCCCGACGCGTTGTCTGGTGGTCCAGCACATTGAGGCCGAAGGCCCCGGCGCCATCGCCGACGCGCTCAGCGCCGAGGGCGTGGCCGTCGAGACGTGCCGGGTCTTCGCCGGCGAGCAGGTGCCCAGCAACACCGGCGGCCTCGACGGTCTCGTTCTCATGGGCGGACCCATGTCGGCCGTGGCCGATGACGGATTCCCGACCCGCCGGCGGGAGCTGGCCCTGGCCGCCGCCGGCCTGGCCGACGGCGTCCCCACCCTCGGGATATGCCTCGGCGCTCAGCTGCTGGCCCTGGCCACCGGTGGCCACGTCTTCCCGGGCGAGAACGGGCTCGAGATCGGCTGGGGCCCGGTGAGCCTGACCGACGCCGCCGACGACGACACCCTTTTCAGCGGGTGCCCCGATGAGCTCCAGGTGCTGCATTGGCACGGCGACACCTTCGAGTTGGGCCCGGGGTCCGTCCTGCTGGCTTCGAACGCCACCTACCGGTCCCAGGCGTTCCGGACCGGCCGAAGGGCCTGGGGCTTGCAGTTCCACATCGAGGTCGATGCCGGGGCGGTGGCCCGCATGGCGGCGGCCTTCCCCGAGGATGCGGCCAAAGCGGGCGGCGAGCGGGCCCTGCAGGTGGAAGGCGCCCGCTGGTTTCCCACGCTCGGCCCGGTGGCCGACCGGGTTCTGAGCCGCTTCGCCGCCCAGGTGGCGGCGGGGCGCTCTCGACGCCCGGCTCAAGACGTGCTGTGATCGGAGCCGCACGCACCTCATCCCACCAGCTCTCTAAGAAAGGCTCTTCCATGAGCGTGATGAAGCGCCTGTCGGCGATCATGCAGGCCAAGGCCAACAAGGCGCTCGACAAGGCCGAGAACCCGGTCGACATGCTCGACCTCTCCTACGAGAAGCAGAACGAGAACATCCAGAAGGTCCGACGCGCCCTGGCCGACGTCACCACGGCCAAGAAGAGGCTCGAACTCCAGGCCACCGCGCTGCAGACGCAAGCCGACAAACTCCAGGAACAGGCCAAACAGGCACTGGCTCAGAACAACGAGGAGCTGGCTCGCGAGGCCCTCACCCGCCGCGCCACCTTGGCCGACCAATTGCAGAGCCTAGGCACCCAGCACCAGCAGGTGGAGGCGCAACAGCAACAGCTGGAGACGACGGCGGCCAGGCTCCAGGCCCAGGTCGATGCCTTCAGGACCAAGAAGGAGACGCTCAAGGCCAGCTATACAGCCTCCAAGGCCCAGGCCAGCATCGGCGAAGCGGTCTCGGGCATCTCGGAGTCGATGGCTGATGCCGGGGTCACCCTGCAAAGAGCCCAGGACAAGATCACCGACATGCAGGCGCGGGCGGGAGCCATCGACGAGCTCATCGACACCGGCGCCCTGCCCGATGCGCTCGGGGGCGGCAAGGACGACATCCAGCGGCAACTCGATGCCGCCGGCACGTCAGGTCAGGTGGACGCCGAGCTGGCCGCCCTGAAGGCCCAGGTCGCACCAGGCCTGCCCGCCGGGTCGAACGAGGCGCCTGGGGCCGGGGGCGAGTCGTGATCGTCCGCATCCTTGGCGACGGTCGCTTCGACCTCCCCGACAGCGACGCGGCGACTCTGGACCGCCTCGATGGCGTCCTCGTCGAGACGCTCGACGGGGGCGACAGCGCCCGGTTCTCCGCCGCGCTCGGCGATCTCATCGGCCATGTACGCCAAACCGGGACCCGCCTGCCCGACGACGACTTCGGCACCTCGGAGCTGGTGGTCCCCCACGAGGGCTCATCCATCGACGAGGTGCGCGCCCTGCTCGGCGACGGCGCCTGACCTACCGGGTGGCGGCCGCCAGGGCCAGGGCCACGAACTCGTCGCGCTCGGCCTCGTCGAGCACGGCCATGGTGCGGGACATGGCACGGTTGGTGGCCGCCTCAGCACGCTCCCATGCCGCCTTGTGCGGCTCGGGGTCGGGCAAGGGCTCACTCC